>Ga0210378_10001061_pt1 | contig 14345 bp, 13 predicted proteins | sample PLM1_60_b1redo_FD_155465 | JGI IMG/M metagenome (GOLD analysis project Ga0210378, IMG submission 155465) | Groundwater sediment microbial communities from an aquifer in East River, Colorado, USA - PLM1_60_b1 redo | ecosystem: Environmental > Terrestrial > Soil > Riparian zone | place: USA: East...
CGTGACGGCGACAAGATGTCGCAGTTCAGGACCAAGCCCGGGGTGACGGGCGTGCCCATCCTGCTGGATGCGCTGGGTTACCTCGAGGGGCGCGTCGTCCATTCCCTCGACTGCGAGGAGAACACGGTGTTCGTCCTCGACGTCCTCGCGGCGGAGCGGTTCCTGCCCGGCTCGCGGCTGAACATCGGCACGGCGTGGGGCAAGCTGCCGGCGGAATGGACCGAGACGTACGAGCGCAACCATCTCCACCAGACCAATGCCGCCCGGAGCGAGCGCGGACTGCCCGAGGTCGCAACGCACTGATGCGGGCAAGGCCGGGCAAGGCGTTCACCGCGATCAGCGAGGCCTCCGGCCGTTCGGACCCGCGCGCGCCTGCCGGCTTCCTCGCCGAATGGACTCGAGCCGCTAAGCGAGCTCGATGAGGACCGCCGCGCCCATGCCGCCACCGGCACACATGGTCGCGATACCGGTCCGCCCGCCGGTGCGGCGAAGATCGTTGATGAGCGTGGTGATCATTCGCGCACCGGATGCCGCGACGGGGTGCCCGAGGCTGCATCCGCTGCCGCTGACGTTGATGATCTCCTCGCTGATGCCGAGTTTCTTGGCGGTGGCGATGGGCACGGACGCGAACGCTTCGTTGATCTCGAACAGATCGATGTCCTGCAGCCTGCGTCCGGCCCGGCGCAGCGTCTTCTCAATCGCATAGATCGGAGCCGAGCCGGTGCGCGCAGGGTCGACGCCGACCGCCGCCCAGGCGCGGACGTAGGCCAGCGGCGTCAGGGAGTGCGTGTCTGCCATTGATGCCGACGTGACGGCGACCGCCGCGGCTGCGTCGTTGATACCCGAGGAGTTACCCGCCGTGATGCTGAAGCCCTCGATCTCCGGGTGGAGCACCGTGAGGGATGCCAGGCGCTCGAGTGAGGTGTCCCGGCGCGGATGCTCGTCGGTATCGAACATCACGACGGAACCGTCCGACCCCACGACCTTGATCGGAACGATTTCGTCGGTGAAGCGGCCTTCATCGATCGCGGTGACGGCGCGTCGATGCGAGCGAAGTGCCCAGGCGTCCATCTGCTCTCGGGAGATGCCGTACTCGGCGGCCGTGTTCCAGCCAACGGTGATCGACATGTCGCGGTTGGGCGCCTCGACGGTGTTCGGGTGCGACGGAGGCATCCATCGCTCATCCCAGTCCGCCGTGCCCCAGACCCGCTGGCGCAGTCCCGGCGCGGTCGACGCCGACTCGACGCCGCCCGCGATCACTGCCTGGTCCATGCCGGCGAGGATGCCGGCCGCCGCCATCGAGATGGTCGACAGGCTGGATGCGCACTGGCGCTGCGCCGCCAGGCCGGGGACGCTTGTCAGGCCAGCGCGGACAGCGGCGTGACGTGCTATGTTTCCGCCCCCTTGCTGAACCTCGCCGAAGACGACGTCGTCGTACAGCGCCGGGTCGAGGCCCGCCCGTTCGATGAGACTGCCGATGATCGATTCGGCCAGGTCCGGGGCAGGCGTGTTGCGCAACGTTCCCTTGTAGGCGGTTCCGATCGCGCTTCGACAAGCGGCGACGATGACGGCTTCGGTCACGACGGCTCGCTCCTGATTCTCGAGAGGGTGGGTTCTGACACCTCGTTCACCTTGTAGGTTCACGATACTCGCCTCGTGCGCCGTGGCCTTGTGGTATCGCGCACGTCCCAAGGGCGGGCGCGACAGCTAGCCGCCGGTCGACCGGTCTCTACCCGCCGGGCCGAGCGCCCTTAGCATCACCGCGACAGTGTCAATATACTCGACGTCAGAAATGGCCGGACGACGAGCTCCGCGACGATGGCGACGATCTGGCGCTCCTGCGGGCCGAGACCCGCCTGTACTACGATCTGACATCAGCGTCACGTGACGCCAGCCCTTACGCCGGAGGCTACCGATGAACGTCGACTTCTCGGCAGAGCAGTGTGAATTTCGTGATCAGGTACGCACCTGGCTGACCGAGAACAAGCCGACGGATCCGCGACCGGATCACGGGCCTGGCATACGCGACTTCGACCTTGGCTGGCAGCGGACGCAGTCTGCCGGCGGCTGGGCGGGGATCTCCTGGCCGACGGAGTACGGCGGCCGAGGACTTGGTCTCATCGAGCAACTGATCTGGTACGAGGAGTACGGCCGGGCCGGCCTGCCGAGCGTCGATGCGACCTTCGTGGGTCTCAACCACGCCGGCCCGACGCTCATGGCGCGGGCGTCCGAGGAGCAGAAGTCCTACCACCTGCCGAAGATCCTCAACGGCGATGTGCTGTGGTGCCAGGGGTTCTCGGAACCCAACGCCGGCTCCGACCTCGCCGCATTGTCGACTCGGGCCGAGATCGACGGCGACCATCTCGTCGTCAATGGCCAGAAGGTATGGACGAGCTTCGCCGAGCAGGCGGACTGGCAGGAACTACTCGTGCGAACTGATCGCAGCGGCTCGAAACACCACGGCATCACCTGGGTCATCTGCGACATGCACTCGCCAGGCCTGGCGGTTCGCCCGATCGAAACCATCGACGGGGGTGCGGAGTTCTGCGAGGTCTTCTACGACGACGTGCGGATCCCGATCTCCAACGTCGTCGGCGAGATCGACAAGGGCTGGAGCGTGGCGATGAGCACGCTGTCCTTCGAGCGGGGCACGGCATTCACCGCAGGCCAGGTGCGGCTGGCGTCCATCGTCGAGAACCTGATCGAGGCTGCAAAGGTGTACACCGGGCCCGACGGCAAGCGCCCGGCCTTCCACGACGACGAGATCAGCCGGCGGCTCGCGGAGGCGCGCGCGGCGGTGTCGTCCCTGCGCGCGATGACCTACGTCGGCATCTCACGAACTGCGCGCGCGGGCTCTCCTGGTCCCGAGGGGTCCATCGTCAAGCTGTACTACTCCGAGTTGCAGAAGGTCGTGGCCCATCTCGCGATGGACATCCTCGGCCGAGACGCCCTGGAGTTCGTCAGCCGGTGGGTCGGCGGTTGGTCGGGCTACTACCTGTTCTCCTACTCGCAGTCGATCGGCGGCGGCACGTCCGAGATCCAACGCAACATCATCGGCGAGCGCGTCCTCGGGCTGCCCCGCTGACAGGAGGAACCATGGACCTACTGCCAACCCAGGATCAGATCGATATCGCCGAGGCGGCAGCCAACGTTCTTGCCAGTAGACTGCCCATCAAAGTCATTCGCGAGCGTCGCCATCTCGCGACCGCTTATCCGTTGGATGCCTGGCTCAGCTGCGCGAACACCGGCCTGCTCGGGCTCGGCCTGCCCGAATCCCTTGGCGGAGCGGGATGCGGCGTGCAGGAGGAGGCCCTGCTGTTCCGCGAGATCGGTCGGCATCTCGCGCCCGGCCCGTTCCTTTCGACCGTGCTGGCCGGCCATGTCGCGGTCGCGGCCGGCGACGATCAACTGGCAGCCGGCATCGCAGCCGGCGATATCCGGGTGGGACACGTACTCATCGAGCACGACGCCGTCGACCCTGGTGCGGGCTTGTCCGGATCGATCACCGTGCAGGACTGGGACGGGACCGAGTACCTGCTGGTGGTGACGCCCGCCGGCGCCGGGCTCGTCCGAACCGCGTCCGTTGGCGACGTCGAGAGCTACCGCTCGATCGACTGGGGCGTTCGCCTCGGCCGGGCGGAGGCAACGAATGCGCCGTTCACGGCCTGGGTCGGGTCGGGCGATGCCGCGGTGTTCAATCGCGGAATGGTGCTGGTCGCCGCTCAACTGACGGGCATCGCCGAGGCGACGCGCGACATGTCGGTCGCCTACGCCATGACGCGAGAACAGTTCGGTCGCCCGATCGGCACCAACCAGGCGGTGAAACACTTTTGCGCAAACATGGCCGTCGATGCCCAACGCGCGTGCGCCCAACTGTTCCTGGCCGCGGCGAGCGCCGACGCTGGCGCGCCCGACGCCGAATTCCAGACGCTCGCGGCGAAGGTCGTCGCGACCGATGCGGCGCAGGCGAACGCCGACCTCAACATCCAGATACACGGGGGCATGGGCTTCACCACGGAGTTCGACGGTCATCTGTTCGTCGAACGAGTTCGAATTCTCGAGCACGCCGTCGGGTCCCGATACGACAGCCTGGCCGCGATCATCGCGCTGCCCTCGGCGCAATGATCGCGCAGGTACGATGCTGAGCCGCCCCTGCGGGGCACATTCGACACGATCGGCGCCGCTGTGCAGGCAGCTGCGCTTCCCGCCGGGCGATCGGCATGGGAACACGCCGACTTGCCGCGATCATGAGCGCATGGGCTTGACGGGCCGGATATACATGATGTCAGATTCGGGCGGGCGAGCGGGCGTGCGGTCAGCCGGTTGCCGGCCGCGCGAGGTCAACGTCGTTCGTCGCACCGTAGTTGTCCAGGACCGACCTAGAGGGAGACTTCGATGGCAGGCACGCGTCCCGAGCCACCGATGGTGCGCGTCCTCCCGGAGGTGACGGCAGAATCCATGGCGTACTGGACGGGCGGAGCCGACGGCGAGCTTCGGGTGTACAGGTGTCAGGACTGCCAGGGGTGGATCCACCCTCCGACGCCGGCGTGCTGGCGATGTCGGAGCCGGCGGGTCGAGCCGGAGGTGGCGTCCGGGCGGGCGGTGGTCGCGGCGTACACCATCAACCACCACCCGTGGCTACCGGGATTCCCTCCTCCCTACATCATCGCGATAGTCGAGATGGAGGAGTCTCGCGACGTGCGGTTCACGACCAACATCGTCGACTGCGATATCGAGGACGTGCACGTCGGAATGCCGGTCGAGGTCGTCTTCGAGCACCGCGAGGACGTCTGGCTTCCGCTCTTCCGTCCGATGGCCGCTGCGACCAAGGGCGGTGCCTCGTGACCTACGTAGCCAATCGAGCGGTGATCACAGGCGTCGGGCAGTCGAAGCTGGGACGGCGCATCGGACGCACCGGAATCGACCTGGCGTGCGAGGCCGCGCTCAACGCAATCGCCGACGCCGGCCTGTCTGCCGATGACATCGACGGCGTTGCCAGCTACCCCGGCCCGATCATGGCGGAGGCGGGCTTCGCCGGCGCGTCGACGCACGATGTCCGCAACGCGCTCGGGCTGAAGACGACCTACTACGCCAGTGGCGTGGAGACGCCGGGACAGATCGGGACGCTGCTGGACGCCTGCTCCGCGGTCGCCAGCGACCGGGCCACCCATGTGTTGTGCTTCCGCTCGGTCTGGGAGGCCACCGCTCAAGCGGCGGCCGGCCGGGCGGCCTCGCTGACCGCGCACGTCACGCGCGCGACCGGGCATCCGGCGTGGCGGTTGCCGTTCGGTGCCGCCTCGGCCGCAAACTGGATCGCCATGATGGCGCAGCGATACATGCACGAGTACGGCCTGACACGCGAGCAGCTCGGCAACGTGTCGATCAATGCGCGGCGCAACGCAGCCCTCAATCCGAACGCCATCTTCACGGCGCCGATGACGATGGAGGAGTACCTGTCGGTCCGGATGATCTCCTACCCGTTCGGCTTGTACGACTGTGACATCCCGGCCGACGGAGCCACGGCGATCATCGTCTCTCGTCGCGAAGCGTCGGCAGGTCTTCGCCGGCCGCCGCTCACCATCGAAGCCGCCGGAACGGCGATGTACGACCGGCACAGCTGGGACCAGCGAGCCGACCTGACCAGGACGACCTCTCACGACGCGGCACGGCACTTGTGGCAGACGACCAAGTTGACCCCTGCCGACGTGGACTTCGCGACGCTCTACGACGGCTTCACCTACCTCACCATCCAGTGGATCGACGCGTTCGGCTTCACGCCGCACGGCAAGGCCGGCACGCTGATGACCGACTTGGAGCGTCACTCGAAGGACGGCGACTTCCCGATCAACACCCACGGTGGCCAGCTCTCCGCCGGTCGCCTGCACGGATACGGCTTCCTCCACGAAGCGTGCGTGCAGCTATGGCGCGACGCGGGCGAGCGGCAGATCACCAAGGACGTCGAGGTCGCCGCCGTCGGGATCGGTGGCGGTCCGGAAGGCGGTTGCATGTTGTTGCGGACAGAGAATTGACCGAATTGCGCCGGACGCGATCATTCCGCCGGCGTTCCTTGCGACGGCCGCTCAAATGGGCACCCTGCGGGCGCGCTTCCGAAGCGCCAGGAAAGGCTCACCATCCCGGTGCTCATCCTGCACGGCGGAGCGGACCGGATGACGAGTCCGGCCGGCAGCGAACTCGTCGCCAAGCTGGCCGGATCGCCGGACAAGACGCTCACCATGTACGACGGGCTCTACCGCGAGATCTTCAACGAGCCGGAGAAGGAGACCGTGCTCGACGACGTCGCGGCCTGGTTGCAGACGCGCCTGCAGGCGGCGCAGACGGCTACGTCGACGTGATGGCGGCGCGACGGGCGACGGCGATCCGCTCGATCTCGTCAGTCCCGGTTTCCGTAGGTTCGCCAGCCGGTCGTAGCCACGTGTAGTCGCCCTGCCGACCTTCGCCCGCACGTCGACGAGGATCCGGCTGCACTCGGTGACCATTTCGGCGAGGGCCTCCTCGGCCTCTCGCCGGGTGTCCTCGACGGCCGGTTCAAGCCTTTCGCGAGGTCGCCGATGATCCTGTTGAACTCGGCCGACGAAACGATCTCCGGCCGCATCAGGCGCGGGATCTTGTACTGCGGCCCAGTTCCTCAGAAATCGCCAGTTCGATCGGGATGTTGGTGTGATTGATCCCATAGTCGAGTATTGACAACAGTGAGGGCACATCACCTACCCTGTTGGTGTGACGAGCCACACCCATGTTCGGCGTATGAGCTATGGCCCGACCAGTCCGACGATCGGACAGCGCGGGGCCCGTACGCGGGAACGGATCGTGGCCGAGACCCTCGGCTTGTTCGCCCGAATTGGATTTCACGAGACAACCGTTCGTGATATCTCCGAGGCAGCTGAGGTGTCGAGGGCGACCCTTTATCAGTATTTCGAGAGTAAAGAAGAAATCTTCGTCGAACTGCTCGACGAGTGCGGGGGAGCGTTACTGGGCGTCATGCGCCGGATCGGCCCGCTCGGTCCCTCCGCAGAGGGATTCCACAATCTTCGGCAGTGGCTCGTCGAGTGGACCGAGGTTTACTACAAGTACGGAACATTGTTCGTCCAATGGGCGAATGTCGACCTGCCAGGATCAGCCGTCCGCGGACTCGTCTCCAACTTCCTCCGGTCGTACAACTTGCGCATCGCCAGCCGCCTCAGACGTTCCGGTCTGAGCGGTATGGACGCTCGTGCGGCAGCAATCGTCGTCACGAGTGTGGTACATCGCTTCAACTATCTGCGCTTCGTTAATCAGCCCGCACGGCCGCCGACCGACGAAGCGGTGCACGATGTCTCGGTCGTAATCCAGTCGATTCTGTTCCCGGAAACACCGACAGACATCCTCGCCGCAATGCGTCCTGGCGACCTGCGAGACATTAGCTACCTCTCCGTCGCTCGAGTCCCTGACGCGACCGACCAGCGGCGACCGTCCCGGCTGGATGGGCTCACCACTCGGAGTGCTGCCACGGTCCGGCGGATAATGGACGCCGGTGCACTGTGCTTCTCAGAAGACGGCTATTACTCCGCGAACGTCGACGACATCGTCACCCGCGCCGGATTCGCTCGCGGGACGTTCTACAAATACTTCGACGAAAAGCTGGACCTTCTCCTGGCGCTGTCCGACGAATGCGAGAACCTGCTGCGCGAGCTGATCGCGGCCTTCGCTGCGATCCCGCCCGGCACTGAGGGCTCCGCACAACGACGGGCGTGGATGAAGGAGTTTCTGCAGTTCCGGGCCAGGTACATCGGCGTCATGCGCACCTGGATCGATCAATCGCCCCGGCACGCACTGCTGGGGGAGGCCCGCGGTCGCATGACGGCGATGGTGCGCGACGCCGTCATGGTCACCGTCCGCACCTCACCCCGCAGGCGAGTGCTCAGCGCCCGAGCCGCCGAAGTGTTGCTGATCGGCATACTCGAACGATTGCCGGACGCGTTGGCCGACAACGCCCGACGCATCCGTCAGGACAAGCTCGCCGACCTGATGGCGACTGTCCTCGAACGAGGCATCTACCAGGTCGGGTAGCCAACCGGCTGAACGAGCGCCGGCTTCCGGGAACCGACCTGTCAGAGGACGACCGACTTGACCTTGAGTTCGATGATCTGGTCCCAGTCCAGCTCCGGCGGCGTCTGGTCGAACTGGACCGGGTTGGCGACGAGGCGATAGCTGAACGATCCGTCCTTGGTCGCGTCAACCCTTGTTCCCCCAGCAGGCCCTGCGCGACGAGCTCGGGCGCGAGATTCCAGGTGCCGAGGCTGAGCAGCGAGACGTCGACGACCGACGGCTGCCCGGTACGAGCCAGCTTGGACAGTGCGGCGGCGATGCCGCCGGCCAAAGTCAGGCCACCCATCACGTCCCCGAAGGCGGGCCGCTGGAACGGCGGGAACCCGCCGGGGTTGCCTACCATGCCCGCGATACCGGACCGACTCCAGTAGACAACGGAGTCGAACCCGCCCTTGTCGGCCTCGTCGCCACGGACGCCGTAGCCGGTACCGCGGGCGTAAATGATCTTCGGGTTGACCTTGCGCGCGTCCTCGACGGTCAGTCGGAGCCGCTCAAGGCTGGCGGGTCGCCGGTCTCCGGGTGCTCGATCTTGACGACGTCCGCACCCCAATCGGCGAGGACGGCGCCCGCAGACGGCACGAACGTCCAGCCGGCCAACTCGACGACCTTCACCCCGGCCATGACGTCGTTCATTCGTTGGACCCTACCGCGGGTGGCTGTCTCGGGAATCGGCTGCGAGCGCGCGTAGCTTGGCCGGCGAGGCTCGGTCAAGGTCACGACCGGGGTCCAGGCCGGGGGTTGCCATCGAGCTGCTCGTGGATCAGGGTTGACTCTACCGGTTTCGGCGTGAGTCATCTAACGTCGTGTCGCCGTAGCGCTGACAGCGGACTCGGAGGATGGGACCTCGATGACGCAGCACATCACGTTCTTGTTGCTGGGGCTCGGGAACGGAGCGGTGTTCGGCGCGCTGGCGCTCGCTGTCGTGCTCACCTATCGCAGCTCCGGAGTCCTCAACTTCGCGACCGGAGCCATCGCGCTGTACACCGCCTACGTATACGCCAACCTGCGGGTGGGCCAGTTGCTGGTGCTGATCCCGGGCCTGCCGACAACGGTGGACCTCGGCGGGCCTTGGAGTTTCTGGCCGGCGCTGGTGGTCTCTCTGATAATCGCCGCGCTGTTCGGACTCCTCTTGTATGTGCTCATCTTCCGCCCCCTGCGGACGGCGCCGCCGGTTGCTCGTGCGGTCGCCGCGTTGGGCGTGTCGCTTCTGGTCAGCGGTCTGATTGCCGAGCAACTGGGAACCAACCCCATCGCGGTGGATCCGATCTTCCCCACCACCCTGTGGCAGTCGGGCAGCATTCGGGTGGCCTCCGACCGGGTGTACTTCGCGCTGACAATTCTGGCCGTAGCGGTGGCTCTCTCGCTCGCGTTCCGGTTCACCAGGTTCGGCCTCGCCACGCGAGCCGCGGCTGAGACGGAACGCGGTGCGTACCTCAGCGGGATCTCGCCAGATCGAATCGCTGCCTACAACTGGATGCTGAGTTCGGCTGCGGCCGGGCTGTCGGGCATCCTGATCGCGCCGATCGTGCCGCTCGCGCCGGTGGCGTACACGCTTTTCATCGTTCCTGCACTGGCCGCTGCGATCCTGGCGCGGTTCGACGGCATCGTGCTGGCAGTGGTCGCCGGCATCGGCATCGGCGCGCTGCAGTCGGACGCGCAGTACCTGACCTCGAAGTACGAGTGGCTGCCGTCTTCTGGCCTGCCGGAACTGGTCCCGCTGATCCTCATCCTGATGGTGCTCGTTGCGCGCGCGGCCGCTGCCGGGCCGCGGGGCCATCATCCTGCGGACGCTCGGCCGGGCGCCGCGTCCTCGCTACGTCTGGCAGACATCCGCGGTGATGTTCGTCCTGGCGGTCCTGGCGCTGTTCGTGCTCCACGACCGGTGGCGCAACGGCTTGATCACCAGCCTGATCATGGGGGTGATCGCCCTCTCGACGGTCGTCGTCACTGGCTACGCAGGACAGGTCTCCCTGGCACAGCTGACGATCGCCGGTGCGGCCGGGTTCATGCTGGGCCCGGTCAGCAACAATTGGCACATCCCATTTCCGATCGCGCCCATCGTCGCGGCGCTTTTCGCAATGGTCCTCGGTGTCGTCATCGGCTTGCCGGCACTCCGAATACGGGGTCTCAGCGTCGCCGTCGTGACATTCGCGCTGGCGTTCGCGATGGAGGCGTTCTGGTTCCGAAATCTCGATTTCGTCAGTTCCTCGGGTGTGCCCGTCCCGGACCCCACGATCTTCGGGGCGAGCCTTGGAATCGGTGGCGGCGACCAGTACCCGCGGGTTCGGTTCGGAATTCTGTGTCTGGTCGTGTTGACCGCCGTGGCGATCTGCGTCGCGATGCTCAGACGCAGTCAGATGGGCTCGCAGATGCTCGCGCTACGTGCCAACGAGCGATCCGCTGCGGCCGCGGGTGTCAGCGTCATCCGCCTGAAGATCTTCGCCTTTGCCATAGCTGCCTTCATCGCCGGCCTCGGTGGCGCCCTGCTGGCCTACCAACAACGCACCGTCACATTCGAGTCGTTCGGGGCACTGACCGGATTGGCGCTCTTCGGCACTGTCTATCTGGCGGGCGCGACGTCGGTGTCCGGGGGATTGCTCGCAGGCATCACCGCGGCATTCGGGATCGTCTACATCTTCATCGACGAGGTGTTCTCGGCCAGCGGCTGGTACATCGTGGTCTCGGCGGTACTGCTGATCATTACTGTCATCCTCAACCCCGAGGGGATCGTCGGTCCGGCGCACGCACTTCTCGCCAGACGCCCGAGTCCGACGGAGGCGCAGGCCGAGGTTGCTTCCGTGACGGCGATGGCGGTCGAGGAGCACGAGCGGCACGCCCGCCTCGAGGCCGATGCCCCGACAGAACTCGAGGTCGACGGGGTCTCCGTCCGCTACGGCGGCGTCGTCGCGGTTGACGGGGTCTCGTTGAAGATACCGCGAGGCGCGATAGTGGGAGTGATCGGGCCCAACGGCGCCGGGAAGACCACTCTGATCGACGCGATCAGCGGATTCGCGCCCTGCACCGGGCGGGTGGTGATGGCCGGCCACGAACTCGGCGGTCTGCCCGCGCACGCGCGTATGCGGTTGGGCATGGGGCGCACGTTCCAGGCCATCGAGCTGTACGACGACCTGAGCGTGTCCGAAAATGTCAAGGTGGGACTGACGGCCTCGATCCGGCGCCGTTCCGGCTCCGCGGGAAAGGCGAAATCGGCGGACGAAACCCTCAGGTCTGTCTTCAGGCTGCTCGGACTGTCCGCCGTCGCCGAACGGCCGGCCTCTGAGCTCTCTCAGGGGCAACGGCAGCTGGTCTCGATTGCGCGTGCTCTTGCCGGACAACCGGACCTGCTGCTCCTCGACGAGCCGGCCGGTGGCCTGGACACGAACGAGAGTCACTGGCTCGGAGAACGACTCCGTAACATCCGAGACAACGGAGTCACCATTGTCATGGTCGATCACGACATGAGCCTCGTGCTTGGTTTGTGCGATTTCATCCACGTGCTCAACTTCGGCGAGGTCATCGCATCGGGAACGCCGGCTCAGATACGTGCGGACCGCCGCGTCGCCGAGGCCTACCTGGGCAGCACCCACGCCGAGGAGATTCCTGCCTCATGAACGCCCATGCAGTCACCGAAGCGTTCGGAACTCCGGTCTTGGAGTGCCGCGGTCTCATGGCGGGCCACGGGTCGGTCACCGTGGTGCGAAGTCTGGACCTGTCGCTGCGAGAAAGTGAGGTACTCGCCCTTCTCGGCCCCAACGGAGCCGGGAAGACCACCTTCATGGAGACCCTCTGTGGCATCCTGCCGCGGATGGGCGGCGAAGTCGTCCTCTCGGGCAAGACGTTGCCCAGCGGCAAGCCGGCTGCGGCGAACAAGGCAGGAATGGTCCTGGTGCCCGACGATCGCGCCCTGTTCACCTCGCTGACGACCCGTGAGAACCTCCAGATCGCGCGAAAATCGGGCGGCCCGAGCGTCGATGAGATGATCGCGCTGTTTCCAGCGCTGCAAAAGCGACTGAAGGTCGCCGCTGGGGCATTGTCCGGTGGCGAGCAGCAAATGCTCGCGGTCGCGCGCGGCCTGGTCCAGAGGCCCAAGGTGCTGCTGGTCGACGAGATGAGCATGGGTCTGGCTCCCGTCATCGTCGAGGAGTTGCTGCCCGTGGTACGCCGTATCGCCGACGAGACCCGTGCTGCCGTGATACTTGTCGAGCAGCACGTTCGCTTGGCGCTGGAAGTGGCCGATCAGGCGATGGTGATCGTTCATGGCGACATTCAGCTCAGCGGCCCGGCAAAAGAGTTGGCCCTCGACCCGGCGCGGATGGAGGCCGCATATCTCGGCGAACTCACCGCGTCTACGGCGTCCTGACCTGGGGCTGCGCGCGGACCCTCCCGGAGCCAGCCCTGTCACCGCCGGACGCGCGCGGCAGTCCATCGGACGAGGTACTGGAGGACGGCGATGACGATACCCGGTGCCGCGTCGAAACTGGCTGCGAGCTCACCTGCAGGTTCAGAGCTGAATGCCGTCCTTCGCGAGATATCTCCGGCGCTCCGCGAGCAATGGGGCGATTCGCGAGTGCTCCCGGCGCGCATGGCCTGGCAGCAGGCGTTGCACCGGCACAACTGGGTGGCGCCGGCATGGCCGATCGAATACGGCGGACGCGGACTGTCTATCCGGGAACGCGTGGCGTGCTCGCTCGTATTGGCCGAGAACCGGGTACCGCCGATGGGCGGGATCCTCGGTATTCAGAACGTCGGGTACGCGCTGATGGCGTTCGGAACGCCGGCGCAGAAGGCGAGCCTGCCGAAGATCCTGTCCACCGAGGAGTTGTGGTGCCAGGGCTTCAGTGAGCCTGAAGCCGGCAGCGACCTCGCGTCGCTGCGTACCCGAGCGATCGCTGACGGCGATGAGTTCGTCGTGAACGGCCAGAAGATCTGGACGTCGGAAGGCATGAACGCCACGCACTGTCTGCTCCTTGCCCGGACCGATCCCGCAGCGCCCAAGCACCAGGGAATTTCGGCGTTCACGGTGGATATGACGACGCCGGGCATCGAGTGTCGGCCGATCAGGCAGATCACCGGAGAATCCGACTTCGCGGAGGTGTTCTTCTCCGATATGCGCGTTCCCGCCGCGAACCTGCTCGGACCGTTGAACGGCGGCTGGGGCGTCACGACGACGACGCTCGCCCATGAGCGGGCGGGCGTGATCGGCATGGCGGCCGAGATGGAGGTCAACGTCACCAACCAGATAGTGGCCGTGCTGTCCGGAGATTCCAACATCGGGCAGGGTGCCAGTTCCGTGGTCCTGCGTGAACGGATGGCGCGCTGCTATGCCAATGCCCGGGTCGCCGGGCTGCTGGGCATGGCTGCCCTTCAGGAGGCCGAGGCCGGAGGTGCGGAAGGCGCCCAGCAGAGCCTCATTAAGCTGATCTGGTCCAGCACCACGCAGGAGGTCTCCCGGACGCTGCTCGAGGTGCACGGTTCGGGCAACGCGGCATCGTCGGCGTCGACCAGCTATCTGTATGGCCGGGGCGCCACGATCGCGGGCGGTACGACCGAAATTCTGAAGAGCCTCGCCGGGGAGCGCGTGCTCGGCCTGGCGCGCGAGCCACGGCCGTAGGGGGTGCGACGGTGAGCGAAGCCGGAGCCAGCCGATCGGACCTGCGGGCCGCCGTTCGTGACCTCCTGCAGGATCTCGTTTCAGAATCGAGCCTGCGTGCAGCCATCGACAACGCCGGCGCCAGGCACGAGCGGCTCTGGACGCGGCTGCTGGAGATGGGCGTGATCGAACTTGCCGCCGCCAGTGTGCGACGCGAGGTCGAGGGTTCGCATCTGGACCTGGCCGTGGTTTTCGAGGAGCTTGGCCGGGCTTTGGCCCCGGTGCCGGCCCACAGCACCGCGTTGGCGGTCAGTGCGCTCGACGCTTCGGGTCATCCCGAACTGCTGCAATGGGTCCCCGAACTGGTGTCCGGTAAGCGGCGGGCTGCGGTGGCGGTCGACGCCGACGAACTGCTGGCCCCGCGTGCGCCGGTTGGCGCGACCTTGGCCGCCGGCGGTGCGCGGGTGACCGGGTCGCTGTCCTCGGTCGTGGATGCTGCCAGCGCCGACTGCGTGCTTCTCGTGGCAGAACACGATGGCGACCTGGACCTGTTCATGGTCCGCACCGATACGCCGACGGTCCGGATCTCAGCGACCGAGCCGTTCGACCTGACCCGTACCGTCGCCGACATCCAACTCGTCGCCGCCCC
>Ga0210378_10001062_pt1 | contig 14324 bp, 8 predicted proteins | sample PLM1_60_b1redo_FD_155465 | JGI IMG/M metagenome (GOLD analysis project Ga0210378, IMG submission 155465) | Groundwater sediment microbial communities from an aquifer in East River, Colorado, USA - PLM1_60_b1 redo | ecosystem: Environmental > Terrestrial > Soil > Riparian zone | place: USA: East...
GGTTGCGGGCGATGGTGACGAACCACGCGCCGACGTCGCGCCCCTGGTAACTCACCGTAGAGATGCGGCGCAGCGCCCGCAGGAACGTCTCGCTGGTGACATCCTCGGCCAGCGTCCGGTCGCCGACCCTGAACAGCACGTACCGGAACACCACGTCGACGTACCGGTCGTACAGTCTTCCGAACGCGCCGGTGTCACCGTCCTGGGCGGCCCGCACCAGTGCCCATGCCGCTTCGTGGCCGGCGGTGTCCTGGCCGGCGCCGTCGTGGCCGGCGGTGTCCTGGCCGGCGCCGTCGTGGCCGGCGGTGGCCTGGCCGGCGCCGTCGTGGCCGGCGGTGTCCTGGCCAGCGCCGTCCGCCTGCTCGGGGGTGCTCTGCTCGCCGGGCTGGGGAGCGCGCGGACCGGGGAACTGCTCGCGGGCCTGGTGTACCGATGAGCTCACTGGACGGCCGCACCCCCGGGGCCGTCGAAACGACGACCCCGGGTACCCACGCGGACACCCTGGCGGGTGCGCCGGTCGGGACGGGGCATCTGCCACTCCCTGTGTCGGCCGCCCAAGACGGGTTGCGACTGACGAACGCTGGCGAGTGAGGCGAGCATACGGGTGGTTACTGCGGGACAGATAGCTGCTCGATCGTGCGGGCTGGACACTGCGGTCTCGACGCCGTGACGCGGCCGTCCCGGTGTAGGTCGGGTGCCGGCACCGAGAATGTTCCGTGCGTGCCACACTGCGGCCTTCGGGCGTGGCACACCAGCGCCCGTTCCGGTGCACGTCCGTCCGCCATCCGTGGGAGATGCTCGTGGAGCCCAGTTCGACCGTTGAGCCCGGCGAGGTCGGCGCGCGCGGTCCGGCGGCCGCCAGCGGGGGTGGCGCGCCTGGTCGGGCCGCCGCCGGCGGGCGTGGCGTGCCCGGTCGGGCCGCCGCCGGCGGGCGTGGCGCGCCCGGTCCGGCGGCGCCACGACCGGGCACCGCCGGCAATGTGGCCGACCTGGTCCGGGCCGCTGCGGAGACCGACCCGGACCACCCCGCTCTGGTGGAGGCGGCGTCCGGCCGCAAGCTCAGCTGGGGCGAGCTGGACGCCGCGGTAGACGCGGCCGCCGCTACGTTCGCGGCGGCCGGTGCAGCGCCCGGTGACCGGGTGGTGGTTCGGATGTCCGGCACCGTCGCATACTGCATCGCGGTGTTCGGCGTGCTGCGGGCAGGGTGCGTGCTGGTGCCGCTGGCTCGTGGCTCGGCGCCGCGCGAGCTGGCCGAGGTGCTCACGAGCAGCGCGGCGAAGGTGCTGGTCGCGGGCACCGACGACGACGTGGCCGCCGAGACGGCCGAGCAGGCCGGCATCGTGGTGCTGCCGCCGCCGGACCCGGCCGACTGGCCCGTGCCTCCGTTCGCGCCGGCGGCCGGCGGCGAGGACCTCGCCGTGCTGGCCTTCACCTCGGGCACGTCGGCCACGGCGCGCGGGGTGATGCTGTCGCACCGGGCGCTGCTGGCCAACGTCGCGCAGTGCGCGCGGCTGCGGCCGGCGCCGGTCACCGCGGCCGACCGGGTGCTGCTCGCGCTACCGCTGTTCCACGTGTACGGGCTCGGGCCCGGGCTGCTGCAGGTCGCCTCGGCTGCGGCCACGGCGGTGCTGGCCGGCCGGTTCGACGGCGCCGAGGCGCTGGCCGCGATCGGCCGCTACCGCGTCACCACGGTGGTCGGGGTGCCGCCCATGTACCGCGCGTGGCTCAAGCTCGGCGCCGAGTCGCTTCGCGACGGCTTCCGGACGGTGCGGCTGCTGACCTCGGGCGCGGCGCCGCTGGAGCCGTCCCTCGGGTCGGCCTTCCGGGACGCCACCGGGCTCGGCATCTTCGAGGGGTACGGGCTCACCGAGACCGGCCCGGTGCTGACCTCGACCCTGGTCGGCGGCATGCCCAAGCCGGGCTCGGTCGGCCGGCCCATCCCCGGCGTGCAACTGCGGCTGGTGGACGCCGACGGCACGCCGCTGGGTGGTCGCTCCGGCTCGGGCGCGGGCTCGGGCTCGCGGGCGGGCTCGGGCGCGGCCTCAGGCTCGGGCGCGGCCGTAGGCGCGGCCTCAGGCTCGGGCGCGGCCGTGGGCTCGGCCGCGGTCTCAGGGTCAGGGTCCGGTTCCGGCTCGGGCTCGGGGTCCGGTTCCGGCCCAGGCGCGGGCTCGGGCGCGGGTGCGGCCTCAGGGTCGGGGTCGGGGTCCGGTTCCGGCTCGGGCTTGGGCTTGGGCTTGGGCTTGGGCTTCGGAGGCTCCGGCCCCGGCTCGGGCGCGGGCGGCTCCGGCTCGGGCGGTTCCGGCTCCGGCTCGGGCGGTTCCGGCTCGGGCGCAGGTGGCTCCGGCGGCCGTGGGTTCGACGACTTCGACGAGGACGACGACGAGGACGCCACAGACACCGGCCTGGTCGCCGCCCGCGGCGACAACCTGCTCACCGGGTACTGGCCCTCCGGCGACGGCGGGCCTGACGCCGATGGCTGGTTCCGCACCGGCGACGTCGGCTTCCTGGACGCCGAAGGCGACCTGCATCTCGTCGACCGGTCCAGCGACCTCATCATCGTCAACGGCTTCAACGTCTACCCGCACGAGGTGGAGCGGGCCCTGCACGAGCACCCGGCCGTGGCCCGTGCCGGCGTCGTCGGCATGCCGGACGAGGAGACCGGCGAGACCGTCCGCGCCGTGCTCGTGCTGGCGGATGACGCCGCGCTGTCCCCCGGCGACCTCGACCGCCACCTCGCCGTACGCCTGGCCCGCTACAAGATCCCCACCGTGGTCGAGGTCGTCGACGAGCTCCCCGTCACCGCCACCGGCAAGCTCGCACGCCGCGCCCTCCGCACCCTCCACGGCCACCCCCTCTAACCCCGCACGCCGTACCCCACCCCACCCCGCGTGTCCGCACTTCCGCACAGGTGTGTCCGCACTTCCGTACACATGAGTTCGCCGTTTCGACACATCCCACCTGTGTCCGAAGTCCGGTTTCATGTGTGCGAAAGTGCGGACACACCGACGACGGCCGGGGCGCAGCGCCACTGAAGAGTTGGACGTCCAACTAAATGGCAGCCACAATCGACGGCATGACCGCGCCCGTCATCGAACGCCAACTGCCCGGCGAGGACGCCGAGGCCCTGCTCGCGCTGACCCGCGAGCTGGCCGACCGCGAGCTGCGCCCGCGGGCCGCGCAGGCCGAGGCCAGCGGCGAGTTTCCCCGCGAGGTGTTCCGCACGATCGGCCGCAGCGGCCTGCTGGGACTGCCGTATCCGGAGGAGTACGGCGGCGGCGGGCAGCCGTACGAGGTGTACCTGCAGGTCGTCGAGGAGCTGGCCAGGGCCTGGCTGACGATCGGGCTGGGCGTCTCGGTGCACACGCTGGCCGCCCACGGGCTGGCGCTCTACGGCACGGACGCGCAGAAGAAGCGCTGGCTGCCGGACATCCTCGGCGGTGAGCTGCTCGGCGCGTACTGCCTGTCCGAGCCGCACTGCGGGTCGGACGCGGCCGCGCTGCGCACCAGGGCGGTCCGCCAGGACGACCGGAGCTACCGGGTCACCGGCACCAAGGCGTGGATCACCCACGGCGGCGAGGCCGACTTCTACCTGCTGCTGGCCCGCACCGGCGACCACCCGACGCGCGACATCACCGGGTTCCTGATGGACGCCGGCACGCCAGGCCTGTCCGCCGCGCCGCCCGAGCGGAAGATGGGCATGAAGGCCTCGCCGACGTCGCAGGTGCTGCTGGAGAACGCCTCGCTCGACGGGGACCGGCTGCTCGGCGAGGAGGGCGACGGCTTCCCGATGGCGATGGCGGCGCTGGACGCCGGCCGACTCGGGATCGCGGCGTGCGCCGTCGGCGTCGCCCAGGCGGCGCTGGACGTGGCCATCGGGTACGCGCGCGAGCGCACCTCGTTCGGTGTCCCGATCGGCGAGCACCAGGGCGTGTCGTTCATGCTGGCCGACGCCGCGGCCGGTATCGCCGCGGCCCGCGAGCTGTACCTGGCGGCGGCGCGGCGCAAGGACACCGGCCGGCCGTACTCGACGCAGGCGGCGATGGCCAAGCTCGTCGCGAGTGACACCTGTATGCGGGTAACGACCGACATGGTGCAGGTGCTCGGCGGCGCGGGGTATGTCGCCGACTACCCGGTCGAGCGGTACATGCGCGAGGCCAAGGTGCTGCAGATCGTCGAGGGCACCAACCAGATCCAGCGGCTGGTGATCGGCCGGGCGCTGCTGCGGGGCAAGCCGTGACGGCGCCGGGCCACCGGGTCACGCTCATGTCGCGAGCGAACTGCGCGGCGTGCGATACGGCGCGCAGCGACGTGGCACGGATCTGCGCCGACCTCGGCGTGCCGTGGTCCGAGCACGACGTGGACGCCGACCCCGAGCTGCGCGCCGAGTACGGCGACCGGGTCCCGGTGATCCTTGTGGACGACGTCGAGCACGGCTTCTGGCGGGTCGAGGAGGAGCGCCTGCGCCGCGCGCTGATTACTCCTTCCTGACGGCGCGCCGCTGCCACTGGCAGGCACCGTGCTCGGCGGCGTCGAATGGACGGCATGGACACCGCGACGCCGAGCCAGGTCCGCCCGCCTGAGCAGGACGATCCGCCGGCGCTGGGCCGCTACACCGCCGCCCTCGTCGGCGTGCTCGCCGGGCTCGTCGCGCTGGCCGCTGGTCACCTGGTTGCCGGGCTGATCGAACCCGGCGCGTCGCCGTACCTCGCCGTCGGCAACGCCGCGATCGACCTCACGCCGCACCCCGTGAAGGACTTCGCGGTCCGCACCTTCGGCTCGTACGACAAGCTCGTGCTGCTCGGCGGCATGGCCGCGGTGATCGCGCTGTTCGCCGTGGTCGCGGGCCTGGTGTCGCGCCGGCGGTCGAGGCCCGGTGCGGTGCTGATCGGCGGCCTCGGCGTGCTCGGCGTCCTCGCGGTGCTCCAGCGGCCGGACGTCGGCCAGCTCGCGCCCGTGGCCCCCGCGGCCTCGCTCGTCGCCGGTGTGCTGGCGTTCAACTGGCTGCATCGCCGGGCCACCCTCGCCGCCGGCGCGACCACCGCCGCGACCCCCGCCAGCGCGACCGCGGCCACCGCGACCCCCGCCAGCGCGACCGCGGCCACCGCCAGCGCGGCCGCTCAGGCGGCCACCGACCGCACGGATCGCCCAACACGCGTTCCCGAACCGGCGAACACGCCGGCTCGAACCGACGAACACGCCGGGAGCGGGGGGACGGGGCGGCGGGGGTTTCTGGTGGTGGCCGGGGCTACCGCGGCGGCGGCCGGGGTGGCTGGGCTGAGCGGGCAGTTGCTGGGCAAGCGGGTTGACGTGCAGGCGTCGCGGCGCGCCGTCGGCACGATCATTCCGGCCACCAAGGCGCCCGCCGTCCCCGCCGGTGCGGATTTCGCCACCGACGGCACCCCGCCGTTCATCACGGCCAACGCCGAGTTCTACCGGGTGGACACCGCGCTGGTGGTGCCCCGGCTGCGCGCGGAGGACTGGTCGCTGCGGGTGCACGGCATGGTCGACCGCGAGCTCATGTTGCGCTACGACGACCTGCGCAACCGCCAGCTCGTCGAGCAGACGGTGACCCTGACCTGCGTGTCCAACGAGGTCGGTGGGCCGTACATCTCGACGGCCACGTTCATCGGGGTGCCGCTGCGCGACGTGCTCATCGAGGCCGGCGTCCGCTCCGGCGCCGACCAGCTGGCCAGCCGCAGCGTGGACGGCTGGACGTCCGGCACGCCGACCGAGGTGGTGCTCGAGCCCGACCGCGGCGCCCTGCTCGCGCTAGCCATGAACGGCGAGCCGCTGCCCGCCGAGCACGGCTTTCCGGTCCGGATGGTGGTGCCGGGGTTGTACGGCTACGTGTCGGCCACCAAGTGGCTCGCCGACCTCGAGCTGACCACGTTCGACGCGTTCGACCCGTACTGGGCCCGCCGCGGCTGGGCGAAGAAGGCGCCGATCAAGACCATGTCCCGGATCGACCGCCCGACCGGCTTCCAGCGCGTGCCGGCCGGCAAGGTCGTCGTCGCCGGCGTGGCGTGGGCCCAGCACAGGGGCGTCGAGGGCGTCGAGGTCAGGGTCGACCGCGGCCCGTGGACCGAGGCCACGCTGGCCACCGTGGTCAACCTCGACACCTGGCGGATGTGGCGCGTCGAGCTGAACCTGCCCAAGGGCGGCCACACCGTCGAGGCGCGCGCCACCGACAAGACCGGCCACACCCAGCCAGAGCAACGCGCCCAACCCGTCCCGGACGGCGCGACGGGTTGGCACTCCGTCTTCTTCACCGCGATGTAACGGCCCCAGCCGGCGCTGATCTGCATGATCACCGGAACTGTCGACGCACAGTGCATCCTCGCAACCCGCGCGACGCTTCCGGCGATCATGGAGCTGACGGAGCCGACGGCGGCGGCCGCGCCACCCGTTCGCGGCCCGGCACCTTGTTGGCAGCCTGTCAGCGACTTTGTGCGTGCGTTCACAAGCGGCTACCGTGTGGGGGTCACGCCGCAGGGCACGCCTCGAGCGACCTACCTCGACAGGGTCGTCGACGCTAGGCCGCCCGCGGCCGAGCGGACTTCGAGGAGGCGCCCCGCGTGACGGCCCAGCCCGAGGGCGTCGAGCCGCGTGTGGACCAGGCAGCGGTGCCGGTCGACGTGCCGGCAGCGCGCGAGCGTGCCCGCGCGATCCCGGAGGCTACGGTGGCCCGCCTCGCCGTGTACCTGCGGGTGCTCCTCGGTCGCGGCGACGACCGCGTCGCGACGCTGTCCAGCGAGGAGCTGGCCCACGCGGCCGGCGTGAACTCGGCGAAGCTGCGCAAGGACCTGTCCTACCTCGGCTCGTACGGCACGAGGGGTGTCGGCTACGACGTCGACATCCTGATCGGCGAGATCGAGCGGACGCTGGGGCTCACCCGCAAGCACTCGGTCGCAGTGGTCGGCATCGGCAACCTCGGGCACGCGCTGGCCGGCTACGGCGGCTTCGCCAGCCGTGGGTTTCCCGTCACCGCGCTGTTCGACGTCGACGAGGATCTGATCGGGATCAGGATCGCCGGCATCGAGGTGCGCCACATCGACCAGATCCCTGACGCGTGCGCCGCGCTGGACGTCACCATCGGGGTGATCGCCACGCCTGGCGACGGCGCCCAGGACGTGTGCGACCTGCTGGTCAAGGCCGGCGTGCGCTGCATCCTCAACTTCGCGCCCGTCGTGCTGCAGGTGCCGGAACACGTCGAGGTGCGCAAGGTGGACCTCGCCGTCGAGCTGCAGATCCTGTCGTTCCACGTGGCACGCCGCGAGCTGGCCGAAGAGCCGTTGACGGGCTCGAGCATCGGCACCGAAGAGCCGTTGACGGAGTTGCCCCCGGTGGTGGTCGCGCCGTGAGCCTGCTGGTCGTCGGACTCTCCCACCGCACCGCCCCGGTGCGGGTACTGGAGCGCGTCACCGTGCCGGCCGAGGACGCCGGCAAGCTCCTCGCCGAGCTCATGAAGTCGTCCAACGTCGCCGAGGCGCTGCTGCTGTCGACCTGCAACCGGGTCGAGGTGTACGCCGTCGTCGAGACGTTCCACGGTGGGTTGGCCGAGGTGATCGCGGCGCTCGCCCAGCACGCCGGCGCGGACGTCACCGGGCTCGCCGACCACCTGTACGTGCACTACGCGGGCGCCGCCGTCGAGCACGCCTTCGCCGTTGCCGCCGGGCTGGACTCCATGGTCGTCGGCGAGGCGCAGATCCTCGGACAGCTGCGCGCCGCGTACGCCCTCGCCGCCGAGGCCGGTGCCGCCGGCCGCACCCTGCACGAGCTGGCCCAGCAGGCGCTGCGGGTCGGCAAGCGGGTGCACTCCGAGACCGGCATCGACGCTGCCGGCAGTTCCGTCGTCGCCGAGGCGCTCTCCGACGCCGCCGCGGTCCTCACCCGGCCGCACGCGGGAGCCGGGCTGGACGCGGAAGCCAGGCCGCAGGCGGGAGCCGGGCTGGACGCGGGGGCCCGGCCGCAGGCGGGAGCCGGGCAGGACGCGGGCGCCGGGTCGCGGGCGGGAGCCGGGCTGGACGGGCTGGCCGGACGCCGCGCCGTGCTGGTCGGCGCCGGCTCGATGGGCGGCCTCGCCGCGGCGCACCTGCGCCGGGCCGGTGTCGCCGCGCTGACCGTGGTCAACCGCAGCATGCCGGCGGCGCGGCGGCTGGCGTCCGCGTCCGAGGCGGACGGGGTGCCTGCCACCGCGGCCGGGCTTGCGGACCTCTCTTCCGTGCTCGCCGACGCGGAGCTTGTGGTGTCCTGCACCGGCTCGGTCGGCGTCGTGATCGACGAGGCCACCGTGCGGCTGGCCCGCGCGGGCTCGGCGCATCCGTTGGTCATGTGCGACCTCGGCCTGCCGCACGACGTCGCCCCCGAGGTCGGCGAGCTGCCCGGGGTGACCGTGATCGACCTGGCCACCCTGCAGGAGCGGCTGTCCGGCCTGCCCGGCGGCTCCGACGTGGCGCGGGCCCGTGAGATCGTGGCCGCCGAGGTGGCCGCGTTCCTTGCCGCCGAGCGGTCGGCGACCGTCACCCCGACCGTGACGGCGCTGCGCCAGCTCGCGGCCGAGGTGGTTGCCGCCGAGCTGCTAAGGCTGGAGTCCCGGCTGCCGACGCTGAACGACACGGTGCGCGCCGAGCTCGCCAAGACCGTGCGCCGTGTGGTGGACAAGCTGCTGCACACGCCGACGGTCCGGATCAAGGAGCTAGCCGCCGGGCCGGCCGGCCAGGCCTACGACGAGGCGCTGCGCGAGCTGTTCGACCTCGACCCGGCCGTGCCGGCCGCGCTCGTCGAGCCGTCGACGGCCGTTCCCCCCGTCCCGAATGTGACATCCGTTGCGCCAGGCGCACCCAATGTCAGATTCGGCGCGCCCCAGCCGCCACCGGCTGCGGCCGAGCCGGCACCGGCCGAGGGCGGTGAGCCGCGATGACGCGCGCCGTGCGGATCGGCACCCGTGGCAGCAAGCTCGCCCTCGCCCAGACCGAGACGGTGGCGGCGATGTTGCGCGGGCACGGCGCCACCGTCGAGCTCGTCGTGATCACCACCGACGGGGACAGGGTCACCGACCGGCCGATCGCGGAGATCGGCATCGGGGTCTTCACCTCGGCGCTGCGCGACGCGCTGGCCGGCGGCGAGGTGGACGTCGCGGTGCACTCGTACAAGGACCTACCGACCGCGCCCGACCCGCGGCTCACCCTGGCCGCCGTGCCACCGCGTGAGGACCCGCGGGACGCGCTGTGCGCGCGCGACGGGCTGACTCTCGGCGAGCTGCCGCCGGGATCCACGGTGGGCACCGGGTCCCCGCGCCGCGCCGCGCAGCTCGACGCCCTCGGGCTCGGGCTCGCGGTGGTGCCGGTCCGCGGCAATGTGGACACCCGGCTGCGGAAGGTTGCCGACCGCGAGCTGGACGCCGTGGTGCTGGCCCGCGCCGGGCTGGCAAGGCTGGGCCGCCTCGACGCGGCCACCGAGGTGCTCGACCCGCTGCAGATGCTGCCGGCGCCGGCGCAGGGCGCGCTGGCCGTCGAGTGCCGCGCCGACGACGTTGACGTCGAGCACCTGCTTCGCGACGCGGCCGACGACTGGTGCGCGCGGGCCACGGCGGCCGCCGAGCGGGCCATGCTCGCCGCGCTCGAGGCCGGCTGCAGCGCCCCGGTCGGCGCGCTGGCCGAGGTGGTCGAGGACCTGGACGACGACGGCACCGTCGTCGAACGGCTGTCGCTGCGAGGCGTGGTCGCGACCGACGACGGCGAGCTGCTGCGGGCCTCGGCCGTCGCGGACATCGTGCGGGCCGAGCAGCTGGGCCGTGCGCTCGCCGCCGAACTGCTCGACCTGAGAAGTGCCGCTAGCGGGCTCGAGCATGGGCCCGGTGCCGCCAGCCTGGCGGACCGGGGTGAACGTGGGATGGGAAGTGCAGGATGAGTAGCCGAGCACGTAAGACACCTGGCCGGATCGCCTTCGTCGGCACCGGCCCCGGCGACGCCGGGTTGCTGACCGTCCGCGCGCACTCGCTGCTGTCCGCGGCATCGCTGGTGGTCAACGACCCCGACGTGCCAGCCGACGTGCTGGCGCTGGTCCCCGACTGCGCCGAGATCCGGCCGGCCGTCGGCGACCCGGCCGACGTGGCCCGCGATCTGGTGACCGAGGCCAAGACGGGCCGCGGCGTGGTCCGCCTGGTCGCAGGTGACCCGCTGACCGCGGATGCCGTGGTCCGCGAGATGCAGGCGGTGGCCCGCACGAGCGTGCCGTTCGACGTGGTGCCCGGTGTCGCGCCTGGTACGGCCGTGCCGACCTACGCCGGTGTGCCGCTCGGCGCGGCCCGTACCGAGGTCGACGTCCGGTCCCCCGAGGTGGACTGGGCTGCGCTGGCCGCTGCGCCGGGCACCCTCGTGCTGCACGCCTCCGCGACGCACCTTGCCGAGGCGGCGTCCTCGCTGGTCGAGCACGGCCTGGCGGCCCAGACGCCGGTCGCGGTGACGACGGCCGGCACCACGGCTGCGCAGCACACCGTGGACACAACGCTGGCCGGGCTGGCGGTGGACGCGGCGGAGCTGACCGGGCCGCTGGTGGTCACGGTCGGCGCCGCGGTGGCGCAGCGGTCCAAGCTGTCGTGGTGGGAGTCGCGCGCGCTGTACGGCTGGCGGGTGCTCGTGCCGCGCACCAAGGACCAGGCCGGCGCGATGTCGGACCGGCTGCGCTCGCACGGCGCGATCCCCGTCGAGGTGCCGACGATCTCCGTCGAGCCGCCGCGCTCGCCCGCGCAGATGGAGCGCGCCGTCAAGGGCCTCGTCGACGGCCGGTACCAGTGGGTGATCTTCACGTCGACCAACGCGGTGCGCGCCGTGTGGGAGAAGTTCATCGAGTTCGGGCTGGACGCCAGGGCGTTCTCCGGCGTGAAGATCGCCTGCGTCGGCGAGGCCACCGCCGCGAAGGTCCGCTCGTTCGGCATCAACCCGGAGCTGGTTCCGTCCGGCGAGCAGTCCTCGGAGGGCCTGCTCGAGGAGTTCCCGCCGTACGACGACATCCTCGACCCGGTCGACCGCGTGCTGCTGCCGCGCGCCGACATCGCCACCGAGACGCTGGCGGCCGGGCTGCGCGAGCGCGGCTGGGAGATCGACGACGTCACCGCCTACCGCACGGTGCGCGCCGCGCCGCCGTCCGCCGAGATCCGCGAGATGATCAAGACCGGTGGCTTCGACGCGGTGTGCTTCACCTCGTCCTCCACCGTGCGCAACCTGGTCGGCATCGCCGGCAAGCCGCACGCCCGCACCATCGTCGCGGTGATCGGCCCGCAGACCGCGGCCACCGCGGTGGAGTTCGGCCTGCGGGTCGACGTCCAGCCGGAGCACGCCGCCGTACCCACGCTCGTCGAGGCCCTCGCCGAGCACGCCGCGCGGCTGCGCGCCGAGGGGGCGCTCCCCCCGCCGCGCAAGGCCAAGGGCAGGCGGCGCTGACGCGCCGCCTGTGAGTGGCAAATGGTGCCCTGACACCACTTGCCACTCACGACTTATCCACAGGAGGACGGACGCGTGTTCCCCACGTCGAGGCCGCGACGGCTGCGGACCACGCCGGCCATGCGCCGGCTGGTCGCCGAGACGACGGTGCGGCCGCAGCATCTGGTGCTGCCGCTGTTCGTCAAGGAGGGCGCGGGAAACAGCACAGCCGAGCCGGTGCCGGTGGCGTCCATGCCCGGCGTGGTGCAGCACACCCGCGAGTCGCTGCGCAAGGCGGTCACCGAGGCGGTGTCTGCCGGCGTCGGCGGCGTCATGCTGTTCGGCGTGCCGTCCCGCCGCGACGGCACGGGATCCGGCGCGGTCGACCCGGACGGCATCCTCAACGCCGCGCTGCGCGACGTGCGGGCCGAGGTCGGCGACGCCACCGTGATCATGTCGGACTGCTGCCTCGACGAGTTCACCGACCACGGGCACTGCGGCCTGCTGTCCGCGTCCGGCGACGGCACGGTCGACAACGACGCGACGCTGGAGGTGTACGCGCGGATGGCCGTCGCACAGGCGGACGCCGGAGCGCACCTCGTCGGCCCGAGCGGCATGATGGACGGCCAGGTCGGCGCCATCCGCAGAGCGCTCGACGCCGCGGGCCACCCGGACGTCGGCATCCTCGCCTACGCCGCCAAGTACGCCTCCGCGTTCTACGGCCCGTTCCGCGACGCCGTCGAGTCGCAGCTCACCGGCGACCGCAAGGCCTACCAGCAGGACCCGGCCAATGCCCGCGAAGCGCTGCGCGAGGCCGCCCTCGACATCGAGGAGGGCGCCGACATCGTCATGGTCAAGCCCGCCATGTCCTACCTCGACATCGTGCGCGCCGTCGCCGAGACCTCCCCCGTGCCCGTCGCCGCATACCAGGTCTCCGGCGAGTACGCCATGGTCGAGGCCGCCGCCGCCAACGGCTGGCTGGACCGGCGCCGCACCATCCTGGAAACCCTCACCAGCATCCGCCGCGCCGGCGCCGACCTCGTGCTCACCTACTGGGCCGCCGAGGCCAGCGAGCTGCTGGTCTAAGCGACGGCCGACACGTGGCGCGGCACCGGCCGCGCAGCGCGGTTCGAGGCCCGGTACGTTGAGCCCGAATGTCCCAGTTCGAGCGCGGCTGCCGTAACGCTGCGCACGGCACGCACGACGCTGGCATCGGGGACGGGACGGAGCCCGAGCGAGGGAAGGCATTGTCAGACCTTCGGTCACGGCACGAGGGCGACCTACGCCCTCGCGCGCTGCGGCTGATGGACGGGCCGGCTCACGGTCGGCCCTGACCCCGAGGCGCCGGTCCCCCAGCTCGAGCAGGACATGCTCGACCACCGCGACCGCGTGCCCACCGGCGTCCGGGACCGGATTCACGAGCTGCTCGAGGAAGCGGTGGGGCGGCTGTCGGGCGCCGAGGGCGTCGAGCAGGCGCTGCACGCCTGGGTCAATGCCGCCGGTGCCGGCATCGCGTACGACTCCGGCCTGGTGCCACCGGGCAACGGCCGGGAGGAGCCACGCGTGACGCTCGCCCCGGCCCTGATCCTCCGGCAGCGCGGCGAGCGGTCGTTCCTCAACGCGTTGAATCGCGTCAAGGAGACGATCGCGGCGACGGGCGAGGTCTCCCAGGGGCTGGCCCAGTTGCTCGCCGGCACGGCCCCTGACGTCGACGGGCAGGACCGGGCCGCCTGGGACCTGGCCTTCGCCGACGGCGAGACCTACTTTCCGCTGGCCGCCAACGAGCAGCAGCTGCAGATCGTCGAGCGGCTACGCGGTAGCCGCACGGTCGTCGTGCAGGGGCCGCCGGGCACCGGAAAGACGCATACGATCGCCAACCTGATCACCGACCTGCTCGCCCACGGGCAGCGCGTGCTCATCACCAGTCATGCGGCCCGCGCGCTGAAGGTGCTGAAGGCCCAGCTGCCTCCCGACATCGCCGACCTGTGCGTCAGCGTGACAGAGGGTGGCACCCGCCGGCAGCAGGATCTCGAGCGGTCGGTGGCGACCATCCTCGACCGCACCAGCCGCGGCGACGTGCTGGAACTGGACGTTGAGCACGGCCACTTAGCCGGAAAGCTGAACCGGGCCCGCGAGGCGATGCGCACCGCGCAGCAGCGGCTCCGGGAGATCCGGCTGCAGGAGACCCAGCACTTCGCGCCGTACGCCGGCCGGTACTCCGGCACCCCGCAGCAGGTGGCCGAACAGCTCAGTCATGACGAGCCACGGCTCGGATGGATAGGCGAGATCGAGCCACGCGGCGACAGGCTCGCCAACGCCGAGGCCATCGGGTTGCTCCGCCTGCTGCGCATCGTCGACCACGAGGTGCTGGCCGCCGCCGCGCCCGTGCCGGACCACGGTCTACTGCCCAGCCCGGAGGACTTCGACTCCCTGGTCCGGCGCCGTGAGGAGCTGCTCGGTCGGTTGTCCGGCGCGCCGCCGGACGCCGCGCTGCCAAACCTTGCCGCGCTGCGCGCCACCCCGCCCGCCGTCCTGGACCGCCTTGGGCATGCGCTGGACTCCTACGCCGATGGCGTGCACGCCCTGGCGCAGCGCCGGGAGCCGTGGCTTCCGGACGCGTTGGTCGACGTGGTGGCCGGCCGCGCCGAGGTGTTCGAGCAGCTCTACCGGCACACGGCCGCGCTGCTGGACGAACTGGGACAGTTCCTCGCCGTGGTGCGGGACCACCGTGTGGCCGGGCTCGAGCAGGTCGACCCCCATGCAGCCGCACCACGACTCCTGGAGCTCAAGCGGCACCTCGACGCCGTACGCCGTCCGCAACCGCGAGGACGCTCGCAAGGCGCTCGCCAAGGCCCAGAGCGCCATACCGGCGTGGATCATGCCGCTGCACACCGTCGTGGACAG
>Ga0210378_10001063_pt1 | contig 14324 bp, 14 predicted proteins | sample PLM1_60_b1redo_FD_155465 | JGI IMG/M metagenome (GOLD analysis project Ga0210378, IMG submission 155465) | Groundwater sediment microbial communities from an aquifer in East River, Colorado, USA - PLM1_60_b1 redo | ecosystem: Environmental > Terrestrial > Soil > Riparian zone | place: USA: East...
CGAGCGCGAGGGGGTTGGCCAGGGCCTCGGGCGTGATCGTCTTGGCGGCGGCCGAGGCGGGCATCCCGGTCGAGGAATACGCGCCCCTCGAGGTGAAGATGGCTGTGAGTGGGGTGGGCAATGCCTCTAAGGAGCAGGTACGCAGGGCGCTCGCGCTCCTGCTCGGACCGTCCGCCGTCCCGGCCGATCCCGACGCGGCCGACGCGGTCGCGGTGGCGCTCTGCCACCTGCAACAGTCGCGGCTTCGAAGGCTGACGCGAGAGGCCGCGCGGTGATCTCGTTCCTGGATGGAGAGCTCGCCGAGAAGGGAGCCGGACGCGTGGTCATCTCGGTCGGAGGAGTGGGGTACGAGGTCTCTGTGCCGGCCCAGACCCTATCCAAACTACCGCCGGTAGGCCGGCCAGCGCGCCTCTTCACGCGCCTGCAGGTCCGGGACGACGGCATGCTGCTGTTCGGCTTCGCCACTCAGGATGAACGCATTCTGTTCGACAACCTCATAACCGTCACGGGGGTGGGGCCGAAGGTGGCCATGGCCGTGCTATCGGTCCTTTCTCCGGACGCGTTCCGGAGGGCGATCGCAACTGGCGACGGAGCTGCGCTGACGACGGTCCCCGGCGTGGGCAAGAAGGTGGCGGCCAGGATCATCCTGGATCTGAAGGACAGGCTCGGCCTGGGAGGGGAGGAGTCGGTCTCCGGCCCGCTGGCCGAGGTCCGCGAGGCGCTACTCGCACTCGGGCTCTCCCCCCAGGAGGCAAGGGACGCGCTGGCGGCGCTTTCCCCGAACGGCGACCGCCCAGTGGAGGAGCTTCTTCGCGAGGCTCTCCGGAGCGTGGGACGATGAGCGGAGTGACCGAGGAACTGAAGCGCGTGCTCGAGCCGGCCGTCGCACCCGACGAGCGCGAGTTCGACGCCGCCCTCAGGCCGAAGTGGCTGTCGGAGTTCGTGGGGCAGCCGACTGTGAAGGAGCAATTTGCGCTCTTGATCGAGGGGGCCAGAGGCCGAGGTGAGCCGGTCGACCATGTCCTGCTGTCCGGGCCGCCGGGCCTGGGGAAAACGACGCTCGCCGGCATCGTGGCCAACGAGATCGGAGTTGGATTCAGGCCCACCTCCGGGCCTGCGCTCGAGCGGGCCGGCGACCTGGCCGCGATCCTGACGAACTTGGAGGAAGGGGACGTCCTGTTCGTCGACGAGGTCCACAGGATGCCCAGGGCAGTCGAGGAGATCCTCTATCCGGCCCTGGAAGACTTCAAGCTCGACGTGGTTATCGGTAAGGGACCGTCGGCCAGGAGCATCCGTCTGGACCTGCCCAGGTTCACCCTGATCGCCGCGACCACCCGGCCGGGGCTCATCACGCTGCCGCTTCGGGAGCGGTTCGGGTTCTCGCCGCGGCTTGACTACTACTCCGCCGAGGACCTAGCCAAGGTTGTCCGGCGGTCCTCGGGCATCCTAGGCGTCCAGACCGAACCTGAGGGTGCCGAGGAGATTGCCGGGCGCTCCCGGGGCACGCCCCGGATCGCCAACCGGCTCTTGCGACGAGTCCGCGACTACGCCGAGGTGAGGGGCGACGGAAGGATAACCCAGGAGGCCGCGCGCGCCGCCCTCGCCCTCTTCGAGGTGGACGAGCGAGGCCTGGACAAGCTCGACCTGGCGATACTGTCGACGCTGATCACGAAGTTCCAGGGCGGGCCTGTGGGCCTCTCCACGCTGGCGGCCGCCGTCGGGGAGGAGATGGATACCGTCGAGGATGTGTACGAGCCCTATCTGATGCAGCTCGGATTCCTCAAGCGAACCCCCCGTGGCCGCGTTGCGACCGCAGCCGCTCATGCGCACCTGGGCCTTCCTGGAGTGGATCCGACCGGGCTCTTCTGACCCTGTGCCTTTCGCCGCTGCTAAGGTCAAACGGTTGCGGACGCCCTGCTCGGAACCTAGAATCGTTTATGCTGTGTCCCGGCGGCCGCAGGCCGCCCTTTTTTTCGCGGGGCGTGACCAGCCCTCCCACCGGTCGGGCGGAGCCCCTCGAAGGAGGTCATCTTGCTTGCGATCACGATCCAACTCGCCCAGAGCGATGGCGGCGGCTCGAACACGCTCGGCTTCTTGCTCCCGCTGGTCCTCATGGGCGGCATCTTCTATTTCCTCCTGATACGTCCGCAGCAGCGTCAGCGGCGCAGGCAGGCCACGTTGCTGCAGAGCCTGGACGTGGGCGACGAGATCCAGACGATTGGCGGCGTCTTCGGCACGATCCGCGAGATAGACGACGACACTGTTCTCGTGGAGGTGGCCCCGGAGGTCGATATCCGCTTCGCGCGGGGCGCCATCGCCCGGAAGCTCTATTACGACGAGAGCGAGGAAGAGGACGAAGACCAGGGCGAGCGCCAGGACGAGCACGAGGAAGAGGAGGCCGGCGACCAGCAGTGAGCCAGCCAGGAAGGCATAGGGACGCCATGGCGGCGTCCAGGGCGGACCCCTCAGTCGAGCACCAGGCGAGCAAGCCCTCCCTCATCACGCTCGAGGAGATCCAGCAGGATTCGCTCATCTCGACCTTCATATCCAATGCCGACCGGGTCATGGAAGGGCTCGGGTACACCGAGCACGGGTTCCGTCATGCAAACCTGACCGCCAGGATCGCCTACAACGTGCTGTCGCGGCTCGGCCTGGAGGAGAGACTCGCAAACCTCGCATGCATCGCGGGCTACCTTCATGACGTCGGGAACATGGTGTCCCGGGAGGGCCACGGTCAGACGGGGGCGCTCCTCGTCTACGACGCCCTGAAGGGCCGGATGGCCGCGGCGGATCTGGCCGTGGTCATGGCGGCGGTGGGGAACCATGAGGTGGAGGGCGGCGAGACGGTGAGCCAGGTCGCCGCGGCGGTCATCCTGGCGGACAAGTCTGATGTGCACCGCAGCCGGGTACGCAAGTCCGCGCAGATCGACTTCGACATACACGACCGGGTGAATTACGCGGCCGAACAGTCATTCCTCCGGGTAGACTCAACGGCCCGCACGATCACACTGGAGCTCACGATCGACACGGAGATCAGCCATGTCATGGAGTATTTCGAGATCTTCCTGCAGCGAATGATGATGTGCAGGAGGGCAGCCGCCCAGATCGAATGCACGTTCAAGCTGACGATCAATGGAGCCACGCTGCTCTAGGGCGTGAAGGGATGAGATGAAGAGCACCGGACGCCTCGTGGGATCGATCGTGTTCGTTGTAGTGCTTGTCGCGGCGGCCCTCGCCGGGTTCGCCACTAGCGTGCGCCCGCTCCTCGGCCTGGACCTGGTTGGAGGGGTGTCGGTGATCCTCTCCGGCCCGCCCGGCACCGACAAGGACACGATGCAGGAGGCTCTGGACCATATCCGGGACCGTGTCGACGCGCTCGGCGTGGCCGAGCCGGAGATCTCCCTGTTGGGCAACAACTTCATCCAGGTGCAGCTGCCGGGCCTGGGCGGCCAGGGCAAGGTAGGACCTCAACGCGAGGTCTTCTGCGCCGCGGCGGCCGACGGCACGGATCGCGGCTGCTTCGCGGACCAGACGGCGGCGCAGAGCGCCGCCGGCGCAGATGGAAAGGTCGAGAGCCAGCAAGGATACTGCGTAACCTCCCCGACCGGCAAGGACCTCGGTTGCACCAAGACCCTCTCGGACGCGCAGGCCAAGGCCAAGTCCGAGAGCGTGCAGCGTGTGCTCCAGATCATCGGAACCACGGCAAAGCTCGAGGAACGACAGACCCTACAAACGATCCCGGCCAGCGATCCGAACTACCCGACCACCGAGCTGACCCCCAGGGACGAGGCAACCGGTGAGTTCATCACCAGCGATCCGAACGGCAACGTGGTTGCCTACGAGGACACCAACGGGGATGGTTCGTTCACCGATGGCGTCGACAGCAAGGTCCAGATGGGCCCGATCGAGATCACGGGTGCGGATCTGTCGAAAGCCACTGCAGTGTTCATAACCTCGAGCCAGTCGAACGGCGGACAGACGGGCTGGCAGGTGAACTTCAGCCTGAACAAGGAAGGGTCGACGAAGTTCGGCGACGCGACGACCAGGCTGGTCGGCCAGCAGCTCGCGATCGTCCTGGACGGCGTGGTCGAATCGTCCCCGACGGTGAACGATCCGATCACCGGCGGGTCCGGCGTCATCACTGGCAGCTTCACGGAGTCCGAGGCCAAGAACCTCGCCGTTGTGCTGAACTCCGGTGCTCTTCCCGTCCAGCTGACGCGCCAGCAAGTCCTGACGGTGAGCCCTCTCCTGGGCAAGCAGTCCCTCCGCCAGGGGCTGGTGGCGGGGCTGGTGGGCCTGGCGGCCCTGATGCTGTACCTGGCCTTCTACTACCGCCTACTCGGGGTGGTCACATGGTTCGGCATGGCGATCTGGGCCGTGCTGGCGATCGGGCTGGTCTCCTTCCTCGGTCGCACGATTGGCTACGCCCTGACCCTCGCCGGCGTGGCCGGCATTATCGTCTCCCTCGGGATCACGGCGGACTCCTACATCGTCTTCTACGAACGGCTGAAGGACGAGGTCCGCCACGGCAAGAGCCTGCGGGCGGCCGTCGTTCCCGCGTTCAGGCGATCCTGGCGCACCATCGTTGCCGCCGATTTCGTCACGATCATCGCGGCCGCGGTGCTGTACGTCCTGACCGTCGGCGGGGTGCGGGGATTTGCCCTCACCCTCTTGCTTTCGACCGCGCTGGATCTGTTCGTCGTCTACTTCTTCAAGCGACCGGTTGTCTTCTTGATATCTCGCAGCCCGGTACTCACGAGTTTGCGGGGGATGGGACTCCGAAGCGGCGTTGCGGCCGACCCGCTGCCCGTGTCCGGGGGTGAGCGATGAGGCTGCGAGAGGCCATCAGCACCTTCCGCGGCCACCGGATCCCGCACGTCCAGTTCATAAGGCGCAAGAACTGGTGGTTCGCGCTCTCGGGGGTGTTCATCCTGCTGTCGCTGGTGGGTCTGTTGTTCCGGGGCTTGAACTTCTCGATCGCCTTCACCGGAGGCTCGCTCTTGCAGTTCGAGAACAAGGGTGGCTCCTCGGTGGCGGACTACCAGGCCATCATGGCGAAATACGGCCGGCAGGATGCCCAGGTGACGATCCTTGGCGGTGGCACGGTTCAGATCCGAACGGAGAGCCTGACCGAGTTGGACGCAACGCCCAAGGCGACCCCTACCCCGACCGTCACATCGACGCCCTCGGTAGCCCCGACGCCCACCGTCTCCGCAACGCCCACAGTGGGGCCGGTCGCCCCCACGGGTTCGGCGACTCCGACCCCTACGGCCTCGGCGACTCCTACGATGACCCCGACCCCCACCGCGACGACATCCCCCACCCCAACACCGACCGGGAGCGCCTCCGGGACCCCGACTGCCACGCCATCGGCCACCGCGTCCCCACCTGTGAGGATCCCCACGTTCAAGGCCGATCTGCTTCGCGCGGAGCTGGCCCGGAAGGCCGGGATCGCCGTGGAGGAGATCAACGAACAAGACATCGGTCCGACCTGGGGAAACACGATCTCGCACAAGATGTACGTCGGGCTCGTCGTCTTCGTGCTCCTGGTCACCCTCTACATCACGTTCCGGTTCGAGTGGAAGATGGCCATCGGCGCGCTGGCGGCAATGGGGCACGACCTAATCATCACCGCCGGCGTTTACGCCCTGGTCGGGCGTGAGGTCACGCCCGAGACCGTCATCGCGATCCTCACGATCCTCGGGTATTCGCTGTATGACACCGTGGTCATTTTCGACAAGGTGAAGGAGAACGCCGAGTCCGCCGCGGCGGTGGCCCGGGACACGTACTCGGGTGTCGTGAACACGTCGCTGAACCAGACCCTCATGCGGTCGGTCAATACGTCCCTGGTCGTCCTGCTGCCCATCGGGTCACTCCTGCTCTTCGGGGGACAGACGCTGAAGGACTTCGCCTTCGCCCTGTTCGTTGGCGTGGCGTCGGGGACCTACTCGTCCATATTCGTTGCGGCCCCGATCCTGTCCATCTTCAAGGAGCGGGAGCCGCGTTTCCAGCAGATCCGGGCGCGGGCCCAGGCCCGGTCGGCTCGGCCGGGCCTGCGCGCGGTGCCCGCGACACGGACACCGCCGATCGCAGGCGAGGAGGTCGAGGCGGCCGACGCCGCAGGCGGCCTGACGAGAGGTGGGCCTTCCGCGGGAGCGCACAGGGCTCGCTCCGGGACGGCGACCAAGAAGAAGAAGGGCCGGCCGCAGGGCAAGCCCAAGCGCCGACGTCGCTAGGAGGGTTGCGGTGAACGACAGCACGGTAGCGCAGCTGAAGGGCCTGATCCGGGACATACCCGACTTCCCGCAGCAGGGCATCATCTTCAAGGACATAACTCCGCTTCTGGGCGACGAAAATGCCTTCTCATCCGCCATCGACCTGATCGTGGTCCATTACGGGCGAGGCAACATCGACAAGGTCGTGGGGATCGAGGCCCGGGGGTTCATCGTGGCCTCCCCCGTCGCATACCATTTCGGCGCGGGGTTCGTCCCCGTCCGCAAGGAGGGCAAGCTTCCCTGGGACTCCGAGCGGGAGGAGTATGCGCTCGAGTACGGCACCGCCGTCCTGGAGATCCACAAGGACGCGATCCAGCCCGGTGAGCGCGTGCTGATCGTCGATGACGTCCTGGCAACGGGCGGTACCGCCCGGGCGACGGCGCGCCTGGTCGAACGCCTGGGCGGCAAGGTGATGGGCATCGCCTGCCTGATCGAGCTGACGTTCCTGAACGGCCGGGAAAAACTGGCCGGTTACGACTTCTTCAGCCTGATCACGTACTAGCGCCGCCAATCACGACACTGTCAGCGTGCCCTTCATGCCGAAGGCGCTCGCGTGGGCGAGGATGCTGCAGTGGAAGAGGTAGCTACCGGCGGGTACGTCGTCGAGGACGAACACGCTGTCGTGTCCGGGCTTCACGATTGCACTCGCTGCCAGAATGTGACCCGCTGAGTCCGTGATCGTCATGGTGTGGTCTTTGCATAGGTTCCCTCCGTTGATACAAAGGCCTGGGGGCGGGGGGACCTCCTTGTTGACCAGGTGGATGACGATCCGGCCGGGCGGAGCCGTGATCGCCGGCATCTGGTACTTGATGTCTTTCATAACCTCTTCGATGGCGCCGGCCGGAGCCGGCCCGGGCTCATCGTGGTGGATCAGCTTGGCGGGGGTCGGCGACGATGTGGGGCTGCTTGACGTGACCGACTCGGCCGAGCGCGGCGAGGAGGAATCACCCCCACACCCGGTGAACGCCAGAAGGAGGATCGGCACGATTATTGCCCGCAGCTTCTCCACGCCACTACCCTCCCCCGCTGTCGCGCCAATCATACGAGACACGTTCAGCCTGATTACGTGCTGAAGGGTTCGCGCTTGCCCTGCGTACAATGGGGTTTGCAGGAAGGAAGCCCCTTTGGAGCAGCAGGAGGCCGTCAAGCCCGAACGTAGAGGCGGGATCCTGTCCCGGCTCCCGTTCCGGCCGTCCGAAGACGGGGGGCCCGAGTCGTTCGACGCCCTTCTGAAGTTGGTTAAGGCGAGGAACTCCAAGATCGACACGCGGGAGGTCCAGCGCGCCTATCAGTTCGCCGCGGAGTCCCATCGCGGCCAGAAGCGGCTCTCGGGGGAGGATTTCATCGAGCATCCGATCGCGGTGGCGACGATCCTCGCGGACCTTGGGATGGACCTGACCACCATTCAGTCCGCCCTGCTCCACGACGTCGTCGAGGACACGCAGCTGACCACCGAAGACATCCAGCGAGAGTTCGGGGAACAGGTCGGAGCCATCGTGGACGGCCTCACCAAGCTGGACAAGATCAAGTTCCGCTCGCGCGAGCAGGAGCAGGCCGAAAACGTGCGGAAGATGATCATCGCGATGGCCCGCGACATCCGGGTCCTGCTCATCAAGCTCGCCGATCGGCTCCACAACATGCGCACGCTCCAGGTCTTCTCCCGCCAGAAGCGGCAGGAGAAGGCGACGGAGACCCTGGAGATTTACTCGCCGTTGGCCCACCGGCTGGGCGTTTCACGGATCAAGTCAGAGCTGGAGGACCTGGCGTTCGAGGCCCTGCATCCCAGGCGCTTCGAGGAGATCGCGAACCTGGTCGAGAAGCGGGAGGGCGAACGACAGGAGTATGTGGAGGGCGTCGCGGCCGAGATCGGAACGAAGCTCCGCGAGATGAAGGTCAAGGCCGACGTGCAGGGCAGGCCGAAGCACCTCTACTCCGTCTACGAAAAGATGGTCCTGAGGGGCAAGGAGTTCAACGAGATCTACGACCTGATCGGCATCCGGGTGCTGGTCGACACGATCCGAGACTGTTACGCGGCCCTGGGGGCAATCCACTCTCTGTGGAAACCCGTCCCCGGCCGGTTCAAGGACTACGTCGCCATGCCCAAGTTCAACATGTACCAGTCCCTGCACACCACAGTGATAGGGCCCGAGGGCAGGCCGCTCGAGATCCAGATCCGTACACGTCAGATGCATCGGACGGCCGAGTACGGGATCGCCGCGCACTGGCTCTACAAGGGCGATCGCTCCAAGCGTCCCGCCGATGAGCAGGCCGAGATGGCCTGGCTAAGCAGGATGCTCGAGTGGCAGCAGGAGATGGCCGACCCGCGCGAGTTCATGGAGGGCCTGAAGATCGACCTGTACGAGGGGCAGGTCTTCGTTTTCACGCCCAAGGGCGACGTGATTAGCCTGCCGACCGGGGCGACCCCGATCGACTTCGCCTATTCGATCCACACCGACGTCGGGCACCGGTGCATGGGGGCCCGGGTCGGTGGCCGGCTGGTGCCGCTGGACTACCAGCTTCAGACGGGGGACACGGTCGAGGTGCTCACGACCAAAGCGGCCGACGCCGGACCGTCGCGGGACTGGCTTTCGATCGTCAAGTCGCCACGGGCGAGAAGCAAGATCCGCCAATGGTTTTCGCGAGAACGGCGAGAGGACGCCCTGGAGACGGGGCGGGACCTGCTCCAGCGGATCCTGCGCAAGCATTCGCTGCCGGTGGTCAGGCTGACGTCGGACGACCTGATGAGCCAAGTGGCCACGGACCTGAAGTACCCGACCCTGGACTCGCTCTACGTGGCGATCGGGGAGGGTCAGGTCTCGCCGCAATCGATCGTCTCGCGTCTGTCCAGGCTTGTGTCGGAGGAGGCCGAGGAAGAGGCGGAAGAGATCCCCGCGGCCCGGCCCGTGCGGCTCGCGCCGCCGCCGACACAGGCCGTCGTCGTGCAGGGTCGGAGCGACGTGTGGGTCAAGCTCGCCAGGTGCTGCACGCCCGTCCCGGGCGACCAGATCATGGGGTTCGTGACGCGCGGGCTGGGCGTCTCCGTGCACCGGACTGACTGCCCGAACGTGAAGTCCCTCAACAAGGAGCCGGACAGGCTGATCGACGTGTCCTGGAGCGCCGGAAAGCCAACCTCGTTCCTGGTCTCGATTCAGGTCGAGGCGCTCGACCGGAGGAAGCTCCTTCAGGACGTCGCGACGGTGCTGGGCGACCAGCACGTCAACATCGTGGCCGCATCGTCCAATACGGGTAAGGACCGCATCGCGTTCCTTCGCTTCACGTGCGAGCTGGCGGACATCACTCATCTGTCGGGCATCCTGTCAGCGGTCAAGCGAGTGGACGGCGTGTTCGACGCCCGCCGCGTGCTGCCCGGTTAGGGTGCGCCTGGTCATCCAGCGGGTGACACGTGCTTGCGTCCGCGTATCGGGCGCGAAGGTGTCCGAGATCGGCCCGGGGCTGCTGGTGCTTGCCGGCGTCGGACGATCCGAATCGCCGAACGAGGTCGAATGGCTCGCGGGGAAGGTCCTGAACCTGCGGATCTTCGAGGACGACGAAGGGAAGATGAACCGCTCACTCGCCGAGGTAGGCGGCGAGGTCCTGGTCGTCCCGCAGTTCACCCTCTACGGCGACGCCCGAAAGGGTCGCCGGCCGTCGTGGGCCGCAGCGGCACCGCCCGAGATCGCGGCCGAGCGCGTCGAGGGCTTCTGCCGAGCGCTCGAAGCGCTCGGAGCCAACGTCGCCCGCGGCGCCTTCCAGGAGCACATGGAGGTCGAACTGGTGAACGACGGCCCGGTGACCATCCTGATGAGCGGCCCACACTGAAGGATCGAGCGGCTGGTTGGACCGGATGACGGCCACAACGACGACCATGTGGGAGTACACTGCTTAACGGTATCGGTCCAAGAGGAAGTGACGAAATTGCGCCGCAGGCTGGCGTTCATCTTGGCGGTGGGTACGTTGTTGGTTGTTGTCTACTCACCAGCTCCCGCCTTCGCCAATGTCTGCGACGACGAGGATTTCATCGGGTGGGGTGCTGTCTACTTCGATGGTAGTCACTACCAGTGGCGTGCGAGGAACTATGGAGGGTACGGGCAGATCAGGATCTCGGACAGGGACCTGAACACTGGCTGCTTTCCCTCGACCAGCTAGCCGGGAGCACGACGTTGATGCTAAAGAACGCCCTCGGAGCAGAATTCATCGAAATCGTCTACGAGGAAGCTTGGGATGACTTTGGCTCTGGTCATGTCTTCCGCTGGTTCACCGAGGGGAGTGTGGTTGGCGGGGGTGTCTTCAGGAAGGAAGGAGCCTGGCAAAGCTGGCCGTGTAACTTCCCTGGGACCGGCAACTTCATTGGGTTCCGAGCGACGGAGATCATCGGCACCAACAAGTGGAACTTCAAGATTGACTGTCTGGACGGGACAGGCGACCACACGGTGGCCGCGAACAGGCTTACCACCTTCAGCTTCGGCCTCCAGCTGCGGGAGACCTTTCGGTTGGGTGGCGCCGCGACCGGAATGTCCGACGATCAAAAGATCCTGCAGTACAGGCCTGGTGATTACACATCGTGGACCGCATGGACTGGCGGCCTCTGCTGGTCCGACATCCCAGGCAACAATTGGAATGGGCACATGTACTCGGTGGACCATTACCAGACGCTCAAGAACAGTACGAATTCATGCCCGCAGCCGTGAGAGGAGACTAGATGAAGCGTGTCGTCACCGCGTTAGCCCTCATGGTTGCTCTCGCCGCATGCGCTAGTAATTCACGAAAGAGTGAAAGCCCGTCCCGAGAGGCTGCTCCGGGAGGCCCCTTCGATTGGGATGCACCCAAGCCCGAAGGACTCTACCTGGACGTAGCCGATCTCTCCTCGATCTCTTCGTCTCTCCCGTTCACCCCGATCGAACCTCAGCTGAAGGGGCTGCTCCATATCGATATGACCGATCCAAACAAGATCCAGCGGGAGGGGATGCTCTTGCTCTTCTTCTTCCAGGATCCCGATTATGGTCGGATCGTGGTAACGGAGCAGCTCACCTCGATCGATCAAGAGGCCTTGGAGAGCATCCTTCAATACAACACGGAGCCGACGAGCGAAGCCGTTTTCTCACTGGTCAAGCTCGACGATGGGACCCAGGCGCTGGTGTCCATCCGCAAGATACCAAGCGAGGACGGCCTCGCTCCGAATGGCGTCGAATTCCTGGTCGGGGACGCGGACATCACGATCTATGGGCCCGATGGCTCATTCACGTTAGCGCAGGCCATCCCGGTGGCTAACCTAGTGCTGCCGAACGGCTGAGACTCCTCCCTACCCATCCTGGATGACGTTCAGAGGCGGCCCTAACCCCCGCCGATCGAACTTGTGGTCGCTGCTACGATTTCGCGACATGTACCTCGAGGCGTTCTCCGACAACCCTTATGCCACGAACTGCTGGCTCTTGGCGCTCGACGGCAGGGAAGAGGCTGTCGTAGTGGATCCGGGATTCCAACCCGAGCGGGTTCACCGACTACTCGCCGACGCCGGCAAGCGCCCGGTTGCCGCGCTCGCCACGCATGGCCACTTCGACCACATCGGCTCTGCGGGCGACTTCTGCCGCAGCGAGATCCCCTTCTACATCCACAAGGACGATCAGCTCGCGCTGACCGACCCGGAGGCTTGGGGAGCCGGGCTGCCGGTGCCCAGGGCGCCGGTGGAGGACGTCCGAGCCTTCGTCGACGGCGACGTGCTGGAACTCGCCGGGTTCTCGCTCGAGGTTCTCCACACTCCGGGACACACTCCAGGGTCATCGTGCTTCCGCGCCGACGAGTTCGTCTTCACCGGCGACCTGGTGTTCAGGGGCGCGATCGGCAGGTACGACTTCCCGAACTCCTCGCGGGAGGCGATGGTTGCGAGCCTGGGCCGGTTCCTCGCCCTGCCGGACAGGCTGGACGTGTATCCAGGGCACGGGCCGTCGACTACCGTGCAGATCGAGCGGGCCTCGAACCCGTTCCTCCGCGAGCTGCCCTGACGCTCGACCAATGGACCTCAAACCACCCAGGGGGACAGAGGACCTGCTGTCGCCGCGCGCGGAAGCGATGCAAGGCCTGTATAACGCCGCTACACGCGAGGCTCGCCTCTACGGCTACCGTTACGTCGAGGTGCCTGCGTTCGAGTCGACCGAGGTCTTCGCGCGAACGTCGGGCGAATCGAGCGATGTCGTAAGTAAGGAGATGTACACGTTCGAGGACAGGGGCGGGCGCCTGCTGACACTCCGTCCCGAGGGGACGGCCGGGATCGTACGCGCCTATCTGGCGAAGGCTCAAGGTCTCCCAACGCCTTTCAAGGCTTACACGATCGCGCACATGTGGAGATACGGTCGGCCGCAGGCCGGGCGTCTGCGCGAGTTCCGGCAGTTCGACATCGAGATCATCGGTTCCGCGGACGCGGCCGCTGACGTCGAGGTCATCGCGGTCGGGGACGGGTACCTGCGCGGCCTGGGCCTGGCGCGGCTCTCGTTGGAGCTGAACAGCATAGGCGACGAGATATGCCGGCCGGCCTACCGTGAGGAGCTGGTCGGCTACCTGGAGGCGAACCGCGATCGTTTGCGAGACGCGCACAAAGACCACTTCCGCGACAACCCCCTTCGCGTGCTCGACTGCAAGGACGAGAGCTGCCGGGCCGTCGCCGAAGGTGCACCCAAGATCGTGGATCGCCTCTGCGATGCATGCTCGGCACACTTCGATCTGGTCCGAAGACGACTGGCCGAACAAGGCATCGAGTTCACCTTGGTCCCGACGCTCGTCCGTGGCCTCGATTACTACACGCGCACGACCTTCGAGTGGGTGAGCGCCGTTCTATCGGAGGGCCAGGCGAGCCTGGGGGGAGGCGGCCGATACGACGGGCTCGCCGAGGTGCTGGGCGGGCCGCCGACCCCGGGTGTTGGATGGGCGATAGGTCTGGACCGGATCCTGATCGCGCTTGCGAAGGAGGGAGGCGAGGTACCCGGGCAGCCTCGCCTCGATTGTTTTGTGGTCTCCTTCGGCGAGGCCGCCGCCGAGGCCGCCGGCCGGCTGACGAGATCCTTGCGCGGAGCGGGGATCTCGGCCGACGCGCCTCTCGAGATCCGGCCGCTGGGGGCCCAGCTGAAGATGGCCGACCGAAGTGGGGCGACCTTCGCGCTGATCGTGGGGGAGCGTGAGGCTGCCTCCGGGACGGTGACGCTCAAGCGGCTGGCCGACGGTCACCAGGAGGAGGTGCCGGCGGACGGAGCGGTTGAGTGGATCCGTTCGCATCTGTTGGAGTCCTCGCCGTGAGCAAGCGCGACGTCCTGGCGGGCGGGCGCACGCACATGTGCGGCGAGCTCCGGCCCGAGCACGCCGGGAGCGAGGTGGTCCTGGCGGGATGGTCGGCACGCAAGCGGGACCACGGTGGGGTGGTCTTCCTGGACCTGCGCGACCGCGAGGGGCCGGTGCAGATCGTGGCGCACCCCGACCAGGCGCCGGACGCCCATCGAACGGCGTCCGAGCTCAAATCGGAGTCGGTCATCCGTGTCACAGGCTCCGTCCAGATGCGCCCCGCTGGAACGGCGAACCCGGCCCTCGCGACCGGCGAGGTCGAAGTCCTCGCGTCGGAGATCGAGGTCATTTCCGAGTCAGACACTCCGCCGTTCCCGGTCGCGGATCGCGTGGACGTCGACGAGGTGCTTCGTCTCAAATACCGGTACCTGGACCTCCGGCGTCCGGAGATGACCGAGATCCTTCGCCTGCGCCACCGCGCGTTCACCTCGATCCGTCGGTTCTTCGACGAGCGAGGCTTCATCGACGTGGAGACACCAATGCTGACCAAAAGCACGCCCGAGGGCGCGAGGGACTTCCTGGTTCCGTCTCGGCTCCAGCGGGGGAGGGTCTACGCGCTGCCCCAGTCCCCGCAACTGTTCAAGCAGCTGCTGATGGTCGCAGGCTTTGACCGTTACTACCAGCTCGTCCGCTGCTTCCGCGATGAGGATCTCCGAGCCGACCGACACTGGGAGTTCACACAGCTCGACCTGGAGATGTCCTTCGCCGCCGAGGAGGACATCT
>Ga0210378_10001065_pt1 | contig 14319 bp, 14 predicted proteins | sample PLM1_60_b1redo_FD_155465 | JGI IMG/M metagenome (GOLD analysis project Ga0210378, IMG submission 155465) | Groundwater sediment microbial communities from an aquifer in East River, Colorado, USA - PLM1_60_b1 redo | ecosystem: Environmental > Terrestrial > Soil > Riparian zone | place: USA: East...
CTGCGGCCAGCTCCTCCACGGCCTCGGCCTGGCCTGGGCTGAGCCCCTCCGTCCCGGTCTCGGTGATCTGACGGCGGAGCTCATTGTTTCCCATGTGGCGCCCGAGCCACTTCGAGATGACCGCGATCAGGTAATCCTCGGTCTTGCTGGTTGTGTCAGGGCTCGTGGACATAGCCGCTCAGAAGAACATCATCACCGACCTGGTGCGAGCTCAAACGCGTGAGCTGAACCGGGGTCGGCAGCGCTTCGATCAGGCCCGGGCCTGCACCGGCCAGCTTCGGCGCGACGAACAGGAGGAGCTTGTCGACGAGGTCGGCCCTGAAGAAGGACCCCGCGAGCTTCGCCCCGCCCTCGAGAAGGAGCGACTGGACGCCTTCCGAGGCCAATTGCGCCAACTGCTCGTCAAGCGGCCCGCTGAGCAGCTCCAGCTCCGAGCCCTCCGGCAGCGGCCCCTTGCCGAAGGCGAGTCGACGTGGCTGCTTGGCGGCATCGACGTCGCGAGCGTCCAGCCGCGGATCGTCGGCGCGAACCGTTCCCATGCCGACGGCGACCGCGTCGGAAGCGGCCCGCAGCACATGCACCAGCCGCCGGCTCTCCTCGCCCGAGACCCAGCGCTCGCCGGGAGCCGTCATCCGCCCGTCGAGCGTGACAGCGGCTTTGTAGGTGACGAACGGCCGGCCCTGCGCGATCCACGTGCGCCATTCCTCGTTCTGTTGCCGGGAGCGGAAGCCGAGCTCGCCGTCGGCGAGGCTGACCCCGACTCCAGCGGCGCGCAGCTCCTCGAGCCCGCCGCCGGCCTCCGGGTTCGGGTCGAGCGAGCCGGCGACCACCTGCCCGATGCCCCCTTCGAGCAAGGCGCGCGTGCAGGGCGGCGTCGACCCGGTGTGGCGGCAGGGCTCCTGGGTCACGAAGAGCGTCGCCGCTCGTGCCTGCTCGCCTGCCTGCGCAAGCGCGTTCACCTCGGCGTGCGGCTCACCCTTCCGCTCGTGCCAGCCCTCCCCCACGACGTTGCCGTCGCGGACGATCACTGCGCCGACAACGGGGTTCGGATGTGTCGTTCCCCGCCCGCGTTCGGCCAGCTCGAGCGCCCGCTCCAGGCTCATTGGAGAGCCTGCACCAGCTGTTGGTAGGCGCGCGCGATGTCGTCCTGCCCGAAGATGCTCGTGCCCGCGACGAAGAGGTTGGCGCCTGCATCGCGCACCTCGCGAATGTTGTCCGGGCCGATGCCGCCGTCGACCTGGATGTGCAGCTCGTCGCCGAGTAGCTGCCTCAGCTCACTGATCCGGCCGATCGCCTCGGGCATGAACGTCTGGCCCGAGTAACCGGGGTTGATGCTCATGCAGAGGACGAGATCCACTCCATCCGCCGCCCGGGCTGCGTCGGCCGGGCTCGTCTCGGGGTTGAAGGCGAGGCCGACTCCGAGCTCGAGCTCACGCGCACCTCGATAGACCGCCGGCAGGTCATCGCAGGCCTCGAAATGCACGGTCACGCTGTCGCCGCCCGCCTCGGCCACTGCCTCGAAGTGCTGCTCCGGGTGCTCGACCATGAGATGGCAGTCGAGGACGGCACCGAGCCGGTGGACGATGGGGGAGATCGACTGCAGGACGATCGGCCCAATGGTGATCGGCGGGACGAAGTGGCCGTCACCGACGTCGAAATGGAAGACGCGCACGCCGGCGCGCGCGAGGGTCTCGATCTGCTCGCCGAGCCGCGAGAAGTCGGCCGCGTACAGCGACGGCTCGACCTCGACGGTGCGGACCCAATCCTTCCAGCCCATTAGTGCCTCTTCCGGTGATGCTCCCCCGCTTCCGGGGGTCGATGAGCAAGCCAGGGTATGGCGCTCGCTGCTCCGCAGCTCACGAGAGCCCCCATGCTCTTCTGCATGGGGGCGACTGAGGACACCGCCTGGCGCCGCTCAGCGGCCGCCGGAAGTGATGGGTTCATCGCCGGAAGGGGCACTGTGTCAGCTTCGCAGGCCGCGCAAGTACTCGGCGGCGCTCATCCGCTTGCGCCCCTCGGGCTGAACCTCCAGGAGCTCCAGGCCTCCGGCGGTCAGCTCACCATCTCCGAGGCGTGCCCGCCAGACGATGAGCGGGCGGCCGTCCACGACCCCGCGCGCGCCGATGTGCGGCGACAGGGCGCGGGTCCTGTTCAGGCTCTCTGCCGCCGGCCGGCTCCAGTCGAGCTCGCGGTCGGCCGGGGTCAGCCGGTCCGCGTACGTGGCGCCGTCCTCGGGCTGAGGCTCGAAGGACGCCGTGCCCTGCAGCGCCGGCTCGAGCAAGTCGACGGCCAGCGGGCCTGCCTTCGAGTACACGGCGCCTGCGTCGTCGTCGGGCTCGATCGGGAAGGACCGCTGGGCCGAAATCGGCCCGGCGTCGAGCTCGGCGATGGTGCGGTGGATCGTCACCCCGGTCTCGGTGTCGCCGGCCATGATCGCGCGCTCGACCGGAGCTGCGCCCCGCCAGCGGGGAAGCAAGGACGGGTGGACGTTCAGCCAGAGCGCCCGTTCGAGCAAGCTCTCGGGGATCAGCGCCCCGTACGCAGCGACGACCATCGCCTCGGCGTCTCCGAGCTCGACCGACTCGTCGAGCTTCTCCGGCTGCCGCACCTCGATCCCGAGACGATTCGCGACCTCTTTCGCAGGCGGAGCGCCGACACGGCGGCCCCGTCCTCGCGGCCGGTCGGGACGCGTGAGCAGGAACGCGACGTCGTGCCGGCCAGCCAGCCGCTCCAGCACGTCGGCGCCCAGGGGCGCCGTCGCCGCGACGCCGATCTTCACGCGCTAAGCCGTCTGCCGGAGGACGCCCAGTGCCTCACGGCGGCCCTCGGGAGTCGTGCGGTCGATGATGAGCACCCCGTCGAGATGGTCGAGCTCGTGTTGCACGACCCGCGCGGCGATCCCCTCCAGCTCGAGCCGCACCTGCTCGCCGCTCGTGTCACGCGCCTCCAGGGTCACACGCTGGTTGCGATCGACAGCGACCAGTACGCCCTGCATCGACAGACAGCCTTCGTCGTCGGGCACCGTCTCGTCCGAGCGCTCCACGATCTCCGGGTTGACCAGGGCCAGCGGCTCGTCCTCGGCAGTCGGCTGGAAGATGAAGATCCGCCGCAGGACGCCGACCTGGTTGGCGGCCAGGCCCACCCCTGCCGCCTCACCCATCAGCGCAGTCATCCGCTCCGCGAGTCCCTGCAGCTCGCCGTCGAACTCCTCGACTTCGTGGGCGCGCATCCGGAGGACGGGATCCGGGTACTGGCGGATCTGCGCCAGCGCGATCCGGCGCCGCGCTTCGCGCTCGGCGTCCAGCTCTTCGGTGCGAACCTCTCCGTCTCCCGACATTTCCGACATTTCGTCGAGTGTAATCAGACGTCCTGGGGATCGACGTCGACCACGACGGTGAGGTCGGCCTTGCGCATCGCCGGCGCCGCCGCCGACAGGAGCTGGCCCGCGCGTGACGCGATGTCGCGGGGACGCGCGGTCTTCGCGACGAGCTGGGCCCGGTAGCGGCCACGAAGCCGGTAGAGCGGCGCCGGGCCTACGATCTCTGCGTCAGCCGACTCGAGCCCGGTCGCCAGCTCCGTGAGCGCCTGGAGCGGGTCCGCCTGCTCGGGCCCGGAGACCAGAATGCGGACGAGGTGCCGAAACGGCGGGTAAGCGAGCTCCCGCCTCCGGGCGATCTCGCCCTCGAGGAATCCCGCGACGTCGTGCCGCGCCGCGAGCGCAACAGCGCGCGACTCGGGCTGGAAGGTCTGCACGAGCACCTTGCCCGGGGCATCGCGGCCGCTGCGCCCGGCGAGCTGGGTCAACAGCTGGAACGTGCGCTCCTCGGCCCGGAAGTCCGGCATGCCGAGACCGAGGTCCGCATCGACGACGGCGGCCAACGCGACCCCGCCGAAGTGGTGCCCTTTCGCGACCATCTGGGTTCCGATGAGGACGACACGATCGCCTTCGGCGAAGCGCCGTAGGGTCGCCGCCAGGTCGCCGCGCTTGCCGACCGAGTCGGCATCGAGCCGGATTCGCTCGAGCTCGGGAACGCGCTCCTCGAGCTCACGCTCGAGCCGCTGGGTGCCGGCGCCGATCCGAGCTAGCTCCACCGACCGGCAGGCGGGGCAAGCCTCGGGTGCAGGCTCTGCGTGCCCGCAGTGGTGACAGTGGAGACGTTCGTCGCGGTGCAGGACGAGTGCGACGTCGCAGTTGTCGCAGCGGAGTGTCTCGCCGCAGGCCCGGCAGTGCAGCGCGGGCGCGACGCCGCGTCGGTTGAGCAGCAGGATCGCCTTGCCGCCGTCCTGCGCGATCCTGCCGAGCTCGGCGAGCAGAGGCGCCGACAGCGGGTAGCCGCCCTCGCCGCGAAGATCGACGATCCGCACTCCCGGCAGGTTGGCCCCGACACGTTCGCCGAGATCCAGCCGCTCGAGGCCAGCCCAGCTCTCGGGCCTCGGCGTCGCGCTGCCGAACAGGGCGACCGCGCCTTCCAGCGCGGCCCGCTTCGCGGCCACCGTGCGCGCGTCGTAGCGCGGGTCGGACTCCTGCTTGTACGCGGAGTCGTGCTCCTCGTCGACGCAGACGAGCCCGAGGCTCGGCACCGGGGCGAAGATCGCCGAGCGCGCCCCGATCACGATCGGCGCCGCGCCCGACGCGATGCGCTCCCGCTCGTCACGCCGCTCGGCCTCGGTCAGAGACGAGTGCAGCACGGCGATGCGGTCGCCGAAGCGCGCTCGGAAACGGCCGATCGTCTGCGGCGCGAGCGCAATCTCGGGGACGAGGACGATCACGCCTCTCCCCTGCTCGAGCGTCTTCTCCGTTGCCTGGAGGTAGACCTCGGTCTTGCCGCTGCCGGTGGCGCCGTGGAGCAGGAAGCGACCGCCTTTCGCCTGGAGCGCCTCGGTCAGCCTTGCCAACGCCTCGAGCTGAGGCGCCGTCAGCTCTGCGGGCCGGGCTTCCCCGCCCAGCGCGTCGCGGTCGGCAGGTTGCGGCAACTCCTTTCTGCGCTCCCGCTTCTGAGGAGCGACGAGGGCAAGAGCGCGCCCGGGAGTCGAGCCGTAGTAGTCGGCGACCCAGAGCGCGAGCTCCACGAGCGCAGCCGGTAGCTGTTCTTCAACGCTTTCGACCGGCGCCGCCTTGATCCCGGCGGGCGGGGCCTCGTCGACGCCGACGACCACTCCGCGCGTGCGCGAGCCCGAAAGCCGGATCGAGACGACGGCGCCGCGCTCGACGTCGTCAGGCGCCTCGTATGTGAACGGACGCGCGAGCGCGCGGGTCGTCACGAGTGGATAGACGGACGCGAACTTCAGAGAGCCCAGGCTACTCCCGGGCCCTGTCGCCCAAGTCACAACAACACGAGGGTCGAGGGAGTCGGAATTCGAGAAACGGTGCTCTTAGTCGGGAAAAGTGCGCAGCACTTTTCCCGAGTCCGGCTCCCGTGGAGCCGGACCCAGCTACGCGCCTACCGCTTCGAGCACGAACTCCGTGCCGAACCCGACGAAGAGCCCGACCAGCAGCGCCCAGGTGACGAGCGTCTTGTGACCGAACTGCCGGTTCACGTTCATCAGCTCGATGATCACGTAGAGGAGCGAGCCGGCGGCCAGCGCCAGGAAGCCCACCGAGACCGCCTCGCTGACGACGGACTTGCCGATCAGGGTCCCGACGAAGGTCGGCCCGCCGCCGATCAGGCCGAGCAGCGCGAGGAAGCGCCACGACGGCCGCTCCTCGGAGCCCGACAGCGGCGCGACGATCCCGAACCCCTCGGTCGCATTGTGCAGCCCGAAGCCGATGATCAGCGCGAACGCCAGCGCAAGTTGGTTCTGCGCGGCCGAGTTTCCGATCGCCAGTCCTTCGGAGAAGTTGTGCAGGCCGATACCAGTCGCGATCAGTAGGGCGAGCCAGCGGCCCGGCGAGAGCCCGGCGAGCCAGTTCACGTCGTACTCGGCTGCAGAGGCCGCGCCGGGGCCGAGCATCGCCCGGTTGCGGTGGCGCGAGACCCAGCGGTCGTAGTAGACGAGGCTCATGATGCCGGCCGAGGTTCCGGCGGCGAACAACAGCGCCAGCCCTGCGAACCGCGCCCAAGAGGCGCCGTCGTCCACCGCGCCTTCGAGAGCTTCTTCGACGGGCTGGATGCCGTGCTCGACGACCTCGATCAGCAGGAAGAGCAGGATGCCGACGGCGCTCGCGCTGAGCGCCGCCTTCCACCTGGTGCTCGTAGTGCGGATCCTCCCGACCGGAAGGCCGAGGAAGATCGTGCTCCCGGCGAGCCCGCCCAGGATCAGAATCTGTGTCGTCGACATCTTGTAAGGCCGACCTTACACGACCTGGGCAGGACTATATTCAGTTCCGTGGCCGGTCACTCCACCGACGAATATCTCGAGACGATCTACTTCCTCGCCTTCCCGATCGGCGAGTACAGCCCGAACGCTCCCGGAGCGCCGACGCTCGCCTCGCGGGTCGCGGAGATGCTCGGCGTCTCGCGCGCGTCGGCCGGCGAGATGCTCAAGCGCCTCGAGGCCGAGGGGCTCGTCAGGCGCGGTGAGCACAAGGAGGCGATCCTCACCAAGCCGGGTCGCGCCCGCGCCGAGAAGGTCGTCCGGAAGCACCGGATCATCGAGCGGCTGCTGACAGATTTCATGGGCTACACGGCCGCCGAGGCCCATGTGCACGCGGACGAGCTCGGCGACACGTTCTCGGACGACATGGTCGAGCGCATCGAAGAGAAGCTCGGCAACCCCGACCGCTGCCCGCACGGCTGGCCAGTCGATCCCGCGTTCGAGCAGAAGGAGAACTCCGAGCTGGCTCCGCTGGGAGAGCTCGCGCCCGGGACGAGCGCCGAGATCGTCCGCCTCGCCGAGCACGACGGCGAGCTCCTGCACTACTTCTACGACGAGGGGCTCGTGCCCGGGACGAAGCTCGAAGTGCGCGAGCCCGCGAACGGCAAGTTCACGGTCGAGCTGGACGGCAGCGAGCGCAGGATCGACGAAAAGGCTGCGGCGGGCCTCTTTGTTCGGCCCGGTTAGACCCGCGCCTCTTCAGCCAGGCCCGCCGCCGCCCGTAAGCCGTCGGCCTTGTCCGTTCGTTCCCACGTGAAGTCGTGGTCGTCGCGGCCGAAGTGCCCATATGCAGCTGTTTTCGCAAAGATCGGGCGCTGCAGGTCGAGGTCGCGAATGATCGCGGCCGGCCGCAGGTCGAAGTGCTCGCCGACCAGCTGCTCGATCTGGGACACCGGGATCTTCTCCGTGTTGAACGTGCGGACGGCGAGCGAGACCGGGTGCGCGACGCCGATCGCATATGCCACGTTGACCTCGGCCCGATCGGCGAGCTCCGCGGCGACGATGTTCTTCGCCACGTACCGCGCTGCGTAGGCCGCCGAGCGGTCGACCTTCGTCGGGTCCTTGCCCGAGAAGGCCCCTCCGCCGTGACGTGCTGCGCCGCCGTACGTGTCGACGATGATCTTGCGACCGGTGACGCCCGTGTCGCCCATCGGCCCGCCGATCACGAACTTGCCGGTCGGGTTGACGTAGACGAAGTCGCGGTCGGAGAGCAGACGCTTCTCGTCGTAGAGGTCGTTCGGAAGGATCGGATGCAGGACGCGCTCGACGATGTCCGGCTTGATCAGGTCCTCGGCGCTGATCCCGTCGGAGTGCTGCGTGGAGACGAGGATGCTCTCGATCTCGACGGGTCGCTCGACGTCGTGCTCGTCGACTTCGTAGCGGACGGTCACCTGCGCCTTGCCGTCGGGCCTCAGGTACGGCAGGTCGCCGGCCTTGCGCACCTCGGCGAGCCGCTTGCAGATCTTGTGCGCGAGCATGATCGGCAGCGGCATCAGCTCGGGGCTCTCACGAGTCGCGTACCCGAACATCATTCCCTGGTCGCCCGCGCCGATCTTGTCCAGCTCGTCGTCGTCACCGGGGTCGTGCTGCACCTCGTACGAGGAATCAACGCCCTGCGCGATGTCGGGCGACTGCTCGTCGATCGCGACTACCACACCGCACGTGTGGGCGTCGAACCCCCACTCGGAGTGCGTGTAGCCGATGTCGGCGATCTTCGCCCGGACGATGCTCGGGATGTCGACGTACGTCTCGGTCGTGATCTCGCCGGCGACGACCACAAGGCCCGTCGTGATCAGCGTCTCGCAGGCAACGCGCCCTTGCGGGTCGTCACGAAGGACGGCGTCGAGGACCGTGTCCGAGACCTGGTCGGCGATCTTGTCCGGGTGGCCCTCGGTGACCGACTCGGACGTGAAGAGGAATTCGCGGGCTGGCACGGGCGGGAAGGCTAGTCGATCGCGAGGAAGAGCTCCGCGGAGCTGGTGCGGCCGTCGCGATCCGCCCAGGCGACGAGCGACCTCAGCGGCTCCAGATTCCGCCGCACCTGCTGCGGGATCGCGCCGTTGCCACCAGAGGCTTCGGCGAGCCCGAGGACGAGCGGCAGGCCGTCCTCGAAGTCGAGCCAGACGAAGCCGGCGTTCTGATCCGGCATTCCGGCTGCCTCGCGCGCGTCCTTGAACGCGTCATCGTCGGCCAGGCGCGGCCCTCCGGAGCGGATCTCCTCGATCGACTGCGCGCCTGTCGTGACGACGACTTTGCCGTCGAAGGCTACGTAGCGGATCGAGAAGCCCGAGAAACTGACGCAGTTGACCGTGACGCCCGCCTGCTCCTCCTGCGGTGCTCGGCACGGCTGCGCCGGCCCCTTCTTGATCAGCTGCTTCAGAACTTTGTCGACGGTGCTCAGCGCCTCCTCCTCGTTCGGCGCTTCGAGCAGCAACGTCACCTCGGGGAACGGCGTGCCCGCCCGCACGTAGAGCGCGACCTCGTTCTTGAAGAGCCCGGTGATCTCGTCGATCTGCAGACCGAACATCCGCTCGAACTCTTGCAGCGCCTGCTTCGCCATCGCCTGTCCCTGAAGCTCCTGCAGCTGGCGCTCGAAGGCCTGGCCGCCGCGAAAGTCGAGAATGGCGACCGCGTCGCCCGGCACGTCGGCGAGCAGCTTCGACTTGAACGTCTCGACCTGGTCGGCCGTTTCGCCTTCGGCGCGCGACGCCGTGACGAACCTCAGGCCCTCGTCCTGCGCCGCGAGCGCGGCCGCTATGAACTCCGGCCGCTGACCGGCCTGGAGCTGGAAGAGCGAGCCGGTAGGCAGGAGCGCCGTGTCTTCGATCACCTGCAGGAGCTCGCGGCCGCGCGCGAACACGGCGACGAGCGAATCGTCAGGCAGCTCGGCGATCGCGTCCTTGTACAGCGCGTCGTCGGCGAGGCTGTCGCCTTTCGGCACCTGCTGCTTGAAGCGATCGATCTTCGCCTGTGAGTCGGAGACGACGAGCCAGTCGTCGAGCTCGGCGACGACCAGCTGGTCGCCGGACTCGTCCGCCGCGTTCCCCTTCTTGATGGCCGCGAGAAACTTCTCCTTGTCCTTCGGCTTCGTGACCGCCACGACGTTCTCGCCCTGGTCCTTGAAGTCGAGCCAGACGAGGCCGATCTCGTCGCCGAGGGCGGGCTTCGCGTCGCGCTCCCAGTCGAGCTTCGTGTCCTCCTCGAACGAGGAGCGGAGCATGCTGATCGCGAGGCCCCCGTCGGGGAACTTCTCGAGCAGCTTCTCGATCTGGCGCCACTGGCCCGCATCCGCGTTGGTATCGACCCTGACGAAGGCCGGCGCGTTCGCTGGGACGATCTCGGCGCCACCTGAAGCGGCCTTGTCGTTCGCGCCGCCGCAACCAATAAGAGTGAGTGCTACAGCGCCGATCAAAGCTAGGCGGAAGAAGCGCACGGCCCGCATGCTACTCAGCGGTTGGGACACGGCCCATGAGCCCGGCGACGAGCTCGTGGAGGCTCCCGCCGCCGAGGATCTCGCACACCCCGCGGGTGATCGGCAGGTCGACGCCGACGCGGGTTCCCAGGTCGTCGAGCAGCGGCGCGGTCGTCAGCCCTTCGACGGTCCCGATCTCCGCCTCTGCTGCTTCCGGGCTCGCCCCCCGGGCGATCAACTCCCCCGCACGGCGATTGCGCCCGAGGTGAGACCAGCACGTGACGATCAGATCGCCCATGCCGGCGAGCCCGGCAAACGTTTCGCTGCGCGCACCGTAGGCCGAGCCGAGCCGAGCCATCTCCACTTGACCGCGCGTGACGATCGCCGACTTGGCGTTGTCGCCGAGCCGGAGCCCGTCAACACCTCCTGCGGCGAGCGCGATCACGTTCTTCGCCGCCGCGCAGAGCTCGACCCCCACCAGGTCGGTATTGACGTACACGCGGAACGTGAGCGAGTTCAGCTCGTCCTGGAGCCACTCGGCGAGGGTAGCGTCCTCGCTGGCGACGACGGCGGCGGCCGGCAGCCCGTGGCCGATCTCATGCGCGAAGTTGGGGCCGGAGAGCACCGCTGCCGGCCGGTCGGCCAGCAGCGTCGACAGGCGGTTGCCGGTCTCGGGGTCGAGGCCCTTGGTCAGGCTGAGCACCGGGCCGTCAGGCGGTAGGGAACGAACGACCTCGGCGAACGAGCGACTCGGGACGGCGATCACGGTCAGATCCGCGTTCGGGAGGCCGTCGGCCAAAGTCACGGCCTCGGCATCGGCGAGGTGGACGTCCGAGAGGTGGCGCGGGTTGAGCTTGGTCTCGGAGATCGCCTGCGCCTGTTCCGGATCGCGGCAGGCGAGCGTCACCTCGTGGCCCCGCTCGAGGAGCACGTGCGCGAAGGCCGTCCCCCAAGCGCCTGCTCCGACGACGTTCGCTCTCACGTCTTCCTCACGAAGTCGATGGATACGGGGACGCCCTCCATCTCGAAGCGCTCGCGCAGCTGGTTCTCGACCCAGTAGCCGTAGTCGCGCGTCACCAGGCCCGGATCGTTCACGAAGAAGCGGAAGCGGGGCGGGCGAACGGTTGTCTGCGTGCCGTAGAGCAGATTGAGGCTCTTGCCGTTCTTCGAGGGCGGCTGCCGGGCTTCGCGGAGGTCGCCGAGGAAGCGGTTGAGCTCCGGGGTCGGGACCCGCGCCGTGTGCTTGTCGTAGAGCCGCTCCACGTAGTCGAGGAGCCGGCTCACCCCGCGGCCAGTCGTCGCGGAGACGGTCACGACTGGCGGGCGCTGCCGAAGACGCTCTGCGATCCGCGCCCGTGCGTCCTCGATCCCGAGCTTGCCGATGTCCCACTTGTTGAGGGCGACGAGGGTCGAGTCCTGGGCCTTGCGCGCGACGTCGGCCACGGTCAGGTCGTGGTCGACAATGCCCTCGCTCGCGTCGATGAGCACGACCGCGACGTCGGCCCGCTCGGCCGCCTGCAGCGCGCGAAGCTCGGAGTAGTACTCGATGCCCTGACGGGCACGGCGCTTGCGGCGCAGGCCCGCGGTGTCGACCAGGACGAAGGTGCGGTCGCCGCGCTTCAGCACCGTGTCGATCGGGTCCCGCGTCGTGCCCGGCGTCTCCGAGACGATCACCCGCTCTTCTCCGAGCAATGCGTTCAAGAGGCTCGACTTGCCGACGTTGGGGCGGCCGAGGATCGCCACGCGAATCGCCTCCTCCCCCACCTCGGCGGGCCCAGAGCCGGGCAGGCGCGCGACGATCAGGTCGAGCAGGTCCCCTGTCCCGTGGCCGTGCAGGCTCGACAATGCGATCGGATCTCCGAGGCCGAGGCGGTGGAACTCGAGCGCGGCCGTCTCGTTGCCCGGGTCGTCGATCTTGTTCGCGATCAGGAACACCGGCTTGTGTGCGCGGCGCAGGATGGCGGCGATCTCCTCGTCGCCCGGCGTGATCCCGATCTGGGCGTCGACGACGAAGAGGATCAGGTCGGCCTCGGCGATCGCGGTGCGCGCCTGGTCGGCGACCTGGCCCGTGAGCGGCGAGGGGTCGACGATGTCCACGCCGCCCGTATCGATGAGACGGAACCGGTGACCCGACCACTCACAGGTCAGCTCCTTGCGATCCCGTGTGACGCCCGGGGTCTCGTGCACGACTGCTGACCGCGTGCCGGTGAGGCGGTTGACGAGCGTCGACTTTCCGACGTTGGGGAAGCCCACGACGGCGACCGTGCCGAGGAGATCCGTGCTCACGCCGGCGGCGTCGCGACCCGCGGGCGGCCGAGCTCGTGCATCTCGATGAGCCAGTGCCAGAGGCGCGAGATCTCCTCGCCGATGAGAGCCGAGGCCTCGCGGTAGCCCCTGCCCGCGCGGGGGATGTCGCCGAAGCGCATCGGCTCGCTCCAGGCGATCGACACCGGGTGGAAGTTCCCGGGCTTCCAGAATTGCGAGCCGTGGATAGCTCCGCAGATGACCGGCACGTCTTCCTGCACGGCGACCATGCCGGCCCCGGGCATGACCTCGCCGAGAACGCCCCCTTTCTGCCGGGTGCCTTCGACGAACAGGCCGAGAGCGTGCCCGTCGGCGACGACCTGCTTCATCTTGCGCACCGCCTCGCGGTCGGATTCGCCACGGCGGACCGAGAAGGCTCCGAAGCTCTGGATCAGCTGGCCGAGCCCCGGCACACGGTGCACCTCCGACTTGGCCATGAAGTAGACGATCCGGGGAACCGCGGAGCCGAACGCGGGCGGGTCGATCCACGAAAAGTGGTTCATCGCAAGCACGACGCCCCCGGTGGGCGGAATGCGCTCCACCCCGTACACACGGAGCGGGGCGAACAGCCTTGTCAGCGGCTCGATGGTCATCCGGCCGACCTTCCACACGAGCGGTACGGCGTTCATGCGGGCGAGTGTGCCCGGACGAGGGCCTCGATGCGGGTGACGACGTTCTCCACGTCGAGCGTGCTCGTGTCGATCACCTCGGCGTCGGCTGCCGGCCGCCTGCGCGCGGCGTCGCTCTCGTCCCGCATGCGCAGGTCGGTGGCGAGCGCGTCGGCGCCGATGTCGGGCCGCTCGGCCAGCCGCCGCTCCGCGCGCACGTTGCGGTCGGCGACGAGATAGACCTTCACCTCAGCATCGGGCGCGACGACGGTTCCGATGTCGCGACCCTCGATGACCGCGTTTCCGAGCACCGCGAGGTCGCGCTGGCGCTCGCGCATGACCACGCGCACCTCGTTGTGTCGCGCGACGACGGGCACGAGCCGGTCGATGCGCGCCTGGCGAATGGCGTCGGTGACGTCCTTGCCGGCGATCGAGACGCGACCATCCTCGTCCAGCGCGACCGGATAGTCGCGGGCGAGCTCCCCGAGGCGCTGCCCCTGGTCGAGCGGGATCGCCTCGCGCATGGCGAGCCAGGTGAGCGCGCGATACATGGCGCCGGTATCGAGGTAGCGAAAACCGAGACGCTCGGCCAGCCGGCGCGCGACCGTGCTCTTCCCCGCCCCGGCGGGCCCGTCGATGGCAACGATCATCGCTGTGTGACCGACTCGAGAAGCTCGAAAAACCCGGGGAAGCTTACCGCGACGACCTCCGGATCTTGGACGAGCACACCTTCCCGCGAGATGAGCCCTGCGATCACGCCCGCGATCGCGAGCCGAGGATCCCCGTGCGGGTCCAGTCCCCCACCCTTAGGGCGGGTGGGAACACCCCTCACCCCGAGGCCATCGTCGCGTTTTATCGCGCGAATTCCAAGGGCTCGTAGCGAAGTTCTCACTGTTTCGATCCAGTCTTGTTCCTCTGGCCGAAGTCGGTCGCCGCGGATCACCGTGTCTCCGTGCGCGCAGCCTGCCGCGAGCCCGAAGAGCGGCAGCTCGTCGATGAGCGCTCGGGTCTCGTCTCCCGCCAGCGTCGTCGCGACAAGCTCGGCGGAACGAACCTCGAGATCGCCTGTCGGGTGGGCTGACCGCTCGCGGTTGAAGATCGCGATTCGGCCGCCCATGCGAGCGAGCACGTCGAGCAGCCGGCTCCGCTTGGGATCGAGGCCCACGTCGTGCAGCGTCAGCTCGGAGCCGGACAGCAGCGACGCGGCAACCACGAACGGCGCGGCCGCCGAGACGTCGGGAACGGCGATGTGGCCGACGAGAGCACGCGCCGGCTCGACGCGAACGTGCTCGGCGGCCATCGTGATCCAGTGTACGTCGCTGGGATAATCGAACCGTGCGCATCTTTTCCGGCATTCGCGCGTCCGGCGACAAGACGCTCGGCAACTACAGCGGAGCCTTTCGGCAGTACGTCACGACCCAGGAGCAGGGCGACGCGTTCTTCTGTGTAGTCGACTCGCATTCGATCACGACGCGTTTCGAGCCGGACGTACTCCGTGAGTCGACGCTGTCGGTCGCCGCCTGGCTCTTCGCCACCGGCCTCGACCCGGAGCGCTCGACTGTCTTCGTCCAGAGCCACGTGCCTGCCCACGCCGAGGCCGCCTGGCTGCTCGGCGGCGTGACGAGCTTCGGAGAGCTTCGCCGGATGACGCAGTTCAAGGAGCGCGCCGACGAGCAGGAG
>Ga0210378_10001066_pt1 | contig 14308 bp, 13 predicted proteins | sample PLM1_60_b1redo_FD_155465 | JGI IMG/M metagenome (GOLD analysis project Ga0210378, IMG submission 155465) | Groundwater sediment microbial communities from an aquifer in East River, Colorado, USA - PLM1_60_b1 redo | ecosystem: Environmental > Terrestrial > Soil > Riparian zone | place: USA: East...
AGGCTGGCAGGGATCGGGGATGATGTGGCGGCAGGCACGGGCTTCCAATCTGGTCATGAGGCGTTGTCAACCGCATGATCTCGGAATCTCGTGCCTGTTCCATACCGAACCAGCTGGACATTACTAAACGGACATTACGCTACCTTGCCGGGTCCCTGACACTGGCGGGAGGCTCACCAACAGGCTCACGACCAGGGCAAACGCACCCTCACGCCCCCCTAGCTCAGTCGGCAGAGCACATCCATGGTAAGGAAAAATCTGGGGCTATTCTCCTCGTCCGGTGACCAGCAGGAACAGCCGTTTGTGCAGGTCAATGCCGATCATAGCATCTGGATCAAGTAGCAGCGACTGGCAGCAAGTAGCACCGGCTGCCGACCAATGCTGATGAGTTCTCAGCCGAGAATCCGACAAATTGACCGGCTCGTCTCTGGTTGAAGCGTCCAATACCAAGGGTCCCGTGATATCCTCACGCTGTTGGCCAACTACCAAGACCGGTCGCTAGGCGCCGTCGGGCCCGCCGCTGTTTAGGAGATGACTGCCCATCTTCTGCTCTCTACGGTTCAGAAGGGTCTGGGCAGGTCAGGTTGGGCGGAGATTCTGTTCAGTGCGGTGTGTTCGGGTGCAGTAGGGCCTGGTGGAATGACGGTCGGAATGACCGCCTCAATGGTCGCCAGGCTTTCTCGAGAATGGTCGCCCTGCTTGTAGTAAGCCACTGCGGCGGTTCAGCCTGCTCGTGGAGGTGGCACGGTGAGGGCGGAGGGGTTGCACCATCTCGAGGATGTGGAGGAGATCCGCATCGGCTTCCGTCGTCCCGACGGCTCCACTAGGTCCGTCCCGATCTGGGTCGTGCGGGTCGGCGACGACATCTATGTGCGGTCGGTTCGTGGCCCCGAGGGCGGCTGGTACCGGCGGCTGCGCGCCAATCCTGACGGCGAGGTACGGGACGGCGAGCACCAACATCGGGTGCGCGCCGAGCCGGTCACCGATGCGGCTACGCTGGACGAAGTCACCGGCGCGTATGGGACCAAGTACGGAGCCAGCCCGTTCGTTCGGCCGCTGCTTGGGGGGCGGTCTGTGGAGGCGACCCTGCGTCTGGGCCCGGCCTGACGACTTGCCGCACAGGAGAACGCCTCCGTGCGAGTAAGAACGCGCTCACCGCTGTGCAGACCGGCGTTTCCCCAGGTCGCTGCGGTCCGTCAGGGGCGAAGTTAGGCGTTCTGACCGATGGGGCATCCTTGCCGTAGTCGGGATCGTCTGCCACGACGGCGGAAGGTTCCGTCGGCTTCAGGCGGTGTTGGGGTGGTCGTTCAGGGACGCGCAAGCAGCGCAAGGCAGGACGTTGACCGCGTTGTTGACCGAGCAAACCAAGCCCAGAGGCTCTAGAGCAGCAGACCTTCGATCTGGTGCTCTGGAACGTCGGACTGCCAGCGGAGGTCGGCCAAGTCGTGCGCTGCCACGGCGCCACGGCGTGGTTGGGGAAGGAACAGCCCTTCCCAACCAGTACACCCGGCGCGAACGCTCTCGGCGCCGCCCCCGCTTGCCTAGATCAGTGACTCAGGGTCACAAGCGGGGGCCAGGATTGCAGTAGCTGGTGAACCGAAGCGTCGTGAAGGGGGCCGTCAGGTGCGCCTGGCCCTGGGTCCGCAACACCTCGCTTGGTCGTAGACGAGCCTGGAAGGAAGGACCCTCGCCGACCAGCGCCTCGCCACCACGCACGTAGTGGCGAACCACGCACGTCCCGCCCCCGGCCTTCTCGCCAATGTTGTGCAGCTCGACCGTAAAGCAGGCCAGCTGCGGGTCGGCCGCGGTCGGGCAGGGCCGGCTGGCGGTGACCTGTAGCTCGAAGACCGGCGTGGGCTTGGGGTCAACCGACGAGGTTGACCTGACACAGCCAGCGAGCAGGGCCGTCAGCGCGATGACAAGGCAGCAGCCCAGCCGGGCCGACCGGCCGAGCCGCTGCCCACCCCGGCGGCTGCTGTTGATCAGTAGAAGACGTTCCATGCGTTTGCCTCTCCTCGGGCAAACGTCCGCTCGGAGGCCTGGCAGGTGCCGTTGATGTTCGTACTCATGGTAAGCCACGGGTGGTCGGCCTCGTTGGCGTGCTCCATGCCGGCGATGTGCCCGTGCTCGTGTGTTCCCACCGACTGCACGTCATACCGACCAGAGCAGTCTGGACTGCCCGGGGAGAGCGTCCACAACGTGCCCGACTTGTCGAACCGCTCATCGCCCTCCACCAGCTGACCGCCGGGGAGCGTGTACCACCTGCAGGCCACCGCCAACACTCCGGCGGGGTCGATGGCGCCGAAGCCGGTCACGTTGAAGGTGTCCCGGGTGGTGCAGGAGCCGCTAGCGTTGATGTTGGGGTTTCTCGTCGTGGTGCCCGCATCGCGTTGGCTGTAGGAGCTGCCGTCGGCGACCCCACAGTTGTTGGAGTTGTTGGAGACGCGGTTGGCGGCCGCGCGGATGTGCGCGTACACGTCCTGCGGCAAGTACGTGGGCTTGCTCGCCAGGTTGAAGTACCACGCGAGGGTGCCGCTCACCCTGGTGGTGATGGGCGGCTGGTAGGTGTCTTGGCAACCATTGTCTACCAGCACGGTGTCGGGTGTGCTGGTAAACGCCGACTTCCTGTGCGTGACCGACAGCACCCCTTGCGGCGAGGTTGTGAGGGTCAGCTCTTCCCAACTGCCGTCCTTGCCGTCCGCGACCGCGGAGACACCCTCGCCAGGCCTGGGGATCGCTGCGCCCGTCTGGCGACCGTGAACGATCCGACCGACCAGGTCGCAGGCCACGGCTGACAGGCCTGCCGGCAAGCGGTCAGCGTAGAGAACCTCCCCAGGCCGAGGGCACGGCGCGGCAGCCGTCATGCCCGAAGTCGACTGGCTGGCGGGAGCGGCGGTAGGTGCGACCAGGATCAGCGCGGCCGCGGCCGCGCAGGCGACCCAGAGGATTCGTGGAGACCGGAACCTCACGAAGCGGACCATGAGGCGCCCTTTCTGGCCTTGCCTGCGCCCGGCCGCCCGCATGCAGGCTGGCATGATCCGCCAAGCGGCCGAATGAGGTTGGAGCCACGACAGATACTCACAGGACCGGACGGTCAGCGTTCTCCGGACTAGGACGCTGAACTAGACGGATTCTAGGCAATCCGGTCTATCTGTCAATACTCATATGTCGGATCTTCCCCTCCTGCCTTCACTCGCGAGAGGGGCAGGAGTACGCAGGCGGCACGCGCAGGTTCAGCAGTGGCCGCCGTCAAGCGCGATCAAGGCGGGGAGCTGGAGCCGAAACGGCCGCCGCAGGCTAGCCACCAAGACGGGCGCAGATACGCCTTCGTGTCAGCTGGTTGCCGCCAGCTCGGCAGCTGCCTCACCGTCGCGGTCAAAGCGAGGGACCGGTGCCGGGACGTCGGGCACCGGCCCCTCGGCGGTGAGGATCAGGCCGCGAGCCTGCCATCCTCATGGTTGCGCGGCGTGATGGTGCCGGTCCGAGCCCCCGCCGTGACCGGCGCAGCCCGCACGCCCGCGGTGCTGTTGGCGAAGGTGATCACCGCGTGCGCGGCCGCGTCCGACATCTGGTCCAGCGCGGTCCCGGAGAAGTTGGCGAAGGTGTCGCAGGCCTGGTGGTAGCAGGGGTCATAGGCGATCCCGGCGGTGCCGCCGTAGATGGCCTGCTGCTGGGGGGTCTTGATGCCCTCGGCGCCGGTGAACAGCCCGCCGGCGGGGATGCCGTTGGGGTGGGCGGGTGAGGTGGTGGTGATGAACGGGCCGTAGTCGGAGCGGCCGTTGAACGGCGTCGGCTCCGACGCCAGGCTCTGGCCAGTGAAGTAGTCGGTGAACGCCTGCTCGATCGCGCCGGAGCCGGGCGGACCGGGCTGCACCCCACCGGGGCCGGGTGGGAAGGCGCTGTTGTCGCCGTCGTAGACGAACCGCACGAAGTTCGGCGAGCCGACCATGTCGAAGTTGAGGTTGAGCGCGATCGCGTCCTTTTGGGCGTTGCTGAGGCTGGCGACGTAGGCGGCCGAGCCGAGCAGGCCGAGCTCCTCGGCGCCCCAGAAGGCGAACCGGACCCGGTTGGGATGGTTGAAGCGGGCCATCTGCAGGGCGATCTCCAGGATCGTCGCCGAGCCGCTGCCGTTGTCGTTGATGCCCGGCCCGGCCAGCACACTGTCCAAGTGCGCACCGACCACGACCACGTTATTAGGGTCGCCCTTCTTGCTGTCGGCCAGCACGTTGACCGTCCGGCGGACCTCCGACTCGGTGCTGGTGAACACATGCAGCGTGACGGTCGCGCCGCCGCGGACCTGCTCCACGATCGCTGCGCCGTCGGGGTAGCTGAGCCCGACCACCGGGATGGTGACCACCGGCGCCCCTAGCGTGCCCACGATCAGGTCGGTGCGGCCGGGCTGGCCCTCGTTGAAGATCACCACCGCCGAGGCGCCGGCGGCCTGGGCGTTGACGGCCTTCACCTGGAAGGTGCAGGTGCCCCGCTGCAGCAACGCCACGTTGCCGGCCGGGAAGCCGGCGAAGTCGCTGGCCTCACAACCGCTGGTGGAGCCGGGCGTCGGCGGGAACGGGACGATCACATCGACCGGGGTCACCGCGGCGGTGACATCGCCGCTGCCCGAGTAGGTGAACGTCCCGGTGGCATAGGTCTGCGGCGTCGGGCTGACCTGCGCGAGTTCGGCCGGGGCGAGCTCACGGAAGAAGTTGAAGTCAAACGGGAACAGCGTCGTGCTGTAGCCGGCCCCCCGCAGCTTGCGGGCCACGTAGCTGACCGACTGGTCGTAGCCGGTCGTGCCGGAGGCGCGGGTGCCGCCGTTGGCGTTGGCGATGGTCTGGAGTACCTGCTGGTGGCGGCGGATCTGCTTGAGGGTGACCGCCTCGCGCAGCTTCTGGGAGTCGTCGGCGGGGGCGGCCAGCGCGGCCGGCGCGGCCGACAGCATGCCAAGCGCCAGCAACAGCGTCGCCAGCCAGGTGATGGTCTTGCGCATGGGCACTCTCCTGCGTGCAACTGGACCCGGGACCCAAGGACAGCACCAGGCGCCCTAGTGGCCGTCCCCTCGCTGTAGCGGGCCTCACCCCCCAAGGTCGCACCAAGCCCCGGCGACGACAGCGCGCGGGCGCCCCGTCGCGGCCACGGGCAGGGCCAGCACCATATCCCCTCCCTCCCGGTTTGAGAAGATCGGCGCCGGCAGGCGAGCGTTCACGCGGCTGGGTGTGGACGACACCGCGCACTACCTCATCCGCGCCGACGGCTACATCGGCTACCACGCTGGCGGCACCGACCTGCACGGCCGCTACCTCGCCCGTTGGCTTCCGAACACACCACGTCACATCCAGCTTGACCGAACAAAGGCGCTCTGCACCGCCCCACACCAGGTCCAGGCGCCAACCACGCAGCAACCGGCCAGCCATCGACCTCAGCACCCGCCATAACGGATGACGCCTCGCCGCTCGCTCTACTCTCGACCCGACATTCTCCGAGGAGAGCGGTGCACCCGGGCGGTGCCGACGACCTGTCGCAGAGCGAAGCATGGGATGCTTGCATCTTGGCCGGTGAGGTGTTCTCAGCCGCCATGCGAGCGTGGACGACATCCCCCACAGACCAAAGACGACCAGCGTTGCGCTGGTCATCCGTGGTGGGGTGGAGGTGAGGGGATTTGAACCCCTGGCTTCCTCCGTGCGAGTAAGGACGGACTCACCGCTGTGCGGACCCGCGTTTCCGCAGCTCGCCGCCAACCGTCAGGGGCGAAGTTAGGCGTTCTGAGACATGACGCTGAAGGCCGAGAACAACGGCCGGCTACAGCGTTGGTGTGTCATCGACCAGCTCGGCATCCCGGAGGTGGAGGCCGAGATTGGAACTCAGACAACATTCAGGCCGGCGAGGGACGCGGCTAGGCCGAGTCCGGCGCAGACGGCCAGGGTGCGCGGCACCGACCAGCGCAGCCGGAAGATCATCACCACCGCCGCCACCGTAATCACCAGCGAGACGGGCCGCAGGCTGGACAGCTCGGGCACCTCCAGCTTCAGCGGGCCCCAGTGCAGTGAGTGGCTGGTGGCGAACAGGGTGTGGACGGCGAAGTACAGGGCCAGGTTGGCGATCACCCCCACCACCGCGGCGGTGATCCCAGTGAGGGCGGCCGAGAGGCTGTGGTTGCCGCGCAGCTGTTCCACGTAGGGGGCGCCCAGGAAGATGAACAGGAAGCACGGCACGAAGGTGACCCAGGTGGTCAGCAGCGCCCCCAGCAGCGCGGCCGTCCAAGGGGTGAGCGGGTCGGGGTGGTGATAGGCGCCCAGGAAGGCGACGAACTGGACCACCATGATCAGCGGGCCGGGGGTGGTCTCGGCCAGCGCCAGGCCGCGGACCATCTCGGTGGGTGACAGCCACCCGTAGGTCGCCACCGCCTGCTGGGCGACGTAGGCGAGCACGGCGTAGGCGCCGCCGAAGGTGACCAGCGCGGTCCCGGAGAAGAACAGCCCTTGGGTGGTCAAGGTGCTGCCGGTGCCGGTGAACAGGGCCGCGGCAGCCACCGGGATGGCCCAGACCAGCAGCCCCAGCCCAAGGATGCGGGCCGCCCGAGCCAGGTTGGGTGGTTCGGTGTGCAAGGCATGGTCGGGGATCAGCGGCGGCGGCCCGCCGGCATCATGCCCGCCCTTCCTCCCCTGGCCGGTCATGGTGTAGGGCGCCAGGCGACCCAGCAGCCAGCCCACCGCGGCTGCGGCCGCCACCACCGCCGGGAACGGCACCCCAAACACGGCCAGCGCGGCGAAGGCGCCCACAGCAACCGCGACCAGCGCTGGGTGGCCGAGGGCGCGGCCGCCGACCCGCAGCACGGCCTGGGCGACCACTGCCACCACCGCCGGGGCCAGGCCAGCGAAGATGGCGGTGACCGCGGTGGCCTCGCCCCAGGCGACGTAGATCGCCGACAGGGCCAGCAGGGCGACCACGCCAGGCAGCACGAACAGGACGCCGGCCACCAGCCCACCGCGCAGGCCGTTGAGCAGCCAGCCGATATAGACGGCCAGCTGCTGGGCTTCGGGGCCGGGCAGGAGCATGCAGTAGTTGAGGGCGTGCAGGAGCCGCTGGGGGCCGATCCAGCGGCGCTCCTCCACCAGCTCGCGCTGCATAACCGCGATCTGCCCGGCTGGCCCGCCGAAGGTCTGCAGCGAGATCGCGAACCAGGCCCGCACGGCCTGCCCGAACGGCACCACGTCCCGGCCTGGTCGGGTCGCCGGCGTGGCCGGGTGGGGTTGGGTCATGGGCTGAGGGGGCGGGCCTGTTGTTGGCACCAGGCGTAGAGGGCGTCGTAGACGAACAGGCCGCGCTCCAGCAGCCGCTGGTCGTCGGCCTCGACGTCCAGGCCGCCCTCGCCGATGGCCAACAACCCGGGGCCGAGCGGGTCGCTGTCGAGCTGGCCGGCGAGGTCGGCGGCATGCACGATGCGGGCCAGCCGGGCAAGGGCGGGGTCGCTGCCGAGCTGGAAGTGGTCGATCAGGACCTCGAAGGTGCATTGGTCGCCGCGGTGGGTGAACTCGGCGTCGGGGGCGTCGAAGCTGCGCGCGGCCTCGATCTCGGCCACGGCCAGGACCTGGTCGGCGGGGACGTAGCGGATCTCGGCCTGGGGGTCGATGAAGCGGCGGATCAGCCAGGGGCAGGCGATCCGGTCGGTCTTGGGACGGGCACGGGTGACCCACTTCACGGGCTGCCTCCAGCTGGGGTGGCGGGCTCGGGGACGAGCTGGACGGGGCGGAACAGCCGCCACAGCGCCAGGTCGTAGGCGCCCTTAACCGCCCCGGCGACCAGAAACGGGATCGCCAGGCCGAGCGGTTGGAGCAGCCCGGCCAGGGCCGGCCCAACCGGGCGGGTCACATAGCGGGCGGTGTTGGTGACCGCCGCCGCGGCGGTCCGCTCGGCCGGGGGGACCAGCGCCATCACGTACGCCTGGCGGGTGGGCACGTCCATCTGCGATAGGCAGGTCCGCGCCAGCAGCAGCCCGACCGCCACCGGCAAGGTCGGGGCCAGCGGCATGGCGGCCAGCAGCAGGTTGGACGGCAGGTGGGTGAACACCATCGTCTGGAGCAGCCCGACCCGGTTGGCGATGACGGGGGCGGCCAGGAAGGAGGCGGCCTGCAGCAGCCCGACGGCGGCGAACACCACCCCAACCACCCGAGTCGGGGCGCCATAGCGGACCCCCAGCCAGTAGGCGATCCAGGCTTGGACCACGAGCCCGCCGGCCAGGCTGTCGACCGCGAACAGCCCCGCCAGCCGCAGCACCGGTCCGCGCGAGGACGCCAGCGCCCGCCGCGGCCCGGTACGGTCGGCCGCCGGTGCTTCGACGCTTGCAGGGAGCCGGGTGGCCAGCAGCGACCCGGCCACCCCGACCAGCGCGAGGGTTCCGCCCACCAGCCGCCGGTCGGCTGGCAGGGTGCCGAGCAGGGCGCCGGCGGCGCCGGCCAGGGTGGGCACCGCGTTGTAGATACCGAAGCCGCGCAGCACCTGCGGCTGGCGGGCGCCGGTGCTGGCCAGCATGACCTGCTCCAGGGTGGTGAACGGCCCCGACTCGACCACCTCGGTCGACAACGCCCCCGACAACGCCACCAGGGCCAGCAGCCACGCCGGACCGCCGACGGCCAGCACCACACCAGCAAGCGCCAGCGCCCCATACAGCAACCCATAGCTCCGAGCCCGGCCGAACCGGTCCCCCCAGCGGCCCAGCGCCAGGCTGGCCACGGCGCTGCCGGCCACGATCGCAGCCAGGACCAGCCCCACCCCAGGGGCGTCCAGCCCTTGGCCGCGCAGCACCGCGCCGAGCTGGACCGCGGCCAGTCCATAGCCCAGGCCCCGCAGGGTCTGGGCGGCCAGCACCACGGCCAGCACGCCACGCCCGGCCGCGGCGGCAGGGGTCATGCCGGCTCCCGGCCCAGCAGCAGCCCGCGCCGCCAGTACTCGTACAGGCCATCAAACAGCGGCCCCGACACCTCCAGCACGCGCGCGTCGTCCAAGGTCATCGACATGCCCCGCAGCAGCACGTCCAGGCTGCGGGCCTCGGGGGCGTCGAAGCGCTCGTCGTCTAGGTCGGCCTCGTGCACCAGCTCGGCCAGCTTCCACAGCACCGGATCGTCCAGCTGGTAGCGGCGCAGGATGGTCTCGAAGCTGCAATCGCCGCCGTGGTGGCCGAGCTCGACCCCGCGCATGTCGAACGCGGTCGCATCGGCCGGGACCTCGGCCGGGTCGTCGACGAACACGAAGCTGGCATCAGGATCCAGGTGGCGGCGGATCAGCCAGGCGCAGGCCGCCCGGTCGATGTGCACCCCGGCCCTGGTCGCCCACCTCATGGCCCTGCCTCGGCCACGGCGGGCTTGACGGCGAGGGCGTCGACCGCGGCCCGGGCCGCCTCCCGTTCCGGCGGGGGGAAGAAGTCCCGGCGGGCGATGCGGCGCAGCTCGCCGCGCAGCCGCCGCGCCGTCCGCCTCCGCTCCATGGCGCCGGCGCCGGCGGCGGAGAGCGCCTGGTCGGTGACCGCGCGATATTCGGCGGCCCGGGCGGCACGCATCGCCGCGGCGATCGCCCGTTCCTGGGCGGCGCTGCCCGGGGTGGCCAGCCACACCGTGGCCGCCCCACTCGCCTCGAGGATCTCCTCGGCCAGCCAGTCGAGCTGCTCGCGGGTGCGGGCGTCGGCGGGCAGCGCGACCAGGCCGTCACCCAGCCGCGCCACCCCGAGGCGCTCCAGCTTGCGCCATACCCCGACCCGAGGGTTGGAGGGCTCTCGGGGCAGCCGGTAGGCCAGCAGCACCCACCGCCCAAGCGACCCCGACCGGGCCGAGCCCGCCGGCAGCACGGTCGATTGCGGCACGGCGTTCCTCGCTCTCTGGACGTATGATCAGCACGTAGTGTAACCGTGGTTGCAATCGTCTTCCACTGTCTGTAAGGAGCCGACCTGCGATGCTCAGCTGGGCGTCGATCCTGTACGGCGCGGCCCTGTCCGCCGTGGTGGCCGGCGCCGCCCTCACCGGCATCGGCGTGGCCTGCTTCGACGCCGCGCTGCTCGCGAGTGGGCGGCTGGCCCGCTGGCTGGGCTGGACCTTTGTCGCCAGCGGGCTGCTGGTGGCCATCTCCGTCATCGTCTTCGGCGACGGCCCCCCGGAAGCCGTCGAGCTGCCCCTGCTACTCGGCGGCATCCTGGCCCTCCGGCAGACCAAACCATAAGCGCCGGCCATCCTCCACCGTCCTCGCCTCCTCCAACGAGAACCGGCCGCATCCACGCCTCGCCATAACGGATGAAGCTTCGCCGTCCATCTACTCTCGACCCGAAATTGTCCGAGGACAGCAAGGCACCTTGGGTGCAGCGTCGGCTTGGCCGTGGGAGGGTCGTGCCAGTCACCGAAGTGTTGAATGGTGTTGGGCGGTATTCCGGCGGAATGTGCGTCCAGCAGCTCGGGCGCCGAAGTGACCGAAAGGAGGAAGCGACGGTGTAACCGAGCGACAAGCTCACGGCAGCCAGCCGGTGGGAGTCCGGCCCGGGGAGACGCCAGGGTCCCCGGTAGCGCGGCCCCCGGCGTCGGGCGAGATCCCGGCGTCGAGGCGGGGCGCGGTGCAACTGGCCAGTCCGCAGCATCAAGCGAAGCCTGCGGCGTCGTTAGGAATCCCCGCACAAGCGGGCCAAGAGGGAGCCGAGCCTGCATTCCAGTGGCGAAGGCCATGGACGGCACCAGAGAGCCTGGAGCGGGTGCCAAGGAACCCTCCGGCGTAGGGGGCGTGGAATGGTCAGAAGGGGTGTCGTGGGAACTGGAGAGGCCCTCGGTGGCCCCGAGCCTGCGGGGTTCGGGAAGCGAGCGCGCCTATAACCGGCGACCACCGGGAAGTGGCGGGCGGCTACCAGGGAGTCGGAGGGGGTCGTAGTACCGCTTGACGGCCGGGACAACACAACCCGGCCGGATGGGAAGGGCCCCTGCTTCATCGACGCAACGTGCTGGAGGAGGGATCGGTGAGTGCCCGGTGAGGGCTAGATCCACTGCGAGGATGATGGTCGAGGCGCCCGCTCCGCCGGCCTGACTCGTGGATCCACCGGCCTTGTGCCTTGCATCGGATCTGTCGGCCGTGCGGGGCGGGCGGCCTCGGCACCACCGGTCCGACGAAGTGACCTGATAAGAGCCTGGCCCACAGGCCCCATCGCAGTGCTGTCCGTCGTCTGGCTGGTGCGTGCCACCGATACCCACCAGCAAGGAGGAAGACGGTGGCCCTGCCCACCCTGCCAGACCCCGCGGCGCTCGTCACCCTCGGCGTCGACACCCACGCCGAGACCCACGTCGCCGCCGCGCTGGACCACGCCGGCCGGTTGCTTGGCACCCGCACGGTCCCGACCACCCCTGCCGGCTACGCTGCGCTGCTTGCCTGGGCGAGCACCCTGGGCAGCGTGGACCGCATCGGGGTGGAGGGCACCGGCAGCTACGGCGCCGGGCTGGCGCGCTGGCTGCGCGCTCACGGCCAGGCCGTCGTGGAGGTCGACCGGCCCGACCGGGCCGCCCGACGGCGCCAGGGCAAGGCCGATGACCTGGACGCCCACGCGGCCGCCCGAGCGGTGCAGGCCGGCACGGCCACGGGGATCCCCAAGGCCGCCGACGGCCAGGTGGAGATGATCCGAGCGCTGCACCTGGCGCGCCGCTCGGCGGTCAAGGCCCGCACCCAGGCCGCCAACCAGCTCAACGCGCTGCTGGTGACCGCGCCCGATGGCCTGCGGGCCCAGCTTCGTGGTCTGCCGCTGGCCGAGCTGGTCACCACCGCAGCGCGGCTGCGGCCCGACCAGGTGCCAGCCACGCCGACCGATGCGGCCAAGTTCGCGCTGCGCTCGGTCGCCGGTCGCTGGCTGCGGCTCACCGAGGAGATCACCGAGCTCGACGTGCAGTTAGGGCGGCTGGTCGCCACGGCGGCGCCGGCGCTGGTCGCGGTCAAGGGGGTGGGCACCCAGACGGCGGCTGTGCTGCTGGTCGCGGCCGGGGACAACCCCGAGCGGCTGCGCAGCGAGGCCGCGTTCGCGCACCTGTGTGGGGTCGCACCCATCCCTGCCTCTTCCGGCAAGACCACCCGCCACCGGCTGAACCGTGGTGGCAACCGCCACGCGAACTCGGCGTTGTACCTGATCGCGGTCGGGCGGATGGCCTGGCACGGGCCGACCCACGCCTACGTCGACCGACGCACCAAGGAAGGCAAGTCCAAGGCCGAGATCATCCGTTGCTTCATTGGGGGAGTATCGGTCCTGTGACCCAGACCCTTTGGGTCATGGCTCCTCGGTTAGGCGTCAGGGGACGGCCTCGTTGCTTTGCCGCCGGACGGCCAGTTTCAGTCTTGCCGCCCTTGCCGCCCCGAGGCCCTGGAGACCGGCGTCAGGGACCCGCCCCTCGAGGGCCGAACAATGAAGAACCGGCGACAGGGCCTCACCCAACCTGCGAGTCACGCAGCGACTCCACAAGGGAGGCCAGATGTTCGTCGGCTGGGACTGGGCAAGCGCCACCCATGACGTGACCGTGCTGGACGACGCCGGCGCGGTCGTTGACCGCTGGGCGTTCAGGCATACCGAGCAGGACCTTGTTGCGGCGCTGGATCGCCTGGCACGCCTGGCAGAGCCCGCCGCGCTGCCGGTCATCATCGAGCGCAGCAGCGGCTTGGTCGTCGAGCGCCTGTTGGCCGCCGGCCACCCGGTTGTGCCCGTGCACCCCACCGCGTTCTGGGCTGCCCGCCCGCGTTGGGGCGCGTCGGGGGCGAAGTCCGACGCCGGCGACAGCTACAAGCTCGCCGACTACCTGCGAACTGACGGGCACCGGCTGCGCCAGCTCGATCCGCCCGATGTGGGACTGCAAGAACTGCAGGCCCTGGTGCGGCTGCGCGAGGACCACGTGCGCGCCTGTACCGCTGCCAGCAATCAGCTCGGCGCCCTGCTGGATACGTACTGGCCCGGACCCAAGGCGGTGTTCTTCCGGCTCGCGTCGCCGATCGCGCTCGCCTTCCTCACCGACTACCCGACCCCCCAGGCCGCGACCCGGCTCGGCGAGGCGCGCATGGCCAGCTTCTGCCGACGGCACAGCTACCGCGGCGGCAAGCCACCAGCGGCGCTGCTGGCCAGGCTGCGCTCGGCGCCGACCGCGCCGGTCGGCATCCCGGCCGCGACGCTGGCGACCCTTGTCGGCGCCCAAGTCGACCTGCTCCAAACCCTGCTTGGGACCATCGCCGAGCTGGAGGCGAGGATCGCCACGCGCGTGGCCACCCATCCCCGCGCCAAGCTGCTGGCATCGCTGCCTGGCGTCGGCACGATCAACCTTGCCCAGCTGCTCGCCGAGGTCGGGCCGATCCTGGACCGCGTCAGCAGCGCCGAGCACGCCGCCGCCGAGTGCGGCGCCGCGCCGGTGACCAGGGCCTCCGGCAAGACCAGCGGCGTCTACTTCCGTTGGGCCGCCAACCGTCGTGCCCGCAAGGCACTGACCGCCTTCGCGCACAACTCGCGGCTGCTGTCACCCTGGGCCGCTCACCTGTACGCCGACGCCCGCGCCCGCGGCAAGCGCAACCCGCACGCCACCCGCATCGTCGCCCGCGCCTGGCTGCGCGTCATCTGGGCGTGCTGGCAACGCGCAACGCCCTACAACCCCGCCGAGCACACTGCCGCCCTCCAAGCCGCGACTGCCTGACCCTATCCAGGGACTTGACTCAGGGGACTGAAGCGCTACATCGCGCGAGAGCTCTACGCCGTCTTGACCGACCCGGCCGGTTGACAAGCCATAAGAGCATCCGCGAGGGCCGACGGCCTGGACAAGGTCCGTGCCTTGCAGCGCGTGCTGTACCGCAGCGCCAAGCAGCAACCAAACCGCCGGTTCCATGCTCTCTACGACAAGGTCGCCCGCGGCGACATTCTGTGGTGGGCCTGGGACGAGGTGCGATCAAACCGAGGGGCGCCTGGCGTGGAGGGATCACCGTCGAGGCGTCCGGGGTGGCGAGCTTCCTCCAGGAGCTGGCCGCAGCGCTCAAGGCCGGGACCTACCGGCCGGCGCCGCTGCGGCGAGTCCACATTCCCAAGCCGGGCCAGCCGGGGGCGACCCGGCCGCTCGGCATCCCTTGCGTGCGCGACCGGGTGGCGATGACCGCGGCCAAGCTGGTCCTTGAGCCAGTGTTCGAGGCCGACTTCCTGCCGGCCAGCTTCGGGTTCCGCCCGAAGCGCTCGGCCCATCAGGCGTGTGACGCCGGGCGGGTCGAGGCCAACCGGGGCGCCGAGTGGGTGCTCGACGCCGACGTGCGTGACTGTTTCGGCTCCATCGATCACGACGCC
>Ga0210378_10001067_pt1 | contig 14294 bp, 12 predicted proteins | sample PLM1_60_b1redo_FD_155465 | JGI IMG/M metagenome (GOLD analysis project Ga0210378, IMG submission 155465) | Groundwater sediment microbial communities from an aquifer in East River, Colorado, USA - PLM1_60_b1 redo | ecosystem: Environmental > Terrestrial > Soil > Riparian zone | place: USA: East...
GCGGAACACCTTGGCCTTCGCCAGGAACTCCTCGGTCGGGAAGATCCACGGACTCTTGGCCAGGTCCGGGTCGATCTTCTCCATCTCCGCCTGGGCACCCTGCACCGGGCAGATGTAGTTGACCCAGGCCTCCACGGTGGCCGCGACCTTCGGGTCGTAGTAGTAGTCGATGAGCTTCTCGGCGTTCTTCTTGTGCGGCGAGCCGACCGGGACCAGCAGGTTGTCCGACCACAGCGTCCCGCCGGCCTCGGGCAGCGTGAGCCCCCACTTGTCGCCGTTCTCGGCATTGATCTGGAAAATGTCGCCGGACCAGCCGATCACCGCCAGCGCGTCGCCGGAGATCAGGTCCTCCTTGTAGGAGTTGCCCTTGACCTGCCGGATCTGGCCGTTGCCGATCTGCGTCTGCACCACCCCGATGGCCTTGTCGAACTGGTCGGAGGTGAACTTGCCGGAGATGTCGACACCCTGTTCGAGCATGATCAGCCCGATCGTGTCGCGCATCTCGCTGAGCACCTCGACCCGGCCCTTGAGCTCCGGCCGCCACAGGTCGCTGACGTTCTTCAGCCCGCCGGGCACCTTCTGCTTGTTCCAGGCGATGATGCCGAAGCCGCTCTGCCAGGGCAGGCTGTACTGCCGGCCGGGGTCGAAGTCGACGTCCTGCAGCTTCGCCACCAGGTTCTTCGCGTTCGGAACCTGCTCCTTGTCCAGCTGCTGGGCGTAACCCTGCCGGATGAGCCGGGAGGCCATCCAGTCGGTGAGGACGACCAGGTCCTTGCCGATGTCCTGGCCCCGCTTCAGCTGCACCTGGATCTTGCCGTAGTAGGTGTCGTTGTCGTCGATGTCCTCGGCATAGCTGGCCTTGAGGCCCGTCTTGCGCTGGAACTCCTCCAGCGTCGGGTACTTCTTGGTCTTGTCGTCGTAGTCGAGGTAGAGGGTCCAGTTGGCCCAGTTGACGACCTTCTCGGTGTCGGACCGGTCGGCGGCGGGCTGGGGCTTGGCCGGGCCGGACGTCCCGCTGGCGGTGGCGCCGCCGCCGCCGTCCTTCGCGCCGGTGCCGCAGGCGGCGAGCGCGGCGGCGACCCCGGCGCCGGCGGCGCCGAGCAGCACGGACCGGCGGGACAGTCGGGCCTGGACGAGTTGCCGGAGGACGGGGTCAGGGGGTAGCTCGGGCATCGTCGCGGGTGCTCCTTTCAGGTACCGGTGGGAACGACATGCGTGGTACTGCTGCGGCAGGGTGCTCACGCATCGCCCAGAGGGCCCCATACTGGGCGAGCAGGTCGAGGAACGGCACGGCGTCGAAGGCCTCCGGCCCGAGCACGCCGGACCCGGTCCACGCGCCGGAGTCGACCAGCTCCAGCGCCACCACCGGGTTGACCGCGGTCTGCCAGACCACCGCCTGTGACCCGTGCTCCCGCATCGACCACTCGTTGTCCACGATGTGGTAGAGGTACACGTCCCGGGGGAGCCCGTCGACGCCCACCCCGGTGACCCGGGTGCCGGCGCAGGTCCGGCCGCGCATCCGGTCGCCGAGCGTGGCCGGGTCGGGCAGGCAGGCCGCGACCACGTCGCGCGGCGAGACCGTGCCGCCGGGCACCGTCACCGGGTCGGTGCGGTCCAGCCCGACCTTGTGCAGCACCCGCAGCACCTCGACGAACTCGGCCCCCAGGCCGTACTTGAAGGTGACCCGCCGGGCGTCCACCGAGCGCGGCACCAGCAGCACCTCCTCGTGCTCGACGTTCACGCACTCGACCGGCCCGATCCCGTCCGGGAAGTCGAACACCTCCGGCTCGCTGAACGGCTCGGTGGTGTACCAGCCGCGCTCCCGCTCCCAGACCACCGGCGGGTTGAGGCACTCGTCGATCGTCGTCCAGACGGAGAACGTCGGCGCGAACGGGTGGCCTTCGACGACCAGGTCGGCCCCGTCCCGCACGGCGACCTCGTCGACCTCGGCGAACAGGTGGTCGGCCGCGTACCGGGCGAACACGTCGGACAGCCCGGGCTCGACGCCCATGCCGACCAGCGCCAGCGCACCGCGCGCCTCCCACTCACCGGCCATCGCGAACTGCTCGTCGCCCAGCTTCACCCCGGTCTGCTCGTACGGCCGGTCCGGGTGCGGGCGGGACAGCGACATCGCCATGTCCAGGTAGGTGACGCCGGCCCGCAGGCAGCCGGTGAAGACCGGCATCACGAACCGCGGGTCGGTCGCGTTGAGCACCGCGTCCGCCCGGCTCGCCATGGCGAGCGAGACGACCGCGTCGGTGTCCGAGGCGTCGATGCTGGTCGCGCTCACCCGCTCGGACCCGGCCGCTACGGCCGCCCGGGAGGCCCGGTCGGGGTCGAGGTCGGCGAGCACCAGCGACTCGACGAACTCCCGCCGCGCGGCGATCCGGGCGACCGCCGCGCCGACCCCTCCGGCGCCCACCACGAGTACCCGCACGCGCGCCCTCCTCGGCCGTTCGGGCTGCCCTGTGAGGCAACGGAGCGTACCTCGGAATCAGCGCTCTGGATCCGCTCATGCTGCGGAAACCCTTGCCTGATGCCGCCAGACCTGCGATAACCGTGGCGTCGGGGAGCCGAACGGATACGGAGCAGGGAGATGACCGAGCCAGCGCTGCGGGCCGCGCGCGGCTCCGGCACCGATCGGCCGGACCGGCGGCCGACGTCGGCGGTCATCGACGACGTCGCCAAGCGGATCATCGAGGAGCTACAGCAGGACGGGCGCCGGTCGTACGCCGCGCTGGCCAAGAGCGTCGGGCTGTCCGAGGCGGCGGTCCGGCAGCGGGTGCAGCGACTCATCGACACCGGCGTCATGCAGGTCGTCGCGGTCACCGACCCGCTGCAGGTCGGCTTCACCCGGCAGGCCATGGTCGGGCTGCGGGTGGCGGGTGACCCGATCGAGGTGGCCGACCGGCTGGCCGAGATCGACGAGGTCGACTACGTCGTGCTCACCGCCGGTTCGTTCGACATCCTGCTGGAGGTGGTCTGCGAGGACGACGACCACCTGCTCCGGCTGCTGTCCGAGCGCATCCGCAGCCTGCCCGGCGTCCGCGACACGGAGACGTTCGTCTACCTCAAGCTCGCCAAGCAGAGCTACTCCTGGGGGACCCGATGACCACCACACCGGCCGAGCCCCGCCCCGGCCCGGGCGGCCCGGCGGGCCACCCGGACGGCGACGCCCTGGCCGCGAGCGCCCGCGACCACCTGTGGATGCATTTCACCAGGATGTCCTCGTACGCCGAGCGCCCGGTGCCGGTGATCGTCCGCGGGGACGGGCCGTACATCTGGGACTCCCGCGGCCGGCGGTACCTGGACGGCCTGTCCGGGCTGTTCGTCGTGCAGGCCGGCCACGGCCGCACCGAGCTGGCCGAGGCGGCCTCCAAGCAGGCCGCCGAGCTGGCGTTCTTCCCGCTGTGGAGCTACGCCCACCCGAGGGCGGTCGAGCTGGCCGAGCGGCTGGCCGCGCTCGCGCCCGGCGACGTCAACCGGGTCTTCTTCACCACCGGCGGCGGCGAGGCGGTGGAGAGCGCGTGGAAGGTGGCCCGGCAGTACTTCAAGCTGGTCGGGCAGCCGCTGCGGACGAAGGTGGTCAGCCGCGCGGTCGCCTACCACGGCACCACCATGGGGGCGCTGTCGATCACCGGCATCCCAGCCGCCCGGCAGGACTTCGAGCCGCTGGTGCCTGGCGCGGTCAAGGTGTCCAACACGAACTTCTACCGCGCGCCCGAGCACGGCGACGACCCGGCGGCGTTCGGCCGCTGGGCCGCCGACGAGATCGCCCGGGCGATCGAGTACGAAGGGCCGGACACCGTCGCGGCGGTCTTTCTCGAGCCGGTGCAGAACTCGGGCGGCTGCTTCCCGCCACCCCCCGGCTACTTCGAGCGGGTCCGGGACATCTGCGACCGGTACGGCGTGCTGCTCGTGTCCGACGAGGTGATCTGCGCGTTCGGGCGGCTGGGGCACATGTTCGGCGCGGACCGCTACGGCTACCAGCCCGACATCATCACCTGCGCCAAGGGCATGACGTCGGGTTACTCCCCGATCGGCGCGATGCTGGTCAGCGACCGGGTCATGGAGCCGTTCCGGCACGGCAGCACCACGTTCCTGCACGGGTTCACGTTCGCTGGCCATCCGGTGTCCGCCGCGGTCGCGCTGGCCAACCTGGACCTGTTCGAGCGCGAGGACCTGTGCGGGCACGTGCTGCGCACCGAGGACGCCTTCCGGGCCACCCTGCTGAAGCTGTCCGACCTGCCGATCGTCGGCGAGATCCGCGGCGCCGGCTACTTCTGGGGCATCGAGCTGGTGAAGGACAAGGCGACCCGGGAGACGTTCGACGACGACGAGTCCGAACGGCTGCTGCGCGGCTTCCTGTCCTGGCGGCTGTTCGAGGCCGGCCTGTACTGCCGGGCCGACGACCGCGGCGACCCGGTGGTGCAGCTGGCGCCGCCGCTGGTGTGCGACCAGCAGCAGTTCGACGAGATGGAGCAGATCCTGCGCGCGGTCCTCACCGAGGCGTGGGAACGGCTCTAGGGACGCCGTCCTGGCTCAAGAAACGCCATAGGTAACGCTCCGCCCGTTGTCGTCCCGGCGCTCAGTCATCTACGTTCAGTTCTCAGTTGACTACGGATCGTAGTCGAGCGGGAACGGGGTGACTGGGATGCGGCACCGAGCGATCACCGTCCTACTGCTGGTCGCCACCGCGCTCGGCGGCGTCGCTGTGCACCGCTCGGTGGGGCCGGACTCAGCCCGTGCCGACCTGGTCGGAGTCGATGCCGCCCACGCCGCGGCCGCACCGGCCGGCGCGCTCGGGTACTGGACCGACGACCGGATGCGACGCGCGGAGCACGCCGACGACCTGGCCGCGATCCGGGCCAGCCAGCGGCGCCAGGCCATCGCCGCACCCGCCGCACACCGGCTCGCCGCGGTGGCCCCACCCGTGGTGCGGGCCGCTCCGTGGCCGCTGCGCGGGCTGGTCGGTCGCGCCGTCGGCCGGGTCTTCTTCACCCTCGGCGGCCACGACTACGCCTGCACCGGCACAGCGGTGGTCAGCCGGAACCGGGACACCGTGGCCACCGCCGGGCACTGCCTGAACGCCGGACCGGGCGCGTACGCCCGGAACTGGATCTTCGTCCCGGGATACCGGAACGGCAGCAGGCCCTACGGCAGCTGGACCGCCCGCCGGCTGCTGGCCCCGACCGCGTGGGTGCGCACCGGCAGCACCCAGGACGACATCGGGTTCGCCGAGGTCAACCGGCGCGGCGGCCGGCACCTCACCGACGTGGTCGGCGCCATGCGGATCGCCTTCAACCAGCCGGTCGGCGCCTACGTCTGGGCGTTCGGCTACCCGGTCGGCGCACCGTCGCTCGGCCGGTACGTCATGTACTGCCGCGGGACGGTGCGCCGCGACCCGTACGGAACTACCGCACCGGGGCTGGGCTGCTCGATGGGCGGTGGCTCCAGCGGTGGGCCGTGGCTGGCGGGCCTGTCCGGGACGACCGGTGGCGGCACCGTCTACGCGGTGACCAGCTTCTCCTACCGTGGGATGGCCGCGGTGGTGTGGGCACCATCGCTGGGCAGCACCGCCGCCGCGCTCTACCGGGTGGCCGAGCGCGCCTGACGCCTGCCCGCCCCAGGACCGGCGCCGCCTGCGATGATGGCGGCGGCAGCCCGGGCGAGGAGGGACCGTGGTCGAGCACGACAAGCCGCAGGCAGGGCACGAGGCGCACGGTCGCCGGCACGAGCGGCCGGGGGACTGGGGTTGGCACGGCGAGTTCGGCCGGTGGGCCCGGGTGGCGGGCTGGCTGTCCGCCGGGCTGCTGGTCCTGCTGAACTTCACCACCCGGTACACCCGGACGGAGAGCGTCTGGCTGTTCGGGATCGCCGCGCTGCTGGTGCTGATGCTGATCCGGGACTGGTACCGGCGGAAGAACGCCTGGCGCGGCTAGGGCGCGTTCGCCGAGCCCCCGGGTGCGGTGTCGCGGGCGGCCAGTTGGCCGCACGCGCCGGCGATCTCCCGGCCGCGGGTGTCCCGCACGGTGGCGGACAGCCCGTGTGCCCGCAGCCGCCGGACGAACTCCCGCTGCACCCGCCGGGGGCTGGCATCCCACTGGCTGCCCGGTGTCGGGTTCAGCGGGATGAGGTTGACGTGCGCGAGCGCATGCCCGAGCCGGTCCACCAGCAGCCGTCCGAGCAGGTCCGCCCGCTCCGGCTGGTCGTTGACGTCGCGGATCAGCGCGTACTCGATGGACACCCGCCGGCCGGTGGTCCGCGCGTAGCCGGCCGCCGCGGCCAGCACCTCCGCCACCGGCCAGCGGGTGTTCACCGGCACCAGCGTGTCGCGCAGCTCGTCGTCCGGGGCGTGCAGGCTCACCGCGAGCGTGACCTGCAGGCCCTCGCCGGCCAGCCGGCGCATCGCCGGCGCCAGGCCGACCGTGGACACGGTGACCGCACGCTGCGCCAGCCCGAGCCCGTGCGGGCTCGGGTCGGTCAGCCGCCGGACCGCGCCGAGCACCCTGGCGTAGTTCGCCAGCGGCTCACCCATCCCCATGAACACCACGTTCGACAGCCGGACCCGCTGGGGGCCGCCCCGCGCTTTCCCCCCGGACTCCGGGCCGCCGGGCAGCTCGCCGCGGCGCAGCGCCCGGGCGGCCGCCACCACCTGCTCGACGATCTCGGCGGTGGACAGGTTGCGGGTCAACCCGGCTTGCCCGGTGGCGCAGAACGGGCAGGCCATGCCGCAGCCGGCCTGGCTGGAGACGCACACGGTGACCCGGTCCGGGTAGCGCATCAGCACGCTCTCCAGCAGCGTCCCGTCGTGGCCACGCCACAGCGTCTTCCGGGTCGCACCGCCGTCGCAGGCCACCTGCCGTACCGGGCTGAGCAGCGCGGGCAGCAGCGCCTCGGCGAGCGGTCCCCGGACGGCCGCCGGCACGTCGGTCATGTGCTCCGGGTCGTCCGAGAGCCGGGCGAAGTAGTGCCGGGCCAGCTGGTCGGCCCGGTACCCCGGGTGACCGAGCTCGGCGACGGCCGCGCGCCGCTGCGGCGGTGCGAGGTCGGCGAGGTGCTGCGGCGGGCGGCTGCGCCGGGGCGGGTCGAACACGAGCGGAAGCGCGGTCATCTCACCCCCAGTTTCGCACGCCCCCGGCTCCGCCCACGTCCGCGCGGAGCCGGCGGCGGTCGGTGCGGGAGGATGGCGGGATGCCAGAACGGATGGTGGCGCCCTACGGCGCATGGCCCTCGCCGATCAGCGCGACCGAGGTGGCCCGCGGCGGGGTGGCCGTGCAGTCGGCCGCTCCGGTCGGCGAGGAGGTCTGGTGGTCGGAGCAGCGGCCGCAGGAGGGCGGCCGGGTCGTAGTGGTGCGCCGGGACGCGGCCGGCGGCACCGTCGACGTCCTGCCGCCGAGCTGGAACGCCCGGACGCGGGTGCACGAGTACGGCGGCCTGTGCTGGCTCGCCGTGCCCACCCCGGCCGGCCGGGCGCCGGGGCATGCCCTCGTCTTCGCCGCCTGGGCCGACCAGCGGCTGTACCGGCTGGATCCCGGCTCGGACGCCCCGACGCCACTGACCCCGCAGCCGCCCGAGCCGGCGGCCTGGAGGTACGCCGACCTGGTGCCCTCGCCGGACGGCGGCGAGGTCTGGTGCGTGCGGGAGGCGCACGGCGACGGACGGGTCCGGCGGGCGCTGGTCGCCGTCCCGCTGGACGGCAGCGCCGCGGACGACCCGGCGGCGGTGCGGGAGCTGGCCGGGGGCAGCGACTTCCTGGGCTACCCGCGGCCGTCGCCCGACGGGCGGCAGCTGGCCTGGGTGGCCTGGGACCACCCCCGGATGCCGTGGGACGGCAGCGAGCTGCGGGTGGCGCCGCTCGGACCGGACGGCGTGGTCGGCCAGGCCCGTGCCGTGCTCGGCGGACCCGCCGAGTCGGTGTTCCAGCCGGAGTGGGCCGGCCCCGAGCACCTGTACGCGGTCTCGGACCGCTCCGGCTGGTGGAACCTCTACCGGGTGCCGGCCGCCGGCGGCGAGCCCGAGCCGCTCTGCCCGCGCGAGGAGGAGTTCGGCGAGCCGTTGTGGGGGCTCGGCATGACCCGGTACGCGGTCCTGGACGGCGGGCGGCTCGCGGTCACGCACGGCACGCACACGCAGGCGCTCGGCGTGCTCGACCCGGTCAGCGGTGAACTCGCCGACCTGGACCTGCCGTTCACGTACTGGGCTGCCACCGTACGCGCCAGCGGCAGGTCGGTGGTGGGAGTCGCGGGCAGCCCGGCTACGGCGCCGGTGCTGGTCCGGGTCGACACCGCGACCGGCGCGGCGCAGCGGCTGCGCTCGTCCCGGGACGTCACCATCGACCGCGCCTACCTGCCCGACGTGCGGTCGGTCACCGTCCCGGGGCCCGGTGGCCGGAGGGTGCACGTGCACGTCTACCCCCCGGCCAACCCGGACGCGGTCGCCCCCCACGGTGAGCTGCCGCCGTACGTCGCCTTCGTGCACGGCGGTCCGACCTCGCGCTCCCCGGCGCTGCTGTCGATGGACCGGGCATACTTCACCAGCCGCGGGATCGGCGTGGTCGACGTGAACTACGGCGGCTCGGCCGGGTACGGCCGCGCCTACCGGGAGCAGTTGCGCGGGCAGTGGGGGGTGGTGGACGTCGAGGACTGCGTGGCGGCAGTGCGCGCCCTGGTCGAGGCCGGCGAGGCGGACGGCGCCCGGCTGGCCATCCGCGGCGCGAGCGCCGGCGGCTGGACGACGCTGGCGGCGCTCACCGGAACCGACGTGTTCGCCGCCGGGACCTCCTACTACGGGGTCGCCGAACTGCTCCGGTTCGCCCAGGACACCCACGACTTCGAGTCCCGGTACCTGGACGGGCTGATCGGCGTCCTGCCCGCCGACCGCGACCGCTACGTCGAGCGCGCCCCACTGTCTCATGTGGACGAGCTGTCCTGCCCGGTGCTGCTGCTGCAGGGCCTGGAGGACAAGGTGGTGCCGCCGTGCCAGGCGGAACTGTTCGCGGCGGCGCTGGCCCGAAACCGCATCCCGTACGCCTACCTGGCCTTCCCCGGCGAGCAGCACGGCTTCCGCCGGGCCGAGACGGTCGTGGCCAGCCTCGAGGCGGAGCTCTCCTTCTACGGCCAGGTCTTCGGCTTCGTGCCGCCCGGCATCCCGGTGCTACCGCTGGTCACGGGCGAGCCCGGGGAGTCCGGCGAGCCCGGGGAGTCCAGCGAGGCAGGTGCGGCCGGCGAGCCTGGGGAGTCCGCCGAGGCAGGCGCGGCGGGCGAGTCAGGCGCGGCGGTGGGTCAGCCCGGCGAGGCGAATGCGGTGAGCAGCAGGTAGGCGACGGCGGCGGCGGGGAGCAGCGAGTCCAGCCGGTCCATCACCCCGCCGTGCCCCGGCAGGATCGAGCCCATGTCCTTGATGCCGAGGTCGCGCTTGATCATCGACTCGCCGAGGTCACCCAGCGTTGCGGTGACGGCGATCGCAAGCCCGTACAGCGCCCCCTGCCATGCCGGCGCGTGGAAGAACAGCGGCAGGAAGATCACCCCCGCCCCGACACAGGCCAGCACCGAGCCGGCGAACCCCTCCCAGGACTTCTTCGGGCTGACGGTCGGCGCCATCGGGTGCCGGCCGAGGAACACACCGGCCGTGTACCCGCCCACGTCGCTGCACACGACGGTCGCGATGAACGCTACGACCCTGCGCGCACCGTCGTCCGGCACCGTGAGCAGGACCGCGAACCCGGCCAGGAACGGCACGTACAGCGCGATGAAGATCGCGGTCGAGGTGTCCCGCAGGTAGCCGACCGGGCCGTCCGCCAGCCGCCATACCTGGCAGGCCAACGCGGTGAGCAGGAAGGCCACGGCGAGCGCCTCGGTCCCCCGATACCAGGCCAGTAGGTCCATCGCCACCCCGCCGACCAGCAGCGGCACGAGCGGAGGCCGGGCCTCCACCCGGCCTGCCGCGCGGACCAGCTCCCAGATCGCGAGCGAGATCACGACCGCGATCACGATGACGAAGCCGAGGCGGTAGGTGTAGAGCGGGACGAGGACGAGCGTGCCGAGAACCAGCCCGACCGCGAGCGCGGCAGGCAGGTTGCGCCCGGCCCGGCCGGGCCGGGGTGACGGCTGCGACCGGGCCATCGTGGGCGGCCCCTCCTCCGCCAGCCCGGCCTCGCCCGCTCCACCGGTGGCCATCGGCTGCGCTCGTCAGACTTCGAGGAGCTCGGCTTCCTTGTGCTTGACGATTTCGTCGACGTGCGAGACGTATTTCGCGGTCGTCTCGTCCAGTTCCTTCTCCGCCCGCCGCACCTCGTCCTCGCCGGCCTCCCCGTCCCGGGCGATCCGGTCCAGCGCATCCTTTGCGTGCCGCCGCACGTTCCGGATCGAGACCTTCGCCTCCTCCCCCTTGTGCCGAGCCACCTTGCCCAGGTCGCGCCGGCGCTCCTCGGTGAGCTGTGGGAAGACGACCCGGATGATCGTGCCGTCGTCGGTCGGGTTGACGCCGAGGTCGCTGTCCCGGATGGCCCGCTCGATCGCCTTGAGCTGGCTCGGGTCGTACGGCTTGATCACCGCCATCCGGGCCTCCGGGACGTTGATCGAGGCCATCTGCGGGATCGGGGTCGGCGCGCCGTAGTAGTCGACGACGAGGCGGGCGAACATCTGCGGGCTGGCCCGGCCGGTGCGCAGCGTGCCGAGGTCCTCCCGAGCCACCGACACCGCCTTCTCCATCTTCTCCTCGGCCTCGAGGAGCGTGTCGTCGATCACTGTTCGCCTCCAGGATGGGACGGGGTCTGCGGGGAAGACGTCAGCCGGCCGAACTCACCAGCGTGCCGATCCTCTCACCGGCGACGGCCCGGGCGATGTTGCCCTCGTTGAGCAGGTCGAACACTACGATCGGCAACTCGTTGTCCATGCACAGGCTGAACGCCGTCGCGTCGGCGACCTTCAGCCCGCGCACCAGCACGTCCTCGTACCGCAGCGTCTCGAACCGGGTCGCCTGCGGGTGGGTGCGGGGGTCGGCGTCGTAGACCCCCGCCACCCCGTTCTTGCCCATCAGCAGCACCTGGCAGCCGATCTCCAGCGCCCGCTGCGCCGCGCAGGTGTCGGTGGAGAAGAACGGCGCGCCGAGCCCGCCACCGAAGATGACGACGCGGCCCTTCTCCAGGTGCCGGATCGCCCGGCGCGGGATGTACGGCTCCGCGACCTGGCCCATCGTGATCGCGGTCTGCACTCGGGTCTCGACGCCCTGCTTCTCCAGGAAGTCCTGCAGGGCCAGGCAGTTCATCACCGTGCCGAGCATGCCCATGTAGTCGGCGCGGGCCCGGTCCATGCCGCGCTCGGACAGCTCGGCGCCGCGGAAGTAGTTCCCGCCGCCGACCACGACCGCGACCTGCACGCCGCGCCGCACGACCGCCGCGATCTGCTTGGCGATGAGCGCCACGACGTCAGGATCGACGCCGAGGCCGGTGCCGCCGGACAGCGCCTCGCCGGAGAGCTTGAGCAGCACTCGGCGCCAGGGCCGGGCCGGCGCCAGTCCGCGGTCCAGCCGCGAGGACGGCACCGCCTCGATGTCGGTCACTGGCGGCCTCCTCGCCGGTTGGTCACCCGGGCCCGGTTGCTACTTACTGAGGGTGGCGGTCCCGTGTCGATCCTGCCCTAAGCCTGCCTGCCTATGTGTGGCCTGTGCCTATGCCTGCCCGACCTCGAAACGGGCGAACCGGATCACTGTGACGCCGGCCCCGTCGAGCGCCTGCTTCACGGTGCGCTTGGAGTCCTGCACGGACGCCTGCTCGAGCAGCACGGCGTCCTTGTAGAAGCCGTTGACCCGGCCCTCGATGATCCGGGGAAGGGCGGGCTCGGGCTTACCCTCCTCGCGGGCGGCCGCCTCGGCGACCCGGCGCTCGCGCTCGACCACGTTGGCCGGAACCTCGTCCCTGCTGACGTACTGTGGCCGCATCGCGGCGATCTGCATGGCCGTGCCCTGAGCGGCGGGCAGGTCGTCGCCGGTGAACTGGACCAGCACGCCGATCTGCGGCGGGAGGTCCGGGTTGCGGCGGTGCATGTACGCGGTGACCTGGCCGTCGAGTATGGCCAGCCGGCGCAGCTCCAGCTTCTCGCCGACCGCCACCGCCACCGACTCGATGTTCTCCTGCACCGTGCGCCCGTCGGCCAGCGACTGGCCGAGCAGCGTCTCGACGTCGGCCGGCTTGCTCGCCGCGGCATGCGCGACGATGTCCGCTGCCAACTGCTGGAACTGCTCGTTCTTCGCGACGAAGTCGGTCTCGCAGTTCAGCTCGATCATCGCGTCCTCTGCGGCCGCGACCAGTCCGTTGCTCGCCGTCCGCTCGGCGCGCTTGGTCGCCTTGGCCGCCCCCTTGATGCGGAGCACCTCGATCGCCTTGTCGAAGTCGCCGGCGGTCTCCTCCAGGGCCTTCTTGCTGTCCATCATCCCCGCGCCGGTGAGGTCGCGGAGCCGCTTCACGTCCGCTGCGCTGATGTTCGCCATCGCTCGCTCTCTGCTGTCTCGTCGTTCCGTCCTGTCTACCGCACCGGCTGCGCTTCCTTTCCGCCGAGGTCGCCGCGCGTGCGACCACCGCGACCGAGCCGCCGGCCGAGCGGCGCCCTGGTCCACCCCGGCCGGGCGCCGCGCTACCCCCGGGTCGCCGCTTGCCCACCGCCCCCGGGTCTCGCCGTTCCCGCGCGCTACCGCTCCCCCCGCCGGCCAACCGCCCGGGGGTTCGCATCCTTGCCGGGCCCTTCCCCCGGCCGGCGCCGGCGCGACCAGCCCAGGGGTTCGCGTCCTTCCCGGGCACTTCCCCCGGCTGGCGCCGGCGCGACCGGCCCCCGGGAGCGCCCGCCGTGGCCCCGGACTGGCGGTACCCGGCGGACAACTCCCCCGGCGGCCTCACCGTTCCCCGCCCTTCCCCGGCTGGAGCCACCCGGCGGCGCGACCGGCCCCCGGGGGCCGACGTGGCCCCGGACCGGCGGCACCCCACGGACAACTCCCCCGGCGGCCGCACCGTTCCCCGGACCTTCCCCCGCTGGCGCCAGCCGGCGGCACGACCGGCCCCTGGGGCCTCGGCCTCGCCGTGACCCCAGCTGGCGTCGAACCGCTCAGCTCGGCGAGACAGCGATCCTGCCACGCGTCGGCGGTGCTCCCGCCTGTCAGGCTGTCAGGCTGCGCTCCGGCCCGATCCGTGGTGGCACCGGCCGGTCGACGCTCGTCCGAGGCGACGCCTGACGCTGACGGTTCCGGTCCCGTCCCGGGTGTCCTTCCCGGTCGCTCCCGTGCCCGGCAGGCCCGACCTCAGCCGGAGGTGCGCTCGGCGACCTGCCCGGTGCCGTTCTGGCCGGCAGCGGCCGGCTCCCCCGCCGCGGTCCCCTGGGTGGCTGTGGCCGGCGCCGCGGCCTGCCCGGTGAGCAGCTCGCGCTCCCACTCCGGCATCGGCTCGTCGACCCCGAGCTGCCCCGTCGGCTCCGGCTTGTCGGCGCCGTCGGGCTCGCGCCCCGCGCTGGCGGTGGCGGCAGCCCGCGCCATCAGGCCGTCGGCCACAGCGTCAGCGATCACCCGGGTGAGCAGCGAGGCACTGCGGATCGCGTCGTCGTTGCCGGGGATCTTGTAGTCGACCTCGTCCGGGTCGCAGTTCGTGTCCAGGATCGCCACCACCGGGATGCCGAGCTTGCGCGCCTCGCCGACGGCGATGTGCTCCTTCTTGGTGTCGATCACCCAGATCGCGCTGGGCACGCGCTGCATGTCCCGGATGCCGCCGAGAGTCCGCTCCAGCTTGTCCTTCTCCCGGCTGAGGATCAGCTGCTCCTTCTTGGTGAGCGCCGAGTTGCTGCCGGTCTGCTCCAGGACCTCGAGTTCCTTCAGCCGCTGCAGTCGCTTGTAGACGGTGGAGAAGTTGGTCAGCATCCCGCCCAGCCAGCGCTGGTTGACGAACGGCATGCCGACCCGCTGGGCTTGCTCGGCGACCACCTCCTGGGCCTGCTTCTTGGTCCCGACGAAGAGGATCGTGCCGCCGTGCGCGACCGTCTCCCGGACGAACTCGTACGCCTTGTCGATGTAGGTCAGCGTCTGCTGCAGGTCGATGATGTAGATGCCGTTGCGCTCGGTGAAGATGAACCGCTTCATCTTCGGGTTCCAGCGGCGGGTCTGGTGTCCGAAGTGGACGCCGCTGTCGAGCAGCTGCTTCATCGTGACGACGGCCATTTCGCCGTGGTCCCTCCTGTCACCCGGCGGGCCGGGCGTTGCCTCGGTTGTTGCCGGCGGCCGGGTGGCCGCCGGCCCTGTTGCCGGGGTGGCGGCCG
>Ga0210378_10001068_pt1 | contig 14289 bp, 11 predicted proteins | sample PLM1_60_b1redo_FD_155465 | JGI IMG/M metagenome (GOLD analysis project Ga0210378, IMG submission 155465) | Groundwater sediment microbial communities from an aquifer in East River, Colorado, USA - PLM1_60_b1 redo | ecosystem: Environmental > Terrestrial > Soil > Riparian zone | place: USA: East...
TGCTCCGAGGCCCCGTCGATCAACGTCACCAGCCCCCGCGACGGCGAGGCCAGCCACGCCCCACCCCCCGACAGCTCCTCCCGTGAGACCGGCAACCCGTGCGCCCGGGCCAGCACCATGGCAAGCGGCAGCACCACCACCACCACCGCCAACCCCCCCGACACCGCCCGGCCCACACCAAACCGCAACCGCAACCAGCCCCACACCACACCACCCAAACCCCGCCGACCACCAGCACCCCACCGGCGGTCGGTCCGCCCGCTGTCTTGCCGCGCCGCTCCGAAACGTGCCATCGCCTGCCCGCCTTATCTCTGCACCTGGGTCATCGAGCCAGCAACTCGGGCTCCGCTGGCACAACGTTCTGCTGTTCAGCGGGGACCGGTCGTGGCCGAACCGGCAACGGGCGCCGGGTCCGGCGTGGCAGCAGCGGACGTGGGTCGACCAGGGCGCGCATCCGCCGCACCACCGGGGTGGCGGCGTTGAAGATCCGCCGGATCTCGGCTTCGAGCTCCCAGGCGCGCCGGACCGAGCCGAGACCGTTCCGCTCGGCGACCGTGCCCACAGCATTCCGTCGGCGCTGTTCCTCCGCGCGGACGGCGTGCTGCTCGTCGGCGAGGCCGCCAACCGCCGCGGAACGCTCGAACCGGACCGGCTGGCTCGTGGCTTCAAGCGCCGGCTGGGCGACGAGGCCCCGCTGCTGCTCGGTGAGGAGGAGATGTCGCCGCAGGAGCTCACCGGGCATGTCATCCGCTGGGTGGTCGACAAGGTCGCCGAACGGGAAGGCCGGCGGCCTGCACACGTGACGCTGACCTGCCCCGCCACCTGGGGCGACTTCCGGCGGCAGCTGATGACCGAGGCTGCCGCGGCGGCCCAGCTGACCGACGTCGGGCTGCTGCCCGAGCCGGTCGCCGCCGCCGCCTACTACGCCTCCCAGCAGCGGCTGGATCCTGGTGCGCTGGTCGCGATATACGACCTCGGCGGCGGGACGTTCGACGCCAGCGTGGTGGCGAAGACCGGCACCGGGTTCGAGATCCGGGGCACGCCCGGCGGCGACGAGACCATCGGCGGCGCAGACTTCGATCAGGTCGTGATGGACCATGTCGCCGCCACGCTCCGACTGGCCTGGGCGACGCTGGACACCGCTGACCCGGTGGTGCTGGCCGGGCTGGCCCAGGTACGGGCGAACGCGATAGAGGCGAAGGAGGCGCTGTCGACCGACACGGACGCGACGGTGCCGGTCATCCTCCCGGACCTCAGCCGCGACGTGCGGCTCACCCGCGGCGAGTTCGAGGCGGCGATCCGCATCCCGGTGCTGCGCACGATCGACACACTGGCCCAGACCATCGACGCGGCCGGTGTGCAGCCGGCGGATCTCGAGGCCGTGCTGCTGGTCGGCGGGTCGAGCCGGATCCCGCTGGTGTCCCGGCTGCTGGCCAGCGAGCTCGGGGTGGCGGTTGCCCTGGACGCTCACCCCAAGTACGCCGTCTGCCTCGGCGCGGCGATCTCCGCCGCACCCCGCCTCGCCGACCAGGCGCCGCCGGCCGGCACCGCGCCGTCGCGGGGGGCCGCTCCGTCGCCGAGGACTCCGCTGCCGCCTGCTCCCGCGGCCGGCGGCCGCCCCGCGCCCGGAACAGTCGGCGGCGCCGGCCGACGACCTGCGGAGCCGGCCGGTGCGGGCGCCGAACTGCTCGCACCCGCTCCCGCGGTCGACGTCGACCCGGCCGACGCAGGCATCCGCACGCCGGTCGACGTCCCGCTGCGCCCCGTCTCGGACGCGACCCGGCCGGTGCGGGAGCTGACCGACCAGGACCAGCCGCTCACCGTCACACACACCGGAGACCCCGGCCGGGGCCGGCGGGTCGCGCTCCTCGTGTCTGCGGCGGTGGTCGCGGTCCTCGCGGCAGCAACCCTGCTCGCGGTGACAGCCGGGCACCAGCGGCGCCAGCCGACCCCGGCGACCGTGGCACCGAGCACGCCCCAGCAGTCGATCACCACGCCCTCGGGGCCCACCGCCACCCTTCGGGCCCAACCCGTGCCCGGGGCAGCGGGCGCCGTCATGCACGACCTGGCCACCGGGCGCGCCGGGACGCTGGTCGCCGTCGGCGAGGCTGTGACCGACGGCGTGCCCCGGGCGTGGCGCTACGAGTCAGGCCACTGGTCGACAGTGCCCGGCCCAAGCAGCAGCACCGAGTTGCGCGGTTCGATGAACGGGATCGCCACCGGCAGCACCGCCGCCGCCGGGTTCTTGGCGGTCGGATGGACCGCGCCACGGACCAACCCGGCCCCACCGGAGCCGACCGGCAGGCCGCGGTCTGGACGTCCGCCGACGGCCGAAACTGGCAGCGGCTGCGGCCGGGCCCGCAGCTCGGTGAGCTGTTCGACGTCGCCGCCCGGCCTGGCGGAGGCTTCCTGGCGACCGGCGTGGACTGGTCCCACGATCCCGACTCGGGGGACGGGGCACTGCTCGCCTCCCGCGACGGCCACCAGTGGGACCGGCTCACGGTGACAGGCCTCGACGGACCCGGTCCGACCGCCCTCCGCCGACTGCTGGTCCCCGGGCCGGACGGCGGGGCCTTGGCGATCGGCACCAGGCTCGACGGCGCCGTCACCCGATCCGGCATCTGGACGTCGGCCGATCTGCAGGGCTGGTCGGAAGCGGCAACGCTGCCTGACGCTGGAGCCGGCACGGCGAGCGCATGGGGCCTGACTCGCCTGGGCGGCGGCTCACTGCTCGTCGCCGGCGCGGCCTCGGACCTGAACGGCACCACCACTCCGCTGCTGTGGACGGGGCGGGCCGTTTCATCCCTCCTACCCCGCGGCGTCCGCGGCGGCCCAGGGACGATCTACGCGGTTGCCGTCCACGGCACCGCCATCACCGCGATCGGTGCTCGATCCTCTCGGACCGGTCCCATCGCCTCCGCCTGGACCCTCACACTTCCCTGACGAAGACCCGCAGGGTGCGGATGAGGTCGTCGGCGCGGAGATAGCGGCGTAGCCAATTTTCGGAAATGGCCAAGGCGTGCGACTGACGGCGCCTAGACTCCTGCCCGTCCGCAGTGGCCTCGGGCCCGGACCGGACGGCGGTCGCCCCGGCAGCCGGTCCTGGAGGTCGACAGGACGGCAGGTGGAGGCGCGGTTGTGCGGGTGAAGACTGATACAAATGCGTTGGGACGGTCGACCGCGGCGGGTAGGCGCGGAACCGGGCAGTTGCACGAGTCGAGGGTGTGCCAGCGTGCGCTGGACGTCTGCGTTGCCATGCTCGCGCTTGCGCTCCTCGCTCCGGTGTTCGTGTTGATCGCCGTCGCGATCCGCCGCGATTCTCCTGGCCCGGTTCTCTATACTCAGGCCCGTGCCGGTCGCGCCCGGCGGACATTTCGCATTATCAAATTCAGGACAATGGTCGCGGATGCCGACGAACTGCTGGGCGACGTTCTCCAGCTGAATCTTCACGCCGCGGAGCGTGACGATCCGCGCCTCTACAAGATCCCTTCGGATCCGCGCGTCACGCGGGTCGGTGCGTTCCTGCGACGCTATTCGCTGGACGAGCTCCCGCAGCTGATCAACGTCGTCAAAGGGGATATGTCACTCGTCGGTCCCCGGCCGCTGATGCTCATGGAGGACCGGCACGTCGAGGGGCCGGCGCAGATCCGTGCCTTGGTCAGGCCCGGAATCACCGGTCCATGGCAGGTGCGAGGGCGCAACGACCTCTCCTTCGAGGAGATGATGATGCTCGACTGCGATTACGTGGTGAACCGGTCGCTCGTCGGCGACCTGCATCTGCTCATCCAGACGGTGCCCGTCCTGCTGCGGCCGCAGCGGGCATGCTGATGCAGCCGGTCACAGTCGAGCCAGGGATTGCCGGCCGTCGCACCTTCGTCCTCGTCGGAGGCGCCGGATTCATCGGCGCAGCGGCCACCCGGGTCCTGTGTGACAGTGGGGCCCGCGTCGTGGTGGTCGACCGCCGCCCTCCGCAGCGCTGTGCGGCCGACCCTGCAGTGACCTGGATCGAGTGCGACCTTCTGACCGATCAGATCGCCCTCCCCGATGGTGAGGTGGTGATCCTGGCCGGAAACGGTGATCCGCGTCCTCGCTGGCCCTGGACGCTGCCGCTGGACATCGTGGTCACGACGGCACGGCTCCTTCCGGCGCTGCGCGGGCGGTCGGTCAAGCTGGTCTCGTCCGTCGAGGTGTACGGCGAGGCGCGACCGCCACTGGTCGAAGACACGCCGCCCTCGCTTCCCCTGTCGGTCGCCGATCTCACGGCCTGGTGCGATGACGTCCGGGCGGCGGCCCGACAGCCGTGCCCGCCGTGGCGGGTGGCGGCCCTCTGCCGGAGCCTCGCCGAAGCAGATCGGTCGGGACGGTGGGTGTACGGGCTGGCCAAGCTCGCTCAGGAACTGCTCGTGCGTGCCGCCGTCGGTGCGGACGGTTGCACGATCCTCCGGCTGGCGAACACCTTCGGTGTCGGACAGGAGAGTGTCGTTACGCGGCTCGTCCGCAGCGCACTCACCAACCGGCCGATGGTAGTGACGCCATCGGCGCTGAGGAGCTTTCTCCCGGTGGAGGACATCGGCCGGATACTGCCTATGTCTCTCGATCCGGGCATCTTCAACATCGGCGGCCCGCTTCTCACCGTCGGCGAACTGGCCGACACGATCGCGCTGTTGTGTGGCTCCTGGCCGCCGCTGGAGGCGATACCTGCGCCGGTGTCGGACAGCTGCGGCGTCGTCGACACCGGCCGCGCCGAAGCCGCCGGTGTCAGGCTGCGGCCCTTCGAGGAGTCACTCGCCGACGTCGTCGACCGGATCCAGAACGAGCACGCGCCGCTGTTCGACCCGCCGCTCCCCGTTGTGATCCCACCTCGCCCCGCCCGGCCCGATGAGGTCGCAGATCGGCAGCAGGCCTCGATCTGGACCGGCAGGGTCAAGACCGGCAACCGGTGGTCGACGGAGCTGCAGGACAGGCTGCACTGTTCGCTCGGACTCGGCGAGGGCGACGAGCTGCTGGTCACCAAGTCGGGCACGGATGCGCTGCGACTCGCGATCGCCGGCACAGTCGGCGCGGCGCGGCCGGGTCAGCTCGCGGTGCTGCCGTCCTTCACGTTCCGGGCCACCGCCGACGTCCTCATACAGCTCGGGTACGGACTCCGCTTCGTGGACGTCGACCCGTGGTCCTGGACGCTCGATCCGGCGGCCGTCGCGGTGGCATTGTCCGACGAGCGGGTGGGTGTCGTCGTGTGTGTCGACACGTTTGGCAACCCGTGCGCCTACGCCGCGCTGAGAGACGTGTGCGACCGGAGGGGCGTGCCGCTCATCGCCGATTCCGCGGCCGCGCTTGGCAGTGCCTACGGCGGGCGTCCGGTCGGCAGCCAGGCCGACGCGCATGCATTCTCGATGAGCTTCGCCAAGGTGCTGACGGCGGCGGGAGCAGGTGGCGCGGTCGTCTTCGCCGCCGGAGCCCCGCGCCGCGACCTGTTCGCCTGGCTCCACTCGAGTCTGATGGACGAAGTGCACGCGGCGGCGGCGTTGGATCAGCTTGCCCTGCTGCCCGACCTCGTCCACCGGCGAAATCGTGTCGCGCGGACATATGAACGGACGGTCGAGCGCCTGAGGGGGTTCGTCACGCAGGGAGTCGTCCCGGGAAACCGGCACAGCTATGTCCACTGGGTCGCCCAGGTCCCCGCGCGGGAGCGCCTGGCACAGCGGCTCGCGCTGCTCGGCGTCCAGACCAAGCCGTACTTTCCGGCACAGCACCTCCACTACGAGCTGCCCGCGGTCGGGCTGCACCTCCCGGTCACCGAACGCCTGGACCGGGAGGCACTGGCGTTCCCGATGTCGTCGGAGCTGTCCGCGCGGCAGGCGGAGACGGTCGCGGTCGCTGTCGACGAGGCGGCGCAGTGGGATCGGCAAGACCCAGGCGTGGCGGCGTTGACCCGGCTGCCGTGACGCATGAGCAGACCAAGCGGCCGTGCACCACCCTCGGGCACCGACACGTTCCCACCTTCCGAGGCAGAGGAGCCCCGATGCGACGCTTCACCCAGAATTGGCAGGCTGGGCACTTGCTGAACATGGCCAGCAACGTGCGAAGGCGGCAGGGCTGGTTTCTGGAGAACCCCTCGCCACGGCAGCTCGCGAACCTGGCGCTCGCCGGCACGCAGTTCGCTCTCAAGCATGAGACGATGCGTGCCTGGCCGGTGCTGGTCAAGGTCGACATCTCCCCCGCCTGCAACCTCGGCTGCACGTTCTGCGTCCACGCGTCTGCGGGTGCCTCCGGTGGCCTGCTCGAGGGCCAGTCCTTCCGTGGCCAGAAGATGTCGGTGGACGATTTCGCCCGCCTGGTGGACCAGGTCAGGGGCAAGAGCATGGCGGTATCGCTGTACTACCTCGGCGATCCACTCGTCCACCCCAACCTCGACGAGATCTGTGGGGTGGCCAGGGCAGCCGGGCTCAACACGCACGTCAGCACCCACTTCAGCTTCCGGCTGAGCGACGAACGGATCCGTAGCCTGGTCACCTGCGGCCTGACACACCTGACCGTCTGCGTCGACTCGTTGCGGCAGGAGACGTACGAGCTGACCCGTGTCGGCGGGCGGATCGATCTCGTGCTGGACAATCTCGACCGGCTGCTGCGGATCCGCGGGCGGCTGGGGCAAAGCCTTCCCAAGGTCGAGGTCCAGTTCATCAAGTTCCAGCACAACCTCGACCAGCTGGAGAAGGCGGCCAGCTGGTGTCGCGACCGCGGCGTCGACCAGTTCACCGACTACTGGGGAAACCTGCACAACTACGCGGACGTCGCGCCTGGGCGCTACCGGGTCTTCCGCCCCAAGTCGAGGAAGGCCTTGCCGCGCTGCTCATGGCCGCATTTCTCGCTTCAGGTCAAGTACAACGGCGACGTCATCCCGTGCTGCTACTACCGGCAGGCGGAGCAGTACCGCGAAGGCGGCGACAGCCGGATCGTGGGCAACGTCTTCACCTCCGGTGTATGGGAGGTGTGGAACTCCCCCGCGTACCGGCAGCTGCGCCGCCTGGTCAACAACCCGACCCGGGTCGAACGGGATCCAGCGCTCGCCGCCAGCTTCTGCCACGGCTGCCCCACCGTCTTCGAGACCGACGCCGCCGAGCACGAGTACGTCGCGGACACACACAGGTGGGAGGAGCTGTACACGCTCGATCCGGCGGGACGCGTGGTGCGCAGGTGACCGCCTGCTGCCAACCGGCGCTGCGGTGCTCCGGCGATGCGTTCCGGATCACCGGTTCAGCGGCAGCACAGACCGTAGAGCTGGATCGACTGCCGCGGGAGCGATGGACCGCGCAGGAGGCAGGTCCGCCCGCTGCCCATCATGACCGAGCCGCTCTGGTCGGTCGCGACAGCGTCGCGCGTGCCGATGGAGATGAGCACGGCGGCTGCGGTTGCGGCATCGAGGCGACGGCCCCCCAGCACGATCAGGACGCCCGCACCGGTCGCCGTCCCGCCGCTCGGCACGAGGCCCCAGGCCACGACGCCCTTCTTGGCCGCCAGCTCGGCGAAATCCCGGCGATAGCCGGGGTCACCGGCCCGGCTGGCGACGACCGTGAAGTCGTGCACCAGCAGGATGAGCCCGCCGGCCCCCTCCTCGACGCCGGCGGGAAGGTCGCCGGCACCGATCCGGTACGAGGCGAACTCGCGGCCGAACCTGCCGAGCCAGGCGTGCCCGGCGCCCTCGTTGTCGAAGTCACGTCGGTCGTCGATGCCGTCGGCCTGGCCACGGATACCGCCGCACGGAACCCAGCCGGTGAAGGTGCGCTTCCAGGCGGCCGCGGCTCCGGCGGCGCCGCCCAGCAGCCAGCCGTGCCGGAGGCCCGGCAGATGGGCCAGGCCGAGCCCGGCCGCGACCCCGGCCGCCGTCCACAGAGCGAACTCGACGGGAACGCGCGACCGGGTGAGTTTGGCACCATCCGGCAGGCGCCGGCCCATCATCGGACCATTCGTGAAGATCGCCGCGTCGAGGGCGCGGGCTGTCCGGCGATAGGACCATCCAGCCGGCGAGGACCGTCTCCAGACGTACAGCGGATACCGTTCGGGATCGACGATGGCCCACCGGAAGTCCGTGCCCCGGCCATGCGCGACGCCGGAAGAGCGAAACAGGGGGTGGCCGACGACCGACCGAACGAACGATGCGCCGTCACCCGCCGGATCACCCGGAACCTCGCGTTGCATTCCCCGGACCTCCAAAGCGCGGCGCGGGTGAGAGCGCCAGCAACCTGGCCGAGTTGCGCGGGAAGCATAGCAACAGGTGCATCCGCGCCTGCCCCGACGCCGGAGTGGCAAATGCGGGGGTGGCCGTCGTGACGGATGCCAGGCGGGTGCTGCTCGTCTCGAGCAGCGGCGGCGTCCTACTGGAGCTGCTCGCGCTCGCGCCGTGGTGGTCGCGCCATGAGGTGGTATGGGCAGCCGTGCGGGCCGCCGACACCGAGCCGCTGCTCGAAGGGCATCGGGTCTACTGGATAGACGATGTGTCAGCACGCCGACCGATCGGTGTGCTTCCGGGCATGCTGCGGGCCCGCCGCATCCTTCGGGTGGAGCGCCCGGACCTCGTCGTGTCGGCTGGGTCGGGACCGGCGGTCCCGTTCTTCCTTGCCGCAGCCGTCACCGACACCCCGACGTTCTGGATCTCCACCCTCAATGTCCTGACCAGCCCTGGCATCGCGGCCCGGATCTGCGCGCGACTCGCCTCGCGCGTGCTGCTGCAAAGTCCGTCCCAGCTGGCTGCGCACCGCGACGGCCTTGTCATCGGGGAGCTGTACTGAGATGGACGTCGTGGTGACGGTCGGGATGGGTCCATGGCCGTTCGACCGGCTGCTCGAGGCGATCGCTACGCTGTGTCGGGACCATCGGGTGTTCGCCCAGACGGGCACGTCCAAGGTGGCGCCGCCGTGCGACTACGCGCCGTACGTTCCCTACCCCAGGTTCCTCGAACGGATCGCGGCTGCGGACGTCGTCGTGACGCACGCTGGAAACACGGTCCGCCTCGTGCAGCGGCTAGGCAAGGTCCCCGTCGCGGTCGCGCGGACGGCCGCGCTGGGGGAAATGGCGAACGACCACCAGGTGGAGTACCTGCGACACGAGCAGCGGCACGGGCCGGTGGTCGCGGTCTGGGACGTCGAGGAGTTGCCGGCGGTGGTGCGTGCACACGCGCAGGTCCAGCCGCGGCTCGCCGCACAGGTGCCGCTGCCTCCACCCACGGACCCGGCGGCCGTCGCCGACACGCTCGACGAGCTGTGGCGCGGACTGCTGCGCAACCCGTTTCGTGGACATCCACTGCACCGGTACGCCTACGCCTGGGAGGAGTTGTCCACTCTGGACGGATCGCATCTGGACGTGGGCTGCGGCACCGGCGACTTCCTGGCGATCCTGGGCGAAACCACCGGTCGGGCATGCGTGGGCGTCGACCCCCACCCGGGGTCCGTCCGCGTTGCCCGGCAGCGGTACCCGCACCTGGACGTCACCCGCGCCGGCGTCGGGACGCCATTGCCCTACCCGGACGCGTCCTTCAGCTCCGTCTCGCTGCTGGATGTCCTGGAACACTGCCCGAACGAGGACGACCTGCTACGGGAGGTCCGGCGCGTGCTCAGCCCGCGAGGACGGCTCGTGCTCACGGTGCCGGCGCGCCATGCCTTCTCCTGGCTCGATCCCGACAACGTGAAGTTCCACTTCCCGCGGCTGCACCGGGCCGTGTATTCCCGCCGGTTCGGGGCCGACGTCTACCGGGAGCGGTTCGTCGACACTCGGGACGGACTGTTCGGGGACGTCTCGCTGGGCAAGGGGGAACACACCAACTACCGCCGCGGCTGGCTGGTCGAACGGCTCGCGGCGCACGCCTTCGAGATCACCAGGGAGAGCGGGGCGAACCTGTTCTGGCGGTGGTTCCACGGCCCGTCGCTGCTCGCAGGTGCGCGCCTTCGCGCCCGCCTCGACCGAGCCATCTGGCTGGACGGGAAGTTGTTCGCCGGTGCCAACCTCTTCATTACCGCACGGAGGACTCGATGAGACTGGGCGAGGTTGTTCGTCTCGGCGCCTTCTTCGGCGCGCTGGCGATCAAGGAGCACCTGATGCCGGACCTGCACGTGCGGCCGCTCGTCGCGGAACTGTTCCTCACCGACAACTGCAACCTCCGGTGTGTGAGCTGCGCCTGCTGGCGCACCAAGACGGTCGACGAACTGACGACCGCCGAGTGGAAGGACGTGCTCGACCAACTGGCCGGACTCCGCCTGCACAAGGTCAACTTCACCGGTGGTGAACCGCTGATCCGCCGCGATGCGGTCGAACTCATGGGGTATGCCCGGTCGGTGGGCATTCGCCACCTGCATCTGAACACCAACGCGATCCGGCTAACACCGTCCATGTTGGACCGGGTGCTCGACGCGGGCGTTCGCAGCTTCAACGTGTCGGTGGACGGCCCGGGTGAGGTGCACGACCGGATCCGGGGCCGGGCCGGGGCGTTCGACCGGACCTATTCGCACCTGGCCAACCTGGTGGCGCAGCGCGACCGCCGGGGCTTGAAGATCCGCATGAACTTCACCGTCATGCGGGACAACGTCACCGTCCTACCCGACGTCGCGGCGCTCGCCCAGGAGGCAGGGGTGCGCCTCTACCTCAACCTCGCGACCGACCGGACCTTCCTGTTCCGGCACCCAGAGGTTACCGACCAAGCCCAGGTGCTCCCGCGCGATCTCGCGGTTGCCCTTCAGCGGCTGGACCGCCTTGCCCGCCGGGACCGGCGCTGGCTGCCCCGCTACTCCGATCTGCGCTACATCCCACGCCACTTCCAGGACGTCGTCCAGAGCGATGTCCCGTGTGCCGAGTCCCAGCTGAAGCTCATGATCCACTCGCGGGGCGAGATCGGTGGGTGCTGGGGCCACGATGCGGAGTTCAACGTGCGCCGCACGCCTGTCGCCGAGGTGATCGACGGGGAGCACTACCGCCAGGAGCACACCCGGCTGTTCCGCAAGGAATGCGTGGGCTGCGGCAGCAACTACAGCCTCAACCTCAGGTGGCGCCCGGGTACGTACCTCCAGGACGCACTGTGGCGGCTCGGGCGGCGGAGTCTCGGCGGTGGCGAGGTGACCGCGGCCGGACCGGGACCGACAGCGCCGGGACCGACGTGACCTCGGCGCGACCACGGCCTGGGTCGGGCGCAAGTGTGCCGCTGTTCGACGCGCTTGCGCCCACCTACGACGAGCACTTCGCGGTCCCGCACCGGCGGGCGTACGACGATCTCGCCTGGGAGCTCGTGCAACGCCTGCTCCCAGCCCCCCGCGGCCGGATCGTGGACGCGGGCTGCGGCATCGGACGGTGGGCGCGCCGGCTGGTCGACCTCGGCCACTTCGTTGTCGGGATCGAACAGGCGGCAGCGATGGCCGCCCTGGCTCGGGAGCGGGTAGGGTCGGCCCGCTTCGAGCTGCTCGAGGGGCCGATGGAGGAGGCCGAGCTGCCCGAGCGGGAGGCCGATGTCGTGCTCGCTATGGGCTCGCTGCAGTACTCCGAGGAACCCGACAAGGTGCTCCAGCGGCTCGCGCGGTGGGCTGTGCCGGGCGGCCGGGTCGTCGTGCTCGTCGACTCGCTGGTCGCTCTCGCGCTCGAGCTGCTGGCGGCGGGCAAGGAGGAGGAGGCGCTCCTCCGGCTGGAGACGCGGCAGGGCACCTGGGTCCAGGGCGACCTGCGAGCCGACCTCCACCTGTTCGACCGGGACAGGCTACAGCGGGCGTTCGAAGATGCCGGCTTGACCGACATCCACACGCGCGGGCTGCTCGTCGGCTGGAGCGTGTTCGGCCGCGAGCGCCTGCTCGACCGCCTCGCCCGCGAGCGCAGTCGCCAGCTGGCCCTCGAGCACCGGCTCGCCGGCAATCCCGTGCTGGCGGACCTGGGCAAGCAGCTGTACGCGTCGGGCCGGGTGCCTCAGTAGCCGGGACCGTCTCGGGACGCCAGCCGGCCGGTCCCGGCTCGGCCCAGACTGCCGAATGCCTCGGCGGGCGGGCGAGTGGCGGCACGCCGGACTGGTCAGCCGGCCACCGCCCGCAGCACCCGGCTCAGCCGCTGCAGGCCGTCGCGCAGCACCGGCTCGGGCCGGGCGTAGGAGATCCGCAGGTATCCCGGCGCGCCGAAGACGTCGCCCGGCATGACGAGCAGCCGCTCCGCTGCGAGCAGCCGCAGGCAGAGCTCGTACGACGGCTGCCCGGGCAGCAGCACCCGGCACAGCGCGAACGGCGTCCCGTCCGGTGGGATCGCCTCCAGTTGGGGATGGTCGGCGAGCCACTCGGAGAAGAGCGCCCAGCCAGCGGCCAGCCGAGCGTGGTAGTCAGCCAGATATTGGCCCTGACGGTCGAGCACCGCGAGCCCCAATGACTCCAGCAGCGGAGAGTTGCTGATCGTGGTGTAGCGCCGGTAGTTCACGCAGGCTTCCACAACGGCGGCCGGCCCGACCACCCAGCCCAGCCGAAGCCCGGGAAATCCGTATACCTTGGACAGCGAGGTGACCGTGCACGAGTTCGGCACGATATGCAGGGTGCTGCGCGACTCGTCGGTGAGGTACTCCTCGTCGTTGACGACGAGGACATCCCGGCCATCCACGGCCGCGGCGATGCTCGCCCACTGCGGCGCGTCCCATGCCAGGCCGGTGGGGTTGTGCGGGCTATTCAGTACCACCATTCGGGTGGCCGGGGAGAGGGCCTGCACGGTACGCGAAACGCCGTCGCGGTCGCCGCCCGCGATGGCGATCGCGACGGTGCGCGCCGTCGCGCCGAACCGGGCCGGCAGGTCCGTCGTCTGCTGCCACCCGGGCGAGCGCACCACGACCTCGTCGCCGGCATTCAGGATCGCCGCGTAGAGCAGATACAGCGCCTCCTGCGCTCCGTGCGTGATGAGCACCTGCTCGGCGGCGACTCCGTATCGACTCGCCACGGCGGCGCGCAGCGGTCCAGCGCCGCGATCGATGTCGTAGCCGCATCGCGGGTCCATATTCGGGAGGAGATCCTGCACCGACCGGGCCTCCATGCCGCTGATCGCCAAGTCGACGTCGAACCGCCCAGCGGCGACATCGAACAGCCACTGCTGGGAGCGATACGTCGGGACCACCACTGCGTCGGCCCTCCTCCCGTACAAAGGTACCCCACCGAAGCATCGCGGCTGGCCGGGCGAGTCGCCGAGTTCGAGGCGCAGGTCAATGCCGACCGCCTGGCCGGTGCGGTGCGGCTTCGGGCGGTACGACCCGGGCTCGGCGATCAGCTCCTCGGGCGCTCGGCTGCGGACACCACCCCGCCGTTGGCGTCGAGCAGGGCCACGATCTCGTCGCGGACCTCGGTCAGCCGGCTCTGGGCGCACCGGCGCCGCGCACGGTTACATCACACATTCCGGCACGCTCAACGACGTGAAGAGCTTTCCCAGCTCGCCGGCCATCTTGTCGGCAGCGGCCAGGCTGGAGCGCAGCTCGTTGTCATTGTCATTTATCTGGGGCAGCCGCCGATAGACTGACTCCAGGAGGCTGATCCTGCGTTGCCAGAGAGCGAGCATGTCGTCATGGGCGCTTTTCAACCCGGCAGGTGGTGCGAGTCTCCCTGCTTGGTCCACCTCGTCCTGTTCGATATTTAATAAGGCGCCGAGTACGGTGTCTGTCGGCTTCAACTCTTCGATCCGTCGAGCCTTTTCTTTGGCAGCAGAGCACACCTGGCCGAGCTGACCCGTGTACTGAGCTACCGTAGGCTGTGCCGGGGCAGCGCTGGGACTCACCGGCGAGGCGGTGCTCTTGCCTGGCTCGCCGAGCCTGAAGGTGAAGAGGACGCCGGCCGCGGTGAGGACGGCTACCCCGACGGCGAAAGACACGAAGATCCGCGTTCTTCTACGGTCGCGAGTGCGCTGCTGCAACCAGCCATGGTTGCTTTCTGGAACTTCTTCCCGCGCCTTTCCGGCACGCCCGGGCGGGTCCGCCGCCGCGTCCGCGGCCGCCTCGGTGGACGCTTCCCGGCGGTACCAGGTGAGAAGCAACCCAAGCGCGGCAATGGCGACGCTGACGACACCAGCAGCTACGCTGATAACCTGAGCACCCACCGTAACAACCTCACCCGGTCATCGGTCGGACGGATTGACCTACCGAGTGGGCTTCGAGGCCGGAGCGGGAACCTGCTAAGAGCTTCCGTCGTAATACGTGACCTCTTGGTCCCGCCATACGTACTCGATTCGGAGAACCACGTTACCCTCACGATCGGGAACCGCCAGGAGGGCCAGCCCTCGGTCCCGGTGGTCATGGTCGCTGCTGAT
>Ga0210378_10001069_pt1 | contig 14276 bp, 10 predicted proteins | sample PLM1_60_b1redo_FD_155465 | JGI IMG/M metagenome (GOLD analysis project Ga0210378, IMG submission 155465) | Groundwater sediment microbial communities from an aquifer in East River, Colorado, USA - PLM1_60_b1 redo | ecosystem: Environmental > Terrestrial > Soil > Riparian zone | place: USA: East...
GATCGGCAGGGGCGGTGGCTCCTCCAGCCGGCGCCGAAGCCGGAGGGGGGCGAGCCGGTGTTCCTCGTGCCCAGCCCCGAAGAGCGCGGCGCGCTGCGGCGCCTCGCCGACGCTTCGGTCGTGTCGCGCCCCGACGTCTACTTCCCCGTCCTCCACGGCACCTTCGGCGAGGACGGGACGGTGCAGGGGCTGTTCGAGCTGGCCGCGGTGCCGTACGCCGGCTCGGGCGTGGCCGCCTCCGCCGCCGCGATGGACAAGGAGCTGATGAAGGCGCTCTTCACCGCCGCCGGCGTGCCGCAGACTCCCTACCGCGTGCTGCGCAGCCGCGAGGACCCCGCGCGCGAAGACGCCGTCCGGGAGCTGGGGCTGCCGGTCTTCGTCAAACCGGCCAACCTCGGCTCCAGCGTGGGCGTGAGCAAGGTGAAGACGGCGGCGGAGCTCGGGCCCGCCCTCGACCTCGCCTTCGCCTACGACCGCAAGGTCGTGGTGGAGGCGGGGGTGAAGGAGAACCGCGAGCTGGAGATCTCGATCCTCGGCAACGACGATCCGCAGGCGTCGGTGCCCGGGGAGATCCGGCCCGACCGGGAGTTCTACGACTACGACTCCAAGTATTCGCCGGAGAGCCGCACGGAGCTGCTCCTCCCCGCGCCCCTCGAGCCCGCCGTGGAGGCCGAGGTCCGCCGCCTCGGTGTCGAGGCCTTCCGCGCGGTGGACGCCGGCGGCTACGCGCGCGTGGACTTCCTGCTCGATCGCGCCGACGGCAAGGTCCTCGTCAACGAGATCAACACCATTCCCGGCTTCACCTCGATCAGCATGTTCCCCAAGCTGTGGGGGGCGAGCGGAGTCCCGTATCCCGAGCTGCTGGCCCGCATCGTGGACCTTGCTCTCGAGCGCCATGCCGAGCGCTCTCGGCTGCGCACCGACTACCGGGCCTGACGGTCATTCAATATAAAGAAGTACTATAAGCAGCGCCGCGGGCGTTCCCTTGCGTAACCTCGCCGCGCGCCCGGACAAGCCGCTGGTGGACAGGAGTTTCGCGGCCCGCGCGCCCTGAAATGCCCGCCGGGCGGCCATTTCACCGTTTTCGGCACCATCCGTCCACAGCCTAAGCCCCTGGGGCTCTGCGGCATGGGACCCGCCGGGGCCAAAAAAACGCTTGACACCAGGGGAGTCCCTTCCTACCCTACTCCTAGTATGTCAAGCCCCTTGTCACGCGAGATGTTGACCGAGGGGGGACTTCTGTCCATTCCTGGACCGAAAGGGGGGATCTGACGAATGCCGGCGAAGAAGAAGGCGGCCAAGAAGGCGACGAAGAAGAAGAAGTAAGCGCCTCGGGGAAATGGGGGGGTGACGGATCACCTCCCCCTTTTTTCGTGAGCTGACGGCGGTTCGCCGGCAGATCAGAAGGGGGTGAGCAATCACCCCCTTTGAATTTTCCAGAATGCGGCGCGCTCCGCTTCGCGTGGGTCGTCATCAAGCGGACAGAGTCGTCCCAGGCCATAGCTGATGAGGTCGGGCGCTCTGGGTACGCCCTCACGCGGGGACGCTCAGCGCGCGGGCTTCAAAAGGAGCGTGTGTCTTTCGCGCGCCTCGCTCGACGATCGGCCTTGCCGGACCGCTCCAATGCCGATCGACGCCCCGCACCGAGGGCGACCCGGCGCGCCCTCCCCCTCTGGTTCTAGTTCTCTGCGTTCTCTCCGTTTTTCCTCCGCGGCCTCTGCGTTGAAGGGCCGGTCGTCGGCCTAGCCGCGGGCGAGGACGTGGCGCTCGATGGCGATGGCCACGCCGTCGTCGTCGTTGCTCGGAAGGAGGGGCAGGCCCAGCGCGCACAGCTCCGGGTCGGCGTTGCCCATGACGAGCCCGAGGCCGGCCTCGGCCAGCATCTCGTGGTCGTTCCAGTTGTCGCCGACGGCGAGTGTCTCCGCCGCGCTCACGCCCCAACGGTCCTGCAGGAAGCGGACGGCTTCCCCCTTGCCCACCGACGGCTCCAGCACGTCGAGGATGCCCACCCCCACGTGAGGGTACAGCGTGCGCTCGATCTTCGCCGCGCCGCCGAGGCCGACGGCGAGGTGGGGAAGCAGCGCCGTCATGTCCGGGATGCCGCCGCCGAACATCACCTGCAACGGATCCTCCTCGAGGGCGGTCTCGAGGTCGGGCACCGTGACGACGTCGGGATGCGACTTGTCGAGGTAGTAGACGAGGAGCGTGTTCGACGGCTCGACGCCCTCCACGAGCAACCGGCCCTCGCCCCCCGCGCCGCAATGGATCACGGGGTCCGCCTTCCGCTCGCGCCCCAGCCGTACCGCTGCCCGCGCCACCTCTCGGGGCAGGAGCCGGCGGCGCAGGATCTCGCCGTTCTCGAAGATCAGGGCTCCGTTGTGGAGAACGAGGTCGAGCCGGCCCCCGATCATCTCCGCCACCGTGCGCGCGGCCGGGTAGCGCCGGCCGGTCACCAGCACCAGGTGCGCGCCCCCGGCGCGGGCGGCGTCGAGGGCGGCGAGCGTCCGGGGGGAGATCGTCTTGTCGCTGCGCAGCAGCGTGCCGTCGATGTCGAGGGCGAGGAGGCGGAAGGCGGACGCGCTCACCGCCCGGTCCAGATCTCGACCCGCTCGATGACGTCGCCGGGACGGATCTTGTCGACGGCGTCCATCCCCTCCGCCACCGACCCGAAGAGCGTGTACCCTCCGTCGAGGTGAGGCTGCGGGGAGTGCGTGATGAAGAACTGGCTGCCCCCCGTGTCCTTGCCCGAGAGCGCCATGCCCACCGCGCCCCGACCGTAGGGGCGCTCCCCCACCTCGCAGCGGACCTGGTAGCCCGGGCCGCCGCTGCCGTCCCCGCGAGGGTCGCCGCCCTGGATCACGAAGCCGGGCACGACGCGGTGGAATACCAGGCCGTCGTAGAAGCCCCGCCGCGCGAGGTCGATGAAGTTCGCGGTGGTGAGCGGCGTCTCGACGACGTCGAGGTGGATCTCGATCCGCCCGTACCGCGTGTGGAGGATCGCGCGGGGCGTGAAGAGCGGCACGTCGGGCCGCGGCGCGTAGGGGGCCATGGCCTCTCGATAGTCGAAGGCCGGCCGCGAGACCGGCTCGCGCCCCGCCCACGGCGCCTCCTGCCCCTGCGCGCGAAGGGCGGCCCCGGCCCGCTCGCGCACCACCCGCGCCGGGTCGCCCGCGGCGGCCGTGCGCAGGACCTCGAGGGCGCGCGCGTCCTTCTGGACGGCGAGCGCGGCCACGATCGCGGTCCGGGCGTCGAGGTCGGCGTCGGGGCGCGAGCGCTCGTAGGCGGCGGCGAGCACGTCGGACTGGCCGGTGGCCTTCAGCTCCGTGATGCCCTCCGCCGCCGCCGACCGCACCGCGAAGTCGGGATGCTCGAGCATCCGCCGCAGCGTGTCGAGGGCGTCGGGCCCCCGGGCCTTGCGCAGGGCTTCCAGCACCGAAGGCAGCACGCGCGGGTCGGGGTCGCGGAGCATGCCGTAGAGGATGCCGAGGCTGACGTCGTCGCCCGCCGCGCCGAGCGCGGCGGCGAGCGCGCCGCGCACCCACCACACCGGATCGGGATCGAGGCCGGAGAGCACGAGCGCGAACTCTTCGCGGTCCATGCGCGCGAGCACGGCCAGGGCGGCGGCGCGGACCCACGGCTGGTCGTGGCCGACGAGGTTCACGACCGCGGCGCGCAGGCTGCGGTCCGGTGGCAGCTGGGCGAGCGCCTTCAGCCCCTCCCCCGCCTGGACGACGCTTCCGGAGCGGAGGCTGGGCGCCACCAGGGCCACTCCCCGCGCGTCCCCGATCGCGCCCACCGCGCGCAGCGCGTTCACCGCCACGAGCTCGTCGCGGTCGCGCAGCAGCGGTGCGATCAGCTCCAGGGCGGATGGGTCCTTGAGCGCCCCGAGGCCGCGCGCGGCGAGGGCCCGCGAGAGCGGATCGGAGGACGTGACGGCCGCGGCGAGCACCGGCCGCAGCGAGGGAGCCTCCAGACGCATCGCCGTCCAGGTGGCCGCCCACCAGTCGAAGCGGGGCTTGCCCGCCGCCAGGAGCGCCGTCTCCGCCGCGGGTACGTTCTTGAGGCGCACGAGGGCGAACAGCCCCAGGCGCAGCGCGAGCCACGGGTCGTTCGCGCTCCCGGGATCGTCGCCGCGGACGGCCAGCACCGGCGCGCCCTTCGGAATGGCCTCCACGATCGCGGCGGCGAGGACCGGCGCGGCGCGGCTGTCGCCGATCCGCCCCACCGCCTCCGCGGCGCGGGCCCGCACCACCGTCTCGGGGTCCTTCTGCGCGGCGAGGAGCGGCTCGGTCGCGCGCGTGTCGCCGACGAGGCCGAGCGCGAACGCGGCCATCTGACGCACCTCGGGCTCGGGGTCGGCGAGGAGGGAGAGCAGGGCGGGGACCAGCGCCTGGTCCGCGATCCGGCCCGCGGCCAGTGCCGCTCGGCGGCGTACGCCGCGGTCGGGGTCGGCCAGGGCGCGCTCCAGCTCGCCGTCACCGGGGCTCCTCGTGTCCTCGAGGGCGAGGATGCGCGCCATCTTCTCGAGGCGCGAAATAGGGGGAGGCGCGGGGGAAGGAGGGGGCGCGGCCACGGCGGCGGCGAGAACGAGGAAATGGGCGAGGGGGCCGTTCACGGCAGACGACAATCATACCAGCCGGGGTAGGTCCCTCAGGCGACGGCGACGAGACGCTCGCCTTCGAGGCCGAGCCGCCGGGCGGCGGCGCGGATCCGCGCGCGGGCCCCGGGGCGGCCGACCGCCGCCAGGTGGAGCTCGCCGGCAAAGGCCGCCGCGCCCGCCACGTCCACGACCCTCGTCCCGTGGATCCGCTGGCCGATCTTGCGCGGGTCCACCTCCACGAAGGCGGCGACCCCGTGCCCGCGGCTCCGCAGCGCCCGCGCCCACGCCTTGCCCACCGGCCCTGCTCCCCAGACCACGACGCCGCGCCCGCCGCGGAGCGCCCCTCGCTCGAGCGCCTCCAGCTTCAGGGCACGAAAGCGCTCGGCCGCGTAGCGGGGGTCCCGGCGGGTGAGCCGGCCGGGGTGATCGCGCCATTCGAGCAGTACCTCTTCGCGCTTGCCGAAGCGCCAGCCGCGCGCGTGGGCCCGCAGCCAGAGGTCGTAGTCCTCGGGACCGTCGAACTCCCGGTAGCCGCCGAGGTCGCGCAGTACCTCGGCGCGTACCATCACGCTGGGATGGGCGATCGGCGACTCCACGAGGAGGTCCCGGACGATGTCCGCGTGGGTGAGGACGCCGTTGAGCCAGCGCACGTAGTCGCGCATCCCACGGTTGGCGCCGCGCACGCCGACGAGCTTCACCCGGGAGCCCAGGATCGCGCAGCGGGGATCCTCCTGCAGGCGCTGCGCCTGCAGGGCGAGGCGCTCGCGGCGGCAGACGTCGTCGGCATCCATGCGGGCGATGAGCGCGCTCCTCGCGTGGGCGATGGCGGTGTTGAGGGCGGCGACGACGCCGCGCGGCGGCGTCCGGACCACCCGCACGCGCGGATCCGCGGCGGCGGCGGCGGCGAGGATCGCCGGCGTGCGGTCGGACGATCCGTCGTCGACCGCGACCACCTCGTGATCGGCGAGGGTCTGGGCGGCGAGCGAAACGAGGCAGGCGCCGAGGGTCGTCTGCGCGTCGCGCACCGGCAGCAGGACGGAGACGAGAGGGTTCGCCGACACCTCAGCCGTGGCGGCCGAGAAAGTCCCGGGCGGCCCGCAGGGCGCCTTCGGGGCTGCCCGCCTCCACGACGAAGAACGGTCCGGCGACGCCCGGCCGCCAGCCCACGCGCGTGGCCCGCCGGATCTCCGCCTGCCAGCCGGTGTCGCGGGCGACCGGCTCCAGGATCTCGTACACCCAGTCGTCGCGGCGCACGGTGGAGTGGATGCCGTGGGAGAGCTCCTGCTTCGAGGAAAACAGCGGCAGCCGGCGCCCCACGAGCGCGCCCACCACCTCCTGGCTCTCGGGGGGCATGAACAGGAACTCGACGCCGTAGCCGAGGTACGGCCACCCGACCTCCGGCGCCTCGCGCACGACTCGGCCCAGCGCCCGGAGCAGATGCGAGACGCCGGTCACGCTGAACTCGAGGTCGAGGTCGGGCGTGGACCCGAGCTTCACCGGGCTCGCCAGCAGCATGCCGTTCAGGCTCACGTTGCGGGTGAGGCCGCAGAAGTGCACCGCCGCCGACCGCGGCGACCCCACGACCTGGCCCTGCACGGGGATGCGGGTCTCGATCCGCCGGGGCACCGCCAGCAGCTTGGCGATCCAGCTCTCCAGCACGCCGCGCTCCAGGGGGCGGCGCAGGGCGGCGTTGGCTCCGGCCTCGATCGCCGCCGCTTCCACGCCGGGAGGGTCGGCGGCGGGAACGAGCACGAGGATGGAGACGCGCCGCGTCGCCGGCGAGGAACGGATCCGGCGAATGGCCTCGTTCAGCTCGAGGTCGGGGAGGCGCGGGCCGAGCACGACCAGGCGCGCGCGGGTGCGCGCGATCCGCGGCAGCAGCTCCCGCGCCCACTCCTCCTGGACGATGAGGTCCTGCTCGCGCTGGAGGACGGGCGCCTCGAGCAGGAGGCTGCGCGCATCGAGGCCGGCGACGAGGAGCGGAGTGGCCATGGCTTCGGGGCCCGGCGGCAGTCTACGCCGCGCTCGCGGCCCCGGCAACGGCCACCAGCAGCGCGCGGGGGGGTGCTTCCGTCAGTACCCCCCCGATGACAGATAATTATTCAGTGAAAGTAGGGATTATTGGTTTGTCGTCTTCAGGAAAGAGCACGCTCTTCCAGCTCCTGACGGGCGCCGTCGCCCCGCCTCCGGGGGGCCGGCCGGAGGCACGCCTCGGCGTGGCCCGCGTCCCCGACCCGCGCGTCGACGCGCTCGCCGACATGTATCACCCGAAGAAGAAGACCCCGGCGATGGTGGAATACGTCGACGTGCCCGGGGTGGCCAAGGGCGAGGGCTCGGCGCTCGTCGACCTGCCCGCGCTCCGGGGAGTGGATGCCCTCCTTCACGTGGTGCGCGCCTTCGAGTCCGCGACCGTTCCCCACCCCGACGGATCGGTCGATCCCCTGCGCGACGCCAAGATGCTGGAGCTGGAGCTGATCCTGGCCGACCTGGGCATGGCGGAGCGGCGCCTGGAGCGGCTGGAGGCCAACATCAAGAAGGCCAACCGCCCCGACGACGTGACCGAGCGCGAGGTGTTCCTCAAGCTGAAGAGCGCGCTCGAGGCCGAGCGGCCGCTGCGCGCGGTCGTTCCCGGCCTCACCGAGGAGGAACGCAAGCGCCTCCGCAGCTACTCGTTCCTGTCCGAGAAGCCGCTCGTCCTCGTCGTGAACATGGGCGAGGACGAGGTGCGCGCCGCCGCCGCGTCGCTCGAGCGGAGCGGCCTCGCCGGCTTCGCCGCCGCGCCGGGCATGGCTCTTTGTCCCGTCTCCGCGCCCATCGAAGCCGAGATGGCCCAGCTCTCGGCCGACGACGCCCGGGCCTTCCGGGAGGACCTGCGGCTGGAGGAGCCGGGGCTCGACCGCGTGATCCGCGCCTCCTACGAGCTGCTCGGCCTCGTCTCCTTCCTGACCGCGGGCGAGGACGAATGCCGAGCGTGGACGATCCGCACGGGGACCAAGGCGCAGCAGGCGGCCGGCACCATCCACTCGGACATCGAGCGCGGGTTCATCCGGGCCGAGGTGGTGGCCTACGAGGAGCTGATGGCGGCGGGATCGCTCGCTGCCTGCCGCGAGCGCGGGACGCTGCGCCTGGAGGGCAAGGACTATGTCGTCCGCGACGGCGACGTGATCAACTTCCGCTTCAACGTCTGACATGACACCCTGTCCCCGCTGTGGCCGGCCGCTCACCGCCGGTCTCCCCCGCTGCGTGTACTGCGGTGCCGACGCCCCTCCCCGCATCGCCGCGGCCACGCCCGAAGCCGTGCTCGAGCCGACGCCCACCGACCGCCGCCTCGTCCTGCTGCGGGTCGAGGGTACGGAGCCGGACGCGCTCGCCCGCGCCCTCGGGATCGCGGCCGCCGACGCCACCCACCGCGTGCGGCGCGGCGGCTGGCAGTTGCTGCGCATCGCGGCGCGCGACGCGGCGGAGGAGCAGGCGCGGCGGCTCGGCGAGGCGGGCCTCGTGGCCGCACTCGTCGCCGAGGCGGACGTGCGGATGGCATCGCGCCCGGTAGTGGCCCTGGGGGGAGAGTGGACGGGACGCGAGCTCTCGCTGCGCACGGGGGAGGGGCCGTTGCAGGTGGAGACGTCGGCCCTCATGCTCGTCGTGCAGGGGCCGATCGTGCGCGAGTACCAGACTTCGCAGGAGGTCAAGCGCTCGCGCACCGCCACGCTCGAGGAGGGATACCGCTTCCATCTCCACCGCCACGGCGAGGTGCGACCGGTCGAGCTGGACCCCGGCGCCTTCGACTTCGGCGCCGCGGCCGCCGCCGCTTCGTCGCTGCTGCAGCTGTCGTCGTGGGTGCAGGCGCTGAGCGAGGGCGTCAGCCTGGACGACGCCTTCCGCCGCCTCCCGCCGGAGCTGGGGGTGGCGGTGGCGGTCGCCGGGGGGCCGCTGGCCGCGGCGGACGCGCTCGGCGTCCGCGGCGGGCGCGGCGAGGCGAATCTCGTCCTCGACAACCTCCGCCAGTTCCGCTTCTACTCCGCCTGGCGCCGCGCGCTGGAACGCAGCGCGAGCGAGGGTCCTCCGCCGGGCTAACGGCGCCGCGAGCCCCTGTGCTACCGTTCGGGCGTTCGCGGCGCAATGAAATTAATCGTCCAGATACCGTGCCTCAACGAGGAGGCGACGCTTCCGGAAACGCTGCGGGCCGTCCCCCGCTCCATCCCCGGCATCGACGTCGTGGAGGTACTCGTCGTGGACGACGGCTCCACCGACCGCACTTCGGAGGTGGCGCGGGCGAACGGGGCGGACCACATCGTCCGCTTCACGCGCCGCAAGGGGCTGGCCGCCGTCTTCATGGCCGGCCTCGACGCCTCCCTGCGCCTGGGCGCCGACGTCATCGTGAACACCGACGCCGACCATCAGTACCCGGGCCACGAGATCCCGCGGCTGGTCGCGCCGATCCTGGCCGGCGAGGCCGACATGGTGATCGGCGACCGCGGCGTGGACGATGTGGCCCACTTCTCCTGGACCAAGCGCCGGCTCCAGGGCGTGGGCTCGTGGGTGGTGCGCAAGGTGTCGGGCACCGGGGTGGCCGACGCCACCAGCGGCTTCCGGGCCCTCACCCGCGAGGCGGCCCTGCGCATCAACATCGTGAGCGAGTTCACCTACACGCTGGAGTCGATCATCCAGGCCGGCAAGAAGAGGCTGGCGGTGGCGCACCTCCCCATCGCCGCCCGCGAGACCCGGCCATCGCGGCTCTTCACCTCGACCTGGGACTACGTCAAGCGCTCGGCGGCGACCATCCTGCGCATCTACGCCATGTACGAGCCGTTCAAGGTGTTCGTGCTGACGGGCAGCGTGCTCCTCGCGGCCGGCCTCGTGCTCGGCGCCCGCTACGCCTACTACTGGTGGCTGGGCGACATCCGGGGCCACCTGCAGTCGGCCATCCTCTCCGTGCTGCTGCTGATCCTCGGCTTCCAGACGCTGCAGTGGGGCGTGATGGCCGACCTCGTGGCCAACAACCGCAAGCTCATCGAGGACCTGCTCTACCGCGTCCGCAAGATGGAGCTGGGGGACCGCGGACGTGGCTGAGCCGGCCTCGGTGTCGGTGGTCATACCCGCCTACAACGAGGAAGAAGCCATCGGGCCGCTGGTGGGGGAGGTGAAGAAGGCGGGCGGGTGGCGGGAGGTGCTGGTGGTGGACGACGCCTCCACGGACCGCACGGCCGAGCGGGCGGAAGCGGCCGGGGCGCGGGTGGTGCGCCACCCCTACAACAAGGGAAACGGCGCCGCGGTGAAGACGGGCATCCGCGAGGCCCGCGGCGAGGTGGTGCTGCTCATGGACGGCGACGGCCAGCACGACCCCGCGGACATGCCGCGGCTGGCGGAGCCGATCGGCGTGCACGACATGGTCATCGGGGCCCGCGCCGCCGCCGACCAGACCCCCGTGCGCGCGCTCGGCAACGCGGTCTTCAACCGCCTCGCCTCGTGGCTGACGGGACGGCCGATCGCCGATCTCACGTCCGGCTTCCGCGCCGCCCGCCGCGACCGCCTGCTCGAGGTCGTGCCCCTGCTCCCGAACGGCTTCTCCTATCCGACGACGTCGTGCCTCTCCTTCTTGAAGGCGGGCCACAACGTGACCTTCGTCCGCGTGACGGCGCGGCCGGGTACGGGGCGAAGCAAGGTCCGCGTGGCCCGCGACGGCGTCCGGTTCCTGCTCATCATCCTGAAGATCATCACGCTCTACAGCCCGCTCAAGATCTTCTTCCCGCTGAGCGCGGCCTCCCTCATCCTGGGGCTCGCCTACGGCGCCTGGAACGTCGCGCGCTACGGCAAGATTCCGATGGGCTCGGCGCTGCTCATCCAGCTCGCGGTGGTCGTGTTCCTCTTCGGCCTCATCTCGGAGCAGATCGCCGCCGGACAGGAGCGGAAGTAGCGCTCTTGACGAGGACGCGATTCCGCGACGCGCTCTTGCTGCTGCTTCTCGCGGCGTTGCCCCTCGTCGCCTACGCCCCGGCGGTGGGGGAAAGGCGTCTGCTGGGGCCCGGCGACGGCGCGGCGCTGCACTTCCCGCTGCGGGCGGCGGCGTGGGAGACCTGGAGGGGCGGTGAGATCCCCGGATGGAACCCAGGCGTCTTCCTCGGCACGCCGCTTCTGGCCGCCTATCGTCCGGGTCTGCTCTTTCCCCTCATGCCGCTCCTGGCGCTGCTCCCTCCGTTCAACGCGTTCCAGGTGCTGGTGCTGCTGTCGCTCTCGCTCTCCGCCGTGCTGGCCTTCCTGTACGTCAAGCGACTGGGGGCCGAGCGCGTCGGCGCGTACTTCGCCGGGCTGTCGTTCGCGCTCGGTCCGTATCTCGTCGGCCATCTGGACGACACCGCCACCCTCCTCGCCGCGCCGCTTCTCCTCCTGCTGCTGATCGCGGTCGAGGTCCAGATCACCCGCGGCGGGGCGGCGCGAGCGGCCGCGCTCGCCGGCTCCCTGGCGCTCCTCCTGCTCGCGGGCTCGCCGGAAGCCGTCCGCGCGGGGGCCGCGCTTCTCGCCGGCCGTCTGCTGGTGGCCTGGATGGCGGGCACGCCGCGCGCGCCCTGGAGCGACACGCTTCTCGCCGTCACCGCGGGCGTGCTGCTCGCCGCTCCGCAGCTCCTGCCCACGGTGATCGCGGCCGGGCAGACCGGACCCGCGGTGACCGGCCTGGCTCCGGCCGGCGGCGACGACCCGGTGCCGGGCCTGACCGGCCTCGTCCTGCGCTACACGTCCCACACCCCGGCGCCGTCGCTGGTGCTGGCCGCGCTGCCCCTGGCCTTGAGGGGGACGCCCATCCGCGTCCTCGGCGCCGCCCTCGCCATCTGCCTCGCGCTGCAGTGGGGCCGCGGGCCGCTGTCCGCGCCGGGCGCCCTCGCCCTCGTCTTCGACATCACGCTCTCGGTGCTCGCCGGGCTCTCGCTCTCGGCACAGTGGCGAGCGCGACGCGAGCCGCGGGGGCGCCGCCTCCGCGCATACTTTCTGTTCGGCTCGGTAGCCTCGGCGTTGGCCCTCTCCGTTGCCGCGGCCGCCCTCGGTCCCCTGCCCCAGACGCTGGCGGGGGCGCTCGGCGTCCTTGCCCTGGCGCTGATCCTCTACTTTCCCAACGCCTCCGCCGCGGATCCCGTGCGGGCCGGCGTGTGGCTCCTGCCCCTCACCGTCTCCTTCCTCCTTCAGCCTCATGGCCGCCGGGTGTGGGAGAGCGCGCCGACGCGCGCGGATTTGCTGCGTGGCAGCGCCACGCGGGAGTCGCTCGACACGGTGATGGCGGCGAGGCGGGCCGAGCCGGTGCTGACGCTCGCCGGCGAATGGCCGGCGGGGGAAGAGCGCGACCTCGCGTGGGCGAACCTGGGCCCGCTCGCCGGGCGGCGCAACGTCAACGGCTACGACCCGATGGTGTCGCGGCGCCGCCGCGACACGCTGGGGGGAATTGGACCGGGAGGCACACTGCCGCCGGGGTTCCTCCGCGCCGACCCCGCGCGGCTCGAGATGCTGGGCGTGCGATGGGTGCAGGTGCCGGGCTCGGGGCTGCAGGCGCGGGAGAACCCCGCCGGCGACCGGCTCGACCTCGTGGTGGAGGCCGGACGGCCGCGCTTCCTTCCCCTCGCGCTCGGCCCCGCCACGGAGGTGCGCCTGGTCAGCTCGCTGTCCGAGTCGGCGGCGGTGGCCCAGAACACCGTGGTGGCCTGGGTGCACGCGCGCCTGGCCTCGGGACGCGAGATCTCCCTCCCCGTGCGGGCGGGCCTCGACACCGCCGAGTGGGCCTGGGACCGCGCGGACGTCCGCGCCCGGGTCGCGCACTACCGCGCGCCCGTCGCCGAAAGCTGGCCCGGACCAGATGGCTCGTTCCAGGGCCACCGCTACCAGGCGCTGCTGCGGCTGCCCGGGCGATACTGGGTTGACGGGGTGCGGCTCGAGCGCGTGACGGGGCCCGGCGTCCTCCTGCTCAACCGCATCGCGGTCTTCGACGCCGTCACCGGCCGCGCCGCCGCGGCCTCGCTCACTGCCGCCTTCGTGAGCGACACCGGCCGGTTCCGAGAAGCGGCCGCGACACCCCGGGTGCGGCTGTTCGAGCTGCCCGTGACGTCGGGGCGGGCCTACGTCGTGGAAGCGCTCCGAACACTGCCGAGCGAGCCGGCGGTCCTCTCGACGCTGGCCGCCCTCACCGCGTCCGGAGTCGACCCCCACCGCGTGGCGGTGGGTCTCGAGAGCGACCTGGCCGGGGTGACGCTTCCCGCGGGGAGCCGCGCGGCGCGGGCGGAGGTGCTCCTGGCCCAGCCGGACTGGATCGACGTGCGCGCGGAAGGGCCCGGCCTGCTGGTGCTCACCGACGGGTGGGACGCGGGCTGGACGGCGTCGCTCGACGACGCGCCGGCTCGCTTGCTGCGCGTCAACCACGGCGAGATGGGCGTGGTGCTGCCCGAGGGGCGACATCGAGTCGTCTTCGCGTACCGGCCCGAGGGCCTCATCGCGGGGTTCGGGCTGGCCGCGCTGGGCGCGGCGGCGCTGGTGTTCCTGGCGCGAAGGAAGCGAGGTTGACCCTGCGCGAGACGGCATGCTACGGTCATCCGTTGACCGCATCCCGACCGAGCCTGTCCATCTTCTTCCCCGCGTACAACGACGCGGGCACGATCGCCAGCCTCGCCCTCGTGGCCCACATGACCGCGCGGCAGCTGACCGACGACTACGAGGTCATCGTGGTCGACGACGGCAGCCCGGACCACACGGGAGCGCTGCTCGACGAGATGGCGGCCCACTTCCCGTGGCTGAAGGTGGTCCACCACCCCGCCAACCGCGGCTACGGCGGCGCGCTGCGTACGGGCTTCGCCACCGCGTCCAAGGAGCTCGTCTTCTACACGGACGGCGACGCCCAGTACGATCCGCGCGAGCTCGTGAAGCTCCACCAGGCCCTGGTCCCCGGCGTGGACTTCGTGAACGGCTACAAGATGGGGCGCTCCGATCCCCTGCACCGCATCGTCATCGGACGCCTCTACCACGGCTGCGTGCGCACGCTCTTCGGCCTGCGGCTGCGGGACGTGGACTGCGATTTCCGCCTCATGCGGCGGGAGGTGTTCGACAAGGTCCGCCTCACGCGCTCCTCGGGCGTGATCTGCGTGGAGCTCATGAAGAAGGTCCAGGACCACGGCTTCCGGATCGCCGAGGTGCCGGTGCGGCACTACCATCGCACCTACGGGAAGAGCCAGTTCTTCAACTTCCCCCGCGTGGGGCGCACGCTCGTCGACCTCATCCGCCTGTGGGTGGAGCTCGTCGTGCGCAAGGAGCACCTGGCGCGGGAAGGGGGCGCGCGCGCGAACTCGCTTCGCGCGATGGGGGGTCTGGGGGGGCCGGAGAGCCCCCCCCGCTCGGAGGGCGTGCGCGGGATTCACTCCCGAGCGCGCGAAGATCGGGACTGACCGAGGCCATGGACTACCGCGAGTTCTACCGGGACCGGCGGGTGCTGGTCACCGGGGCCCTCGGCTTCATCGGCTCGAACCTCTGCCGGACCCTGGCCGACCTGGGGGCGAAGGTGCTGGCGGTCGACAGCCTCCTCCCCGACTACGGCGGCAACCTCTTCAACCTCGCCGGCTACGAGGACCGGGTCCGCATCAACATCGCCGATGTGCGCGGCCACGCGATGAGCTACCTCGTGCGGGACCAGGACGTGCTCTTCAACCTC
>Ga0210378_10001070_pt1 | contig 14273 bp, 12 predicted proteins | sample PLM1_60_b1redo_FD_155465 | JGI IMG/M metagenome (GOLD analysis project Ga0210378, IMG submission 155465) | Groundwater sediment microbial communities from an aquifer in East River, Colorado, USA - PLM1_60_b1 redo | ecosystem: Environmental > Terrestrial > Soil > Riparian zone | place: USA: East...
ACTTCCTCGGCGCTCTCTTTCAGATCAACGCCACAGCTCGCCGGTCGCCAATCGGGCGCCCTCCGCCAACGCGGCAAACTTGAGCCAGGCCACGCTGGGATGAGTATCGTTGAACCTCAGGGCGGAGGCGGCAAAGCCGCAGTCGGCGCCAGCGATCACATTCTCGCGCCCGACGATCTTGGCGAACCGCACGATCCGTTCGGCGACCAATTCCGGGTGCTCCACCAGGTTGGTGGTGTGGCTGATCACGCCCGGAATGAGGATCTTCCCGGCGGGCAGCTTGATCCGCTCGAAGACATGGTATTCGTGTTCGTGGCGTGGGTTCGCCGCTTCGAACGAATAGGCGCCGGCGTTGATCTTCAGCATGATGTCGACGATGTCCTTGAGATCCATTTCGTGGATGCGCGGACCGACATCGATGCTGTAGCAGGTATGGAAGCGGACCTTCTCGGGCGGGATGTCGCGGAGCGAATCATTGATCACTTCGACGCGCTCGGCCGCCCACTTCCTGCAGTCGGAAACGCTCAGCTCCGGGTGCATCATATAGTAAGTAACCAGGCGCGGATCGTCGATCTGAAGAATAAATCCGGCGTCGACAATCGCTTTATACTCTTCGCGCATGGCGTCGGATACGGCCTGCTCGTACTCCTCGTGGGTGCGGTAGTATTCGTTGGCAAAAGTAGCCGCGACGTAGGAAGAAGCGATCGCGGGCATAAAGATGTCATCGTGAGTCAGGCTCTTTGTTGCCGCTTTGAGGTTGGCAATGTCCGCCTGGACCGCTGCGTGGCCTCGATAGCTGACCGGCCCGGTGCAGGTATCGACGCCGAGCCCGCGCCCGCCGCTTCGACCGCCAAAGGGTTCGGCGATGCGCTCGGACCAAGCATAGTAGTCGGGAAAAGAGAGATACTCCCTGCCTGCCGCCCGCGGTCTGACTGAACCGGGAGCGGCCGGCTTGCGCTCGAAGCCGTTGAATCGCTCGATGATGTAACCGAAGAAGCCTGATTTGCCCTGCTCGCCGTCAGTGACGATATCGACGCCCGCTTCGACCTGCTTTTGCACGACGTCCGCTACCGCCTCGCGCACTAGACGCGCGAGCGCTTCGCGGTCGTAGGGCTGACCCTCTTCTCTCAGTCGGAGAAGCGGTGTCAGCAAGTCGGAGCGGGCCAGGCTGCCTACATGGGTGGTCAGAATTCTTTCCGTGCTACGTTTCATCGTATTCTTCTATTTCTTCTATTGATGAATTTTTTTGCCTTCGACGGCCCCGGCCGGCGGGAAATTCAATCCGCTTCCACAAGCCACGTTCGAGACTTTCTGTAAGCAAGAGCTCAGGGTCAGGTTTTTACGTCACGACTTTCTTGCTCCGTACTTCAGTCTTGCGGTGCGAGTGTTCGTCTGAGCCTATTCAGTGTGACAACCGCAAATCAATCCGCGGCATTCCGTGGACACCAGTTGCTAGTCGGAAAGCGAATACCCTTGAGCGCGGGGCGCTCCGGCAACTCAATTCCACAGCTCGCCGGTCGCCAATTTTCTCGCGTGCCATCCGTCAAACGTAAGCCGAGCACCGCAGAAGAGTTAGCAGACCTAAGCAAGTAGACACCCACTGCGGTGGGACTCCCACTGCGCGTCAAAGGTTGTGAAGCCTTCGCGCTATTTCGATTGGCCGCCGATGAACTCGAGCACGGCGCGATTGAAAATCTCCGGCTGCTCCCAGTACGACGAGTGCCCGGCCTCGGGCATCAGCAGCACCCGGCTGTTCGGAATCTCGGCCGCGATCATCCGCGAGATCGACGGCGGCGTCGACATGTCCGCAGTGCCGGCGATCAGCAGCGTCGGCAGCTTGAGCTGCTTGAGCCTCGCCTGCGTGATTTCATTCTTGAGCGTTTGCCGATATTCGGGGCCGATCAGCGCCTTGTGCTCGAGCTCCATCCACGCCTTCACGCCGGCAGGGTTCGCCGCTCGGTATGACGGACCGAGTTCGCGAAATTCGGCCGGCATTTTCTCCCAGCCCTCTGGGCGAATGAACGCCGCTGCCTTGGCGATCTCGCCGTCGCGCACCCCGAAGGAATTGCTGGAAATGGTCAAGCTCAGGAGCCGGTCCTGGTAGGAGAACGCGAAGTCCGACGCGATGCTGCCGCCGGCCGCCGACGCCACCACATGAAATCGTCCAAGGCTCAGGACATCCGCGAGGTGCCTAAGATCCTCGGAGCCGATACCAGGATTGTTCCGGTCGAAGGGCGCGGAGTTGTAGTAGCCGCGCCGCGAAAAGGCGATGACGCGGTAGCCGGCCTTCGCTAACACCGGCTGCTGGTAACCCCAGATCAGCGCGCTGCCGGTCGCCGGATGCAGAAGCACGATCGGCACGCCTTGACCGCCCGTGTCCCAGTACCAGAGACGGGTGTCGGGAATCTGCGCCACGCCGTCCTTGGCCGGAACCTGAGCCGGGATGGGGATGGGTCTCATCGGATTGGCGACGGTTTGGCCGTGTGCCGTCTCGATAGGGACTGTGCCGAGCGCTGCCAAGCTGGCAGCGAGCGCGATGGTCCGGAGGAACGCGCCCACTGGCCGGGCGCAGTTGGAGGAATGGCTCTTGCCCATCGTCGCAGTGCTCCCTTCAGCATGCGCATTTTCTTAAAAGACATGCACAGAGGGTTCAATTCCTCAAATCCAAACAAACATTTCGCTGGATGCAACGAGCGGATTTCAGTAAAGCGTCTGGAGAACGAGCGTTGCCAAATTGCGAGCCGTATTAGATCCCGCTCGTGAACGAATAAACGAAAAAAACTCATCCGCTGTAGATAGCCTTTAGATATGGGAACAGACGGACATATGTCAAGAAGGTTTTCGAGCGGGACACGTAACTTGGAAATCTTGTGCGATTGAACGCCGGATCGGACCTACATAAAGAGTTTTAAAACCATCGCTGGAATGGGGGGAACATGCCAACCGAACCCGACTACGGTTGACGTAAAAGCAACATATCGGATACGCTCCGCCGACAACGGAAATGGTCGGACTTGCCCCTCATAGTTTCGGCGCTTCCGTAGTTTTTCACCTAGCAGGGAACGATCGACACGGGCAGGTTCGCTGTTCAGGGAGAGCCGCTACAAAATGCTTCAGCCAAAAAGTTTTATCGCTGTCGCGCTGCTTTGCCTGTACTGCGCGACAACCGCCAATGCGGCCGAAATTCCCGCGCCGCAAGATATCCTCTATCCCGGCACGCTGACCTTGAGCGTCGATCTGACCGATCTGGATCGCCGGCTATTCATGGTGCGCGAGTCCGTGCCGGTGAAACCGGGTCCGTTGACGCTTCTCTATCCGCAATGGTTGCCAGGCACCCATGGACCTAACGGCCCGGTCAACCTGCTGACGGGTCTGATCATCACGGCGCGCGGCCGGCGTTTGCCGTGGCTCCGCGATCCGGTCAACATGTACGCGTTTCATATCGACGTGCCCGCGGCTACGGATCACGTCGACCTCGAATTTCAGTTCGCCTCGCCTCAGATCGCCGAGCAAGGACGAATCGTCGCCACGCCGGAAATCCTCGGCCTGCAGTGGAACACGGTGGTGCTCTATCCCGCCGGTTACTACACCAGCCGGATATCGCTAAAGGCCGACGTAAAGCTGCCGGCGGGCTGGCAATTCGGCACGGCATTGGACGTAGCCTCTCGCAGCGCCGACCGCGTTGAGTTCGCGCCGACTTCACTCGACATGTTGGTCGACTCGCCGTTGTTCGCCGGCCGGCATTACAAGCGCGTTGATCTCGATCCCGCCGCCGACGTCCCGGTGTACGCCAATATGGTCGCGGAAAATCCGTCAAAGCTCGAAATCAAGCCTGAGCAGCTCGCGGCCTATCGCAAACTGATGAAAGAAGCGTACGCGCTCTACGGCACGCGCTCGTTCGATCGCTACGACTTTCTGCTGGCGCTCACCGAGAACTTCAGCGGCATCGGTCTCGAGCACCATCGTTCCAGCGAGAACGTGCACCGCCCGGGCCACTTCACCGAGTGGGACAAGAATGCTGCGGGGCGCGATCTGCTCGCTCACGAGCTGACGCATTCTTGGAACGGCAAGCATCGCAGGCCGGCCGATCTTTGGACGGCCAACTTCAATGTGCCGATGCAAGACTCCTTGCTCTGGGTGTATGAGGGCCAGACGCAGTACTGGGGAATCGTCCTGACCGCCCGATCCGGGCTCTGGTCGCAGCAAGTTGCGATGGATGTGCTCGCGAACATCGCGGCCGTCTACGAACGCAACCGGCCGGGCCGCGTGTGGCGCAATCTGCAGGACACGACCAATCAGCCGATCCTCGGGGGCCGCCGAGCGCTGCCCTTTCCGAGCTGGCAGCGCACTGTGGATTACTACAACGAGGGCGTCCTGCTGTGGCTGGACGTGGACAGCAAGCTTCGCGAGCTTACTCGGGACCGGCGCTCGCTGGATGATTTCGCTCGCGCCTTCTTCGGCACGAAGGACCGAAGCTACGACGTGATCACCTACACGTTCGACGACGTCGTGGCGACTCTCAACACCGTTTCCCCACACGACTGGAAGGCCTTCCTGAGAGAGCGACTCGATGGCCATGGACCTGCGGCGCCGCTCGACGGTCTGACGCGCAGTGGATGGAAGCTGGTCTATCGCGAAGAACAGTCCTCCTATCTCAAGGCCCTGGACGAGGCGACCAAGTCGCTCAACCTGGGCTTCTCGCTCGGCCTCGCCGTGTCGACCAAGGACAAAGGGAACGTGACCGAAGTCGTCTGGGACAGTCCCGCGTTTAGAGCCGGTCTCACCACGGCTACCAAGCTGATTGCCGTCAACGGGCAGGAGTTCGCGCCGGAAGTGCTGCTCGAAGCCATTCGTGCAGCGAAAGGCACGAATCAGCCGATTGAGCTTTTGGTAAAGACCTTCGATCGCTATAGAACAGTTCGCGTGCCTTACTTCGAAGGTTCGCGGTATCCCTACCTCGAGCGAATCGACGGCACGGACGATCGGCTCACGGCGATTCTAAAGTCTCGCACCTGAACCGAGCCTCAGAGCGTTCTGTGAATGAGAACAGGGGACATCTTAGATTTCTATTTCTTTTCTAGGTCGGCCCCGTGGTCTTGAGTCGCGCTTAAACCGAGCTGAGCCGCTACTGCTTTCCCCGCCGCATCGGCTAGCTGTTTACGGCGGTCTTCTTGAGGTCGGCGGCTAGCTTGATGTTTTCAGACCAAGTAATACTCACGTTGAAATTATACGCGGGGCGAACGGAACTGACTGAGAGCAAATTAACTCATCACGGTTTTCTTCTCGGAATTGCATTAATATCTATTCGCATAAGCAATTCTCCCGGCGGGTTGCGCGGATCCTCAAGAAGTTTTAGCGCGGGGCGATCACAGCTGCCTGTCTCCCAAATAGACAAAGCGACAGACGATTTAACGGCTTCAAATATGGACCACAAAGTCGTTTTGTCTCTCGGCGCGACACCTGTTTCCATGAGCGTCTTTATCCCCTCTGCCAATATTTCAGCCGAACGCTCAAACGAGATATCTATGTATTCAGGATCACCACAGTGATGCGCGTCAAAAAGCCAATCGTGAATAATGTACGCCGGTGCGTACCCCCATGGAGAATAGTTAGGCACTCCCCAAAATAACCGGGGAATTGACCCTCCATCTGTATACATTGCACGCGGTTCAAACGTTCTACCTGAAACCGTAAAGCGCAGTGGATCGTCTTTGTTAGGAACGTAGATGAACCGGTCTGGCTTGATCCAATGAATGTCGAGAGCACCCTTAAAACTTCCTATTTTCGTCTGTTCGTAAATAACATGAGCACATCCATAAGTCTGTGCGATGAGACATAACATGACTAACATTAATCGTGTCGGAGTCATAACCGCCGCTGCGCTCCGTTCCAGGCATTTCATTCGATCGATTGTAGAAATAAAGCGTGCTGGCCCTCGGCCCGGCTGGCAAAGTTCAGTGACCCATTCGTTGTAACGGCGATATTTCTGCTTCACGTGAGCGCGCAAATCCGGCGATAGCCGCTACTGCATGCCTTCGGTGATGTATTGAATTACATATCCTGCCGGATCATCCATGTAGGTTCCTTGGGTTCCGCCGGGCGTGCGGCCCTTAGCCTCTTCTCCCCGGTCTCCATTGGGAATGGCTAGCCGCTCGAGCTGGGCAAGCGCATCCTTCCACTGCGCAGGAGCGACGTAGAAACCCAAATGCGGCCCGGGAATCAGCCGGCTCATCGGATAGCCCTTGGGGCCGAATGGCGTTTCCGTCAAGATCAAATACTGGCCGCTCGCCATCCGCATGCTCGCCTGCGTTTTGTTAGATTGCGCATCGCGACCGCGTTCGAGAAGCTTAAAGCCCAGCACCTGCTCGTAGAATTTTATTGACGCGTCAAGGTTGGGCGCTTCCAATTCCAAATAGCCGACACCGGTCAGGCGTTCCGTCGTCCCGTTGTTTTCCTCGACGGTGGGCACATAGACCGAAAAATTGTTGCCCGCCGGATCAGCAAAGAAAATAGTCGAGGCTGCAAATGAAAGGGTATTCTTAGCCGGCCCGGCAAATTTGATTTTCCACGCCTCCAGCGCCCCAATGACTTCCTGCAAGCCTTGCGCCGTGGTTGTAAACGAATAAGTCGGTGTGCCTTTCGGCGTGATCGCCGTGCCGCGCTCTTCTTTTTGTAAATACACACCGATGCGTTTTCCCGCGATGGTGATAAACGTATGCGGTCCCAGGCTCCGCGAGCGTACGGTGAGACCATGGCGCTTGACGACTTTGCCGCCAAAAATCTGCGAATAAAAATCTTCAGCGACCACGATGTCGTTGACCGGTACCACGAAATGATCGAAGCCTTGAACTAACATTTCGCTCTCCTTCTCAAGCTCTTTTTAATCGCAGTTAATTCTCCGCAGCTTGCTGCGTTAGGCTGATTTCCATTTCGAAGACCGTCATTCCCGCATGTTTTAAGCGGGAATCAAGACGGGTTCGGACTGGCCCGCCGATTAAAACATTCGGGGGTGACGCCCTTAAGATCCGTCGCGCTCTTCTAATACCCCGCAGCCTGCTACGGGTAGTTCATTTCCGATTGTTATTAGCGTGTCTCTCGGGTGTCAAGGTGGTAGTGGTTCATTTAGAACCGCGGCGTACTCTGAATTGAAGATAGATTCCTCGCTTTTCGCTCGGAATGACACGTAAAAAGTGATTCTGTCATCCGAACGCAATGAGGTGAGGGGTCTTAGGCAAACTGAACCATTACCTCAAGTAAGTTTTACGTGTCACTTTCTTCCAATCTCCGCCAGGGCCTGATTGAGATAACTCTGATCGATATACTTCGAAGGCTCGGGCAGAGGCTCTTTGAGAATCCCTTGCTCGGCAACGAGTTTGATCAGCGTGCGTACGCCTTCCAGGTTCAAATCGGCGTTGCGGTCCCAGATGCGGTTTTTCCAGTTATAATCCGAGGCATAGCGGCAGTGGTCGATGCTGATTGCCATTTCCTTCGACAAATAGCCGCAGGCAGCCGCGCGATTGTCCATCATCCAGCGCATCGTCGATGCCATCGCTTTCATGAAGCGAACGACCAGCGCCCGGCTCTTCTCGGCCCAGGAGCGCTTGACGAAGTAGCCATTGAACTGAAAGTTCGGCTGGTCATCGGCGAAATAGCCGATGATGTTGAAGCCTTGTTGTTTGGCCACGAGGTCGAGAGGCACGCCCACCGGAGCCGACGAAATTTGCCCCGACGTCAACGCTTGAAAGCGCTCCGAAGCGCCGCCGATGTTGAGCAGCTTATAGTCGCGCGGATATTCCAGACCATGCGCCTTGAGCACCAAGCGCAAGGCAAAGCCGGTGCCCGAAGTGATCGTTTGCGAGCCGATCGTGGTGCCACGCAGATCGGCGTAGGTTTTGTACGGTTTGCCGCCAATCAAACTCAAACCGAGACCGTTGATCAGACCGCCGATCATAGTGATATCGGCGCCTCTCTCATGGGCGCTGATGAGGGTGTCGACTCCGGCGCTGGCCACATGGATTGAATCGGCGGTCAGAGCTTGAATGGTCAGCGGCGAGCCGCGCATGGTAATGATCGGCACGTCCAAGCTTTCCTTTTCGAAGAAACCCATCTTCGCCGCAACCCATAGCGGACCGTAGCTCAAAGTTTTCGACGACTCGCCGACGAGAAAGCGGAACTTCTCCTGGGCCGCACAAGGAAGGGCAAATATCACCACAAAGACGAGGAGCGCAATCGCGTGGGCGATCCTCCTTCCTCTATCATCAATCGTCATGGCCACCATTTCATCACTCCATTACTCCAATCCAGCTATTTACCGTATCGCCTTATCACCGACAATCCATTCCGCCGCTTCTGCTTCTACGGGCGAATTTCCTATCAGCGACAAGATGTAGTGGGCAGGTTTTGATAACATCACCAACTTGACGTTCGACGCGACTAAATCCCACCCACCTCCCGCGGACACCGATTGCTAACCCTGCGCATAGCGAATATCGATTAAGTAGAGTGGGCCCCTGTTTTTTCCATCGCAAAGGCTTGCGCCAGCAGTTCGTAGGAGCGATGGCGCGGACCTGGATCGTAAGTCCATGTGACCACGACCAGCTCGTCGAGTTCTAAACTTTTCGCAAGTTCTTTCAGTGGCGCGGCCACCTGCTCTGAAGACCCGACGATCGCTTTGCGGCGGAGCTTCTCGGCAGTCGCCATCTCCGCAGAAGAATACGGGCGCTGCTCGACTACGATTCAAGTTCGTGTAGCGTCCGGCTCCGCTAACGAATAACTGGTGCTCCTCCCGCCGCCGGGGTCTTTCGTGAGAGTTCCTTGTTCGATCAGGTCGAGTATGTCGCGCAACGCCGTATCCTGCGAACACTTAGCGATCTTCGCCCATTTCGATGAAGTTAGTTTGCCTTCGAGACCGTCGAGCAATTTGTTGAGCATCAAACGTTGGCGATCGTTGAACGGTTTGTGCGCGTGGATCTCCCAGAAACGGGCTTTGCGCAAGACGCTGCCGAGATTTTTTTCGGTTTGGTCAAAGGCGCGGTCGAGACAGGCCAAAAACCATTCCAGCCAGGGGGTAATGTCAAGGCCAGTTTCCTGCGTCTTCTCGAGCTTATCGTAGTAGATGTTTCGTTCGATTCTGATTTGCGCCGACATGCTGTAAAAACGTTGCGGGCTTTTTTCGGAGCGTGCCAGTGCCATATCGGCGATGGCGCGCGCGATGCGTCCGTTACCATCGTCGAAAGGGTGAATGGTGACAAACCATAAATGAGCAAGACCGGCTCGCAGGACGGGATCGGTGGCGTCTTCGGCTTCGAACCATTGGAGAAAAGCAGACATCTCTTGATCAAGACGCGCTGCCGCCGGCGCTTCGAAATGCACGCGCTCTTGTCCTATAGGTCCGGAAACCACCTGCATCGGGCCGCGGGAATCATCACGCCAACGCGCGACGGCGATCTTGTGCATGCCGCTGTAGCCTGTCGGAAAGAGCGCGGCATGCCAGCCAAACAAGCGTTCGGCGGTCAGCGGTGCGCTATAATTCTGCGTAGCGTCGAGCGTCATTTCGACCACGCCTTCGACATTGCGATCGGCGGGCGCGAGCGCTCCGATGTCCATTCCCAACCGCCGTGCGATCGAAGAACGAACCGAATCGCGATCCAACGTCTCGCCTTCGATCTCAGATGATTTGATAATTTCAGTTGTCAGGGTTTGGAGGGTCGCTTCAGCTCTGAGGGAGAATCCTAGATTTTCCATGCGACCAATCAACCTCCCTTGCCGGTGGCGCAGCGCAGCCAACGGGCCTGCGAGCCTAGCCGAATCCCAACGAAACGCTGGCCAATCTGGCAATTCATGGATGTATGAACTCATTCTCCGTACCTCGTGCGGAGAATATAGCAGCTATTCACCGTATTTTCAATAAATACGCCGCGCAATATGCGGAGAATAGATACAATAATCACCGCATGGCTAGCAATAGATTAAGGACGTTTAGATGACGTAGTAGAAAAATGGAGCTTGTTAACTAGTTGGATTTGCACTTAGTTGTGGTCCGAGCCGAACGTTCAGCGAAAGCCATGGGTCAGGCGTGCATAGCTTTTGATCTTCTTTCAGGTTTTGGCTTCCAAGTTACTAGCTGAGGCGAACATCGATTACGCCGAATGGGACTTTGTTTTTCCCAGCCCAAATGCTTTTGCCAGCAATTCGTAGGAGCGATGGCGCGGAGCTGGATCGTAAGTCCAGGTGACCACCACCAACTCGTCGAGATCGAGACTTTTCGCGAGTTCTTTCAGTCGCGCGGCCACTTGCTCTGAAGATCCGACGATCGCCTTGCGGCGCAACTTCTCGGCCGTCGCCATCTCCATAGAAGAATACGGGCGCTCGGCTTCCTCGGGCGGCATGAGCGGCAGACGGATTCCTTGTCTACGATCGATGATTGAGCGCTCGCGAGATTTGAACTGGTGCAGTGCCTCTTCTTCCGTATCGGCCGCCAGCGCCCAGACGCAAATCGTGGCGATCGGTTTGGGATTATTTTCGCTAGGGCGATAGTTCTTGCGGTAAAGATCCAGCGCCTGCTCCACACCGGTACCCTCGCTAAAAAAATATGCGAACGCGTAGGGCAAGCCAAAATAGGCGGCGAGTTGAGCGCCGTAGTCTGAACTGCCGAGAATCCATAATTCCGGAGTGCTTGGCCCAGTCGGCTGGGCAACGACTGTCCTGAAGGGGTGGCCCTCAGGCAGCGCAGTACCTGAAACCCAGTGCTGCAGCTCCTGTACTTGCCGGGGAAATTGGTCAAGGACGTTCTGGGGATTCGGATTGAGCGCGTACGACGTCATTTGGTCGGATCCGGGGGCGCGGCCGATTCCAAGATCGATTCGGCCCGGGGCAATGGCCTCCAGGACGCGGAACTGCTCGGCAACTTTCAGCGCAGAATAGTGGGGCAGCATGACGCCCGCGCTGCCGATACGGATACGCGGCGTGGTGGCCGCGATCGCAGCCATGAGCACCTCGGGCGCTGTGCCGACGATACTGCCGGAGTTGTGATGCTCCGAGACCCAGTAGCGATGATAACCCAGCGCGTCGCAATGCCGGGCGAGTTCGAGCGTTTCACGGATCGCAGCGTCCTGCGCTCTCCCCTTGGATGCCGTCGATTGATCGAGTACTGACAATCTCATGGCTGGCCTGTATTCAGAGGGTTCAGTCTCTGAGGATCAATTCCCTGCAGCTTGCTGCGCTAATCCGATTTTCTCCCCGAAGTCCGTCATTCCCGCATGCTGTAAGCGGTGGTTCGACCGGGCTCACCGCAGGCGAGTCCGGACTGGACCCCCGATTAAAACGTTCGGGGGTGACGCCTTTGGAAAATTCTCATCGAGACTTTCTGATGCCCGACAGATTGCTGCGAGTTGGTTCAGCCGAGTCGATCGCCGACTTTCAACTCAACTTGCTTTGCGAACTCCGCGCCGCTGATTTTGGCGCCCTCGCCGCGCATTCTCTTTACAGTGAACGTGCCGCCGTTGAGTGCGATGGTGATTTCTTCTCCACCGATTCCTGTTATCTGTCCCATTGGGGCTGAACTATTTCCTGTATGCAGCCGCGCGTCGAAAATCCGCGCTATTTTCCCCTGCCAGGTTGTGTGCGCGCCGGGCTGCGGGTCGCAGCCGCGAATTAGGTTGTAAACTTCCTGCGCGGGCTTCGACCAATCGATCTTGGCATGTTCGTCGCCGCAGATCGGGTCGTAGGATGCTTGTGATTCATCCTGCACGATGCGCGGCGGGTTTCCCGCTTTGATTAAATCGACGGCTTCGCTAATGGCTTCGATGCCAAGGGGAAAGATTTTGTTGAAATAGAGCGAACCGGTTGTGTCGTCGGGGTCGACGATGACTTCTTTTTGCAAAAGGATCGGCCCGGTATCGATGCCTTTGTCGACCCAGAAAAGCGTAAGGCCGGTTACGGACTCGCCTCTGATCAAAGCCCAATTGATCGCGCTGGCGCCGCGATATTTGGGCAGGAGCGAGGGATGAAAACAGATGCTGCCCAAACGAGGTACGCTGAAGACTTGCGGCGGGACGATATACGAGACGAAGGCCAGGATGGCTAAATCGGCGTTGAGAGAAGTGAATTCCTCGCGCACCTCCGGAGCTTTGAATGATATGTGCTGGCGCACCGGAATCGAGAGTTGAAGCGCTTTCTGTTTGAGCGGATCGAGTTTGCCGCCGGGTATGTCGGGCGGGCAATAGACCGCGAGGATTTCTTCGCCTTTGTCGAGAAGTTTTTGTAGAGTCTTTTCCGCAAACGCCGCTTGTCCGATCAAGATGATTCGCAAGATTGTTGTTCTCCTTCCGTCCGATGTGCTGTCAACCGATGACTTTGTAATCGCCGCCCATATAGCTCTTGCACAGATTCACGTAAGTCGACGAGCCCATCTTGATCCAGTGCAACGCCTCGCCGGCGAGCTCTTTTTTGACTTTCGCTGGCGCGCCGGCGGCAAGCACGCGCGGCGGGATTTTCGTGTGCGGCACGACGACGCTGCCGGCGGCAATCAACGCTTCTTCACCGATCTCGACGTTTTCCAGACGTGTTACATTCATGCCGATGATCGCGCCGCGCTTGATCAGCGGCCCTTCCATGATAGCGCCATGGCCAATGGTGCAGTCCTCTTCGATGATCGTCGGCGCTTCACCCGAATGGAGCACGCAGTTATCTTGGATGCTCGTCCTGGCGCCGACGATGATGGGATTTTGGTTCTGATCCGATCTGATGACCGCGCCCCACCAAACGCTCGCTTCATCACCGATGGTGACGTCACCGATAATGACGGCGGTCGGGGCGATGAAGGCGCTCGGTGAGATTTTCGGTTTCTTGCCCTTGTATTCAATGATCATCGTGGAATGCCTCCGGTAATTGGGTCACGATATTGGACGAGATTGAGGAAATCAAGTTTATCGCTCGACTTGTGCCGCACCTCTTTGTTGACAGTGATGGCGAAAATAGTTAATTGGAGTTCCAGTTTTTCGGACCCTCACCCTTCCCTCTCCCGCGAGCGGGCGAGGGTAAGACTGGAGTTGTGAGATGAGAAGTTTCTGGGTGCCAATTTGGTCGCTTACTTTTTTAACACTGCTTTTCGCCGGAATAGCTCAGGCGCAAAATCGTGAAGCGACGCTTGCGGCTGTCATGAAGTTGCCGCCCGCCGAGCGGCAATCGCGGTTGATCGATGGCGCAAAGAAAGAAAGCGGTCTGGTTTGGTATTCGAGCACGACGGCCGAAGACGCGCTGGCTTTGACCAAGAAATTTCACGAACAGCATCCATCGATTCAAATTCAACATTTGCGCTCGTCGAGTGAAAAACTACTCGAGCGAATTCTCGCCGAGTCACGGGCCAACGCCTTTAAAGCCGATCTCGTTACTTTGCCGGAGCTGGAAATGTCGATCATGATCAAGCGGAAACTTTTAGTTCGATACGAGGGCATGGAAAATTCTCTCTATCCGGCGGAAACCAAAGATCCGCGCGGCTATTGGACGGGGCTTTACACTTCGGCGTGGGTGCCGGGCCATAACACCAAAATGGTTGCTAAAGACGCCGCGCCAAAATCGTATAAAGATCTGCTCAGTCCGAAATGGCGAGGCGGGATCGCCATCGATAACGAGCCGTACAATTGGTACGTGATCTCGCTGCGCTACCTGGAACGGCGTGATGGCAAAGAATCCGCTGCCGACTTTATGAAAAAACTCGCGGCGCAACAGATTCAATGGCGCAAGGGCCATTCACTGATCGGACAACTCATGGCTGCCGGAGAATTTCCCCTCGCCGCGGAGCTCCAGGTTCACACGGTCGAGCGCGCCAAGGCACAGGGGGCGCCGGTGGAATGGTCGGTATTGGACGGCGTGATTCCCATATCCAAAGTCGCAGCGGGGGTCACCAGCACGGGCGCGAATATTTACACCTCGGCGCTGTTTTACGATTTTCTGTTATCGCGGCCGGGAATGGAAACGATCCGCGCGAGCCGGCGGATTCCCACTCGGCCTGACGTGACCGCGCCGTACTTAAAACCGTACAAGCTCTTGCCGTTCGATCAGCAAGTGATGGACGACTTCGAAAAGTATGTCGCGCTGTTCCGCGAAACTTTCAAGCCGGCGCAATAGAAAAAAAGGTAGGGGCGCAGCATGCTGCGCCCCTACGATTCATTGAGACTTGCTTCGCAGGTCGAAATTTTTCTCCGCCATCTCACAGATTTGCTGACCGATGGCGAGCGACGCCGTGGCACCGGGCGAAGGGGCGTTGAGCACGT
>Ga0210378_10001072_pt1 | contig 14270 bp, 12 predicted proteins | sample PLM1_60_b1redo_FD_155465 | JGI IMG/M metagenome (GOLD analysis project Ga0210378, IMG submission 155465) | Groundwater sediment microbial communities from an aquifer in East River, Colorado, USA - PLM1_60_b1 redo | ecosystem: Environmental > Terrestrial > Soil > Riparian zone | place: USA: East...
CCGCGAGCCGTTCCCGCGCCTTTTCCACCAGGGCTGGGTCCGGCAGGGCGGCACCAAGATGTCGAAGACGAAGGGGAACGTCACCGGGCCCGACGAGCTGATCTCGATGTACGGCGCGGACGCGCTTCGCCTGTACATCCTCTTCATGGGCCCCGCCGATCAGGACATGGAGTGGAGCGAAGAGGGCGTCGAGGGGATCTCGCGCTTCTTGCGCCGGCTCTGGCGGGTCGTGAACGAGGTGGCCGAGAAGGCGCCTACGGGCGAGGCGGAGGTCACAGAGCTTTCGCGCGCCGCCCATCGCACGGTCGCGCGGGTCACCGACGACATCGACCGGCGCTTCCAGTTCAACACGCCGATCGCAGCCGTGATGGAGCTCGTCAACGAGCTCTCGCGGGCGCCTGAAGATCCGGCTGCAAGGCTCGCGGCCGAGACGGCGGTCACGCTGATTCAGCCTTATGCGCCGCACATCGCCGAGGAGCTGTGGGCGAAGCTGGGCCACGAGCGCTTGTGGGAGCAGCCGTGGCCCGAGGCGGACGAGTCGCTGCTCGGCCGGGACACGTTCGAGCTGGTCATCCAGGTGAACGGCAAGGTTCGTGACCGAGTCGTGGTGCCGGCGGGGGAGCCCGAAGAGGAGCTCGTCGCGCGCGCAAAGGCCTCGTCCAAGGTTCAGGACTTCCTGGACGGCAAGGAGATCCGCAAGGAGATCGTCGTGCCGGGCAAGCTCGTGAACCTAGTTGTGAGCTAGCAGCGAGTCGTTCGCGCGACGGCGCCTGGAGCGCTCGGCGATGAGCGCGAGGATGGCGAGCAGGACGAACGGGCCTGCCACGACGAGCGCGTACAGGAGTCCGATGAGCTCGGTCCCGAGGATGTTGCTCGCGTCGTCCCAGAACGTCCGAAAAGCGCCTGGGGCCTCGCGCTTCTCGGCCGCCTTGTCCGTCGTCAACTCCAGGGTGACCGTCGCGTAGCTCGCCTCGCGCACGAGGCGCGAGCGGTGACCGGTCACCGACTGCAGGTCGCGGCGTGCGTTCTCGAGCTGGATTCGCTCGTCGACGGTCAACCCGCTCTTGCGGCTCTTGGCGACGAGCTCGGCGATGCGACGCCGAAGCTCGGTCGCGCTCTGCGAGAGCCGGTCGGCTTGCGGCTGCAGGTCGTTGATCTTGACCTGCTGCGAGACGATCGTCCCCAGCTCCGTGTAGCGGGCGACTGCGTTCTGGACTCGCCCAACAGGCACGCGCAGAACGAGATTCGCGTCGCCCTGGTTCTCGGGTCGGGTACCGAAGTCGATTGAGGCGACGAAGCCGCCGAGGCTTCGGGTCTCGCGCATCGCGCGCTTCGTCGCGCGGTCGAGGGCGGCCGCATCCTTCACGCGGAGCCGCATGCGCGCGTCGTAGTCCTGGAGCCGGCGGCGCGCGGGCGGCAGGGCAGCTCCGCTGAATTTCTGGAGGAAACTGTCTTGCGACTCCGCACCTGTGGCGGCGCTTGCTTCAGGCTGCCTTCTCTGTGCGCCTAGCTCGGGCCGGCCCGGGTCGCGGGAGCCTGCGAGACCGTTGATGAGCGCCGCGCCGACTCCCACGGCAACCGTGCACGCTGCGGCAAGCGCAAGCCCGCGACGGAGCCCAAGATTCCATCGGGTCCGGACGGTCCGTGCGCCTTCAGCGCGAGCCGTCGCGCCTACCCGTTCGCGTAGCCCTTCAGGCGCGGGCGGCGCCTTCTCGCGCAGTTGACGAACGATCTCCTCGAAGCGCGGGTCGCCCAGGTCAGGCTGAGACATCTGCTTCCACCCTTTCTGCCAATTTGGTCAACGCGCGTGAAAGTCGGGTCGAGCACGCGGTCGGGCTGATACCCAGCACCCCCGCGGCCTGGTCGCCGTCGAGCTCGAGCACGACGCGGAGCGCAACGACCTCCCGCTCGCCCGCGGACAGATCGGCCATCGCGCTTTCGAGGACTGGAGAGAGGCCGTCGCCGTAGACGGGCTCGTCCGCCTCGCGGATCGTTGCCGCGTACTTGTGATCGCGGCGCCGGCGGCGCTCGTCGGCGCGGAAGTGGTCGAGCGCGACGCCGCGGGCCAGTTGGCAAAGCCAGGTCTTCGCACTTCCGCGCTTCGGGTCGTAGCGGCCCCATCGGCGCAGTGCCCGTTCGAAGGTCGCGCTTGTCAGATCTTCGGCCACGTTGCGGTCTCCCGTCAGGTAGAGCACGTATCGGTACACGTCGTCGAGGTGTGCCTCGGCCGCGGCGGCGAGGCTCCGCTGTTCGCGGAGACCCCGTTCGCTTGCTGGTAACGAGGCCGGCATTGCGTTCACGTAGTCCCTATACGCCGCCGAGGGGGCTGCACGTCACATCCGCATTGATGCACTTTCGGCGCGAATTCGTCGCCCACACAACACACGTCTGTTGTCAAAATTGACGACATGCACCAGCTGTTCCCGCTCGCGCGGCGCCGTGTGCTCGTCGCCGCTTTGGCCTTACTCGTCGTGCTCCTTCTTGCCACGCGACACCTGGCCCGGGCCGGTGCGCCGAGCGAGCGTCCGGTGGCCGCGCAGGTAGAGCCGCTCAGTGCCAATTCAGTTCCCAAGCTCGTCGTTCATGTCGTGGGCGCAGTTCGCCGTCCAGGCCTGTACCGCCTGCCCGACCGGTCACGGATCGCCGACGCGGTCACGCGTGCCGGCGGAACTACGCGGAGAGCCGACCTCTCCGCGGTCAACCTCGCCGCGCCGGTCTCGGACGGGATCCAGGTCGTCGTTCCGGCGCGTGCGCCACCCGCCAAGGGTGGGGGAGGCGATCCGGCTCCTTCCGGGCCGCAGGGCCCGGTTCACCTGAACACGGCGACGCTCGAGGAGCTCGACGCGCTACCGGGCGTGGGACCGGTCACCGCACAGAAGATCCTCGACTACCGACAGCAGCACGGCGCTTTCGCCTCGATCGACGAGCTCGACGCCATTCCGGGAATCGGTCCAGCCCGCCTCGAGCAGCTCCGGGAAGTGGCGGCGCCGTGAGCGGGATCCTCGCACGGTGGGTCCCGCACGCGTTCCTCGGTGCGCTGTGCATGGGCCTCGCGGCCGCGAATGGGGCCCGGGCTACGGTCTTCGCAGTTCTGCTCGCCGGCCTCGTAATGACCGCGGGCGCGGCGCTCGTGCGAACCGCCACGCTCCACGTTCTCGTCTGCGGCGCGCTGCTTCTGACCGGCTGGTGGTGGGCCAGTGTCCGTCTCGGTGCGATCGACCACAGCGTGCTCGCGCCCGAGATCGGGCAAGCGGGCCAATTCGTCCTCGCCGTCACAGGCCCGGGTCGGCGCTCCGAGTTCTCGCTCCGCATCCCGGCGGAGGCGCGCCGGTTCGGCGAACGCCAGCTTCGTGAGCCTGTGCTCCTCAGCCTGCCTCCGGCGCGCTCCCCACCTCAAGGGGCGCTCATCGAGGTGACGGGTGAGATCCAGGCTCCGCGTGGCCCCGAGGACGGCTTCGACGAGCGCACGTGGCTTCGTCGGCGCGGCGTGCACGTGGTCGTGCGTGCGCATCGGTGGCGCGCCGTCGGCCGGCGCGGCGGGCTGGCCGGCTTCGCCGACCGTCTTCGCGCGCGGATCTCGCGCTCCATGGCCCCCGGCCTCCGGGGAGAACGGCGCGCCGTCCTGGCCGGAGTCGTGCTCGGCGAGGACGAAGGCCTGTCGGAGGATCTCCGTGACGACTTTCGCGCGTCCGGGCTGTTCCATCTCTTGGCAGTCTCGGGCCAGAACGTGGCCCTCGTCGCTGGGGGTGCGCTGCTGCTCGCCTGGCTCGTGGGGTTTCCTCGCTGGCTCGGGGAGCTGGGGGCGCTGGCGGCGATCGGTGGCTACGTCCTGGCGGTGGGCTGGCAGCCCTCGATCGTTCGCGCCGGGGTGGCCGGAGGGCTTGCGTCGCTCGCGTGGCTGGCCGCGCGCCCGCGTGACCGTTGGTACTTCCTGCTCATCGGAGCCGCCGTGCTCCTCGCGTGGAACCCCTACTCGTTGCTCGAGCCGGGGTTCCAGCTCTCATTCGGAGCGGTCGGAGCGATCTTCGTCGGGGTGCGCCCACTCGAACGACGACTCGAGGGCTATCCCGGGCCGCGCTGGTTGCGCGCCGTCGTCGCGGTCTCGGTCGCGTGCGGGGTCGCCACGGCGCCGATCCTGCTGTTGCATTTCGGGTCGGTCCCAATCTACTCGGTGTTCGCGAACGCCCTAGCGGCGCCGGCGGTCGCACCTCTGCTCGGGCTCGCCTTCGCCGCGGCGGCGGTTGAGCCGGTGCTGCCCTCTCTCGCCACTGCTCTCGGCTGGGTCAACGGCTGGTTGTCGGCGTACCTCACGGGTTGCGCCCGCGTCATCGGCGGCCTCCCGTACGCGCAGGTATCGACGACCACAGCCGCGCTAGCGGCTGCCATGATCGTCTCGCTCGTCGTCGTGGCCACGCGACTGCGGCCTCCTCGTGCGCACCGGGCGGCTGCGCTGGCCGTGCTCGCCGTCCTGATCGGCGCCGGCTGGAATCTCAGCAGGCCGAACGATCGACTACCGCCGCCGCGCGGGCTGCGGATGATCTTCCTCGATGTCGGCCAGGGCGACTCGACGCTGATCCAGGTTCCGGAAGGCGCGATCCTTGTCGACGAGGGCCCGCCCGAGGCCGACGTCGCGGATCAGCTTCTTCGCCTCGGCGTGCGCCGCTTGGCGGTGCTCGTCCTCACGCACCCATCACGAGACAACATCGGAGGCGCCGAAAAGATCGTTCGCAAGCTGGAAGTCGGCATCGTCTTCGAGCCGGCGCTGCCCTTCCCGAATCCTTTCGGGGCACCGGCCTTGCGCGAAGCGAGCAAGCGGCGAATCCCGATCGTCGTCACACGCGCAGGCCGAGATTTCACCCTGGGCCGCCTCCGGGTGCGGGTGCTTTGGCCCGACGGAGTCGCGTCACCCGCGGATGACCCGAACGACCACGCCACGGTCCTTCTCGCCTCCTACGGGAACGTGGACGCGCTGCTGCCCGCCGACGCCGAGTCGAACGTGACTTCGCGGCTACGCATCCCGCCCGTCGAGATCCTCAAGGTGGGCCATCACGGATCTGCTGACGACGGTCTCTCGGAGCTGCTCGAAAGCCTGCGTCCTCGGGTCGCGATCGTGTCGGTCGGCAAGAAGAACGACTACGGCCACCCGAGAGCCTCGACGATGACCGCTCTCGATCGCGCCCCAGGGCTCGCCGTCTATCGGACGGACGACGACGGTCGCATCGTGCTGGAATCCGACGGAGAACGGCTGGAGGTCCGCACCGCGCGCTGACTATTCTGGGACGGTGTCCGCGGAACCGTTGCTTCCCGTCTATTTGCTCGCGGGAACGGACCGACCGAAGCATGTTCGCGCGCTCGCCCGCCTCCGAACGCGGTTCGGAGCCGAGTCGGTCGAGATCCTCGCAGCGGATTCGTCGAGCGGTGACGACGCCGTCGGCGCTTGCAACGCACTCGGTCTGTTTGCCGAGGACGGCGGTCGCCTCGTCGTCGTCCACGGCGTCGAGCGCTGGCGCAAGGCCGACATCGAGGCCGTCGGCGGCTATCTGAAGCAGCCGGCCCCAGGCGCGGTCCTCGTGTTGGTCGCCGAGGAAGCGCTGAAGAGCGCCGCGCTCACGGGCCTGTGCGAGAAGCACGGGCAGGTACTGCAGTTCGACGTCCCGCGGCCCGCCAATCTCCACGCGTGGGTGCGAGGCGAGTTCGTGCGCCTGGGGGCGAGGGCTGACGCTGACGCTGCGCGTGCACTCGTCGAGATCTGCGGCGAGGACGTCATCGCCCTTTCGAGCGAGATCGACAAGATCATCGCCTGGGCCGGTGGTGACGCGATCACCCGGCGCGATGTCGAACAACTCGCGGTCGGAGGTCGCGAGGCGGCGGCCTGGGCACTGACCGATGCGTGGGGCGCGCGAGATTTGCCTTCGCTCCTGGCCGCCTGCGAGCTGGCGCTCGAGCGCAAGGAGCCGTTTCTGCTGGCGGTTGGCCTGGCAACGCACGTGGGACGGGTACGGGCCGCCCAGTCGCTCGCCGAAGAAGGGCTGCGCACCAAGGAGCTCGCCGCTCGGCTGAAGATGAAGGAGTACCCGGCCCGGAAGGCGCTAGGACACGCCGAGAACTACTCGCGCGATGAGCTGGACACGGCGCTCGAGCGCCTCGCCGAGCTTGACGCCGCCTTGAAGGGGGCGAGCAGGCTATCCGCGGAGCTCGAGCTGGAGCGAGCGCTGGTCGCGATCACGCGGACCGCGGAGCGCTCTGGGGTCAGCGCCGGCTAGACCGACTAGCGGCCCGCGACGAGCCGCGCGGCCTGAGCCTTCTTGCGTGCGGCCGCATTGCGGTGCATGGCGCCCCGTGACGCGGCCTTGTCGATCCAGCGCTGCAGCTCTTCGTGCTCGGCCGCGATGCGCTTCTTGTCGCCGTCCTCGACGGCCTGCGCGAGCCGCTTGGTGATCGTCTTGACCGTCGAGCTGTAGCGCAGGTTCTCGACCCGCTCCTCGGCGGCCGTGCGCACGCGCTTCTTCTGCTGCTGAATGTTGGGCATTTGCGAACGAATGCCCGCGACGCGCGGGCGCCCGCGATGGTACCAGAGCGGGTTTGCGCACATCTGTTCCGGAGCCGCTACCCATGCGTGCGGATTTCCTCACTACGATCGCGACGGGGAGGAGGTGGGCTGTGCCTAAGTAGGGACGGTAGCCATTGAGCTGACGCCGGCCCGCAAAGCCGACGGGCGCCGTTCCTATACTCGGCCACGTGGAAACGCGGGCCTGGGGCGGGCGGCTCGCCTGGTCGACGGCGATCTTCTCGCTTGCCACCGGGCTGTCCCGCATCCTCGGGCTCATTCGCGAGATCGTTGCGGCGTACTTCTTCGGGACGCGCGGTGCGATCAACGCGTTCACGGTTGCCTTCCAGATCCCGAACCTGATCCGCGCCATCGTGGCCGATGCGGCGCTCTCCTCCGCATTCGTTCCGATCTTCACGGAGCTGCACGAAAAGGGCGAGCGTGAGCGTGCCTGGCGCGTCGCCTCCAGCCTCATCTGGCTCTTGCTGCTCGGCCTGAGCGCTCTCACCGCACTCTTCATCCTCCTCGCCCCCCTGGTCATCCCCCTGTTCGGGCTCCCGGCCGCGCAGGAAGACCTCGCCGTCCGCCTCTCGCAGATCCTCTTCCCGATCATCGTCCTGCTCGGGATCTCGGGGATCGTCGTCGGGATCCTGAACAGCTACGAGCACTTCACGGTGCCCGCACTGACGCCGGTCTTCTGGAACCTGGCGATCATCCTCGGCCTCCTGATCGGAGTCCCGCACGCGAGCTCCGAGAGCGCGGAGCTGTACGTGTACGCAGGCTCGATCCTGGTCGGGACGGTGATCCAGCTCCTGCTGCCGCTGCCGTGGCTGGCGGGGCGTGACGGGCGGCTGCGCGCGGTCATCGACTGGCGCGACCCAGCCGTCAGGCGCGTCTTCGCGCTGATGCTCCCCGTTTCGCTCGGCCTCGGCCTCATCAACTTCAACGCGCTGATCGGTGTCTTCTTCGCGAGCCGCTACATCGACCCGGACATCGCGCCGACCGCGATCGACAAGGCCTTTCGCATCTACATGCTCCCGCAGGGCATGTTCTCGGTGGCAGTCGCCACGGTTCTCTTCCCGCGCCTTGCCCGCCTTGCCGCCCGCGCCGACATGGAGGACTTCCGGCACACGGTCTCGCTCGGGTTGCGCCAGATCGGCTTCCTCCTGATCCCGGCGAGCGCCGTCTTCGCCGTCCTCGCCCATCCGATCGTGCGCCTGCTCTACGAGCGGGGGGACTTCGAGCCCGACCAGACCCCGGTCGTCGCGAACGCGCTCGCCGCCTTCTCACTGGGGCTCGCGTTCAACGGCGCGATGCTGATGCTGAACCGAGCGTTCTTCAGCTTGCAGGCGCCGTGGACGCCGACCGTGCTCGCTCTCGGGAACCTGGCCCTCAACACGGCGCTGAACTTCGCTCTCTACCGGCTCGGCACCTGGGGGATCCCGCTCGCCACCTCGATCGCGAACATCGTCGGCGCCGCGTTGCTCCTGATCGTCCTGCGTCGCCGGCTCGGCCGGATCGAGTTCGGGGAGATGGCGAGCTCGGCGATGCGCGTGCTGCTGGCATCGGTCCCGCTGACCGCGATCTCCTACCTGGTCTGGCGCGTCCTCGACGAGGCCCTTGGACGCTCCTTTGGCGACCAGCTCATCTCACTCGGCACGGCGCTACTCGCCGGGCTCGCCGTCTACCTCATTTCCGCCCGTTTGCTGCGAGTTCGTGAGCTAGAGGCGCTGCTAACGTTGCGATCCGCCTTCCGCCGCGCCTGATTCGCATGGACCAAGACCGCATCCGCAACTTCTCGATCATCGCGCACATCGACCACGGGAAGTCGACGCTCGCGGATCGCATCCTCGAGGTGACCGGCGCCGTGACCGGACGGGACATGCGTGCACAGGTTCTCGACTCGATGGACCTCGAGCGCGAGCGCGGGATCACGATCAAGGCACAGGCGGTCCGCGTGCACTGGAAGGGCTACGAGCTGAACCTGATCGACACCCCGGGGCACGTCGACTTCACCTACGAGGTCTCGCGTTCGCTCCAGGCCTGCGAGGGAGCCCTCCTCGTCGTCGACGCCGCGCAGGGCGTCGAGGCGCAGACGGTGGCGAACGCCTACCTCGCGATCGAGAACAATCTCGAGCTGCTCCCCGTCGTCAACAAGATCGATCTCCCGCAAGCCGATCCCGAGGGCGTGGCCGAGGAGATCGCTGAGCTGGTCGGTGATACCCGCGACCACGCTCTGCGCGTGTCGGCGAAAACAGGCCAGGGCGTCGAGGAGGTCCTCGACGCGGTCATCGAGCGCATCTCTCCGCCCAAGGGCGACGCGGACGGGCCGGCCCGCGCGCTCGTGTTCGACTCCTCCTACGACCAGTATCGCGGCGTCGTCGCTTTCGTTCGGGTCGTCGACGGAAGCTTCCGCGCCGGCGAGCCGGTGCTCGCGATGGCGCAAGGGACGCGCTTCGAAGCCGAGGAGGTGGGGTTCTTCTCCCCGACCATGGAACCGGCCGACACGCTCTCCGCCGGCGAGGTCGGCTACCTCATCACAGGGCTGAAGGACGTCGCGCGGCTGCGCGTGGGCGAGACCCTGACTTCCCAGTCGAATCCCGCCTCTGAGCCGCTTCCGGGCTACCGCGACGTGAAGCCGATGGTCTTCGCCGGCCTCTTCCCGACCGACTCTGACGACTATCCGGAGCTGCGGGACGCGCTCGAGAGGCTCAAGTTGAACGACGCCTCGCTCTCGTATGAGCCCGAGACGTCCCAGGCGCTCGGCTTCGGGTTCCGCTCGGGCTTCCTCGGGCTCCTGCACATGGAGATCGTTCGGGAACGCCTCGAGCGCGAGTTCGACCTCGATCTGCTGGTGACCGCCCCGACGGTGGCCTACCGGGTCGAGACTCCAACCGGCGAGCTGGTCGAGGTGCACAACCCGGCGGACATGCCGGACGATCGCGAGCGGGTCGAGGAGCCGTACGTACGCGCGTCGATCATCGTTCCAAAGGACGGCGTCGGCCAGGTGATGGAGCTCGCCACAGAACGCCGCGGGCGGTTCGACCACATGGAGTACCTCTCGCCGGAGCGTGTGCTCCTGCTGTACGAGTTGCCGCTCGGCGAGATCGTCTTCGACTTCTACGACCAGCTGAAGTCGCGCACACGCGGGTACGCGAGCTTCGACTACGACTACGCCGGGTTCCGCGAGGGCGATCTCGTGCGCCTCGACGTCCTCGTCGGCGGGGAGCCCGTCGACGCGCTCTCGCTCGTGCTGCACAGGGAGGCGGCGTACTCACGTGGCCGTTTGCTGGTCGACCGCCTCCGCGAGGAGATCCCACGGCAGATGTTCGACGTGCCCGTTCAGGCGGCGATCGGGTCGCGGATCATCGCGCGCGAGACGATCAAGGCCAAGCGGAAGGACGTGCTCGCGAAGTGCTACGGCGGAGACATCACGCGCAAGCGCAAGCTGCTCGACCGGCAGAAGAGGGGGAAGAAGCGGATGAAGCAGGTCGGCGCGGTCGAGGTGCCGCAGGAGGCGTTCCTGGCAGTGCTCAACCTGGACGAGGGGAGCAAGAAGTGAGCGGCGCCCGGCACCTGTACGTGCATCTTCCGTTCTGCGCATCGCGCTGCGGGTACTGCGACTTCGTCACCGTGGTCGGCCGGGACGGCCGGCACGGCGAGTACGTCGATGCGCTGATCGCGGAGCTGGAGCTCGAACGCGGGGTGCTGGCGGAGCGCCTGGAGACGGTCTTCCTCGGGGGCGGCACGCCGACCTTGACCGAGGCCGGCGCCCTGCGACGCCTGCTGCGTGCGTTGCCGGACAGCGAGGAGCTGACGGTCGAGGCTAATCCCGAGACGGTGACGCCCGACCTTGCGTCGCTCCTCGCCGCCGAGGGCGTTACCCGCGTCTCCCTGGGCGCGCAGAGCTTCCAGCCGCAGCTGCTCGAAACGCTCGAGCGACGGGCGTCTCCCGACGTCGTCCGGCGCGCCTTCTACCATCTACGTGATGCCAATTTTGACAACATCTCCCTGGATCTCATCTATGGGATCCCCGGCCAGAGCGCCTCCGATCTCCAGCGCGATATCGGCGAAGCGCTCACGCTCGCCCCCGAGCACCTGTCCTGGTACGAGCTCGAGGCGAAGCCGGGAACGCGGTTCACTCACGTCCACGGCGCCGAGCTCGCCCGCCAGGTCGAGGAGATGGAGGAGTACTTCGAACGGGTGGTCGACGCGATGACTGGAGCCGGCTACCGCTGGTACGAGACGGCGAACTTCTGTCTCGCGCCTGGGCGGGACGGCGGTCGCGACCTTCGCTCTCGACACAACCTCGGGTACTGGCTCGGGCGGGACTATCTCGGGCTCGGGATCGGCGCTGTCTCGACGGTGGGCGCTTTGCGCTGGCGCAACACGCCGCGTCTCGGCGCCTACCTGGAGGCGTTGGCAAACGGCCAGCGCCCGCTGCGCGATGTCGAGGGCCTGCCTGCAGCGGTCAAGCGCGAGGAACGGGTGATGCTCGGCCTGCGGCTCGACGAGGGCTTGCCGCTTGCGGACGCGACCGACGCGATCGACTTGCGCGCGCTTGACCGGCTCGTCGCGGCCGACCTCGCCCGCGTCAGCCCGGCCAACGGAGCTCCTCCCGCACTCGTCCTCACCGGTCGCGGACGCCGTCTGGGTGACGGGGTCACGGCGGAGTTGCTGTCCTAGGGTGCCGGTCGTGGCGTAAAATCCCTGCAAATGGACAAGAGAGAGCGCCCCAAGCTCAGCGGACGGCAGCAGGACATCCTGCGCCGCGTCGTCGAGGACTACGTCGCGAGCGGGCAACCGGTCGGGTCGAAGACGCTCGTGGACCGAGGTGGCCTCGGGTTCTCTGCCTCCACGGTGAGGAACGAGCTCTCGGAGCTCGAGCGGCTCGGACTGCTCACACACCCGCACACGTCCGCGGGCCGAGTTCCTACGGAGGCCGGCTACCGGTTCTACGCAGACGTCCTCCTGGAGCAACTCGAGCCGCGGCCAGGCCCGTTCCCGCTCGACCCGGCGGCGTCTCGAAGCGGAGTGGACGCCGCGCTGGAGGCGACGACCGAGACGCTCTCCCAGGTCACGAGGCTGCTCGCGCTCGTCTCGGCGCCGCCCCTGCAGACGACGACCGTGCGCCACGTGGAGGTTCTGCTTCTGCAGCCGCAGGTCGTGATGGTCGTCGTCATCACGTCGACCGGCGGCGTCTCGAAGCGCGTCTTCGCGCTCGGCGACCCTCTCGACCCGGGCCTTACGTCCTGGGCCGCCGAGTACCTGAACGAGCGGCTCGCCGGGCTGCGGATCGGGAGCGCAGTGTTGCAGCGACGCATTGCGGAATCGGGCCTCTCGGCCCGCGAGCTGGAGTTCCTGGAGCTGATCCGCCCGGCCTTCACCGACCTGCTCGACGCGCACGAGCAGCGCCTCTTCATCGGCGGGCAGGCGACCCTCCTCGGGGAGGTGAGGTCGAATGAGCTGGACGCTGGGCGCCGGCTGCTGGAGGTGCTCGAGCGCCGCGCTCAGATCCTCGAGCTCGTAGGCGAAGCGCTCGGCTCGCGGCGTCCGATCGTCCGCGTCGGCGGCGAGCTCGTCGACCCCTCACTGAGGGACGCGGCTCTTGTCGGCGCCTCGTACGGCCTTACGAATCGCACCCTGGGAGCAGTCAGCCTCCTCGGCCCGCTGCGCATGGACTACGAGAAGGCGATCCGCACCGTCCGTGCCGCCGCGCACGAGCTCTCGCGCTTCGTCGAGGCCGTGTACGAAGACAACTAGGCTGATTCCGGATGGCCACGACCGAGCGCGACTACTACGACATCCTCGGTGTGGGCCGCGCGGCGAGCGAGCAGGAGATCAAGAGCGCGTTTCGAGGGCTCGCGCGTGAGCTGCACCCCGACGTCTCGGAAGACCCGAATGCCGACGAGCGCTTCAAGGAGGTCGTCGAGGCCTACGAGGTGCTGTCGAAGTCCGAAACGCGCCAGCTCTACGACCGCTTCGGCCACGCCGGCCTCAGGAGCGGAGGGTTCCGGCCTACCCCGTTTGATTTCGGGAGCCTGGCCGACATCTTCTCCGCGTTCTTCGGGGACGACGTCTTCGGGGTCGCGACCGGGCCGCGTCGCACGCGCGGCGCCGATCTCGCCGCCCAGGTCGAGATCGAGCTCCAGGAAGCGGCGGAGGGAGTCACTCGCGCCGTGCCGTTCCAAGTGGCAGAGCTTTGCGAGACCTGTGCCGGCGACGGAGTCGCCCCTGGCACGAGCCCACGGACCTGCCCCCGCTGCGACGGTGCCGGTCGGCTTGAGCAGGTGACCCGGACCGCCCTCGGCGAGTTCGTTCGCAGTCAGGCCTGTCCCGAGTGCTCAGGCGCGGGGCGGATCATCGACGATCCCTGTCCGGAGTGCGGAGGGGCCGGGCGCGTGCTGGCAGAGCGTGAGCTGGAGGTCGAGATCCCGCCCGGGATCCACGACGGGCAGCGGATCAGGCTCTCGGGGGTGGGACATGCCGGCGCGCTCGGCGGCCAGTCCGGTGATGTCTACGTCCTCGTGCGCATCCGCCCGCACCCGCAGTTCGTCCGTGAGGGAGACGACCTCTACTCGACCGTCAACCTGTCCATGACCGACGCGGCGCTCGGCAAACGGGTCAAGGTTCCCACCCTGGAGGGCGAGGAAGAGCTCGAGTTCGCGGCTGGTACGCAACCCGGCGAGGTGCGCGTGCTCCGAGGGCTCGGCATGCCTGTTCTCCAAGGCTTCGGCCGCGGCGACCACCGACTGCTCGTCAACGTGGCCGTCCCGCGCCAGCTGAACGACGAACAGCGGCGGCTGCTCGAAGACTTCGCGAAGACGGCGGACCAGCGCACCTACGGGCCTGACGAGGGGTTCTTCGAGAAGTTGAAGAGCGCGTTTCGCTGAGCGGGCTCGTCCGTGCGAGGATCGCCGTCCCGCCGGGACGGGTCGAACAAGTGGTCGCCCAGCTGCTCGAGCTCGCGCCGTCAGGCTTCGTCGAGGAGGAGGATGCGCTCGTCGTCTATACAGACGGCGCGGGGCTTGCCAGCCTGCGCGCTCGCTTCGATCAGGTCGAGGTCACGCCGGTCCTCCCGGGGTGGGAGGACGAGTGGCGGCGCTTCCATTTACCCGTGGTCGTGGGACCGCTGTGGGTCGGGCCACCTTGGCACGAGCCTCAGCCTGGACTGGCGCCGGTCGTGATCGATCCTGGCCGCGCGTTCGGCACCGGGGCGCACGAGACCACGCGCCTGTGCCTCGAGCTGCTGCTGGAGCTCGACCGGGGCAGCTTCCTCGACGTCGGCTGCGGCTCCGGTGTTCTGGCGATCGCAGCCTCGAGGCTCGGGTTCGCGCCCGTCGTCGCGCTCGACGTCGACGAGGCCGCGGTCGACGCAGCGCGGCGCAACGCGGCGTCGAACGATGTCGATCTGGTCGTCGAGCGCGCCGACGCGACAAGCGATCTCCTGCCGGGGGTGGACGTCGCCGCCGCGAACTTCACTCTCGAGACGGTGGAAGCGCTCGGCCCACGCATCGAGGCGACGCACCTGATCGCGTCGGGCTACCTCGTCGCGGAGGAGCCACGCCTGCCGCGCTTTCGCCGCACCGAGCGGCGTACGGGAGAGCGTTTCGCAGCCGACCTCTTCGTGCGCAAGTAGATTTCGCGCTCCCATGGCGACGTTCGCCGTCCGCTTCCTGGGCTGCAAGGTCTCGCACACGGATGCGCATGCGATCCGCGAGCG
>Ga0210378_10001073_pt1 | contig 14264 bp, 4 predicted proteins | sample PLM1_60_b1redo_FD_155465 | JGI IMG/M metagenome (GOLD analysis project Ga0210378, IMG submission 155465) | Groundwater sediment microbial communities from an aquifer in East River, Colorado, USA - PLM1_60_b1 redo | ecosystem: Environmental > Terrestrial > Soil > Riparian zone | place: USA: East...
AGCAGGTCGCCGGGGCGCCACTGGAGGCGGCGGAGGGCGCTGTCGTAGGCGTCGAGGATGGCCTGGAACTCCTCGGCGGACAGCGGGGTGCCGTCGCCGGAGGCGGTGTTGAAGGGGATGCCGTGCTCGCCGAAGGTGGTCAGGAGCAGGTCGCGCTCGGTGGCGTCGACGCTCCACTGGCTGAAGAAGGCGACCTGGTTGAACCAGCACCGCTGGCCGCCGACGGGGTGGGTGACGACGGCCGGCCGCCGCTGGGTGGTGTGTAGGGTGCCGTCCCGCAGCCACTCGGCGCGGATGTCGCGCTTGGCGCAGAGCCGCTCGACCTCGGCCGGCGTCCGGGCGCCGAACGCCTCGGACCAGGGTAGGCCAAAGTAAGGGCGGTAGTTGCGGGTGAGCAGCCAGCCGTGGGTGCGGAACCGCTCGGCCAGCCCGGCGGGCAGCGCGGCGAGCACGTCCCTGGTGTCGGCGAGCAGGGTGGCGCCGCCGCGCTCGGGGCGGCGCAGGCACGTCATGAACAGCAGGCGCGGGTAGTCGACGGCGTAGCTGCGCTCGTGGTGCAGGCACATTTCGCGGTCGGCCTCCCACGACGGCGCGGAGTACACGCCGTGACCGAGGTCGGTTCGCGGCGCGAAGTCCTCGGCGAGCCCGACCGGGGTTGCTCCGATGGCGTGCCGTGCGGCGGCCAGGTCGGCCGCTGAGCGGACGTCGAGGCCGGTGACCAGCACCGCGCCGTGCTCGTTCAGCAGCCGGTCGACCTCGCCTCGGTTGGCACCGATCCACTCGCCGACGGGAACGGCGGCGGAGGCCTCGGTGGCGGGGCGGGCGGCCACGGTGCTGATCATGCGACCACGTCCTGCGCGGCGCTCACCCGTGAGATGGCGTCGACGGCGGCGTCCACGTCGGCGGCCGTGACACCGCGGTGGGTGACCGCGCGGATCCGGCCGTGCCCGAAGCCGCCGAGCGCGACCCCGGCGGCCCTGGCGGCCGCGACGAAGTCCGCCGGCGCGAGGTGGGGCACGCGGAACATCACCATGTTGGTCTGCGGAGGCGGGTCGACGAGCACGCCGGGCACGGTTCGCAGGCCGGCGGCCAGCCGGCGGGCGTTGGCGTGGTCCTCGGCGAGCCGGTCCACCATCTCCTCCAGCGCGACGATGCCGGCCGCGGCGAGCACGCCGGCCTGCCGCATGCCGCCGCCGAGCATCTTGCGGATCCGGCGCACCCTCGCCACGAACGGGCCGGTGCCGACGGCCATCGAGCCGACTGGCGCGGACAGCCCCTTGGAGAGGCAGAACTGCACGGAGTCGGCGTGCCGGGCCACCTCCGCGACGGGGACGCCGAGCCCGACGGCGGCGTTGAAGATGCGCGCGCCGTCCAGGTGCACCGGCAGCCCGTGCCCGGCGGCGAACGCGGCGACCCTGGCCTGGTAGGCGAGCGGCAGGATGCGGCCGCCGGAGCGGTTGTGCGTGTTCTCCAGGCAGACCAGCGCGGGCGGCGCGAACTGCGGGTCCTCGGGGTCGTCCGGCAACCCGGCGGTGAGGTCGGCCAGGCGCAGCGTGCCGTCCGGCTGGGTGTGGACCGGCTGGTAGCCGACGCCGGCCAGCACCGCGGCGCCGTGTGCCTCGTAGAGGTAGACGTCGCTCTCGGCGCCGACCAGGATCGTCGAGCCGCGCGGCGCGTGCGCCATGATCGAGGCGAGGTTGGCCATGGTGCCGCTGGGCAGCAGGCAGGCCGCCTCCTTGCCGAGCATCCGGGCCGCCAGCTCCTCCAGCCGGTGCACGGTCGGGTCCTCGCCGTACCCGTCGTCGCCGACGGTGGCGTGCATCATGGCCGCGCGCATCCGCCTGGTCGGCTGGGTGAACGTGTCGCTGCGAAGTTCGATCATGAGCGGACCTCGTCGGTGGTGATGCCGTCGGTGAGCGCGGCGAGGTCGGCCAGCACCGGGGCGCGCAGCAGCGCGTCCAGCGAGACGAGGCCGCCGAGCGCGGCGACCACCCGCAGGGCCGACAGCGAGCCGCCGCCGAGCTCGAAGAAGTGGTCGTCGCGGCCGATGGTCTCCGGGGGCCGGCCGAGGGCGGCGGCCCAGGCCGCGGCGATGCGCTGCTCGGTCGGCGTGCCCGGCGGCGAGCACGCCATCGCCGCCACCGGGGCCGGCGTGGCCGCGCCGGCGCGGGCGATCAGGGCCCGCTTGTCCACCTTGCCGTTGGCGGTGAGCGGCAGGGCGTCGACGGCGTACAGCCCGGCCGGCACGGCGGAGGCCGGCAGCACGGTGCGCAGGTGGTCGGCCAGCTCGTCGGGAGTGAGGCCGTCGTCGCTGGTGAAGAACCCGGCCATGGTGTTGCCCGACCCGGGCAGCGGGGTGGCGACCACCGACGCGGCGCGCACCCGCGGGTGCTCCAGGATGCGGCTGCGCACCTCGCCCAGCTCGATGCGGATGCCGTGGATCTTGACCTGCTCGTCGCGGCGGCCGTGGAACTCCAGGTGGCCGGTCGGCAACCAGCGGCCGAAGTCCCCGGTGCGGTACATCCGCTCGCCCGGCCGCAGCGGGTCGTCGCCGAATGCCTGGGCCGTGCGAGCGGGGTCGTTGAGGTAGCCGCGGCCGACGCACACGCCGGAGAAGGTGATCTCGCCGGGCGCGCCGAGCGGCACGAGCGTGTCGCCTTGGCCGAGCACGGTGACGGTGACGTTGCGCACCGGGCGCCCCACCGGCACCAGCTCCTCGGCCGGCGGCGCGGTCATGATCTCGTGTGTGGTGTCGTCCGACGCCTCGGTGGCGCCGTAGGCGTTGACCAGCGCCAGCCCGGGGTGCTGGGCGAAGAACCTGGTCACCAGCGGCTTGCCGACGGCCTCGCCGGTCACCGAGACGCAGCGCACCCGGCCGAGGCGGCCGGCGGCGCCCTCGGTGTGCCGCAGCAGCACGTCGAGGTAGCTCGGCACCACCTGCAGCACGGTGGCGCCGCCCCGTTGGATGGTGTCCAGGAACTGGCGCACGTCCAGGGTGTCCGCGCGCCCGACGATCGCCGTGGCGCCGCCGACCAGCAGCGGCGCGGTCGCCTGCCACAGCGAGATGTCGAACGACGCCTGCGCGTTCTGCACCACGACGTCGCCCTGGCGCAGCCGCAGGTCCTCGACCTTGGCGAGCAGGTGGTTGATCATGCCGGAGTGCTCGCACATCGCGCCCTTCGGCAGCCCCGTCGAGCCCGAGGTGAAGTAGACGTAGGCGAGCTGATCGGCCGCCACGGGCACCTGGGGGTCGCCGTCGCGGCCGGCGTTCGCGAGCTCCTCGATGGCGAGGATGTGACATCCTCGCGCCTCTGGTGGGGAAATTCCACATCCTCGCAGCACAAGCCGGCAGCGGCTCTGCTCGAGCATGGTGGCGACCCGAGCCGGCGGGTAGTCGGGTTCGAGCGGCAGGTAGGCGCCGCCCGCCTCGAGGATGCCGATGATCGCGGCGAGCCAGTACGGGCCGCGCTCGGCGCACACCGCGACGACGTCCTCGGCGGCCAGGCCCTCGGCGAGCAGGGCGTGCGCGACGCGGTTCGCCGCGCGGCGCAGCCAGCCGTAGCTCCAGGTCTGTCCATTGTGGACGATGGCGGTGGCGTCCGGCCGCTGCTCGGCGACCGCGGCGAACAGCTCGTGGAACCGCTGGTCGGGCAGCGGGCGCACCGGCCCGCAGCGGCCGCGCAGCAGGTGCTGCCGCTCGGCGTCGGAGAGCAGGTCGCACCCCAGGTAGGGCGCGTCCGGGTCGGCGGCCATGGCGGCGAGCGCGCGGGTGAGGTAGCCGGCGATGCGCGCCACGTGCGCGGCGTCGAACGACCGCCGGTCGTACTCGATCGACATCTCGTGCACGCCGTACCGAGCGGTGAGGCCGGGGTGGTGGCACTCGAACGCCTCCGCGGGCGGCGCCGGCACGGCGCGCGCCAGCTCGCGCCACGACCCGCCGTCCAGCCGGGCCGCCGCGAACCCCGCGCTGACCTCGGTTTCGCCGGCGAGCAGCCCGACAACCCGCAGGTGCGCGGCGAGCAGCACGCTCGTCACCGGCGTCCCGAGCGTGGCCGCGATCGCCGGCAGGTCGGGCAGCGGCCGGGTGTGCACCGCGGTGCCGGGCGCCGGCGTGTTCGTCCAGCTCGGCAGCGTCGTCGCGGTCATCGCGCCATCCCCGCCAGCGCCGCCACCTCAGCCACCCCTGCCGGCTCGGCCGACTCGCGGGCCTTCAGCGCCTCGACGCCAACCAGGTCGTCGGGCAGCGTGTCCGGCAGCTCGACGTCCAGCCGGCGCAGCCGCCGCACGAATGCCAACCAGAGCAGCGCGTTGGCGGTCATCGCGCAACCGAAGATCACGAACGCCAGCCCGATGCCACGGCCGGGGCCGGTGCCGATCACCGAGCCGACGCTGCCGGCCAGCGCACCCCCGTCTGCGAGCAGCGGTTCCAGCAGCGTGCCGATGCTCGGCAGCGCGATCGCGAACCCGATCGGCAGCGTGGACCAGGCCAGCGTCTGGTTGAGCACGATGACCCTGGCGTGGAACCGCTGGGGCACCTTCACCTCGATGATCGTGAGGTAGACGCCGTCGGCGACCGCCAGCGCCAGCCCGGTGCCGAACATGGCGACGGCGACCAGGGCCAGGCTGGGCCGCAGCCCGGCGAGCGCGACGGTCTGGCCGGCCACCGCGACCAGGAACAGGATCGCGAGCATCCGGCGCCGGCGCGGGCCGCCCCACAGCAGCACGGTGATGCCGCCGCACATCGCGCCGAGGCCCTCGGCCAGCGCCACCCTGGCCACCCCGCCGAGCGAGTCGAAGGCCAGCACCAGCGGGACGACCAGAATCATCGGCCCGGCGTAGAGCAGGTTGCCGACCGCGAAGAACAGCAGCATCCGGCGGAAGTACCGGTTGCCCCACGAGATGCTCAGGCCGCCGAGCAGCGCCCGGCCGAAGCCCTCCCGGCGCACCCGGCCCAGCAGGTCGGGGAACCGCACGGCGGACAGCACCGTGATCGCGAACGCGTAGCTGGCCATGTCGATCAGCAGGATGCCGCGCAGGCCGATCGCCGCGAGCAGCCCGGCGGCCAGCAGCGGCACGAACAGCATGGCGAAGCCGTTGACGAGCTGGGCGACGCCGTTGGCGTGCCCAAGGTAGCGCTTGGGCACCAGCTGCGGGATCGAGGCGATGAACGCCACCCGCTGGAACGTGCCGGCGAACCCGATGGCCGCCACGATCGGGTAGATCGACAGCAGCGGCAGCCGGTCGGTCCACGCCAGCCCGGCGAACAGCAGCTCGATCCCCGCGGCGGCGCAGCCGGCGGCCATCAGGACCCTCCGCCGGTCGAACCGGTCGGCGACGACGCCGGCCACCGGCATGGCCAGCAGCATGGGGAGGAACGCCATCGTGCTGGTGATGCCGAAGGCGGCCAGCGAGCCGGTGCGCTGCAGCACCCAGATCGGGATGGCCCATGCGGTGAGCGCCGAGCCCGCGGTGGACACGAGCTGGCCGGTGGACACCGTGACGAACCGGCGCATGCTCGGCGCCAGCCGCGGGTCCGGCACGGCCGGCGCCGACCGCAGGCCACGGGCGACGCCGTGCAGCCACCAGCGCGGCACCGGGTCGTCGCTCGGCCGGGGCAGCGCCGGCTCGTCGTCCTGGCCGTTCTGCTGACCGATCGCGCGGTGGGTGCGGGTGAGGATCTCGACGAGCTCGGCGGCGCGGTAGCGCAGGAAGAAGTGGCCGGCCTCGTCGAGCACGACCAGCGCGGCGGTGTCGGTGACGAACCGCCACTCCCGGTAGCGCTCGGCGTAGAAGTCGGTGATCGGGTCGCGCTCGCCGACCACCGAGATGATCGGCGCGCGCAGCGGCTCGCAGCCCGATTCCAGCAGCGCGGTGAAGTGCTCCTCGGCCTCCCGGCTGTCGCGGCGCATGTTGCTGATGATCCGGTCGGCCTGCGCCGGCTCCAGCTCGTCCATGTCGACGCCCATCGACTTGAGCCAGGTGAGCTGGGTGCGGTTGCTCGCCCGGTCCTGCATCCACTGGTGCACCCTGGTCAGCCGGCCGGCCGGCCTGGCGAACGGGAACACGCCGCCGACGTAGACGGCCTCCAGCCGGCGGCCGGCCGCCTCCAGCCGGCGGGCCAGCTCGACGATGAGCGCGCCACCGACCCCGCAGTGCCCATAGAGCACCAGCGGGCCCTCGACGCGTTCCAGCACCTCCGTGGCGCACCGGCCGACCAGCTCGTCGAACGGCAGCGCGTCCTCGTCCAGGCCCACGTCGTGACCGGGGATGGCCACCGAGTACAGCGCGTGCCCGGCCGGCATGGCGTCCGCGATCGGCTGGTACACCACGGCCGAGCCGCCGCCGTACGGCACGCAGACGTAGGAGCACACCCGCCGCCCGGTGGGTTTGGTCAGCTCGTAGAGCAGCCGCCGCGGTATGCCGTCGCCGCTGTCCTCGATCAGCGCGGCCAGGCCGCGCACCGTGGGGTGCTGGAAGAGGTCCATCACGCCGACCTGCGCGCTGGTGCCCGCGGTGATCCTGCGCAGCTTGGCGACCACCTGGGTGGCCAGCAGCGAGTGCCCGCCGATGGCGAAGAAGTCGTCCTCGACGCCCACCCGGTCGAGGCCGAGCACCTCGGCCCAGATGCCGGCCACCGCACGCTCGATCTCCGTCTGCGGCTCGACGAACTCCTGGTCCGGCCGGGCGCCCAGGTCCGGTATCGGCAGTCTTGCCCTGTCCAGCTTGCCGTTGGGCGAGAGCGGCAGTGCGTCGATCGCGACGAAGGACTGCGGCACCATGTGCTCGGGCAGCCGGCGCTTGAGCGCCTCGCGCAACGCCGCGGCGTCCGGCCGGTCGGCGTCCAGCCGGTCGGCGACCAGGTACCCCACCAGGCGCTTGTCCCCGGCGGTCGGCTCCCGTACCGCGACCGCGGCGTCGGCCACGCCGGGCTGCTCGCGCAGCACGACCTCGATCTCGCCGAGTTCGATCCGCAGGCCGCGCACCTTGACCTGATCGTCGAGCCGGCCGAGGAACTCCACCGTGCCGTCCGGGCGCCAGCGGGCCAGGTCACCGGTCGCGTACAGGCGCTCACCCGGCTGGCCGAACGGGTCGGCGACGAACCGCTGCGCGGTCAGCTCCGGCCGCCGGTGGTAGCCGCGCGCCACCTGCACGCCGCCGATGTGCAGCTCGCCGGGGACGCCGATCGGCACCTCCCGCAGCCGCCCGTCCAGCACGTGCACCCTGGTGTTGCGGATCGGCGCGCCGATCGGCACCCTCGCCAGCCCGGCCAGCGCGGCCGGGGTGCAGTGCCAGGCGGTGACGTCCACGGCGGCTTCGGTGGGGCCGTACAGGTTGTGCAGCTGCGCCAACGGGATCAGCTCGATGCACCGCTTGGCGACGGTCACCGGCAGTTCCTCGCCGGAGCACACGATCCGTCGCAGCGACCGGCACAGCTCGGCCTGGTTCGCGTCGGCGCCGTCCGCGTCGGCCTGGTCCCCGTCGGCCAGGAAGGCCGAGAGCATGGACGGGACGAAGTGCACGGTGGTGACCCGCTCACGGTCGATGACCGCGCGCAGGTAGTCGGGATCCCGGTGCCCGCCGGGACGTGCCAGGACCAGCCTGGCGCCGGCCAGCAGCGGCCAGAAGAACTCCCACACCGAGACGTCGAAGCTGGCCGGGGTCTTCTGCAGCACCACGTCGTCGCGGCCGAGCCCGAACGCCTCCTGCATCCAGCACAGCCGGTTGACGATCCCGCGATGGGTGTTGACCACGCCCTTGGGCCGCCCGGTCGACCCGGACGTGTAGATCATGTACGCGGCCGCGGACCCCGGCAGCGGCAACTCCGGCTCGGTGCCCGGCTCGGTGCCCGGCTCGGTGCCCGGCTGCGTGCCCGGCGCTGCCACCCATTGCCGCTCGTCGTCCAGCATCAGCACCGGCACGCCCGGCCCGGCCGCCGGCAGCGTCCCGGCCAGCCGGCGCTGGCTCAGCAGCACCGCGGCGCCGGAGTCGGCCAGCATGTACGCCAGCCGCTCGGCCGGGTACTCCGGGTCCAGCGGCAGGTATGCTGCGCCGGCCTCGAGCACGCCGAGCAGCGCCGTGACCAGCTCGACGGACCGCTCGGCGCACACCGCGACGACCGACCCGGGGCCGACGCCCATGGCGCGCAGCCGCCGCGCGACGCGGTTCGCCGCGGCGTCCAGCTCCCGGTAGCTGAGCCGGGCGTGCTCGTCGGACACGGCCACCGCGTCCGGGGTGCGCCGGGCCTGCGCGTTCACCAGGCCGTGCAGCGTGGCGCCGGCCGGCAGCGGGGCGTCGGTGGCGTTCCAGGACGCGATCAGCGCCCGCTCCGGCCCGCCGAGCAGCTCCAGGTCGGACACCGGGGCGCCGGGCCGGCGGACCATGTTGCGCAGCAGGGTGTCGAGGTGGCCGGCCAGCCGGGCCATGGTGTCCGGCCGGAACAGCGCCGTGTTGGAGACGAAGCGGCACTTCAGCCCGCCGTCGCGGCCGGCGTAGGCGTGCAGTTCCAGGTCGTAGCGGGTGGCCGGCAGCTCGACGGGCTGCCAGCCGATGTCGGTGCCGGCGCCGACGGTGTCCGGCCGGTCCGGCCGGTCGTAGTTCTGCAGCACGAACATGGTCTGGAACAGCGGCGGGCGGCTGACGTCCCGGACCAGCCTCAGGTCGTTGATCACCTTCTCGAACGGGACGTCCTGGTGCGCGAGCGCGCCGAGCACGGCGTCCCTGGTTCGGCCGATGAGCTGCTCGACGGTGGGGTCGCCGCTCAGGTCGCAGCGCAGCGGCAGCATGTTGACGAACATGCCGACCACGCCGTCCAGCTCCGGCGCGGACCGCCCGGCCACCGGTGAGCCGACCGCGAAGTCGGTCTGCCTGGTGTAGTGGGCGAGCAGCGCCTGGTAGCCGGCCAGCATGGTCATGAACAGCGTGGCGCGGTGCCGCCTTCCCAGCTCGCCGAGCGCGCCGACCAGGTCGGCATCCAGGTGGAAGTGCTCCGAGGCGCCGCCGTAGGTCTGGGTCGCCGGGCGTGGCGCGTCCGCCGGCAGCTCCAGCACCGGCACGCCGCGCAGCTGGTCGAGCCAGTAGCCGACGCCGGCCTTGGCGCCGTCGCCGGCCATCCGCTCGCGCTGCCAGCTGGCGAAGTCGCCGTACCCGACGGGCAGCTCCTCCAGCCGGGCGGCGCCGCCGTCGCGGTGGGCCCGGTACAGCGCGGCGAGGTCGTTCAGCAGGATCTCGTTGGACCAGCCGTCGGTGACGATGTGGTGCATGTCGAGCAGCACGGCGTGCTCTGCCCCGCCGGCCAGCCGCAGCACCTTGGCCCGCAGCAGCGGCCCGGTCGCCAGGTCGAACGGGCGCGCCGAGGCCTCGGCGACGGCCAGCCGGGCGGCCTCCTCGCCCGGCACGTCGAGCAGCGGCAGCGGCACGCCGGCCGGCGGGTCGACCGCCACGGTGGGCCGGCCGTCCTCGGTGGCCGGAAAGCGCATCCGCAGGCTCTCGTGCCGCGCCATCAGGTCGTCCAGCGCCTGCCGCAGGGCGGTGTGGTCGAAGTCGGGCCCGAACCGCAGGATCAGCGGCACGCCGTAGGCCGCCGTGCCCGGCGCGAACTGCTCCATGAACCACAGCCGCTCCTGCGGGAACGACAACGGCGGCGGCTCGCCGGCCGGGCGGCGCGGGATGCGGGACGTCGTGGTCGACCCGGGGGCCCCGGCGGCCCTGCGCAGCCGCTGCTCCAGCAGCGCCCGCTTGACCTGCGACCGGCCGGTGGCGGTGTCCGCCGTCACGGGTTGCTCCCGAGCTGGTGCAGCGCCTCGTCCTCGGTCAGCGCGTCGATCTCCGCGGCCAGCAGCCGCTCGACCTCGGCGGCCACGCCGGCCATCGTGGTGTCGGCGAAGAACGCCTGGATCGGCAGGTCGATCTCGATCGCCGCGGACAGCCTGGCGATCACCCGCAGGGCCAGCAGGGAGTGCCCGCCGAGATCGAAGAAATCGTCGGTGGCGCCGACCCGCTCGGCGCCGAGCACCTCGGCCCATACCTGCGCCACCAGCTCCTCGGCGGCGGTCCGGGGTTCGACGTGCCGGTGCTCGTGCTCCGGCGGGCGCTGGTGCTGCGGTCCACTGCTGACCGTGGTCGCCAGCGGGGCGACGGGCAGGACGGCGAGCGCCGTGTCCTGGTCGGCGAGCGCGGTGTCGAGCACCCGGCGGAACGCGTCGACCAGCTCGCGCGCGGTGCTCGCGTCGAACAGCGCCGTGTCGTACTCCAGGCGCCCGTGCCGGCCGCCGACCTCCAGCATGAGGTCGTCCTCCGCGGTGGTCGACCCGCCGTTGACCGTGGTCGGCAGGTAGTTGAACCCGACCTGGTAGAGCGGCCCGGCGCCGGTGTCGCGGCGGGTGGCGAACGCCTCGACGAGCTTCTGGAACGGCATCTCCTGGTGGTCCCAGGCGGCTACTGCGGTGTCCTTGACCCGGTCGAGCAGCGCGGCGAAGGTGTCCCCGCCGGTCACCGCCAGCCGCAGCACCACCATGTTGACGAACATGCCGATCAGCGGCTGCAGCTCGGGCAGGTCGCGGCCGGCGACCGGCACGCCGACGACGATGTCCGCACGGCCGCAGAGCCGGTGCAGCGTGGCGACCCAGCCGGCGAACAGCACCATGAACGGGGTGGCGCCGGCTCGGCGGGCCACCGCGGGCAGAGCCTCGACGGCCGCGGGCGGCAGCTCGAAGATGATCTCGGAGCCGGCGAAGCCGCGGTCCGGCGGGCGCGGCCGGTCGGTGGGCAGGCCGTGCACGGCCGGCAGGCCCGCGAGCGCCCCGTGCCAGAACGCCGCCAGCTCGGCGAGGACGTCGCCGCGCAGCCGGTCGCGCTGCCACACTGCGAAGTCGCCGTACTGGATCGGCAGGTCGGGCAGCTCCGGCGCCCTGCCCTCCGCGGCCGCGGCGCACAGCTCGGTGAGCTCGGCGCGCAGGTTGCCGCACGACGCGGCGTCCAGCACGGTGTGGTGGGCGACGATCAGCAGCAGCCACCGGCCCTCGTCCGGCCCGGTGTCGTGGCTGACGTCGCGCCTGACAAGGCGGGCCCGCCACAGCGGCGGCTCGTCGAGCCGGAACGGCTGGTTGAGCAGCTCGTCACCGAGCCGGTCGACCAGCCGGCCGGCCTGCTCCGGGGGCTCGCCGCCGAGGTCGACCACGGCCAGCGGCAGCGCCGGCCGCTGGTGCACCACCTGCATGAGCTGGCCGTCGTCCACCCGCAGCGACGTCCGTAGGATCTCGTGCCGGTCCACGACGGTGGCCAGCGCGGCGACCACCTGCTCGGCGGTCAACGGGTATGGCAGCGGCTGCCGGTACTGGAGGTGGTACACCGGCGACCGCCCGGCGAACTGGCTGGCGAACCAGACCCGCTCCTGCGCGTAGGACGCCGGCACCACCCACTGCCGGGCGGCCGGGCCCGCCGGCGGGGTCGCGGTCTCGGACATGATGGTCGGGTCCTCCTCAGCCCTGTGGGCGGGGCAGCCTGGGTATGGTCGTCTGCGGGGTGCCGCCGGCCGCGGCCTCGGTGGCGTTGGTGGCGCTGAGCGCGGCGACCCGCTCGGCCAGGCCGGCCACTGTCGGGGTCTCGAACAGGCTGCGCATCGGCAGCCGGACGCCGGCCGCCTGGCGGATCCGGGCGATCAGCTCGACGGCCACCAGCGAGTTGCCGCCGAGGTCGAAGAAGTCGTCGTCGATGCCGACCTCGTCGACCCGAAGCACCTGCCGCCACACCGCCGCGACGGTGGCCTCCAGCTCGGTGCGCGGCGCCATGTGGTCCGCGCCGCTTCCGGCAGCCGGTGGGACCGGGGTGGCCGGCAGCTCGGCGCCGGCCTGCAGCGCCTCGGTGCTGGTGCGGGCGGCCCTGGCCAGGAGCTGGTCGACGGTCTCGGTGTTGATCACGACCTGCGGGCCGAGGTCGGCGGCCAGGACGCGGTGCAGCGCCTCGACGCCGTCCGACGGCCGGATACCGCGCTCATCGGCGGCACCGCCCTTGCGGCCGTCGGTTGGGCCGGTGTGCGGCTGCGCAGTCGCCGGCGGGGCCGGCGTGTCGAGGTTGTCGACGACGGCGGCGGCGTCCACCCGGCGCAGCACGAAGTCGCCGATCGACACCAGCTCGCGGCCGTCCTCGCCGGCCAGGGTCAGGTCCGCCGAGACGATGCCGTCCGCGGTGTCGGCGGCGTGGTAGCGCAGGTGGCTGTAGAACCGGGCCGGCAGCGGCTCCCGGACCAGCACCCGGCCGTAGCTCAGCGGCAGGTAGGAGCCGTCGCCGCGGCTGCCGAACGAGGTGGCGACGTCGAGCAGCGCCGGGTGCAGCGGCCACCGGTCCAGGTCGGCCAGCGCCGGCGCGGGTGCCTCGACGATGGCCAGTTCCTCGCCGTCGCCGACGAACCTCTGCGCGAGCGCGCCCCACCGCGGGCCGAACGTGACCATGCTGGTGCGGCCGCCGCCCGATCCTTGCCCGAACGCGGTGGCGGCCGGGTCGCTGTCGGGACGGCAGCGGGCCTTGACGGCGGCCAGGTCCAGGGTCGGCGCCGGGCCGGGGTCGACCCAGCGGCCGCTGCCACGGACGTGCACGCTGCGCCGGCCGGCGGCGACGCTGGCCACGGTCAGCTCCTCGCCGGCCAGCTCGACGCGGTACTCGGTCACCGCGCCCTGCGGCACGGACAGCGGCTCGAGGAACGCGACGTCGGTGAGCTCGACGGCGGCCGGGGCGCCATGGCCAAGGTCACCGCCGTTCGGCCGCGGGGTGAGCGTGGCCACCGCGGCGCGCAGGCACTCCAGATGCCCGGTGCCGGGCACGACGGGTACGCCGGCGATGCGGTGCTCGTCCAGCAGCCACTGGCCGTCCGCGGAGATCGCGCCCCAGCAGGCCCGCTCGTCCCTGGTCCGCAGCAGCGGGTGGTCCAGCCCGGCCAGCAGGCCCGGCTCGGCCGCGCCGGCCTCGACCGCCATGCCCACCTCGAGCCACGCTCCCCAGTTCAGCGAGAGCACCCTGGTGCCCGGCCAGCCGCCGTCAGGGTCTGCCGAGCAGCGCGCGAACGCGTCGAGGAAGGCGTTGGCGGCGCAGTAGTCGACCTGGCCGAGGCCACCGGCGATGCCGGTGACCGAGGAGCACAGCACGACGAAGTCCAGCGGCAGGTCGCCGAACGCCTGCTGCAGGGCCAGGGTGCCGGCGAGCTTCGGGGCCAGCACCGTGGCCGCGGCGGCGTGCTCCTTGACCTCGGCCATGCCGCCGCCCGGCAGCCCGGCCGCGTGCACGATGCCGTCCAGGCCGCCGAACGCCCGCTCGGCCTGCTCGCGGACCTCGCGGAGGGCGGCTGGGTCGGTCACGTCGGCCGCGACGACCAGCACGGACGCGCCGGCCCGCGCCATCCGCCGGACGGCCGCGACGGCCCGGCCGGTGCGGCCCGCCTCGCCGTGCACGGCGAGGTGGGCGTCCCACTCGTCGCGGGGCGGCAGCCCCGAACGGGACACCAGCACGAGCCTGGCGCGCAGCCGCCTGGCCAGGTCCTCGGCCACCGTGATGCCGATGCCGCCGAGGCCACCGGTGATCAGGTACCGGCCCTGCGGCCGGAACGCGGTGCCCTGGCCGCCGGCCAGCGTCACCTGCTGGTGGCCGCCGGCCCACCGCCGCCCGCGGCGCAGCGCCACCGTGCCGGCGGCGTCCCCGGCCGGCTGGCACAGCTCGGCGAGCAGAGCCCGTGACCCCTGGTGACCGGAAACGTCCAGGTCGATCCGCCGTACCCGCAGCCACGGCAGCTCCAGCGGCAGGACCTTGGCGATGCCGGCCAGCGTGGCGTGCTCCGGCCGGGTCAGGTCGCCGCCGAGCACGTCCTCGGTGCCGGCCGACAGCACGTCGAGGTGCACCGCGTCCGGCGTCACCGCGGCCAGTGCCTTGGCGAGGTGCAGCACGCTGAAGAACCCGCGGGACTGGGCCCGCCACGTCGCGTCGACGTCGGAGCCGGCCGGGTCCCCGTCCAGCGCCCAGGCGTGCACGATCCGCTCCGGCGGCCGGCCAAGGTCGGCGATCAGCGCGTCGTAGTCGGCCCGCTCGGCCGGCCGCAGCGTGAACGCGTCGCCGGTACGGCCGAAGGTGGCGCCCGACCGTACTGCTGTCACGTTCGTGCCGGCGGCGCGCAGCGCGTCGGCGACCGCGGCGCCGGCCGGGCGGTCGGCGAAGACCAGGCAGTGCGACGGCGGGGCTGCCGCAGCGGCCAGCGGTGGGAGCTGGTGCCAGGTCGGTACGGC
>Ga0210378_10001075_pt1 | contig 14250 bp, 16 predicted proteins | sample PLM1_60_b1redo_FD_155465 | JGI IMG/M metagenome (GOLD analysis project Ga0210378, IMG submission 155465) | Groundwater sediment microbial communities from an aquifer in East River, Colorado, USA - PLM1_60_b1 redo | ecosystem: Environmental > Terrestrial > Soil > Riparian zone | place: USA: East...
ATCGGCCGTGAACAGGATGCCGGCCGCTTCCGCGAAGACCATCTGCTGCACGACCACGGCCATGTGGACCGTACGGTGGTCGATGCCGTTCCGCTGGCGGTAGGTCACGGCCCGCTCGGTGAACAGCGAGGCCCAGCACCGGCCGACGTGCTGGAGGATCGCGGCCGGGCCCACGACGTTCAGGTACGTGTCCTGCTGGCCGGCGAAGGAGGCTGTCGGCAAGTCCTCTGCCGTCGCGCTGGATCGGACGGCGTAGGCGGCTTGCTCGCCGAGCTGGGCGAGAGCGCCGGTGATCGCCGCCGCCAGATCACCAGGAATGGCGATCCCTTCGATGGTCCTGCGGATCTCCGCGCTGAGCGTGCGGATCGCCTCCCGGTCGTCCGGATTCAGGCGCGACAGCTGATCGAGCCGACCGCCGATCGACGGCGCTTGCGCCATGATCCGCCGGAAGGCATCCGTCGTCACGCAAAAGCCAGCCGGCACGCGGATGCCCTCGATCCGCGACAGCCCGCCCAGGTGCGCGCCCTTGCCGCCAACGACCGCGACCTGCATCTCGCCAACCTCTTGAAGACCCAACACGTACTGCTCGATCATCGCGATACCTCCGAGGCAGCCGTGCTCCATTGCCCTGCACTGGCCGGTCGAATCACCGGCGTCTCGAGCTCTGTCGAACCTCTTGTTGGGCACGTCCTCATCTCTCGTTGCCTTCCCTCTGACGAGTCGGCCGGCCGCTCCTGCGAGTCGGGCGGCGCGCACACCCGCACCTCCGCGCCGAGCGCCCGCAACCGCACCGCCAGTCCCACCAGCAGTCCGACGTCACCGCGTCCCCCGTCCGTCGACAACAACACACGCACGTCGTGCCCCCGATGTCTTCGTCCGTACTGGGTCCGGCCGACGATCCTGCAGCACGACCCGGGTCTTGCGGCAAGCCCCCCAGTTCGCTATACGTTAAGAGTGGCAAGGAGTGAGATCTCCTTGCCTTGCCTTTTGGCCGTCCGCTGGGAACTGACACCCTTCTTGCGAAGCGGCGGCGCGCCGCGTACGGCGATACACGTCGTTGGCCCAGGAGGATGTCCCATCGGCCTACGGATGCAGCCGCGGCACGAGAAGTCCTCCTCTTTGCCGGCAAGGCCCGAACGACGTCGAGCGCGCCACCGTTCTCCCGGACATCGCCGCGCAACGCGAGCGCGGGCGAAGCTCGCCTAACGGACTTCCGCCGAGCTTGACGGTCGCCCTAGCTCAAATCGGCCGGCACCCAAGCGAACGGCCCCACCGCTACCCCCACCCGGGTCGCCCAGATCGTGGCCCGGCTGCCCGCCGCACCGACCAGATACTCGACCTGTGCGCCGCTTACACCGGCCAGCGTCGACGCCCGGCACCGCGCGGGACGGAGCACGCTTGTCTGTGCGGCTGCGCCTCATGTGTGCGGGCGCATCTGCGCGCGAAGAGCCTCCAGGTCCATGCTGGTCCAGTGCTCGACGATCTTGCCGTCACGCACGCGCATGATGTCGATAAACTCCCACTCGACGCGGTTGCCCGATGCCGGCACCGTTGGTCCCTCGCCGCCTGTCTGGAATCCGGGTCGCGCCCGCGGGGGGCCTACGGCGATGCCGACAACGCGTCCGTCAACAACGCGACGAGCGCCGCGTGCTGCACGTCGGCGGATGACGACACCTCCTCTTCCGAGCCGTCGAGTGCCCTGGCGGCGAGCCCGGCCTTGCTGTCGATCAGTTCAGCGATCCTGGTGTCGATGGTCTGCGCGGCGATGATGCGCCACGCGGTGACGGGCTCCTTCTGACCGATGCGGTGGCTTCGGTCAATGGCCTGGGTCTGCTCCGCGTTGGTCCAGGAGAGCTCGGCAAGCACGATGTTGGAGGCGACCTGCAGGTTGAGACCCACACCGGCCGCGGTCAGGGAGCAGACCACGATGGCGACGTCAGGATCGTTCACGAAGGCGTCGATGTGCTTCTGCCGCGACGCGGGCGTCTGGTCGCCACGGATCGACGAGAAACGGATCCCCAGTCTGGCGAAGGACTCCTCGGCGATGTCCATGACGTCTATGTGCTTGGCGAAGAAGACCACCTTGCCCGCGCTTCGCGCGAGCTGCGCCGCGTAGTCGGCGGCGAGGCCGGCCTTGGCCTGGCCGATGCGTCGCACCATGCTGAACACGTTCTCGTCGGTCTTCGTCGTGGTCGTGTCTTTCTGCTCCCACGTGGCCACCCTGTGCACGAGTTCATGGTCGATGCCCTCGGCGACGGGACCGGACGGGCGCCTCGCGAGTGCGCTCTCATACCGTGACACCAGGCGCCGCGCGAGGCCACGCTCGGCCGCCCGGATCGAACGGCCGGAGTTCTCGTCGAGCTCGACGGGAAGGTCGGCGATACGGCGTGCGGGGATGTCGGCGGCCACGTCGACCTTGCGGCGACGGACGATGCCGAGGTCGATCACGCAGCTGCGGGCGGCGGGGTAGAACCCGACGTCAGCGGGCGTCAGGCCGGTCTCGTCCAGCGAATCCATCAGCTCGGCGAGCGGCTTCGTCTCATCGATCCAGCCGAGAAACTGCCAGATGACTTTGAAGTCCTCGATGTCGTTGATCAGCGGGGTGCCGGTGAGGGCCATCAGCAGGGGACGCGCGATGCGGGACCGGATGCGCTCGGAAAGCTCCAGCACGTGCCGCGAGCGCTGGGATGTCTTGTTCTTGATGAAGTGCGCCTCGTCGACGACCATGCCCCGGAAGCCGAAGTCGCCGAGCCAACCCACATGGCGATCGAGCACTTCGTAGTTGACGACGACGATGTCGGCGAAGCCGTCGATCGTGTCACCGTTGCCGTGGATCACGGTGGCCGAGCGGTGGGGTGTCCAGAGGCCGGCCTCGCGAGCCCAGTTGGTCTTGACGACGTTCGGTACGACCACGAGCAGCGGGTACGCGTTCGCTGCCTCCGCGGCGCGCAGCGCCTGAGCCGTCTTGCCCAAGCCTGGCTCGTCGGCGAGCAGGAACGTCCGGTGGCCGGACGCGGCTGCGGCGACCAGTTGAGCCTGGTGCGGCATCAGCTCCAAGCCACCCGCTGCGTGCCGGGAGGACGGCGCGGGAAGGGCCATGCACGCCGAGGCCCCGCCGCCGGCGCGCTCGAACGAGCTCAGGAGCGGGCCGAGCAGCTCCCAACCGGCCAGGTGGTGCGGACGGGCCGTGCTCTGCCGGGCGGACGCGAAGTCGGGGGCGAGGAAGGGGTTGGCCAGCTGTCGTGAGACGACCGACTGTGGCACGACCCGACGCCCGGTGGTCGTGGAGGCGGCCGCGGGCTCGGTCGGCGTGACCTCATCGGGGGTCGACTCGATACCGACGGTCCTCAGCATGTCTCGCTTGAGCGACCTGGCGGCGTCGGAGACGACAGAGTCCCCGGCGAGAAGCGCGAGGAGCGCGGAGTCGCGTACGGCGGTCTTCGCGAGGATCGTCGCGATCCCGTCGAGGCGCTTGAGCTGCTCGGCGCGGGTTCCGCTGACGTTTTCCTCCGCCCGGACCCGGGCGTGCTCCTCGCGCACCAGCAGTGCGACGACCTGGAATTTCGTGCGCAGTGCGGGCGTCCCGGGGCCGCGGTGGACCGCCGCCTCGACCTCCCGGACGGCGCGGGCGAGCACCGAAATGAGGTCATCGGGGTCGCGGACGCGTCGCTGCTTCCGCGGGGCGGTGTGGCGAGCGCCCGTCTGGGACTGGCCTCGTCGAGCCAAAGAGTCCTCCTCTGGACTGCACGGCACGCTTGCCGCGGCGGGCTGCCGCCACGCAGTCCCGCGGTCGGGCGGTGGACGTCGAACGGAGTGGGCACGGGTGCTCTACTCCGAGACGCGACTCGGCCCCCACGGATCTGCGAGAGATCGACGCGTGGGGATCCGACAGACCGCCACGGTGGGAACCTGCGGCCATCAGACTGGGGCCGCCGCACCAACCGCCAAAGACGTGTCGCCAGACCGGCGGCGTTGCCTAGGATCGGTGCTGAACCAATACTAGCGCCCGTCAACCCGTGCAGGGAGTGCGGCACTGTCGAGCGGTGGCTGATGCGCGCACTGAACCTGCGAAAACACGAAAGCCCGGACCAAATGGTCCGGGCTTTCGTACTGTGTAGCGGGGGCAGGATTTGAACCTGCGACCTCTGGGTAATGAGCAGGCTTCGGCACGTCTCAACAACGCCAACGTATGCAGAGTCGTGTGACTCACTACAGGTCAGGCCGGTTTGACTGGCGCGCACGTGAGCGAGCCCGTCTCAGGGTTCGCGCCCGGTCTCGGTCACGCAGATGGTCACGTTCGCGTGCCGGCCGCTCCGCCCAGCGAAGTGCCGTCGGAACCGCAAGGTGCCAGTGCCGTGGTGGTCGACGATCAGATGGTGCTTGGAGCCGGGACGGGCGCGGTCGACCGGCGAGGGGCCGACATGCTCCCCCCTTGAGCGCCCGGACGTGCGACCCGTCCACGGCACAGTCGTCCAGGTCCCACAGCACATCCGCTCATCGGCTACTTGTTAACTGGTGGTACGACCGCAGCCCGGCCAGGCGTGGTCGAGGTGACCGGCGGGGACGGTCGAAGCAGGTACCCGCCGCTCCCGACGCGCCGGGTAGGGCATTGGCCGATGCGATGAGCGGCATTACCTACCGCCGACATGCCGCCCACGGACCGCCGGAACAGCCACATCTGGCCCCTGAACAGGGAAAACGCGGCTCTTATTCTGCCACGTTAGGTCCACAGCAAACGCGTACCCAGCGCGGACCGAGACGCAGGGCAGACGCCTGTTAAGCGTCGCCCAGCGGTCCCGAGCTCTCTGGTGGGCGAACCGATGTAGCCGCCGCTGTCGGCAGAGCATCCGCCGCCAATGTCTGCGGATCCCCGCCGGTACGCACTGTTAGGCCCTGCCCGCCTTACAACATGACGACCCGTCCGTCGGATCTGGCCGCCACCGCTTGAGCGGCCGCAGCAAGACGGCGTGGATCTTTCTCCCGCGAGATGGCGCGCATGGCTCGATACTGACGCCTGTCGGTCGGTACACGGTTGGTGTCGGCGACGCAGACGGCGAGGGCATACGCCAGGTACCCGTGCGTGCACGGCGGCTTCACCGTGTTCCCGACGGCGGTGTTGCGCTCGTAGGCAGTCCTGCAGTGGGCCGGGTTACTGCTCATCGTCGACCACTGGGCTGCAGGTGGCGTTGCTCGAGTGGCCGACAAGCAACACGCCCTCGACGCCGTCAAGAAGTTCGAGGCCGCCTACGGAGCCAAGTTCGGCAAGGCCGTCGCCAAGATCACCGACGACCTGGACGAGCTGCTGGCGTTCTACGACTACCCCGCCGAGCACTGAGCCCACCTCAGGACGACCACCCCGATCGAGTAGACCTTCGCGACCGTCCGACTCCGCCAGCGGGTCACCAAGGGACCCGGCTCCCGCGCCGCCGGCGTGGCGATGGCCTTCAAACTCATCGAGTCCGCCCAGGCCCGCTGGCGCGCGGTCAACGCACCCCACCTGGTCGCCCTGGTCCGCGCTGGCGCGAGGTTCGAGAACGGCAAACTCGTCGAACGACCCGACGAATCGGGAGGTGATCAGCAAGCCGCGTGACCAGGGCGGCCATGAGACCGGTCGGCATGTCGGTCAGCGGGAACTTCCGGATCAGGTTCAGCTGCTTGACGGGGGGCATGGACGGACTCAGACATGCAGGGTGGGCCGGTAGATGAGCTCTTGGGTGTGACCGTCGAGCGTCCGGCTCTCGATCAGCTCGAGGTCGAAGTCGGCCCCACCCTGGAAGATCGGGTCCACCCCGGTCTGACCGGTGATCACAGGGAAGAGCGTCACCTGGACGCGGTCGACCAGACCGGCGGCCATCAGCGCCCGGTTCAACGACAGGCTGCCGTGCGAGCGCAACGGCACCTCGGACTCCTCCTTGAGCCGGGCGACGACGTCGACGGCGTCGCCGCTCACGACGGTCGCGTCCGGCCAGTCGAGCGGTCCTTCCAGTGTGGTCGACACCACCGTTGCCGGCAGGTTCCTCATCCGGGTGACCCATGGGTCACGGACCTCGGACTCCTCGGTGCTCGAGGCCAGCATCTGCGCGTGCGCCCGATACGTGTTGGCCCCGAAGACCATCCGCTGCTCCTGGTCGTACAAGGCGAGGCGGTGGTCGAGCAGCTCGGGGCCTTGCTTGCCCCAGTAGCCGCCCCAGTTGCCGCTGTGGGCGCCGAAGCCGTCGAGGCTGGTAAAGACGTCGAAAGTGTAGGTAGCGGTCATGATGTTCTCCTCGAGTACGGTTGATCGGGTGTGTCGATACAGACTGGAAACCTCGGCGAAAACTCATCGCCGTTGGACTCCTGGAGTCCGGCCGCCCCGGACGCGGATTGACCACGGCCAAGACGGTCGCGAAGGTCAGCGTGGTCAGCGACACGGCGAGGGAAGAAGAGCGTAGGCGACACCGACTACCCGACCCGCGAGGGGATCGCGCGGTGTGTGGCCAGGGCGCCCGAACCACCACATTGCCGACATCTTCGTTCGAGTGGACCGCTACGCCCGCCCGCTAGGTGTCTAGCCGCCGGGTGTCGAGGCCCGGGACGGCGGTGCGGCAAGCTCAGCCAGGTGGTGTAGCGAGTTGGTGAGATGCTCAGGGCCGAACGGCGGGAACTGGATGTACTCCCGGCGGAACTGTGGCACCGCCGACCAGTCGTAGGTGAGCGTGACCCCAGTCTCGGACGGACCGAGCGGCGCAAGGTCGTAACGCCAGACCCAGCCGCCGAACTCCAGGTGACCGTCGCCCTTCTCATACCCCGTCAGCCAGCCAATGGCGCGCGGCGGGTCCAGCACCTGGACCTTGTTGACCACCTTGTAGTCACCGTCTGGATGGTTGGCGTGATGCATGTCCATCCGGAAAATCTGCCCCACCTCGGTCAGCGGCGTCCGGTCAGCAGCTTCCTGAACCCAGCCGGTGCCATCGATCGCAGAATGGGTCGTCGGGTCCGCCAGCACCGCGAACACCCTCGCGGCGGGCACGGCGACAGTCAGGGTGGCGCTCACGTTCTCCTGGTCCACCGTGGGCTGGTTGGTCATGGCGAAATCCTTTCTCGTTGGTTGGTCATCGTTCGGTTCGACCGGACCACCGCACTGATCTCATCGGTTGTGGTACTCGTGGCGCTCTCAGCTACTTGGCGCCAGCGGTCCATGCTGGTGTCCGCACCCCGATGAAGGGCCCTCGCACGAGATGGAACAGTTCATGGGGTCCGGTCAGGTGGGGCGGTGGTCAGGTGTCCGGGGTCAGGCGTGCCCGTCGCGTCTGGAGGAAGGTTCGTTCGGTGTTGTTCGTGGCCAGGGTGATTGCCTCGTCGTAGGCGGCGACGGCGTCCGAGGTGCGGCCGAGGCGGGTGAGCAGGTCCGCGCGGGTGGCGGGCAGCAGGTGGTAGCCCGGTAGGTCCAGCTCGTCGATGGTGGCCAGCGCCAGTGCTGGTCCGTGCACCTCGGCGACGGCAACCGCGCGGTTGAGCGCGACGATCGGGGTCGGGGTGTGTTGCAGCAGCTGGTCGTAGAGCGCCAGCACCTGCGTCCAGTCGGTCGCCGGCCCGTCCGTGTGCACGGCGTTGATCGCGGCCTGCACCTGGTACGGCCCCGGTTGAGCACGGCGCAGGCACCGGCGCACCAGCTCATGGCCCTCGGCGATCAGCTCCCGGTTCCACAGCGACCGGTCCTGCTCCGCGAGCACCACCAGCTCACCCGAAGGCCCCACCCGTGCCGGCCGCCGGGCTTCGGTGAGCAGGAGCAGCGCCAGCAGCCCAATCGCCTCGGGCTCGTCGGGCATCAGCTCGGCGAGCGCCCGCGCCAGGCGGACGGCCTCCAGACACAGGTCCGTCCGCAGCAGCTCTCCCGACGTGGACGTGTATCCCTCGTTGAAGACCAGGTAGAGCACGGTGAGTACCGAGGTCAGCCGATCGGGGAGTTCGGCGGCGTCGGGCACCCGGTAGGGGATGCCGGCGTCGCGGATCTTCTTCTTCGCCCGGACGATCCGCTGGGAGACGGTCGCCTCCGGCACCAGGTAGGCCCGCGCGACCTCCGCCACCTCCAGCCCGCCGAGCAGGCGCAGCGTGAGCGCGGTCTGCGCGAGCGGCGACAGCGCCGGGTGGCAGCAGGTGAAGATCATGCGGAGCTGGTCGTCGCGCACCGGTCCCACCTCCTCTGGCTCGTCGGGTTGGTGCAACAGCAGCGCCTGCGCGTGGCGGGCCTCCCGGGTGGATTCCCGGCGCAGGCGGTCGATCGCCCGGTTGCGGGCGGTGGTCACGATCCACGCGCCCGGATTGGGCGGCGGCGCCTCGTCCCACTTCTGGACGGCCACCGCGAATGCGTCCTGGACGGCCTCCTCGGCGAGCCCGATGTCACCGAGGAGGCGCGTCAGCGTGGCCACGCACCGGCCGTACTCCGCCCGGTAGACGCTGTCCAGATCCATCCGCGCTCATTCCCCCGACGCGCCGTTGAACGGGCGCACCTCGATCGGGCACCCGCAGGCCAGCGCGCACTTCGCGGCCCAGGACAGCGCCTGGTCGAGGTCGTCGCACCGGATCACCCAGAACCCGCCGAGCTGCTCCTTCGTCTCGGCGAACGGGCCGTCGGTCATCGTGGTCGTGCCGTTGCCGGGGCGGACGACCGTGGTGGTGGGCGAGGGCAGCAGGCCGCCGACGAACACCCACGAACCGGCGGCCTTCATCTCGTCGGTGACCTTGCCCGTCCGGGCCATCTGCGCCTGCAATTCCTCTTCGGACTCCGGCGCGCTTTCGTCGAACTGGACGGCGAGCAGGTACTGCTTCATGGCGAACTCCTTCGAAGGATCAGGCGGACAGGCGGCGGGCGATGGCCGGGATCACGATCGCGGCGGCGACCACGTGCGTCAGCATCAGCAGCACCTTCGTGGCCGCGGACGCGTCCGCGAGCACATCCGGTACCAGTGACAACGCGGTGAGCACGATCGTGGTGCGGACGAACGCCGTGCGCGGACGGCGAGCCGTACGGGCCAGTACCAGGGCGAGCACCAGGCCCACCACGGAGAAGATGACGGTCAGCACGGCGAACCCGGACACCGGGATCGGCGCGCCGCCGACAACGAGGCTGATCCCGGCGAACTTACCCGCCGCGGCGACGGTCGCGGTCGCCGCGGCGGCGACGGCCGCGGCGGTCAGGCCGCCGGTGATCAGTGGCTTCGCGGGAGCGACGGTGATGACGGACATCGTGGGCCTCCGGCGAGTGGCGACCGGCCCGTTGCCGGCCTCTCACCTTGGCTACGAACGGGCTCGACGCCATTCGACACCACCGCAGAAAAATCAGAAGACGTACTCACCCCGACCGCGTCCGAGGCGACAAGGCCTACTCGTCACGAGCGATCCGACGGCATCTGCGAACCCGCGGCATCACCGCCGTGATCCCCGAGCCTGCCGACCATGCCGGGCACCGCAAACGCCGCGGCTCCCGCGGCGGCCCGCTCCCGATAGGTCTGCCCCGCCAGCGGCGGGTCGCGACCTGAGCGGATCGGATCATCACCGGATTGTCGCAACCCAGCACCGCCGGCGTACCTTCAATGCCGCCCCGGGCGGGGAGTGGATGATGGCGTGTCACGCCGTGCGTCTGCTCGCTTCTGCGCCCGGACCGCACCAGTCCGGGCACGCCGATTGGGTCGCCGCGAAGGTCGCTCTCGGAGAAGCGTTGGTCGAGGTCCCGGACAACGCCCACTGCGTGCACACACGCGGCGGTCTGGGCAAGCGCCACCGCGGCTTTCGACTGCGACTGAGATGGAGGCGTCGCTCGCGCACACTCATCGGCACGAGCGCACGACTCGCGGCAGAAGCGGATGTCGAGTCCTCACCTACTGTCCGATGGTGCTGGTATATTCGCCCCGCTGATCGGTGCTGGACCAGGTGGTGGGGGCACTTGTGGCTGAGGTGGCGCTTCGGCCGGTCGACGACTCCGACCTCGATGCCTTGTTCGAACAGATGCGGGATCCCGAGTCGGTCCGGATGGCCGCCTTCACTGCCAAAAATCCCGACGACCGCACCGCATTCGATGTCCACATGGCGAAGGTCAGGACGTCGCCTGAGGTCACCACCCGCGCGGTCACCGTCGATGGACGGCTCGTCGGCAGTGTCGCCAGCTTCGTCGTTGATGGCGATACCGAGGTCACGTACTGGATCGACAGATCCTTCTGGGGGCAAGGCATCGCCGGCCGAGCGCTCGCCCTGCTCCTGGAATCGGTTCGCGTCCGGCCCCTGTTCGCCCGCGCCGCGAGTGACAATGTGAGATCGCTCAAGGTGCTGCAGAGGGCAGGATTCGTGATCATAGGCACGGAGATCTCGTTCGCCAACGGGCGGAACACGGAGATCGAGGAAACGATCCTGCGCCTCGACGAGCCTGCGAAGACCGCGCCATCCGATGTGTCGAGCGGAGAGAGGCAAACTTACTGATCTCGGCATACCGCGGGATGCGGAAGACGTTCACCGAGGATCTCGACCTGTCCGCCGCGAGCCCCACCGGGCGCAGCCTTGCTGTCCGGCTCGGGCAGGCCGGCTACCCCGCGCTCGGCGTCGCGTACGGCATCATCGGAGCGTTGATCGTGTCCATGGCGGCGACCTACCGGCCGGACAAGGCGGTCGGGCTTGACGCCGCCCTCACCACGCTCGCGGCGCAGCCCCACGGCACCGCGCTGCTGCTCCTCGTCGCCGCCGGACTGGCCTGCTTCGGGGTGTACTGCCTCTTCGACGCCCGCTACCGCCGCGGCTGAGGGTGTTCCACCCCGTTAGCCTCGGGGAGGCGTACTCCCAGCACGCCGCCCGGTCCGCGCCGGGTACACCGTCGGTCGGCCGGCGTACGCTGGACACATCCGGGAGTGACGATCCCGGAATCCCCAGTTGCCGGCCCGCTGGCGGCGAGATCAGGGGTGATGTCCATGTCCGTCCTCCAACCCGATCGTGGCGAACCCACGGCGCCAGACCGTGATCCGCCGCAGACCGAACCCACCGACGCGCCCGAGGCGCCCGTCGTCCCGCGCCAACGCGCGGTGCCACGCACCCGGTGGAGTGCGGCCTGGGTGGGCATCTGCGCCGCCGCGCTGGTCTCTGTGGCGCTGATCGTGTTCATGCTGCAGAACACCCGCAGCGTCCAGGTCAGCTTCCTGTGGCTGCACGGCACGCTGCCGTTGGCCCTGGCACTGCTGATCGCCGCCGTCGGCTCGGCCATCCTGACGATGGTGGCCGGAACCGCCCGCATCACCCAGTTGCACCGACTGGCACGCCGACGCCGCGACTAGCGGCCCGGCGAGACAGCCGCATCGACCTCCCAGGTCCGCGACCGGCACTGCGACGCCGGGGGTGGCGATCGGAAATCGTTGGTGGTGCGTCAGACGGCGGCCAGCACGCCGGGCGGCTCAGTCGCGGTCGCGGGGGCGGGGCCAGTCCGCGACGGGTGTTCGAATCTGGTGGGCAGCGGCTGCGGCTGTTCGATCGGGGCGGTGAGCACGTCGAGCAGCCCGGTCAGTTCCAGCACCCGGCGGACGATCGGTTGGGGGTGGCTGACCCACATCTGGCGTCCAGTGTGGCCGGTGGCGTTGCGGACGGCGACAAGTGCGCTGATGCCGGTGCAGTCCAGGAAGGTGACCCCGGCGAGGTCGACGTCGACGATGGCGGTGGCCTGTTCACGCAGCACCTTGAGCAGCCCGTCGCGGAGCAGGTGCGCGGTTGCCAGGTCGACCTCGCCGACCACGGCGACCAGGGCCGTCGATGGTGACGGCCAACTGATGTCGAGGTGGAGCTGCGTCAACGCGGTCACGGGCGAAAGCGTGGTGGACATCGTGTTCCTCCGGCCCAACTGCTTACACGGATTGCGTGGTGAGCGGGCGGGGACTGGACCCGGGCCGGTGAGGCAACAACCCGAAACTGCGGCGGGTGTTGCGGCCTCGACGAGCTGCGTACGTCGGTGCGGCGCAGCCACCCCACAGGCTACTCCCAAGAGCGTTCTGTCGGGAGCCCGGTGGTGTCCGCCAACCCCCGGCTAGCGCCCGACGCATCGAGGCGTGCGCGACGTCGGTGGCGGGTACATGCTGCTGCGATGACAGGTTCCGGGCTGGTGCAGCGGGCGGCGGCGGCCTTCGGGCGGGCTCGTCGCCGCTTGGGCTGGCTCGATCACGTTGTGCGGGCGGTGGTGCGCTACGACCAGGCCGACGGTGGCCGGCTGGCCGCCGCGGTTACCTACTACTCGTTTTTCGCCGCGTTCTCCTTGGCCCTGCTGGGCTTTGCCATCCTCGGCTACGTGCTGGACGACCCCGCCGTGTTGCGTGCGGTGCAGGGCTACCTGTCGCAGAACCTGCCCAGCCTCGACGCGCAGGTGCTACGCGAGGCGCGCGGCACCGCCGGGCTGGTCGCCTTCGTCGTGCTCCCGGTCGCCGGCCTGTTCTGGGTCGACTCCCTGCGCTCCTCGATCCGGGCCATCTGGCGGCTGCCGCAGTACCCGGGCAACTTCTTCCTCCGCCAAGTCATCGACCTCGCCGTGCTGGCCGGTCTGGGGCTGCTGTTGGCCGCGTCGCTGGCCGCGGCGGCCGGCACCGAAACCCTGCTGACTTGGCTGCTGCGCGACGTGGCCGACGCGGCCGGCCCGCCGGGTCGGTGGCTGCTCGGATCGGCCGGGTATGTACTCGGCATCGGGGTGAACACCGTGCTGGCCATCGCCGCACTGACCGGGCTGCCCCGGCTGCGGATGCGGCTGCGCCGGGTGCTCGGCCCGGCGCTGTTCGTCGCCGCCGGGCTGGAGGCCCTCAAGACCGTCGGCCGCCTCTACGTCCAGCGCACCGAGGCCAATCCGGCCTACCAGGTCGTGACCGGCGCCGTCGCGGTGCTGGTCTTCCTCAGCCTGCTCAACCAGTTCATCCTGTTCGCCGCCGCGCTCACCGCAACCAGCACCCGCGGACCGGTCACCGATCTCGCCGCCGCACCGCCACCCGCCGTCCCGAACAACCCCACTCCAACGGCCGGCGCAACCGCCAACTATCGCGTGATCCCGCGCCGCAGCCCGGCCCGCCGCAAGACCGGCAACGCACGCGGGGCACACCCGCCCCGCCGGCGGCGGTAGCCGCCACCGGCGGCGGCGCGCGGACCACTTCGTGCTCGGACGGGTAGGCCAGCGCTGCCGCTCGTTCCTGGTTGCGGGACCACCGATGTCCGGTCCCCGGTCGAGGATGAACCTTGCCGCCGCTCCCCCAGCCATTCCCTGACGCCACAGAACTCGCGAGTCGGCACGGAACCGACGACACCGGCGCAGTAAAGATCAGGGCAACCGTGCAAGTAGCTACGGGAGCACCAACTCCTTGCGCAGCACGACCATGTACGGAGAGTTAAGGTCCCCCCTCGGACACAAACACACAGCACATCTGCTTGATTTGACGTACTGCGTGGTCAAGCGCGCTTGGCCACGCAATCGCTGCCCAGCATGACCCGATTATTCAAAGGCTCTCAGCGCCGATCGCTACGGCGGCCGAGTCGTAGTCGCGGGGTCCTTTGGCCCTGATGCCGGCTGGCATCCGGTGCCACCAGCGCCGGAACAGCCCGGCGACGATGGTGTCGACCCGCATCCGGGTGCGGGCACGGTTGACCGCGACGTGCCGGTTGCATCCGACCGCCAGGACGTAACCGACACCACGCGCCTGGAGACCGGCGCGCAGGTCCGCGTCGTCTCCGTAGACCTCGTCAGCGGCCACCCACGACGCCGGGCCGCCGGCGCCGAGCGCCGCCCCAATCATCTGCATCACCAGCTGCGGCTGCGTCGCGAACGTAACCGTGGTGGAACACCCGCCCGGGCGCGGCGGTCCGCATCGCCACACCACGACTGCTCCGGCGGGTAGAGCCGCCGGTCCAGCAACGCCCGCCGCGATGCTGGAGCGCGACACCTCCGTCAGCGCGTCTATCCGGGAGCTGCCGACTCATGCACGTACGTGTTTGATCCGCCGGTACGCGAGACTGCCCAGCACGGCCGTGAGCACCAGGTAGCCGCCGAGCTCGATCCACTGGAACGACCAGTATCGGTCGGCCGGTTGCAGGGTCACGTCGAAGTGCAGGTGTTTGGCGGTCATGCATTGGTCGACCCCGCCCGGTCTTGGCCATCGACTTGATGGCCTGGTCCAGGCAGTCCTGGACCGTCGACGGGTAGACGAGTTGGCCGGATTCGGTTCGCAGGTTTGAGACGTGGGTGAGCATGAGGGCGCCGGGCACCTCGTA
>Ga0210378_10001076_pt1 | contig 14242 bp, 10 predicted proteins | sample PLM1_60_b1redo_FD_155465 | JGI IMG/M metagenome (GOLD analysis project Ga0210378, IMG submission 155465) | Groundwater sediment microbial communities from an aquifer in East River, Colorado, USA - PLM1_60_b1 redo | ecosystem: Environmental > Terrestrial > Soil > Riparian zone | place: USA: East...
CGTCTCCTGGTAGACGCAGTGCCGGATGTCGCGGTAGCCGGCCTTGGCCAGCAGCTCTTCGATGAAGTCTCTCGTGAAGAGCGTGACGGAATAGCCGTACCAGAGCATATGGACGACGAACTTGCCGCCCAAGCTCGACACGTCCTCATGGGGGACAAAGAAGTGCGAGAGGTCACCGCGCCGGTACGCGTCGATTCCTTTGTCGACGTCCGGCAGCGCCAGCCGCAGGACTCCCCCCGGCTTGAGCACCCGCTTGAGCTCCTGGAGCACGGGCACGAGGTCGGGATAGGAGATCATCGGCAGCGCGTGGATGCTGACGATGTAATCAAGGACGTCGTCGTCGAGCGGCAGTCCCACCCGGATGTCGCCGACGACGTCGACGCCGGGAAGGTCCTTCAAGTCGGCATTGATCCAGCCGGAACGCACGTCATTTCCACAGCCCCAGTTCATCCGCCGCATCGGCTGGCCGTCCTCTCCCCCGTGAGTGTGGTCCGGCATGCTACTGATCGTCTGGCGGCCAGGCAGGGTTTCCCCCGCACATGCGATTCGTGAAACTTCGTCGGCACCGCCCACGCCACCTGGAGCGAGGTCGACACCGTCTGTCCCGTCCTCACGGAGGTCGGCACCGCTCGCGGCGACCCCACCCGGGACCGCACGAGACCCCAGCGTCGGGCGCGCTCTCGCGCGGCTGGCGGCTTCTGCCCCGAGCGCTGCCGTACCTGCGGCCCTACCGTCACCTGGCGGTGCTGTCCGTGCTCTTGACGGTGGTGTCGGCGGCCGTGGCTCTCGCGGAGCCCTGGCCCCTCGCCTTCATCGTCGACACTGTCCTGGCACAGCGTCCGGCGCCCGAGTGGATCGCCGACATCGTCGGTGACGGAGCGGGCGCACTGATCTTGTTCGCCGTCGTTGCCAGCCTGCTGCTGACCCTCGTTGCCGGCGGACTGGCGATCCTGAACGACTACTTGAACACCGCTATCGACCTCCGCATGGTGCTCGACTTCAGAAGCGACCTCTTCCGCAATGCCCAGCGGCTGTCGTTGACGTTTCACGACGACAACCGCACCGGTATGCTCATGTACCGCATCAACCAACAAGCCTCGTCGCTCGGCCAGATCGTGGTCGCGTTGCCCGCGTTCGCCCAGAGCGGCCTCACGGTCGTGGGGATGCTGTACATCGCCTACCGCATCGATCCTCTCCTGGCGATGCTCGCTGTGGCGGTGGTCCCCTTCGTCTACTACTCGACCATCGCTTATGCCAACCGGGTCGAGCCCCGGCTGCTGAAGGTCCGCGAGCTCGAGGGCAACAACCTCTCGATCGTGCACGAGGCGATGGCCATGCTCCGGGTCATCGTGACCTTCGGCAGGGAACGCCACGAGTTCCAGAAGTTCCGCCGACAAGGCGAGGAGTCCGTCAACGCACGGATCCACCTCACGGTGCGGCAGACGGCATTCCAGTTGCTCGTCAATTTCATCACGGCGGTCGGCTCGGTCGCGGTCCTGGGGGTCGGCGCCTACCAGGTGCTCCGCGGTCGGATCACCGCCGGTGAGCTGCTCGTCGTGGTCGCCTATGTCGCGTCCGTATACACGCCGCTGGAGCAGATGACGCACTCGATGATGACGATGCAGGAGCAGTTCATCGGCTTCAAGCACGCACTGGACCTGCTGGACACGGAGCCCGAAATCAAGGAGAAGCCAGGCGCTGTCGCACTGGACCGGTCCCGTGGCCAGCTCACCTTCGACCGCGTCGGCTTCAGCTACCCGACCCGCCCCAACACGCTGAAGAACGTGTCCTTCAACGTCGCCGCTGGAAGTGCCGTCGCGGTCATCGGGCCCACCGGTGCGGGGAAGTCGACGCTGGCCAGTCTTCTGCCGCGGCTGTACGACGTCAGCCAGGGGTGCGTCTGCCTGGACGGCCACGACGTCAGGGATCTCGCTCTGGAGTCACTGCGGGCGCAGTTCAGCATCGTGCTCCAGGAGCCGCTGCTGTTCTCGGGGAGCATCGCGGAGAACATCGGCTATGGAAAGCCGGGCGCGACGCAGGAGGAGATCGAGCAAGCTGCTCGGGCCGCCAATGCACACGACTTCATCACGAGACTTCCTCTGAAGTACCAGACACAGCTCGGAGAGAGAGGAGCGAAGATCTCGGGAGGTGAGCGGCAGAGAGTGGCTGTGGCACGGGCATTCCTCCGCGACGCCCCCATCCTGATCCTGGACGAGCCGACGTCCTCCATCGACTCACGGACAGAAGGCGTGATCCTCGAGGCACTCGAGCGGCTCATGATGGGGCGGACGACTCTCATGATCGCGCACAGGCTCTCGACGGTCCGCAGCGCGGACCAGATCCTCGTGATGAACCGCGGCGAGTTGGTCCAACAGGGGACGCACGACGAGCTGGTCGCAAGTGGCGGGCTCTATCGACAGCTCTGGGAGGCCCAGACTCTGGAACGCCGACGAGCCGAGCGGGAGCAGCGGCCCGAGCTGGAGCAGCGGCCGGCGGAGCCCATGATCGAGACGCTTGTCGGGGAGGTGCGCAGCGCATGACGGCCGTATCGACCAGGCCGAAATTGGTCCTCCTCGGGATCTTGACGAAGATTCCCGTCGGAGGCGTCAGCTGGCAGGTCGCGCAGTACCTGCTCGGTTTCCGCCGCCTGGGTTACGACGTCTACTACGTCGAGTCGCACGCCGGCACACCGTCGATGCTCATGCGTGACGAGCACGACGACTCGACGGAGCGGGCGGTCACGTTCCTCGAGAAGCAGATGCGCCGCCTGGACATGGGTGACCGGTGGGCCTTCCACGCGCTGCACGACGACGGCGCCTGCTACGGCCTCAGCCTCCGGGAACTGCACCGGCTGTACCGAGAGGCCGCTCTCATTGTCAACCTTCACGGTGCTACGAAACCCCTGCCCGAGCATTACGCCACCGGCCGTCTCGTATACCTCGAGACAGACCCGGTGCAGCTACAGGTAGAGTTGCACCGGGGTGAGAGAGCGACCGTCGACTTCCTTCAGCCGCACGTCGCCTTCTTCACATCCGGCCTTAACTACGGAAACCCCGGCTGCAAGCTGCCGTGGTCGGACCATTTCCCGGCGGTACCGAGCCCTCCCCCTGTGGTTCTCGACGTCTGGACACCGCGATCCGACCCAGGTAACGCTTTCACCACGATCGGCAACTGGCGTCAAGACTGGCGACCTGTCCAGTTCCTCGGGGAGACGTATACCTGGAGCAAGCACCATGAGTTTCGAAAGGTGCTCGATCTGCCCGGTCGCGTCACCGCGGAGTTTGAGCTCGCGCTGTCGAGATACCAGGAGTCGGACCGCAAGAACCTCGAGCGACACGGGTGGCAGGTCATCCCCGGCTATGACATGAGCAGGGACCCCGACACGTACCGCGACTACATCCAGAGGTCCCGCGCCGAGTTCTCCGTCGCGAAAGATCAGAACGTCCGACTGCGCACCGGGTGGTTCAGCGAGCGAAGTGCCACCTATCTCGCCTCCGGGCGACCCGTCATCGTCCAGGACACCGCCTTCGAGAGCTCACTGCCCACGGGGGAAGGGCTCTTCGCTTTCAACGGGCTCGACGATGCGGTAGCGGCGGTCGAGGCGGTCAATGGTGACTACGAACGCCACCGACGCGCGGCTAACGAGATCGCCCGGGCACACCTCGACTCCGATGTCGTATTGGCCGCGTTGATCGATCACATCGGTGCCGAGCGGGCCCACCGTGGTCCGCGGCTGACGGCGTCCGATCCGTCGCGACAGCATCCGATTCCTGACGATCTCGTACTGACCCCGGTATCCCGCCGTCCGCTTCGCCTCCCAGTCTCGACAGTCGAGCGCGTACTGGCGCGTCCTGTCCCGAGCGTGCCTCGCGGCACGCAGGCAACGACTGCGACAATCATAGTCGTCACGCACAACAACCTCGTCGTCACGCGACTTGCGCTCGAGAGCGTTCTGCTAAACATGTCCGTTGGCACGTACGACGTGGTGGTCGTCGACAACGGGTCCGATGAGGCGACGCGGCGCTATCTCCGCGTGCTATCGGCACGAAACCGACACGTTCGACTGATCGAGAACAACGAGAACCGCGGGTTCGCCGCTGCAAACAACCAGGGGATTGCGGTTGCCCGCGGCGAGGTCGTAGTCCTCCTCAACAACGACACTGTCGTACCACCAGAGGCGATCGACGTTCTCGTTGCCCATGCTATGCACCCCGCCGTGGGCCTGGTCGGTCCGGTCACGAACCGTTGCGGGAACGAAGCAGAGATCTGTCTGGACTACGCGACGTATGGAGAGCTCCTCCACGCAGTCGACCGACGGAGTGCTTCGCCGTCTCTGACCGACATCCCAGTAGCGGTCATGTTCTGTGTCGCGACAAGGCGAGACGTCTTGCGTCGGGTCGGTCCGCTCGACGAGCGCTTCGGGTTGGGCATGTTCGAGGACGACGACTACGCCATGCGCGTCCGCCAGGAAGGCTTGCGTGTCGTCTGCGCCGAGAACGCGTTCGTACACCACTTTGGAGAAGCCTCGCTCGGTGCTCTCGCCGCGAGCGGCCGCTACGGTCAGCTGTTTGAGGCGAATCGTCGCCTCTTCGAGGAGAAGTGGGAACTTCGGTGGCAGCCTCATCAGCGCCGGGACGACCCTCACCATGCAGCCCTGGTGGAGCGCGTGGCCCAGTTACTCGCCCAGATGCTACCTCCCAACGCCAGGATCGCGATTGTCAGCAAGGGCGGCGGCTGGTGTGTCGGCACTGGCTCCTGCCAAGTGGTCCACTTTCCGGCGGCTCCCGATGGCACCTACCGAGGTTGGTACCCACGCGACGATGACGAGGCAATCGCCGAGTTACACCGGGCGAAGGCGCTGGGGTGCCACTACTTCGTCCTCCCCCAAAGCGCACGTTGGTGGCTTCTAACCTATCCGAAGTTCTTTGACCACCTGGATCGGCACCATGTCAAAAGCCTCGACATAGCTGATACCTGCCTCGTGTATGACTTGCGGCCTTCCGCATCGATACAGGTGGATGACACTAGTAATCGCGTTTCCTCCGCTGAGCCAAGTGCAACAAGGAAGCCCGTTGAACCGGCGCCCGTACCGTGGTCACGAGTGAGCAGGTATCCCATCCGTACCAGGAGGTAAGGTTTGTCAAGCATGACGGTGAGACAGTCCACTATCAGTTCCATTTCGGAGCCCGTCGACATCCAGCTCCGCTCGTTGCTCGATGAGGTCTCGGAGCTGCGGTCTGCGCTGGCAAGCGTTCAGCTGCGCGAACTAGCGAGCTCCTTCATTCCGAGCGGGTCGACAATCCCAGTCCTAAGCAAGGGAGATCAATCCTTGTTGCGCCTGGGGCCACGTCTCGCTCTCCACTTCCCGAGTCTCGCTGACGGTACCTACGCCGGTCACCATCCGGGCGACAGCCTTTCGGCCATCGCCCAACTTGAAGCCAAGCGCGCAGGCGGTGCGGAATTCCTTGTCGCACCTGCCGGCTCCCGCTGGTGGTTCGAGTACTACGACGATTTCGCCCGCCACATCAACCGATATTACAGGCTGCTTTCATGTGACGAGAGCAGCCTACTAGTCGATCTGAGGTCGGATGTCGAGGTAGAGCCGAGTGATCTCGCCAGATTCAACGACATCAGTGAGGCGTTCGAGTCGCTAACCGGACGACCGCCGTGTGTGCTCGATTGGGGACCTCCATTCGGACTCGGCGACAGTCGTCCCGACCTCCCTGTATTCACTCCGGCCACATGCGAGCCGCGCCTGCCGTACCTCGACCAGTCCGTCGACCTGGTCGCTGTTGACGCGCACTCGGACGAACGGCTGGGGGAAGCACACCGTGTCGGCACGGTGGTGGCCACGCGCCTCGGTTCAGACCGGAGCCGTGACCGTTGGCAAGTGGATTGGTCGCGTGTCGGGGGCAAAGCAGGGCGGCGTCGATCGATCACCCAGCTACCTACTTTCGAGCAGATTGCAGGTGAGACGACTTGACGCAACAGGTCGCAGCCGACGCCAATGCGCGGCCGTCATACTGGAATGACTACTACGCCGGGCTTCCGGAGGAGGCTCATCCCGCGCCGTCGCAGTTTGCTACCTTCGTTCTCGCCATGAACAAAGCTGGTTCAATAGTCGACCTCGGTTGCGGCTCAGGTAGGGACTCCTTGTTCTTCGCCCGATACGGACGAAGAGTCACATCGGTAGACGCTTCGGAGCATGCCGTCCGCGCCATACAGGAGATGATCGTTCGCGAGTCGGCGGCGGAGACCTGGCGAGCCCGCAGACTGGACCTCACGGATCCCGCAGCGGCTGTCTCGACCCGCCCTTCAAGACGAACCGGACCCGGTTCGAGCAGAAGCGGGGCGTGCAGTCGGAGCCGCATCACAAGCGCCAGCCGCCCTCTTACATCGCCATGGTCCAGGGACTGCGGGACCTGGTCGATCGCTCTGTGCCGCCACGTGCCACGGTCGCGGTCATCAGCAAGGGCGACCGCCGTGGTTGCGCTGGGCAATCGTCCGGCGTTCCATCTCCCTTCGGACGACACGGGTGCGTATCTGAGGTATCACCCCGCCAACGGCGACGAGGCACTCGCCATGCTTGAGCAACACCGGCGTAGGGGCGCCGAGTATCTCGCCATCCCCGGCAACGTCACGCTGGTGGCTCGACACCTATCCGGAGCTGAGCCGCTACCTGGACCGGAATGCGACCCTCAATGCAGCAAGCGCTGACGCGCTCGTGTTCCACCTCACCGCAGAAGAAAGTTCACCGTGACGAGCACGACGCGGAATGGAGATCGCGCCCATGAGCGATGACTTCCAGATGCACAAGATTAGCCGCGCGCTCGACCTCTTGTCCGGGGTGCTCGTCGAGCGGCAGTCAGAGGTCGCCGCGGAGCTGGCCGAGCTGGCGATCGAATTGCAGCCCACCGGCTCTAGCGATCCTGACTACGTCGCCGCAGTGGCCGAGGTGAGGGCTGCGGTGCATCGCGCTACGCCTGTGGGCGCCCGGCTGGCCGTGGTGTCGCGTGGTGACGACCAGCTGCTGCGCTACGCACACCGCAGCGCCCAACACCCTTCGGCGACCTCTGATGGCAGGTACTGCGGGTTCCACCCGCAGTCCGGGCGGGTTGCCTTGGCGCAGCTCGAAGCGGCCCACTGGCGGGGGGCTCAATATTTCGTCCTGCCGGCGCTGTCATCGTGGTGGCTCGAGCACTACCCCGAGCTGGCCAGCCATCTCGAGCGCCGGTACACCGTTGTGGACGACGGCGGTGCCGCGATCGTCTGGTCGCTCGAGCAGCCAAGTCCCTTCCGCGAGCTCGAGGAGCTCTTCGTCGACTTCCGCTACGGCTGCGGACGCGACCCGGCCGTCCTCCTCTGGGGCGCCCAGGAGGACGTGCGGACCGCCTTCCCCGAGCTGAACGTCTTCTCGCCGATTTCCGACGAGACCGACCTTCCATATCTCGACGCGTCGATCGACATCGTGGTGATCCCGCCAGATGCAGCAGAGATGATGTCTGAGGCGCGGCGCGTCGCATCGTTTGCTGTCGTGGAGTGCGGTGCCGGCACGCCATCGAACGTCGTCTGGCAGTCCGCCGTGGTGGGGACCGACGGGCCCGGCGTGTCGGTAATTGTCACGGACCATGGCCGTCCCCATGCCGACGCCCATCTGCGGGCGCTGTTCGACTCATTTCCTCGTGGGTTCCAGGGCGAGGTCCTGCTGCTCGTTGAGGACGCTGACGCGCTGCGACAGCGCGTCGACTTGAACTCCCTAACGGAGCCTGTGAAGATCGTCGAGGCGCCCGCGGGCAACTTTGCCGGCAGCGTGCTTACGGCCGTCCATGCGGCCACGGAGGAGACGGTGGTCGTGGTCGACGCGGCAACGGTGCTCCTGCCTGGGTGGCTGCCGCGGTTGCTGAGCGCACTACGCGACGTCCCTGGGGCGGGCGCCGTTTCTGGCATGGTTCTGGAGCCCGACGGTCGCCTCGTGCAGTCGAGGCGGCCCGTCGACCGAGCCACGAGTGTCTACGAGGTCTCGGACCCCGCTCACGTCCACGTCGCCGACTGCGAGCTCGGCGATCTGGACCTAATCGCCACTCGGCGCAGCCTCTTGCTGGTAACCGCGGCGCTCTCCGGCAGCGATGCCCCATCGGTGATTCGTCACTACTGCGCGCACCTCGCGGCATCGGGTCATCGGGTCGTGTACGAGCCCGACGTGCTCGCTGTGCGAGACCGGCAGGAGCACTGCGATGTCTGAGAAGCAGGTGCTCGTGGTCTCATACCACACGCCCCAGCCCGACCGCGACAGCGGCGCGCGGCGCATCTCCCACCTCATCGAACTCCTCGAGGAATTCGGCTGGACCGTGACATTCCTCGCTGCTGACGGGGTCGGCGAGCAGTACGACGTCCGAGCCCTCCAACAGCGGGGCATCGCCGTGTACGACGGGTATCGGAAGTCGATCGACGACCTCGTCCTCGAGATCGACTTCGATCTTGCGTTCATTGCCTTCTGGAAGAACGTGGAGCGCTATCTCCACGCTCTTCGGAGCCTGTCCGCTCGAACCCATGTCATCGTCGACAGCGTGGACCTCCACTTCTTGCGCGAAGCCCGTGAGGTGTTCAACCGCTCCGCGACGAAGCCCGGTCTCACGGCCGGACACGGCGAGCGCTTCGTCGGCGAGCTGAACGCGTACGCCAGTGCCGACGCTGTCCTCACTGTCTCGCAGCGAGAAGCGGACCTGATCAACGACCTGCTGTGCGAATCGGAGCTGGCGATGTCGGTGCCTGACTTCGAAGATCTGCCAGCGACCGCCGCTCCGTTCAGCCGCCGCAACGGCATCGTGTGCATCGGCAGTTTCCAGCATTCGCCGAACATCGATGCCGTGGAGTTCCTCTGTCGGGAGGTACTGACGCTCATCGACGCGGACCTGCTCGCGGAGCATCCCGTCCGCATTATCGGCAACGCCCCGAACGAAGCTGTTCGCGAGGCAGCGCGCAAAGCGCCGCACGTGCGGCTCGTAGGGTGGGTGCCGTCGGTCCAGCCCTATCTCGAGTCAGCTCGAGTCTCCGTGGTGCCCCTGCTACATGGCGCGGGCACGAAGCGCAAGTTGGTCCAGTCGCTCGTCGCTGGGACCCCGTCCGTCGCAACGACGATCGGCATCGAGGGGCTCGACCTGACACACGGCGAGAACATCCTCGTCGCCGATGAGCCAGAAGCGTTTGCGGCCGCGATCAGCACGCTGCTCACGGACTCGAAGCTGTGGGCCCGCCTAGCGGCGTCCGGAAGGCGGCACATCGTCCAGACCAATGGCCGAGACTTCGCCAAGAAGCGCTTCGCCGAGGCGTTGGCCGCCCTCCAGGCGCGCGAGCCGCGGCCAGGACCCCCTCTCACTGCGCTCTCACCGACGGCGGCCGCTCGGGACGACTACGAGTTGCTCATCGCCGACGCTCGTCGCACCGCACGGTCTGTACTTCCCGACGACTCGTGTGTCGCGGTGGTGAGCCGCGGCGACAGCCGGCTCGTCGAACTGCCGGGTCACCGTACTCGCCACTTCCCGGAGGATCCCGATGGGAAGTGGGCCGGCCACTACCCCGAGGACAGCGCCGAGGCGATCGCTCGTCTCGAGGCTCTGCGAACCGACGGTGCCGACCACCTCCTGTTCCCAGCTACGGCGTTCTGGTGGCTCGATCACTACACCGACTTCGCTCGTCACCTGAGGCGGCGATACCGGATCGTGCACCAGGACGATGCCTGCATGGTCTTCTCTCTGGCCGCCCATCGGGATACCGCACCAAGGTTGTCGTTGGTCGAACGGGCATCTAGTGCACCGAGTGACGTCGACAGCGACGTGAAAGTCATTGCCTTCTACTTGCCGCAGTTCCACCCGATCCCTGAGAACGATGCGTGGTGGGGTGAGGGCTTCACCGAGTGGCGCAACGTTGCCAGCGCCGAGCCGCAGTTTCCCGGTCACTACCAACCGCACGTCCCTGCCGATCTTGGGTTCTATGACCTTCGGCTCGCGGAAACCCGAGCGGCGCAGGCAGAGCTGGCCCGCCGCTACGGCGTCCACGGGTTCTGCTACTACCACTACTGGTTCTCGGGCACGCGCCTGCTCGAGCGACCGTTCAACGAGGTGCTGGTGTCCGGCGAACCGGACCTGCCATTCGCTCTCTGCTGGGCGAATGACCCTTGGTCGCGGCGGTGGGACGGCCGCGAAGAAGAGCTCCTCCAGAGGCAGACGTACAGCCGCGAGGACGACCTCGAGCACATTCGGTGGCTGTTGCCCGCCCTCGCCGATCCCAGGGCGATCACCGTCGACGGCAAGCCCATGTTCCTCATCTATCGCGCCCAGCAACTTCCCGATCCACAGCGGACCTGCGACATCTGGCGAGCGGAGGTGGAGAAGGCCGGCTTGCCCGGCATTCACTTGGTCGCGGTCGAGACCGCCTGGGACCTTGGCTGGGACGCGACGCAGGTCGGCTTCGACGCGAAGGTGCTCTTCCAGCCACAGTTCGGCTGGCTGATCACCCATGTGGGCCGCCGCGGGGGACGCATTCCCATCGAGGGCGCCGACGAGCTCCATGTCTACGACTACGACGATGTGCGCCGGGCCGTGGCTGACATCGAGCCGTCGAGTTACCGCCGCTACGAGTCCGTCTTCCCGTCTTGGGACAACACGGCTCGCGTGGGCGGGCGCGCCGTCGTCCTGCACAACAGCACGCCGGAGTCATACGAGGTGTGGCTGCGTGACGCGGTGACTCGCGCACGACTTGAGCCCCCAGAGCACCGACTCGTCTTCGTCAACGCGTGGAACGAATGGGCGGAGGGCTGCCATCTCGAACCCGACCAACGCCACGGTCACGCCTACCTCGAGGCAACGCGGAACGCACAACTGCCGATAGACCCCAGTGCAACATCCCCGAACGGGGCCAACAGATTGGAAGAAGCATGTTTGGGATAGTGACGCCATGTCGCTGACCGTCTTCTCCGGGCTGCCCGGAAGCGGCAAGTCGAAGCGACTCATCGAGACAGTTCTCGAGACGCAGGCGCTTGACAAGCCAGTCGTCACAATCCTGTCGAGCGATTCTGAGTGGATCACCGGCTACGACTCGTACTCGAGAGAGCGTCGGCTCGGCTGTCGTGCCGGTGGAGTGTCGTGTGACATCGACTACTTCATTCCGAGCGAACAACTCCCAGGAGTCCTCCAGGCGCTAGCGCCGGGCACGATCGTGGCTATCGATGAAGCCCAAATGTTCGGACCTGATGCAGCACACTCATGGTTGGCTGCTTCCCGCCATGGCCTTGATCTTCTTTTGGTCTCGCCGTCGGCCACACACCTATCAATCCTGAGCCAGTCCAACTACAACGTCGTGGAGTTTCAAATGACATGTGAGCGATGCCGTGAGCGTCAAGCCCACACGGTGGTCCTCAAGGCAGATGGCGCGACGACTGTGTCGATGTGCAATGAGTGCTTTGAGACGGAGGCCACCGAGGCCAAGAAGGAGATCCTGGACCTCCTGATTGCCGAGTTGCCGCACCGGGGATCCAAGGCGGTCTATCAACCAGTCCATCTAGCTGAAGCATCGTCCTGGCCCGTTTCCCGGCCCGACAGTGAGCGGAGAGCTGAAGTTGTCATCGACATACTGAGAGAGGTGGGAGTCCTTGACGGTGATCGATCGAGCACGCCCACATACATCGACCTTGGTTGCAGCACCGGATACTTCTGCCATCGCATGCAGGGTGAAGGCATGTACGCAATGGGAGTCGATGCTGTAGAAGGAAGCATCGCAATCGCACGACAGCTGGAGTCGTACGTGCGCCGGCCCGCGAGAGAGAACAAGAAGTTCGTCACCTTCGAGGTCGCGGATGTGTACGACTACTTGCGAGAGACCACCGATGACAAGTTCGACGTGGTTTCAGCCTTCAGCGTGCTGCAGTGGGTGATGACGCAGCGTCCACTGGAGGACGCAATGTCGTGCTTTCAGTGGATGTTCGAGAAGAGCCGCCGTGTAGCAGTCCTGGAGATGGGTTACTCGTCCCAGGACAACTACGCAGAACTATTGCCCATCGAGGTTGACCGCACCTGGGTGGAGAATCTGATGAAGCTCGGAGACTTCGATGAAGTCCGAGTTCTCGATGCTGACGAGTTTGGGGTGATGCGCGACCTCTTCATCGGGATTCGAGCATGAGCACGACGAGCTGTACAGCGGTCTCGCCTCGGCCACTGCTGTTCAGATGACAACGAGCGCATCCCGGTTCGACGCGCCCCAACTGCGGGCTCGCGCCATCGCCCTCTATCTCCCGCAGTTCTACTCGACGCCGGAGAACGACGTCTGGTGGGGCCCAGGGTTTACGGAGTGGACGAACGTCGTCCAGGCGCGCCCGCTTTTCGAGGGTCACTACCAACCCCGCTTGCCGGCACATGTCGGGTTCTACGACCTGCGAGTGCCGGAGGTGCGTCAGCACCAGGCTGACCTCGCCCGTGCCCACGGGATCGAAGCGTTCTGCTACTGGCACTACTGGTTCCACGGCCGGCGAGTGCTCGACCGGCCGTTCGAGGAGGTCCTTCGCACCGGCGAACCCGATTTCTCGTTCTGCCTCTCATGGGCGAACGAGACGTGGTCTCGGCGTTGGCACGGTGCCGGCGCCGCCAACGAGGTCCTGATCGAGCAGCGCTATTCGAAGGAAGACGACATCGCCCACGCCCGTTGGCTCACGGGGGCATTCGCCGACCCTCGTCATGTCACGCTCAACGGGCGGCCGGTGTTCCTCGTCTACCGCCCGCATGACCTGCCGGATCCGCAACGGACGACGGACATCATCCGCAAGGAGGCGGTCAGTGCGGGCCTGCGCGAGCCGTACCTCATCGGCATCAACTCCCACCGCCCCACCGCCGACACGCGGCCGCTGGGCTTCGACACCACCCTGAATTTCGAGCCACAGCTGTCCGCGGTCCCCGGGCCGACCGAGCCCGGACTCAAGATCTACGACTACCGGATGGGCCGCCGCCGCATGCGGGCCCAGCGCCGCGAATACCCGACACACCCCGGTGTGATGGTGAGCTGGGACAACACCTCCCGGCGCGGCGAGGACGGCATCGTCTTCATCAATGCGACGCCAGCGGCGTTTGAGGAGGGCTTGCGGGAGGTGGTCGACGAGGTCCAGGACAAACCGCTCGAGGAGCGGCTCGTGTTCGTAAACGCCTGGAACGAGTGGGCGGAAGGCAACCACCTGGAGCCGGACGTGCGCCATGGCATAGGATGGCTGGAGGCCGTCCGGCGGGTCGTGCTCGAGGCGTAGTGGGGTGGAGAGCCCGACATTGGCTGACCCATCGGGTGCGCTGCCGGCTCGTTCACCCAGCTTCTTGCCGATCTCTGCGATCGCGTAGTCGCCCTAGACATCGCTGAACCGGCTATCGCGAGAGCGTCCCGTCGCGGTCTGGACCCGGACCGCGTCGACTTCGTCGCGGCGAACGTGATGGACTTCGACGTGCAGCAGCACGGCCCCTGGGACGTGATCGTCCTCGCCGAGACTGCCTACTACTTGGGCTGGCTCTACACCATGTTCGACATCGCCTGGCTGTATCGCTCGATGTACGAAGCGGTGACGCCAGGTGGAAGGCTGCTCCTCGTCACACCATCGGCGACGAGTACGGGATCATGAGTTCACAGCTCATTCGCTCGTACCGAGCCCTTTCGGTCGAGGAGGGGTTCGAGGTCGACCGCGAGGAGATCATGCGCGGGACCAAGGAGACCATGGAGCTCGAGATACTCCTCACGCGGCTGGTGCGTACGACCTGATGCAGCAGCAGCGCACCGGGAGTGCGCTATGCCATCCCGGCAGCTCACAAGCTGGTGCCGGCGCCTGGGCTGTGACCTTCCTCACCCTCAGGCAATAACGCCGCAGTCCTCGGTGAACCGGGCCAGCACCGTCCCCGCGGCAAAGTAGTGCTCGGCGACGTTGCGCGCAGCGGCCGCGTGCGCCGAATAGTCCCGGACGATCGAGGCCGCGCCGGCGACCGCGTCCTCCGGCGTCGAGAACGGCACCAGCCCCCGTCCGACCGGAAGGGTGCGACCGAAGCCGGTGTCCTGCACGAGGACCGGCCGCCCGGAGGCGAGGTAACGGACGGTCCGGTCGCTGAACCAGCCGCTGTGCGTGTCGACGTACACGCCCTGCGCCACGGAGAACTCGGCGCCGGAGCCCTGCACGTAGCGCCGGAAGGCATGCGGGTCGCCGGAAGCGGCGCGCGGGTCGACG
>Ga0210378_10001077_pt1 | contig 14232 bp, 12 predicted proteins | sample PLM1_60_b1redo_FD_155465 | JGI IMG/M metagenome (GOLD analysis project Ga0210378, IMG submission 155465) | Groundwater sediment microbial communities from an aquifer in East River, Colorado, USA - PLM1_60_b1 redo | ecosystem: Environmental > Terrestrial > Soil > Riparian zone | place: USA: East...
CAACCGGCGCCGCGCCATCGCCGCCCGTTACACGAAGGGCCTGCAGGGCACCAGCCTCAAGCTGCCCTACGAGCCCCCCGGCTACCGTCACGTCTTCCACCTCTACGTGGTGGAGACGCCCAAGCGGGACGCGCTGGAGAAGTTCCTCATCGAGCAGGGCGTGGATGCGAAGCTGCACTACCCGATCGCGATCCACCAGCAGGAGGGGTATCCCTGGGGCCATCTCGCCGACACAAGGCCCAACGTTCCCAACTGCGAGCGGAACGCGGCCCAGTGCCTCTCGCTGCCCATGTTCCCCGAGCTGACCGACGACGAGGTCGACTACACGATCGAGAAGGTCGTGGAGTGGGACCGCAAGAATCGGTGAGCAAGGTCTACAAGGTCGTCGTCGTCGGCCTCGGCAAGCGCGGCAAGCACCACGCCGCCGCGTTCAAGAACAATCCTCGCTTCGAGCTGGCCGGTGTCTCGACGCGGGATCCGGCCCGGCTCGAGAAGGCCGCCGCGGAGCTGGGCAATCCCCGCACCTCGACGGACCCTCTCGCGCTGGCCCGCGACGTGCGGCCCGACGTCTTCTGCTTCTGCACGCCCCCCACGGTGCGCCTGCCGCTGATCAAGGCGGGCATCGAGTCGAAAGCCGCGCTCATCGCCTACGAGAAGCCGATCGCGCTCTCGATGAACGAGGCCATCGAGATCCGCAAGGCGGTGCGCGCCGCGGGCGTGAAGACGGTGGTGAGCCACCAGCACCGCTACGGACAGCACTACCAGAAGGTGGCGGAGATCATCCAGAGCGGCGCCATCGGCCGCGTCCATACCGTCTATGGCCACTCGGTGGGGTGGATGCTGCACCTCTTCACCCATCTCGTGGACTACATGCGCTGGTACAACGGCAACGCCGAAGCCGAATGGGTGATGGGCCAGGCCGCCGGCCGCGGCAAGCTCGCCGACAACCATCCCTCGCCCGATCACGTCGCCGGGATCATCCATTTCGCCAACGGCGTTCGCGGCTATATCGAGACGGGCGCCGGCGCGCCCGACGTGCCCGAGGTGGACTACTGGTGGCGCAAGAACCGCATCGGGGCGCAGGGCACCGAGGGGTTCGCCGAGGTGCTGACCGGCGGGGGATGGCGCGCGGTGACGAAGAGCGGCGCCCAGTCCGGTGAAGGCTGCATGAACTACGACCTCGACATGCCTCCCTACGTCGAGGACATGGTCCGCTGGCTCGACGACGACGGCCAGGTGCATCCCGGCAACGGGGAGAGCGCGTACAAGGGCTTCGAGATCACGATGGGAGTTCTCCGCTCGGTCGTGGAGCGGGGCCAGATCCAGCTTCCCCTCGGACCGGGCGAGCCCGAGATCGACGCCGTCGGCAAGGTCCTGCCGGACCGGCCCGTGCTCCTTTCGACGGAAGCGAGCCGGAAGGAGTACCCCACGGCCGCGTCGTGAGCTACGCCGGGGTCTACCGCCGCTCCCTCGAAGACCGGGAGGCCTTCTGGGCCGAGGCCGCGGAGGACGTGCATTGGGAGCGCCGCTGGGACCGCGTGCTCGACGACTCGCGAGCGCCGTTCTACCGCTGGTTCGCGGGCGGCCGGCTCAACACCTGCTTCAATGCCCTCGACGTCCACGTCGACGCCAGCCGCGGCGACCAGGTGGCGCTGGTGTACGACAGCGCGGTCACGAAGACGGTCGAGCGCATCACCTACCGGGAGCTGCGCGACCGGGTCGCGCGGTGCGCGGGCGCCCTGCGAGCGCTCGGCGTCCGGCAAGGGGACCGCGTGATCGTCTACATGCCGATGGTCCCCCAGGCCGTCGAGGCGATGCTCGCGTGCGCTCGCATCGGCGCCGTCCACTCCGTCGTGTACGGAGGCTTCGCCGCCCACGAGCTGGCGGCCCGTATCGACCACGCACAGCCGCGCCTCGTGCTGTCGGCCTCCTGCGGGATCGAGCCCGGCAAGATCGTCCACTACAAGCCGCTGCTCGACCAGGCCGTGGAGATGGCCGCGCACAAGCCGGAGCGGTGCGTGATCCTGCAACGTCCGCAGTCGACGGCGGCCTTCGTCCGCGGGCGCGATCTCGACTGGGGCGAGGCCATGGAGCGCGGTACACCCGCCGAGTGCGTACCGGTGGAGGCGACCGACCCCCTCTACATCCTCTATACGTCCGGCACCACGGGCCGGCCGAAAGGCGTCGTGCGCGACAACGGCGGCCACGCGGTCGCCCTCCTGTGGAGCATGAAGGCGATCTACGGCGTGGACGCGGGGGACGCGTACTGGGCGGCGTCCGACCTCGGGTGGGCCGTGGGCCACTCGTACATCGTCTACGGGCCGCTGCTGAAGGGCTGTACGACCGTCCTCTACGAGGGCAAGCCGGTGGGCACGCCGGACGCGGGCGCCTTCTGGCGCGTCGTCTCGCAACACGGCGTTCGTGTGCTCTTCACCGCGCCCACCGCCTTTCGAGCCATCAAGCGCGAGGACTCGCGCGGCGAGCACATGAAGCGGTACGACCTCTCGAGCCTGCGCGCCCTGTTTCTGGCCGGCGAGCGGTGCGACCCCGATACGCTGCACTGGGCGCAGGAGAAGCTGGGCGTGCCGGTCATCGACCACTGGTGGCAGACGGAGACGGGCTGGCCCGCGGCGGCGAACTTCGCGGGCCTCGGTCTGCTTCCGGTAAAGCCTGGCTCTGCGACGAAGCCGGTTCCGGGGTACGACATCCGCGCCCTCGACGAAGCCGGCGAGGCCGTGCCCGCCGGCCAGACCGGCAACATCGCCATCAAGCTGCCGCTTCCGCCCGGCTGCCTGCCGACCCTCTGGCGGGACGACGAGGGATACCGGACGCAGTATCTGACGCGCTATCCAGGTTACTACCTCACAGGCGACTCGGGCTTCATCGACGCGGACGGTTATCTGTCCATCATGAGCCGCATCGACGACGTCATCAACGTCGCCGGCCACCGGCTCTCGACCGGCGCGATCGAAGAAGTGATCGCGTCGCACCCGGACGTCGCGGAGTGCGCCGTCGTCGGGGTCCGCGACGAGCTGAAGGGCGAGGTCCCGATCGGGTTCATGGTCCCTAAGAGCGGCGTGAGCCGGTCCGAGGGCGATCTGGTGCGTGAGGTCGTCCAGGCCGTGCGCGAGAGGATCGGGCCCGTGGCCTTCTTCAAGACGGCCGCGGTGGTGAAGCGTCTGCCCAAGACCCGCTCCGGCAAGATCCTGCGGGGCACCGTGAAGAAAATCGCGGACGGCCTCGAGTACAAAGTACCCCCCACGATCGACGATCCCGCCATCCTGGACGAGATGGCTGAAGCGCTGGCCCGGCTCGGCTATCCTCGTGTTGAGCTGGGGGGTGCTAGCGGCGCACCCCCCAGCCCCCCCCTCGCTCCGCGGAAATGAATTCCGCTACGCTCGCGGCCTGGAGCTATTTCTTCGCGGGCGCGACGCGATTTCGTTGACGGCTTTGGGCCGCGGGAGTATGCTCGCCGCCTCCCTCCCCTCGGAAGCGGTGCGTTCTGCTCGATCCCGTCGCCGTCGATAGCATCGCAAGATTCCGACAGATCCTGGAGGCTCAGGGCTACCTGGGCCCGAAGGCTGCCGAGATCCTGGGATCGGGCTTTGGTCCGAACCACCTGCGGGCGGACATGCCGCTCTACATGCGTCGCACGGCCGCACCCGAGCCCCTGAACGTCCTCATCAAGCTCTTCGGACTCTACGTCGCGGTGGGGGAGGAGGAAGCCCGGACCGCCTTCGCGCCCATGACCCTCGACGAAGCGGTCGCGCTCGGCGTGCTCGAGCGGGAGGGGGGGGTGGTGCGCGCCTCGGTCGGCCTCGTCACCACGGGCTCGCTCGTGCTGGCCCGCGACCGCTTCGATGAAGCCACGGGGACACTGCGTGCCGACCACGTCCTTGGCCTGAACGCCCCCGCCCTGAACCTGGCCCGGCTCACCGTACGGCGCCCGGTGAGAACGGCGCTCGACGTCGGGTGCGGGGGTGGAGTCCAGGCCCTGCTCGCCGCGCGCCACGCGGCGAGGGTGGTGGCGGCCGACATTAGCCCGCGCGCCCTCGCCTTCACGCGCTTCAACGCAGCCCTGAACGGCGTCGCCAACGTCGATTGCCGGGAGGGCAGCTTCTTCGCGCCGGTACGCGGAGAGCGCTTCGATCTCATCGTCTGCAACCCGCCCTTCACGATCTCCCCCGACTCCCGCTACGTCTTTCGCGACGCGGGCCGTGAGGGCGACGCCGTCTGCGAAGAAGTGGTGCGGGGAGCCGCCGCTCACCTCGAGGAAGAAGGATTCGCGACCGTGCTGTGCAACTGGGTCCTCCGGGAGGGCGAAGAGCCCTCGGCCCCGCCCCGTCGCTGGACGACTGGTTCGGGGTGCGATGCCTGGGTGCTGGTGAGCGACGTCCAGGATCCCCTCACCTACGCCGCCGGCTGGAACCGTGGCGCGCGGGACTATGAGTCGGCGCTCGACCGCTGGGTCGCCTACGACCGCCAGCACGGGATCGCGCGGATCGGGATGGGCGCGATCATCCTTCGCCGGCGCGCGGGGTCCAACTGGGTCCGCGCCGACGAACTCGCCGATGGCCCGACGGACGCGTGCGACGCGCAGATCCGCCGCGTGTTCGAGGGACAGGACCGTCTGCGCGACCTCGAGAGCGATGAAGCGCTGTTCGCCGAGGCCTTTCGGGTGGTCGAGGACCACGAGGTGCACGAAGTCCGCGTTCCGCGCGATGGCGGCTACGCGGTGGCCAGCCGAGAGGTGCGGCTCACGGGCGGATTGGGGTTCCGGGGTGCGGCGGACGCGCACACGCTCGAGCTCCTGCGGCGTTGCGACGGGCGAAGATCGTTGGCGCACATCGTGGAGGAAATGGCGGCCAGGTCGGACGTTGCCCCGGACGTGCTGGCCGCCGGAGTCAAGGGGGCGGTACGACGGCTGGTGGCAATGGGCTTCATGGTCCCGGTCGCAGACCGGGAGGAGGGGAGGAAGGCCGATGGAGGGAGTCTCGAAGTCGCCTAAGAGGCGCACGCTGCTGCAGCGCGGGTTCATGCTGCTCACGGGCGCGCTGGGCATGGGGACGGTCGTGCACACGGTAGAGAGCGCGGGGGGCCCCGCGCCGAAGACGGACCCGACGCTGCGGCTCCACGGCCGGCGGGGCCAGGCTCCGCCGCGGCTGCCGGGGAGAAGCGGGGAGCGGCTCGTCCGCTACGGTGAGCTGCTGGACGGCCCCGATGGAAAGCGGATCGGGCAGTTCTTCACGAGCGGCTTCTGTCTGGAGACACCGTTCGGTCCCCAGCCCGTGGCCGCTTCCAACCTCGAGTTCCAGACTTTCCAGCTCCCGGAGGGAATGCTGTTCGGGATCGGGGCCGCGGGTCCGGGCGCGGAACGCACGCTCGCCATCCTGGGCGGGACCGGCCGCTTCGCGGCCGCCCGCGGCAGCTACCTGGAGCGGGAAGTCCCATCCCCGACGCCGGGGCGGGACGCGGTGGAGTTCGTTCTGAGCCTGACCAGCCAAGAGAGGGGATGACGATGGCTTTCGACGCATTCCTGAAGATCGACGGGATACCGGGGGAGAGCACCGACGACAAGCACAAGAACGAGATCGACGTCCTGAGCTTCAGCTTCGGGATCTCGCGCAAGAACGAAAGGGGCCGAGCCAGCATCGCTGATTTCAGCATCGTGAAGACGGTGGACACGTCGTCGCCCCTGCTGTTCGACGCCGCGTGTCAGGGCGACACCCTCAAGAGCGCGTCGTTCACGGCGCGCAAGGCGGGGAAGGGCCAGCAAGAGTACCTCATTATCACGATGCAGGAGGTGCTCATCTCCAGCGTCCAGCACTCGGGCGCGCCCGGGACGGAGAGCCTTCCCATGGAATCGCTCAGCTTGGACTTCCGGAGCATGGAGATGGAAGTCTTCAGGCAGAACCCGGACGGCTCGCTTGGCGGGAGCACCAAGACGGTATGCAATTCGCGCGGGAAGGAGTGAGGGAAGAGCGGGAACGCTGCTCGGACGCGCTCCCGGCGCCACCCTGAACGAGGGCCGGCGAGGGCGTTCCCTCGCCGGCCACACCGGCCCACCTCGGCCACCCCCGTCCTCCCAACCCGCATCGACGCCACCTTCGTGATCCAATAGGACCCCGTGCTGCTCTCCACCGAAGCGACCCGGAAGGAATACCCCGCCGCGGCGTCCTGATGCGCCTGGGCACGTCAGTGCTCTACCCGAGCCTTCTGCGCGACAGTTGGGGACTCCTGCCCGAGGCGGTGCGAGAGATACACCGGGACGGACGCCCGTGGCGAGGGCGGTTCCGGGTCCGGCGCGGCCGGCAGCTGCCGGCCCGGCTCTTGGCCCGCATCCTGGGACTTCCGGCCGCGGGAGGGGCGGTGAGCGTGCGGCTGCACGTCAGGGCGATGGCCGACGGCGAGCGCTGGGAGCGCGCGTTCGGCTCCCGCCTCCTCGTGACCACGCAACACGCCGCGCGGGGAGGCCTGCTCGTCGAACGCTTCGGAACCGTCGAGCTGCTATTCCGCCTCGACGCCGATGGACGGCCGTGCTGGTGGCGATGCTCGCGGTCGAGGTCCTGCTCACGATGGCGGACTTCGTGCTGCCCGTCCTGCGCGGCGCGTGGGAGCTGCCCACCGCGCTGGCGGTGGCGCCCGCCGAAGTGCCGCCGGGCCTCCGGTGGGTGCTCACGGCGATGGCGGCCGGGGTCTTCGCGTCGGGCGTGCGGGACCCCTACGCCACCTCCCTGCGGCCGGGCGCGGCCTGGCCATGGACCCCCGTGGCCGCGGGGGAGACACGCCGCTGATTCCGCGGCGGCGCTGGCACAGGCCGCGAGGTCTCCGGTCGTTGAGGCTTGACAGCGCGAAGAGGCGGGGGTATCCCTCGCTCTTCAGGGGAGCCCGAACATGACCCTCGACCGCCGGCAGGCCTTGCGCACCCTCGCTTTCGGGGGCATCGGCGCTGTCGCCGCGCCCGCGTGGGCGGAGAAGCTGGCCGAGCTGGCTCGCGATCATTCCGAGCACGCTCATGCGGCCCTCACGGCCGCGGCCGAGACCGCGGCCTGGGCGCCCAAGGTCCTCGACGCCCATCAGAACGAGACAGTCGTCATTCTGTCCGAGCTGATCATTCCCCAGACCGAAACGCCGGGAGCCAAGGCGGCGAAGGTGAACGAGTTCATCGACTGGGTGCTGAAGGACGCCGACGAGCGCGACCGCAAGGAGTTTCTGAAGGGGCTGGCCTGGATGGACGGCCGGAGCCAGGAGCTGTTCGGGACCGACTTCGCCTCGGCCGCCCCCGACCAGCAGACGGCGCTCCTGACGATACTGGCCTCCGCGAAGAACAAGGCGTTCGAGGACCAGACCGGGATCGACTTCTTCAAGGCGATCAAGGCCCTCACCATCACCGGCTACTACACCTCCGAGATCGGGATGAGCCAGGAGCTGGGCGACGACGGCCAGGTCTTCCTCCTCGAGTTCCCGGGCTGTAAGCATCCGCAGCACAAGGCCTGAGCGGTGCCACGCTCCCTGCGCTGGGGTCTGCTGGGCACGGCCCGCATCAACCGCTCGCTGATCCCCGCCCTGCGCGCCTCGCCCCGGAACGAGCTGGTGGCGGTGGCCAGCCGCGACCCCGGCCGCGCCGCCGCCTACGCCCGCGAGTGGGGAATCCCGCACAGCTACGGCCGGTACGAAGACCTGCTCGGCGACGGAAAGATCGACGTCGTCTACAACCCGCTCCCCAACAGCCTCCATGCGGAGTGGACGATCCGCGCCGCCTCCGCCGGCAAGCACGTCCTGTGCGAGAAGCCCCTCGCGGTGTCGGTGGGGGAGGTTGATGCCATCGCCGCGGCCGCCCGCAAGGCGGGCGTGGTGGTGACCGAGGGCCTGATGTACCGCCACCACGCGCTGACCCGCGAGGTGAAGGCGATGGTGGAGGGGGGGACCCTCGGCGAGCTGCGCCTGGTGCGCGGCTGCTTCACGTTCCCCGTCACCCGGGAGCCCGACTTCCGCCTCGATCCCGCGCTCGGGGGTGGATGCCTGTGGGACCTGGGCGTGTACCCGATCAGCTACGCGCGGCTCATGATCGGCACCGAGCCGGTGGAGGCCTTTGGCTGGCAGACCCTGGGCCCCACCGGCGTCGATGTCGCCTTCGTGGCACAGCTGCGTTTTCCCGCGCACCTCTTCCTCTTCCCCGAGGACGCCTTCCTCCAATGCGACACCAGCTTCCGCGCGGCGTTCCGGCGGAATGTGGAGATCGTGGGCAGCGAGGCGACCCTCGTCATCCCCAACCCCTTCAAGCCGGGTCCGAGCGAGTTCATCCACCTCGTCCGCACCCACGAGCGGAGGACGATAACGGTCGCGGGCACGGACGCTCACCTGTATCTGGGCGAGGCCGAGGACCTGGCCGATGCCGTGCTGCTGGGCCGGCCGCCGGCGGTGAGCCTGGCCGACAGCCGCGGCACCGTCGCCGCCATCGTCGCCCTGCTCGCTTCGGCCCGGGAGGGCCGGCCGGTCAAGGTCGGCTGAGCCGCAGCTTCGTCGGGCCCGAGGGGAGCGGCCGCCGGGCGCCCTGCCACACGATCTCGCCGTCGACTCCGGCCGGCAGCGTGACCTCGGCGTCCAGCGCGTCGCCGTCTCGTTTCAGGCTCACGAGCACGTCGCCCTTGGGATGAGGCACCGATCCCGCGGCGCGGGTGAGACGGCCGAGGAACGGACGGATGCGGACGCGGCGGAAGCCGGGCGCGGCCGAGTCCACACCGAGCACCGTCCGCAGCAGCTCGAAGTTCGGGCTCGCACCCCACGCGTGGCATTCCGAGCGCGAGGGGTCCTCCTTCTCCGCCCACGTCGTGAGGCCGAGGGCCAGCATCCGCCGCCACGGGCCGAGCTGGTCGAGGAGTCGGTCGCCTTCGCCGGTGCGGTTCAGGGCGGCGTGCACGTAGTGGCGGAAGTAGATCGAGCACGGCACGAGGTCGGGCTCGGTGAGCACGCGGACGATCAGCGCGCGCGCGGCGTCGCCCTCGACGAGGCCGGCGAGTACGGCGAGGACGTTGGCGTGCTGGGAGAAGCTCGTCTTCGCGGGCGTGTCGGCGTAGAGCCGGCGCCCGGCGTCCCAGTAGAGCCGCGGCACCTCCGCGCGCAGCCGCGCCGACGCCTGGCGATGCTCGGCGGCGAGCGTCTTCGAGCCGAGGCTCTCCTCCAGCTCGGCCGCCTCGTCGTAGGCGAGGAGGAGCTGCAGGTCGAGGGGGGCGGAGGCCCCCGCGGGGTCGCTCGGGTCGACCCGGTTGGCTGAGCGCGCCTCGCCGCCCCGGACGAGGTTCCATCCCGGGGGCGTGCCGCTGGGCCACGCGTCGGCCCAGTCCACGAAGTTCCACCACGGCAGCGGCCCCAGCGACCCGTTCGGGCGCTGGCGCGCCGCGAAGAAAGAGAGCACCGTCCGCACGCCGGGAAGCCGGGCGCGGACGAATGCGGGATCGTCGCGATAGCGCCAGTAGTCGTGGACCATGCCGATCCACCAGAGCGAGAAGGGCGGGATGTACTGCTGGAGCCGGGTGGGGAAGCGGCTCATCGTCAGGCCTTCGGACGTGCGCGAATCGTCGATCTGCTCGATGGCGTTGCGCGCAAGCCGGTCGTCGCCGCTCGCGTAGAAGGAGACGAGCGCCTGGAGGCGCGTGTCGCCGACGTACTGGAGCTGCTCGTAGTAAGGGCAGTCCATGTAGGTCTCGTGGGCGCACAGGCGCGCGGTGCGCCACCCCACGTCGAGGATGCGGTCGAGCTCTGGATCGCCGGCGTCGAAGCGGGCCTTCCGCGTGAACGGATATGCCGTGAACACGCCCCGCAGGTCGTCGATCGTGAGCGGCTCCTCGGCCGTCCCCACGCTCAGCTCGACGTAGCGGTAGGTCCGCCACGCGAGCGGACGGAACAGGCGCCGGGTGCCGCCGTCGGCGACGAACGCGTCGCGCAGGCCGCGCATCTCCTTGCCGTCTACTTCGTCGCGATGGCCCTTGTCGCCGGTCCCCGGAAGCCAAAGGTTCTCGGCGTAACGCAGCGTGACCGCGGCGTCGCGCCCGCCGCTGACGACCAGCTCGGGGTACGCGGTGGTCAGGCGGCCCTGGTCGAGGAGCAGCCGCGCGGCGCTCCGCGCGGGCACCGTGAACGGCGCCGGCTCGCGCGGGAACGCCTCGGGTACGGTCACGCCGGTCGCGCGGCGCACGCGCTCGAGCCGCTCCGGATGCTCCTCCATCGGAGGGACCGAACGCGGAACGAGCATCCACCGGCTGGGGGCGTCGAAGTCCTCACGCGAGCTGCCCGGCGGCCCCACCGTGGGCGCCTTCCAACCCGTATCGTCGAACTCCGCCGTCTCCCAGCCCCACGGGTAGCGCGCGCCGGCCACCTTGTCGCCCGGTCCGGCCGCGTAGTACTGGTGGCGGATCTCCTCGCGCTTGAGCGGCAGCGGCTCGTATGCGTCGTTGCGCAGGCACGTCCACCCGGCTCCGGTGTCCACGTCTTTCTCGCGGCGTCCGTCGCCTTGCAGCAGGAAGCCGGTCTGGCTCGTGATCTGGGCCTCCGGCGCCTCGGGTCCGTAGTTCCATACGACGGCGGCGAGGAGGTTGCTCCCCGCGCGCAGGGAGGGCGCCAGGTCCACCGTCTCGTAGCGCCAGTGGAAGAGATCGCCGCGGGCGGGGCCGGAAGCGACGTTCGCGCCGTTGACGTAGAGTTGGTACCGATTGTCCGCGGTGACGTGGACCACGAAGGTGGGCGGCACCACGTCCAGATCGAATCGCCGACGGAAGTGGTAGACGCCGTACGCGGTGGGCGACGTGTCCGGCACGGAGATCCACCGTGCCGTCCACGTCCGCGTGGCCGGGGCCGCGGACGAGGGCACCGGCGGCGTCGACAGTCCCAGTCCCGGCAGGAGCAGTAGCAGGCCGACCGCCACACGGCGCATGGCGACATAAGATAGCAGGCCCGGGAGGAATTTCATGAGCACGAGGAAAGCGACGGTCCTCGCCGCCGCGGTCCTGGCCCTGGCGGCCAGCGCAAGCCACGCCGCCGCTGCTGAGGAGGGCCTGGACATCTACTGGGTCGACGTCGAGGGCGGCGCGGCCACCGTCATCGTCACGCCGGCGGGGGAGTCGGTCCTGGTGGACACCGGCTGGCCGGGGACGCGGGACCCCGACCGCATCCAGCAAGCGATGCGCGAGGCCGGGGTCGCGCGGATCGACCACCTCGTCACCACGCACTGGCACGGGGATCACGTGAGCGGCCTCGCCATGCTCGCCGAGCGATTGCCGGTCGGACGCTTCTACGACCACGGGTTTCCGAAGGACGCGCCCGACGTTCCCGCGGAGCTGAAGGCCGCGTACGTCGAAGCCACGCGAGCGGGCTCCACGGTCGTCCGTCCGGGCGACGAGATCCGCCTCCGGCGGGCGGCCGGCACCCCGCCGATCGCCCTCCGCGTCGTCACCTCCGACGGGGCGGTGCTGGGCGAGGCGCCAGGAGCGCCGCAGACACGGCCGTGCCCGGCCCGCCCGCCGCACGCGGCCATCCCGGACGATCCGTCGGACAACTATCGCAGCGTCGGTCTGCGGCTGAGATTCGGCGGCTTCGATTTCCTCGACCTCGGCGACCTGACCTGGAACGTCGAGCACAAGCTCGCGTGCCCGAAGAACCTGGTGGGCGTCGTGGACGTCTACCAGGTGACGCATCACGGCGTCGGCAACAGCAACAACCCGGCCCTGGTCGCGGCGGTCGCGCCCACCGTCGCCGTGATCAACAACGGGGCGAAGAAGGGCGGCACCGCCGCCGTGTATAAGGTCCTGCGCGCAACGCCCTCGATCAGGGACGTCTTCCAGGTCCACCGCAACGTGCAGACCACACCCGCGGACAACGCACCGCCCGAGATGGTGGCCAACGACGAGGAAGCCTGCGCGGGCGAGTGGATCCGCCTGCGCGTCGCCCCCGACGCGAAGAGCTACGCGGTGGAGGTCCACGGCAAGGGGACGCAGCGCATCTACGCGGTGAAGTGAGGGAGGGGACATGCCCCCGCGCGTAGCGCTCATCCCCGGCGGAGCGAAGGGAATAGGCCAGCGCATCGGCCTGGAGCTGGCCAAGCGCGGCTGGCCGGTGGCGGTGGCCTATCGCACCAGCCGGGAGGCCGCCGAAGACACGGTCCGGCAGATCGAGGCCGCCGGCGCGAAGGGTCTGGCCGTCGCCGCCGACGTCTCCGTCCCCGCCGATTGCGAGCGGCTGGTCAAGAGCGTCGTCGAGTGGCAGGGCCGGGTGGACGCTCTCGTGAACGCCGCGGGCCCCTTCCACCGCGTGGACTTCTTCTCGGAGACGCCCGAGGGCTGGCGGGAGATGTTCGCCAACAACCTCGACTGCCTCTTCTACCTGTCCCGCCTCGTCGCTCCGATCATGATCGAGCAGAAGTGGGGGCGGATCATCGCGTTCTCCATGTCCAACGCCGATCGCCTCGTGGCCCAGCCGCAGCTCACGGCGCACTACCTGGCCAAGGTCGGCGTGCTCGGCCTCGTGCGCACGCTCTCCAAGACGCTGGCCCGCCATCACATCACCGTCAACGCCATCTCCCCGGGATTCATCGATTCAGGCTCGATGGGGGAGGAAGAGCTGAAGGCCGTCTCCCGCAACATCCCCGCCGGGTACGTGGGCTCTACCGCCGACGCGGCCGGGGTGGCGCTCTACCTCGTCTCCGACGAGGCCGCCTACGTGACGGGCGCCAACATCCCGGTGAGCGGCGGCTGGGGGTGGTAGGCTAGGCGCTCACCAAAAAGGAGAAGGCATGCTTTTCCCCTCCACGCGGCGGGCGTTCCTCGGCACGACGGCGGCGGCGGCGGCCTCGATGCTGCCTCGCGGTGTCGCGGCCTCCCCGCGCCCGCGCCGGCTGAAGCTCGGCCTGGCCTCCTACTCCCTGCGCAAGTTCAGCCTCGACCAGGCCATCGAGATGTGCCGCGCGATGGACGTCCGCTACATCACGCTGAAGGACGTGCACCTGCCGATGACCGCGACAGCAGTGGAGCTGAAGGCGGCCCGGGCGAAGCTCGACGCGGCCGGGATCACGCTCATGGGCGGAGGCGTGATCTACATGAAGAACGACGAGGCCCAGGTGCGGAAGGCCTTCGAGTACGCCAAGACAGCGGGCTTCCCCCTGATCGTCGGGGCTCCCGACCCGGATGCGATTCCCCTCGTCGAGCGCATGGTGCGCGAGTACTCCCTGCCGCTCGCGATCCACAACCACGGCCCGGAGGACAAGTCGTACCCTGCGCCGCAGGACGCGCTGAAGCTCATCAAGGACCGCGACCGGCGGCTCGGGCTGTGCATGGACGTCGGCCATACGATACGCGCCGGCGCCGATCCGGTGCGGTCCGTCGCGGATTGCGGCGACCGCCTGATGGACCTTCACGTCAAGGACCTGCGCTCGGCCACCGAGAAGGACAGCCAGGTGGAGGTGGGGAAGGGGATCATCGACTTCCCGGGCCTCATCCGCGCGCTGCACCAGCGGCACTTCGCCGGCCACGTAGCGCTCGAGTATGAGATCAACGCGGACCGTCCCGAGGTGGGGATCCGCGAGTCGCTGGCCTACCTGCGCGGCGTCGTCGACGCGGTGGAAGTGGCTTGAGCGTGCTCGTCGCTCTCCTTCTCTCCGCCAGCCTGGCCGCGTCCGCCGACACGCCGCGCGCGGAGCATCCCCGCCCTGACCGGGTGCGGGCCGACTGGCAGACGCTGAACGGCACCTGGGAGTTCGACTTCGACCCGCAGGATCGCGGCCTGGCCGAAGGCTGGTTCCGCGGGACGCGGGCGCTGTCGAGGAGGATCCTCGTTCCGTATTGCCCCGAGAGCCGGCTGAGCGGCATCGCCGACACGTCGCCGCACGAGGTCGTCTGGTACCGCCGCCGCATCGCCGTACCCGAAGCGTGGAGGCCGCGTCGCGTCTGGCTGCACTTCGGCGCCGTCGACTACGAGGCGCGCGTGTGGGTCAACGGGGACGAGGTGGGACGGCACCGCGGGGGCCACACGCCCTTCGGCTTCGACGTCACCGACCACCTCAAGGCGGGCGACAACGTCGTGGTCTTGCGGGCGTGGGACGGGTGGAGCGACCGGACGCTGCCGCGGGGCAAGCAGTACTGGAAGCCGCGCTCGGAGTCGATCTTCTATACGCGGACGACGGGCATCTGGCAGCCGGTGTGGATGGAGGCCGTGGATCCCGTCCACGTCGAGACGCTCCGGATC
>Ga0210378_10001078_pt1 | contig 14216 bp, 11 predicted proteins | sample PLM1_60_b1redo_FD_155465 | JGI IMG/M metagenome (GOLD analysis project Ga0210378, IMG submission 155465) | Groundwater sediment microbial communities from an aquifer in East River, Colorado, USA - PLM1_60_b1 redo | ecosystem: Environmental > Terrestrial > Soil > Riparian zone | place: USA: East...
CTCGCTCATCTCCCGCTCCTCGGCCTAGCTAGGGGTGTCTCGTGGACCTTCGGCGGCGCCCACGACGCCCAGGCGACGACCGGCGGCGTTGTCCACCACCCCACGAAAACGCTCCGCGTCCGTGCCCGTTGGCAACGACCGCGCGAGACCCGAGACGCTCCACGTTTCCGCGGGACCCCGGATGCGTCGCCGATACAACCCCGGTATCGGCTCCTCCTCCGCCTTGCCGGACGCCGCCTGGATCGCCGTGGCCATCCACCAAGATCCACGAGACACCCCCTAGTCGTCCTTCGCCCACCGCACCAGCTCGCCGGTGACCAGGTCGGGCGCCTCCTGGTGTGGGAAGTGTCCGACCGCGTCGAGCAGCCGCCATTCGTATGCCGCCGCGACGTACCGCCCTGAGCCCTGCGCGGTCCGGGGCAGCAGGCAGCTGTCCAGCTGGCCGTGCAGCTGCAGCGTCGGCGCGGTCACCGGCTCGGCCAGCAGCCGGGCGAGGCGCAGCCCGTCCGGCCGCGGCAGCGACCGCACCGCCCACCGGTAGTACTCCAGCGCGCAGTGCGCGGCTGCCGGGATCTGGATCGCCTGCCGGCAGCGGCGGACTGTCTCGGCGTAGTCCTGGGTGCGAGGCCAGCTCGGGCCGGCCCAACCGCCGAACAACCTGGCGACGTATCGCGCGTCGTCGCGGGTGAGCAGGCTCTCGGCGTACCGCGGTGTCTGGAACGTCAGTAGGTGCCGGCTGGCCCGCAGCTGGCCGCGCGGGTCCTGCAGCAGAGCCGCCCGCATCCGCAGCGGGTGCGGGGCGTCCAGGATCGCCAGCCGGCGGACCACCCGAGGGTGCAGCGTGCCGACGATCCAGGCCAGCAGGCCGCCCCAGTCGTGGCCGACGATCATGGCATCGCGCTCGCCGAGCGCGCGGACGAGGCCGGCGACGTCGCCGGCCAGCGTGTACCCGTCGTAGCCGCGTGGCGGCTTGTCGCTGGCCCCGTAGCCGCGCAGGTCCGGCGCCACCACCCGGTAGCCGGCCTCGGCGAGACCGACCAGCTGGTGTCGCCAGGACCACCAGAACTCCGGGAACCCGTGCAGCAGCAGCACCAGCGGCCCGGTGCCGGCCTCCGCGACGTGCAGCCGCACGCCGTTCGCGCTGACGTTGCGGTGTGTCCAGGGTCCGTCGAGCAGGACGACCGACGGGTCGGGTGCGGGGTTCACCCTTGCCAGGGTGTCAGACTCCGGTGTCCGGGCTGCCGCCGGTCGCCTTCGACGCGGTCGGATGCCGGGCCCAGCGCGCGGTGTCCTTCACGGTCTCCAGGGTGCGCCCCGGCTTGCGCAGCCGCCGGACCGAGCGGTAGCCGAGCAGCCCCAGCAGCGCGGCGAGCAGCCAGAAGAACGCCACGACAATGAGGTACGACAACCAGCGCCACAGGCCGACCGCGACCAGTCCCTCGGCCAGCGCGACGAAGCCGAACGGGAGCGACAGCAGCAGCACGACCGCGGCCGCGACGAACAGGCCTGCCCCGATGCCGCCGCGTTTCGCTGTCTCGCCCAGCTCCGCCTTGGCCAGCTCGATTTCGGCCCGTACCAGCGCGGAGATCTGGGTGGACGCGTCCTGCACCAGCTCACCGATGGAGGGCTGGGTGGACCCGGTCGGGATCGAGTCGTCGGCTGCCACGTCGGGATCATTCCCCCACCCGGTGTCGCCGGTCCAGTGACACCCCGGGACGGGCTGGCCGCAGGCAGCCAAAACCTCCGCACCGCCGCCCTGCGAGGGTAGGGGGGCGCAGGCCGCGGCGGTTACTCCTCGCCGGAGGCAGCCGGCAGCTTCTCCTTGATCAGGTCCATGACCGCGGAGTCGGTGAGCGTGGTGACGTCGCCGAGCTGGCGGTTTTCGGCGATGTCACGCAGCAGCCGGCGCATGATTTTGCCCGACCGCGTCTTCGGCAGCTCGGGCACGACCATGATCTGGCGTGGCTTGGCGATCGGGCCGATCTCCTTCCCCACGTGCTCGCGCAACTCCTTGGCCAGCGCGGCGCCGGCTGCCTCGTCGGCGCCGACCGAGCCGCGAACGATCACGAATGCGACGATCCCCTGGCCGGTGGTCGCGTCGGTCGCGCCGACGACCGCGGCCTCGGCCACCTTCGGGTGGGAGACCAGCGCCGACTCGACCTCTGTCGTGGAGATCCGGTGCCCGGACACGTTCATCACGTCGTCCACCCGGCCGAGCAGCCAGATGTCGCCGTCCTCGTCCTTCTTCGCGCCGTCGCCGGCGAAGTACACGCCCGGGAACCGGTCCCAGTACGTCGACCGGTAGCGCTCCGGGTCGCCCCAGATGCCACGCAGCATCGCCGGCCACGGCTCGGGGATCACCAGATACCCCCCGCCGCCGTTCGGCACCGGGGTGCCGGTGTCGTCGACGACCTCCGCGCTCATCCCGGGCAGCGGGCGCATCGCCGCGCCCGGCTTGGTGGTCGTGACTCCGGGCAGTGGGCTGATCAGGATCGAGCCGGTCTCGGTCTGCCACCAGGTGTCGACGATCGGGCAGCGGTCGGCGCCGATGTTCTTCCGGTACCACATCCATGCCTCGGGGTTGATCGGCTCGCCGACCGACCCCAGCAGCCGCAGCGAGGACAGGTCGAACGTGGCCGGATGCTCCTCGCCCCATTTCATGAACGTACGGATCGCGGTCGGCGCGGTGTACAGGACCGAGACGCGGTACTTCTCGATGATCTCCCACCACCGCCCGCGGTGCGGCGTGTCCGGCGTGCCCTCGTACATCACGCTGGTCGCGCCGTTCGCGAGCGGCCCGTACACGATGTACGAGTGGCCGGTGACCCAGCCGATGTCGGCCGACGTCCAGAAGACGTCCGTCTCCGGCTTGAGGTCGAACACCGCGTGGTGGGTGTACGCGACCTGGGTGAGGTAGCCGCCGGTAGTGTGCAGGATGCCCTTCGGCTTCGCGGTGGTGCCGGAGGTGTACATGACGTACAGCGGATGCTCGGCGTCATGCGGCTCGGCGATGTGCTGGTCGGACTGCCGGCCGACCACGTCGTGCCACCAGACGTCGCGGCCCTCCTGCCAGGGGACGCCCTGCCCGGTGCGGCGGACGACGACGACGTGCTGCACGTTCGGGCGCTCACCGTCCGACTCGGCGAGTGCCTCGTCGACGGCGGGCTTGAGCGGGCTGGCGGCGCCCCGGCGATACCCACCGTCGGCGGTGATCACCAACCGGGCGTCGCAGTCGATCACCCGACCACGCAGCGCGTCCGCGGAGAAGCCGCCGAAGACCACGGTGTGCGGAGCGCCGAGCCGGGCGCAGGCCAGCATCGCGATCACGGTCTCCGGGATCATCGGCATGTAGATGGCGACGCGGTCGCCCTTGCTGACGCCGAGCTCGGTGAGCGCGTTCGCTGCCTGGCAGACCTCCCGGAGCAGCCCGGAATAGGTGATTGTGCGGGTGTCGCCCGGCTCGCCTTCCCAGTGGAACGCGACCTTGTCGCCGCGGCCGGCCTCCACATGCCGGTCGACGCAGTTGTAGGCCGCGTTGAGCTGGCCGCCGACGAACCACTTCGCGAACGGCAGCTGCCACTCCAGGACCTGGTCCCACTCCTTCGCCCAGGACAGCCGGCGGGCCTGCTCGGCCCAGAAGCCCAGCCGGTCGGCCGCGGCTGCCTGGTAGGCGTCCGCGGTGACGTTCGCGGCGGCGGCGAGGTCGGCCGGCGGCGCGAAGCGGCGGGTCTCGTGCAGCAGGTTCGAGAGCGTGGCGTCGGTGCTCGGCGTCTCGGTCAAGGCGTTTCCTCCGCGGTGCAGGGTGGATCACCGTCGATGCACGGACCCTACGACGCGGTGCTGACAAAGGTCACCCCGACCTCCGCGCGGCACGCACAGTCGGCCTTCGTCCCAGCGTGGATGCCTGACCGGCCAGGGGCGCGGTCAGGGCCGGGCACCCACCAGATGTCCCAGCGCCTCGGCCCTGAAGTCGTCGATCTCGCGTTGCATCTGGGTCACCTCGGGGCTGGTGGCATACCGGCTGCCGCGCAGTGCGTCGCGCATGTCACCGAGGCGCTGGGTGAACGTGGCGAGCCGCTGCTGCGAGGGCAGCGCCAGCACCGGGGTGAGCTTCTCGGCGGTCCCGTCCAGCGCCCCGGCCTGCAGGTGCGCGGTGGCGGCGTCGATCAGCGCGAGCGTCTCGGCGCCGTAGAAGCGGTCGTCGGGTGCGCCGGCCTCGTACAGCGAGACCGCCTGTTCGGCCTCGCGCAGCGCCTGGTCCGGCTCCTGCAGGTACAGGTGGGTGCTGCCGGCAAGGTAGCTCTGCTGCGCCAGGCTGAACCCGTACAGGCCGCCGACCTCGTCCGGCCCGGCCTGGTCGCGCGACTCGGCGGCCCGGGCGAGCGCGCTGTGCGCGTCGTCGGCGTAACCGAGCCGCGCCCAGGCTCTCGCGGCGAGGCTGGCGAGCAGCACCGGGGCGCTGTCCGTCGAGCTGAACTGCAGGCCGTGCTCGGCGAGCTTGGCCGACTCCAGGATCCGGCCGTCCCAGTACGCCAGCTTGCTCTGGGTGGCCCGGATCCAGGCGCGCAGGCCGTCGTGCGCGGCCAACTCGGCGCACAGCCAGCCGGTGCGGGCCTGGGTCTCGGCCTCCATGTGCCGGCCGAGGTCGCTGGACATCCAGGCCAGCAGGCCGCAGACGCGCCCGGCTATGAGGTACAGCTGTCGAGCCTGGTTCGGGTATTGTCGTCCCTCTAAAAGCGCGAATGCCCTGTTACGTACTCGGAGAGTAGTCAGCACCACCGGAAGCGGGGGGGAACTCAGGTACGTCTTCGCGATGCCACGGATGTCGTGGTCGAACTGCTCGAGGGCGGTCGGACCGACGTTCGTGGCCTCTGCCCACTCTCCGAACTCAGCGGACTGGCCGGCTGCAGCCATGATCATTTCCTCCTGTTCGGGCGGCCTCCCCGTGCTGTGGTCGAGGAGTTCGTCGCGCCGGCGCTGCCGCAGCAGGACGCTGCCGTGCCCGGACGCGAGGACGTCGTGATCCGCGGTCGCGGAACCCTCCGCCGCCCGCGCCGACAGCACGCTCTGCACCAGGCGGGCGGTTGTCGCGGGCGCCGGAGATGCTGCCGCGGCCGCAGGGGTCGCCGCGGTGGCCAGAGTCTCCAGGACTGCCTGTATCGCGTGGGATTCCAGCCGGCCGGTGGGCTGGGCCGCAGCCAGCGCTCCGGCCGACGGCGTGCCGGCCATGGCCTCGCATGGGTTGCCGACCGACAGGCCGTGCCCGGCCTCGGACTCGGCTCGCTCTTCCGCCGGGCCGAGGAGGGCTGAGCCGAGCAGTTGGGCGTGGACGGTGCCGGCCAGCCCGGCCGCGGCGGTCGAGAAGGCCGGCGCCGGGGCCGGCACCGGCCCGGTCATGGTGGTGGCCGGCACCAGCTGCCCGTGCGCCGGAACGGTCCGGGCGCCTGTCGCGGCGCCGCTGAGCATGGCGGCGATGACGGTGCGGTCCTGGTCGGGGAACTGCCGGTAGTCCTCGTAGTCCAGCAACCGGTCGACGGTCGTTCCGAACACCGCGCCGAGCACGGTGATCACGTAGGCGGACGGCCGCCGGCCACCGGCCGGCCACCGTTCGTACTCGCCTATCCGAGTCCCGATCATCGGTGCCTGGGCGGCCCGCTCGTTGCCGAGCCGGTCGGCCACCTCGGTGAACCGGGCCGCGACTTCGTCCTGACTCCAGCCGTAGGCATGGCGGTACGCCTCCCTAGGCCGGAAGGCCCACCGGCGCTCCATCTCCTGAGCTATCAGGTCGTGTGAGCATCCGGCCATCAGCATCTCGTGACGGAGTGTGTCGCGTTCCGACTTTGCCCCCGTCTTGGTGGTGCGTGACAACGACGCCCTCCCCGTGTCGACTCAACACACGCCGTTCCGCTCTGGGTTGCACGCCGGGGCAGAACGGATCTGTGCTGGCAACCCAGTGTGCACGTGTGATTCCCCAGAGCTACTAGTAAGGAAACCACACCCTGGTGGATCCGGCGTCCCTCAGAGGGTGAATGGGCAGGTCAGACAAGCACAAGGGGGTGTGCGTAAGGCAACCGCCCCGGGTCGTGCCGGGCTAGTAACACTGCTGACACGCTATCCATGTCAAACATCAGGGGCTAGGCCATACGGCAGTCATGTCGTGCCGCCGGATGGCCGCCCGATGACGCGCCGAACGGGGAGGCGTACCAACGTGGTTCAGCCACGCCACACGGAGTTGCCGGCCGATGGTGGTGTCGCCGGCGGGATGCGCCGGGGACCGATCTTGTTGGCCGGACGGATCGCCCGCACAGTGCGTCTGGCCGTCGACGAGTGGCGGTGGCCGGTCGTCCCTGGCGCCTACGTCACCCGCACCGGCACCTGCTCCTGCGGTGACCGGCGCTGCCCCGAGCCGGGCAGTCACCCGGTTGACCCGGTCTCCTGGTTGGCGGCGAGCTCCGATCCCGACCGGGTTCACGGCTGGTGGCTGGCTACTCCGCTCGCCTCGATCGTGCTGCCGGTCGGCTGGCACGTCGACCTGCTGGACGTGCCAGAGCGCGGTGGGCTGGCTGCCGTCGACCGCCTGGAGATGATGGGATACCGGCTGCCGCCGGTGATCGCCACCGCGTCCGGACGGATTCTCTTCTTCGTGGCGGCCAGCGCGCGCCGGCCCAGTGACACAAGCCAGGGGGAGCCGGCGGGTGTCCCCCGTCCGGAGACCGCATTGTGGCTCGGCGGCGACTCCTCCGGCGCTCCCGACATCGTCGTCCGGCGTCGCGGGACGGCGGTGCTGCCCCCGCTCGGGCCGGAGCCGCCGGGAGTGACCCGGTGGGTGGAGCCGCTGCGCCCCGGGCGGCCGTCCCTGCCCCGCGTGGAGGACCTGCTCGGGCCAGTTCTGCAGGCCTGCCGGGAGGTGGTGGTGCGCCGGTCGCGCCGCTCCGGCCGGCTCGCTTCCGCCGTCGCCGCCCGAACGGCCGCGCTGACCGGTGGCACCGTTCCGGTGCCGAAGCTGGCCGTGACCAGCCGGGGTGACTCGGCCGGCGAGTCGGTGCTGTCAGCCCGGCGCGTCCCGGGCTCCCCCGGCCCGTCAGGCGGTACCGCCGCACCCCCAGGCGGTACCGCCTGCTCGGGTACGGCCTCGGCCGGGTCCTCGGAAACCGCCGCCGGGACCTCCGGCGCGGTCAGTCGTATCTCGGGCACGGTGGCTGCTGCATCGGGGACGGCGGCGGTGTCGGGGACGGCGGCGGTGTCGGGGACGGCGGCGGTGTCGGCTGTGCCGGCGTCGGCTGCGGTGGCTGCCGTGTCGGCTGTGTCGGGGACGGCGGTGGTGTCGGGGACGGCGTCGGCGGCTATGTCGGCGTCGGCTGCGGTGGCCGCCGTGTCGGGCCGCTGCCCGTCCGCCCCCGGCGCTGCCCTCGCCGTCGCGGAGGCGTCGAGGCCGGGCCCCGGGCGGCAGGACGCGTCCACCTCGGTGGTCCCGCCGAGCGCCTCGTCGGCGGTCTGGGCGGGCGACCGCCATCCTGGACCGGCCCCTCTCGCCAGGGTTCCCGCCGCCGCGCCGCTGGCGGCGTCGGGTCCCGCCGCGACAGCGCAGCGCGACGCCCTCCCGGCCGCCTCCTCCGCTCGCCCGGTCAGGCCAGCCCGCGCCGTCGCCGGCACGAGTGCCTACCGGGCCGGCCGGTCCTACCCCGCGAGTCGCAGCCGCCGACCGACCCCATTGTCGCCACGGGTCCGGGGCGCAGCGTCGACGAGCGCGGAGTTCGGCGTCAGCGACGCCCGCAGGGCGACGGACAGCAGCGTCCGGCTCGCTTGCTCTGCGGCAACGGCCTGCGCGGGTGGGAGTGGCCGACCGGCCGACGACGGCCGTACCCGCGTGCAGGCGCCGTCTCCGCCGGTGTCGAACTGACCGACGTTCGGGAGCCGACCTCCTGAACGTCCGCGGTTGCCCGCCACGACCCAGCGGGCAGAGCGGAACAAGAGCTGGCCGGACCGCCGTATCCGCCTGCGCGGGCACCCCTCTCGCCTGCGTGGTTTGAGCGCCCACCCGGAGACGGCGGTCCGGTCACCATACGCAGGGCCGGCGTCGGCGTACGGGCGAGCACTCGCGGGTGCGCACGTAAGAGCGCTGGCGCCGGCCCTGCCTCCATCCACGACCCACTCTGACGCCCTCCGACGCCCGCCGCCTTTCCATGCCGCGGGCAGGCCGTGCTCGCCCTGCAGTCAGCCTGCGGTCAGCCGCGGAGCAGGGCCTCGCACACCGCGAGGCCTTCCTGCGCCCCCAGCGCGATGGCGGAGCAGCAGTGCCGCAGCCAGGAGGCAACACCGTCGGGCGTGCCGCCGGCGTACGCAGCCAGCGTGCTCGCGTACTCCGCGCGCCGCTCGAGGTGACCCACCTCCGGCACGCCGACCATCCTGGGGTCGAGTCCTCGGCTTACCGTGGTGAGGCGAGCAGCCGCCCGCGCGACGATCCCGTCCGCCGAGCCGAACGGCCGCAGCGCCAGCAACTCGCCGTGCACGACCGCAGCGAGCACGACCGCCGCGGCCTGGGAACCCCCAGCGACCAACCCGGCCAGCCCGTCCAGCCGGGCCGCCACGTCCGGCCGCCCGACCGGTCGGCCCAGCCGGTCGGCTGGCACCAGGTCGGCCGCCGCGAGCACGTGCAGCCGGGCCAGTGCCTGCAGGGGCGCCCTTCGCCAGGTATCGACGAGCTCGCCGACACCCAGGCACGAACGCAGGGCGCCCTGGACTACCGGGTCGGTGCTCCCGCCGGCCCGCAGCGCGGCGAGCGAAACGTCCACACCGGCGAGCGCGGCCGACGCGCGGGCACCGCGCAGGGCCGACTCCGCCGTCACGGCGTGGCCCTGGCTGCGCAGCACCCGATGGGCCAGCAATCGGTCGATCGAGGCTCGGGCGGAGGCGGCCGCCTCGCCGACGCCGGGCAGCTCGAGCAGCGGTGCGAGCGGTTCGGTGTCGTGGGTGCCGAGGGGGCCGGCGGCAGCGGGCACTTGAGCAGGGTAGGCGGGTCGGGCGGAACTTGGTCGAGGTATGTGGTGGGCAGGGCAGGCCGCGGCGGCCAGCATCGCGGCCCCTGCATGCGAACGGCGCCCCAGCGAGGGAGCGCCGTCGCCCACAGACGACCCGGGTTACCAAGCGTGCACCTCTACTCGACGGGCACCGACCCGGAGGTCGGTCCCGACGTGCCTCCCGCGGCTGGTCGCGCGTGGGTGCCCGGGGTCCGTGTGCGGATTCCGGTCGAGGGGAACTAGTCCACCTGCGGCCCGTCTTCCGTGCCACCTTTTCTACGCCGATCCGTCCGCCGGGGGAAGACCCGCAGCAGGAATCGACCCGACGACGGCTCCTCTCGGACCGCCCCGCCTACCCCATCCGCCCTGGCCAGGTTCTTCCCGGCCGTCGAGGGACACCGTGCGCGACCTGCACGGATATGGTCCGGCGAACGAGAATGGCCCGGCTCGACCGGTCAGATCGGCCGGCCGAGATCCTGGGTCGGATCCGCCCGACCCGGCCAGGATCCTGGGTCGGATCCGCCGACCCGGCCAGGCGTCCTTTACGTTGGCGACGCCCGTCGCCGTCTGCATCCAGCGTCGCGGCCGGTGCAACGCGGTAGTTGGCTGGCTCGGCCCTGTTCCCGGCCCCGCCGCCGTCGGGTGCAGGGGCCGGGAGGCGCTGCTGGGCGGAGGAGCAGGTCCGGGACTGGTCAAGGACGGCTACAGCAGGCGCGCATTGGGCGCTGGTCGGCTGCTCCTGGACCGGCGCCGAGTCGCGTACCACACGATGCCGGCGGCCGCGCCCACTCCGACGGCCGTGCTCGCGACGACCGTCCGGGACGGCGTCCGCAGGCCCGCCACCCGGCTGCGCATCGACACCGGGCTGGTGAACCTCAGAACCGCCCAACCGCGTTGCAGTGCCAACTTGCGCAGCGCGCGGTCGGGGTTTACCGCGACCGGGTGGCCGACGGCCTCCAGCAGGGGAACGTCGGTGGCGGAGTCGCTGTATGCATAACACTGCGACAGGTCGTACCCTTCGGCCTCCGCCAACTCCCGCACCGCCGCCGCCTTGTTTGCGCCATAGGCGTAGAAGGCGATGGCGCCGGTGTAGCGCCCGTCCGCGACCACCATCCTGGTGGCGACGACGCGGTCTGCGCCCAGCATCTCCCCGATCGGACCAACCACCTCCTCCCCGCTACTGGACACTATGACGACGTGTCGGCCCTTCGCCTTGTGCTCCTCGATCAGCGATGCGGCCTCGTCGTAGATCAACGGGTCGACGACGTCGTGCAGGGCCTCCTTGACGATCTCCCGTACCTGCTGGACCTCCCAGCCCGCCGACAGGGCGGCGAGGTAGTCCCGCATCCGGCCCATCTGCTCCTCGTCTGCGCCGGCGACTAAGTAGACCAACTGGGCGTAGGAGGCCCGGAGGACGGCGCGGCGGCCGATCAGACCACCGTGGAAGAACGGCCGTCCGAAGGCGAGCGTGCTCGACTTTGCGATGATCGTCTTGTCTAGGTCGAAGAACGCGGCCGCCCCGTGCACACTGTCAGGATACGAGCGACCAGACAGACGATCTCTGGAAATCACGCGGACGGCCCTGTTTCATGAAGGGCTCCATCGGGTAGACATCTATTCCGCGAGGGCAAACGGCCCTCGCCTGAAGGCGTCCGGCTCAACCCCCCGGAGCCGGGCTTTGACGGCCCCCGCTATCCCCCCAGGCGGGGGCCGTCCCTTTTCTCCTTTTTTTGGGCGTGCCTCCTTGGGCATGACTGTCCAAGTCATCCGGTTCATCCCTTTATCTCTCCTCCGTGGCCACTGCCCGGCTGCGCGCATCCTCGGGGAGCGTGGGAGGACTCCGCAAACGGCTGTCCACAGGCTGAGGCTTTGTCCACAGATTGGCTCGGACCGGTTCTGCTGCCAGGGTCGACCGACTTCAGTGGTCCAGGTAGCAGACGAGACCAGTGGAGGACTCGTGACCGGACCGCGCCCGCTCCTGGTTGCCCAGGACGCCGATCTGCTGGATGACGTTCTTCGGGCGGCCGCCGTTGCCGAGGTCGACCTGGAAGTGGCCGTTGATCTTGTGGCAGCCCGCTCCCGGTGGCTTTCTGCCCCGCTTGTTCTGCTCGACGCCGGTCTTGCCGCCGCGGCCGCTCGGCCGCCGCTGCCCCGCCGTCGTCGGCTGGTGCTGCTGTGTCGCGGGACGCCGGAGGCACGGGTCTGGGGAGACGCCAGCGCGGTCGGAGCCGACGTGGTGCTGGCGCTGCCGGCGGCCGAGCGGACGCTGGTCGAGCGGCTAGCGGACTGTGCGGTTTCGGGTGAGTCGCCCGCTCGGGCCGTCGGCGTCATCGGCGGCTGCGGCGGTGCCGGCGCGACCGTTCTCGCCGCAAGCCTCGCGCTGGCTGCCGCCCGCCGCTCGGCCGGCGCGTTGCTGATCGATCTCGACCCGTTCGGCGGCGGCATCGACGTGGCGCTGGGCCTGGAGGACCGCCGCGGCCTGCGGTGGCCAGACCTGGCCGAGGTCAGCGGCAGGCTCTCCCCGGTCGCGTTGCGCGATGCCCTGCCGAGTCTTCGCGGCCTTGCCGTCCTGTCCTGCGTGCCCGCCGACCACGCCGACCTGCGGCCCGAGTCGGTCCGTGCAGTGCTCACCGCCGCGCGTCAGGGTGCCGGCTTGGTCGTGCTGGATCTGCCGAGACCACTGTCGCCGGCCGGAATGGCCGGGCTCGACCTCGCCGACGAGGTGCTGGTGGTGGTGCCGGCGGAGGTACGAGCGATCTTGGCAGCTCGGCGGATCGTCTCGGTCCTGCGGCCGGCGGTGGAGCGGGTATGGGCGGTCGTACGGGTGACCGCTGCGCTGTCGCCGCACCGGGTGGCGGAAGCACTCGCGCTGCCGCTGGCAGGCGAGATGCGAGCGGAGCGGTGGTTGCGGACACAGGTCGACAGTGGTCGACCTCCGCTCCTCCGGCGGCGTGGGCCGCTGAGCACCTTGTGTGACCGGCTGCTCGACAACTGGACGGGTGAACGGCCGAGCCGGGCGGGTCGGGCGGCATGACCATCGACGTGGTCGACCGCGTCCGTCGCCGGATCGTCGAGTCCGGCGGATCGGCGAGCCGGATCGGTGTTGCCGCTGCCGTCCGGACCGAGGCCGGCTCGATCGTCGGGCCGAACGAGGTGCTCGACCTGGTGCGGGTCACCGAGTCGGAGCTCGTCGGCGCCGGTCCGCTCGAGCCGTTGTTGCGAGATCCGCGTACGACCGATGTCCTGGTCAACGGCCCCGCCGACGTGTGGATCGACCGCGGCGCCGGCCTCGAGCCCGCACCGGTGCGCTTCCCCGGCGAGGAAGCGGTGCGCCGGCTGGCCCAACGCCTGGCAGCCGCTGCCGGACGAAGGCTTGACGACGCGCGTCCATGGGTCGATGGCACACTGCCCGATGGGACCCGGCTGCACGCGATCCTGCCGCCCCTGGCGCTGCACGGCACGTGCCTGTCGCTTCGGTCGTTCCGCCCGCGTGCATTCTCCGTCGCCGACCTGGTGGCCGCCGGCACGCTGACGGCAGAGGCCGCTCAACTCGTGGAGGCGGTGGTACGGGCCAGGCTCGCGTTCCTGGTGACCGGCGGCACAGGCTCTGGGAAGACCACGCTGCTCTCGACCCTGCTCGGGTTGATCGAGCCGACCGAGCGCCTGCTGCTCATCGAGGACGCTCCGGAGCTGCGCCCCGAGCACCACCATGTCGTACGGCTTACCGCCCGCGCGCCGAACGTTGAGGGGGCGGGGGAGGTCACTTTGCGTGACCTGGTCAGGCAGTCGCTGCGCATGCGGCCTGACCGCCTGGTGGTCGGCGAGGTTCGCGGGCCGGAGGTCGTAGAACTGCTGACCGCGTTCAACACCGGGCACGAGGGCGGCGCCGGCACCGTGCATGCCAACTGCGCGGTGGAGTTGCCCGCGCGACTCGAAGCGCTCGGCGCGCTAGGCGGGCTCGAGCGGACGGCGTTGCACAGCTTGCTCGCTGCGTCCATCCAGGTCGCCCTTCATCTCCGGCGGTCCGCGGACGGCTTGCGGGCTCTCGCCGAGGTCGGCCTGCTACGGCGGAGCGACACCGTCGTGTCGGTCGTCCCTGCCTGGCGCGCCGACGGCGGCCCGGCTGCCGCCTGGGGCGAGCTTCGGGCACTGCTGGCAGCGCGAGGTCTCCGCGTGTGCACCAGCGCGGCGGGGGAGCGTGGGCCAGCGGCGAGGGGTGGCCGGGTCTGGACGGGCGACCAACGTGTCCGCCAGCAGCACATGACCGAACGTGCAGCGGGCGACCACGTCGCTGGGAGCGGCGGGAGGTGACCGGCATGCAATCGATGACCGCTGTGACTCTGGTTGTGACTGCGGCCGTCGTGCTGGCAGTTCCGATTCCGTCGTATGCCGGCCTTCGGCTTCGAGCGTTCCGGCCCGAGTGGGCCGGAAGTAGCCCCGGCCGCGTGGGGGGAGGAGCATCAGTGGGCGCCGGTCCGGTGCCCGCCGCCGTCTTGGCCGCCGGGGTGGCCGGCCTCATCGCGGCGCTCGCGGCCGCGGCATCGGGAGCGACGCAGCGAGTGGTCGCGCCAGCGCTGGCCGGCGCGCTGGCCGGCGCTGTCGGCGGCTGGCTGTTCGGTACGGTCGTCGCGGGTCGGCGGGACGACCGGCTGCTCGGCTCTGTCGTTGCCGCGGTTGGCGCGCTGTCAGCAGAGCTCCGCGCGGGTCGAGCGGAGGCGGCCGCGCTCGGCTCCGCGGCGGCGGTCGCCGAGCCTGGGCTGGCTGCGGTGTTGCAGGGCGCCGCCGACGTCGCAGCCTTCGGCGGCGACGTCGCCGGCACCCTGCAACACCGCAGCGACGCGGCTGCCTTCCCGCCGGCGGTCCGCTCCGCCATGCTGCGAGTCGCCGCGGCGTGGGCAGTGAGCCGGGACTGTGGGACTCCGATCGCGTCGGTGCTCGACCAGGTATATGAGGACCTTCGGGCGCATCGCCGGCGGAGTCAGCTGATGGCGGCCCAGCTCGCAGGCCCCCGCGCCTCGGCGGTGCTGCTGTCGCTGCTGCCCGCCCTGGGAATCCTTCTCGGAACCGCAATCGGGGCGCACCCAGTCGGCGTGCTGCTGGGCACGGCCCCAGGGCAGTTGGCCCTGCTCGTCGGGGTTTGCCTCGACGCGGCCGGTGTACTGTGGACAGTCCGCATTGTGCGAGCGGCGGGCAGGGGCC
>Ga0210378_10001079_pt1 | contig 14214 bp, 12 predicted proteins | sample PLM1_60_b1redo_FD_155465 | JGI IMG/M metagenome (GOLD analysis project Ga0210378, IMG submission 155465) | Groundwater sediment microbial communities from an aquifer in East River, Colorado, USA - PLM1_60_b1 redo | ecosystem: Environmental > Terrestrial > Soil > Riparian zone | place: USA: East...
AAACGGAGATCGACGATCTTGGCCTCCTTCTCCTTGGCCAGCTTGATCACGTCGTTGACGCTCATGTCTGTTTGCTTTCCTTTCAGAATCGAGTGCCGAAGGCGTAGACGAGGCCCACGGTGAAGGTGTTCTGGCCCTTCACCGTCGTGCCGTCGTCCTTGAGGAAGAACGGTACGTCCGACATATCGCGCCGGAATTCGAAGCGCGCCAGCAGCCCGCCGTCGATCTTGTGCTCGCTGGTAAGCGTGAACTCCTTGAGCGTCTGGCTGGTCCCGGTCATGAAGCCGTCGCCGTCGTCGACCCATTCGACGCGGGGCGTCACGGCCCAACTTGGGATCACCTGGTAGCGGGCATAGGCGGCCACACCCTGCCAGCGCGCCGGGTTCCCCGCGATCCGGTCCTTCCCGTAGTCGTAGTTCAGCATCAGGCTCAGCGCCGGAGTGGCGTTGAAGGTCACGGTGCCGTCCCAGAGATAGCGCTTGTCGGCCGTGTCGGCCTTCTGCTCCGGGCCGCCCATGAAGTTCGCCACGAGGCTCAGCTTGGGGTGCGGCTTGACGACGGCCTGGATGCCGATGGTCTTGCCGGAGTTGTTGTCCACGGCATTGTTCCAGCCGTTGACCAGGTAGCCGCCCAGGGCCACCTTGTCGCTCACGTTGTAGGTGGCGCGCACACCCATGTGGTAGTAGGGAATGGCGAGCGCGAACAGCAGCGAGCGCGAGTAGTTCCAGTTGTCCTTGGCCTCGATGACCTCGGCGCCGTGCGGGGTGACGAACTTCCCAGCGTCGAACTGGAGGCCCTTGCCCACCGGGGCCAGCCAGCTCAGGTAGCCCTGCTGGAAGGCCCTGAAGACGTCCGAGCCCCCCGGCTCCGCGGCGTGCACGATGTCGGTCGTGGGGCCGTAGTCGAGGTCGGCGCGGAAGCCGAGCCGGCTGCTGGCGGTGGGCTTCTGCTCGAGCGCAACCTCGAGGAGGCCGAAGCTGAGCTGGTTATGCTTGGTGTCGAAGTTGCGGAGCTGGGTATCGCCGGGCGGCTCGTTGAAGTTGTGGCTGTAGTAGGTGTCCACGAAGCCCAAGATCTCGATGGGCGAAGGGCCTGACGGGGCGGGCTCCGGGCTCGGCTCGGCCGACGGGGCGGCGGTTGGAGCAGCGGTCGGGGCCGGCGCCGGCTTGTCGTCGGCGGCGGCGGGAAAGGCGAAGAACGACGCGGCCACCACCGTTGCCGCCAGGATTCTCAACGCTGAGCTGCGTCTCACATCGGCCTCCTGTGTTCTTGTTGGATCGATGTGGGGCGCCTGAGCAAGGGGCGTTCCAGGCGGAGTGTTGCGAGGTTCGCGCCTCCGCGGATCGGTTGTAACTGGCGACGACTAGAGCTTTACGTGGCCCGCATCGCCTCTCGGACGCGCTCGCGCGGCGCGGCACAGAGCGACGGAACCGTGTGCCTCCCCCGGCGGCTCCCACAGTTTCGTCGGATCGGGAGAGCTTGACGCTCGCGGCCGCGTATGGAGTAATGGCCGCTTGACCCCGAATCGAGGTGACCACACGTGATGCGAGCGTTGAGACTCGTCGGCGTGACCGTACCCGTGATGCTGCTCGCCGCCTGCGGAGGGAGTACGGATCCCTCCTCGGACGGCATGTTCGTCGTCCAGGACCTGATCATCGGTACCGGCGCGACCGCCGTGGTGGGCGATACCGTAACCGTCCACTACGTGGGCACGCTGACGAACGGCTCGAAGTTCGACAGCTCCTACGACCGCAACCAGCCCTACCCCTTCCGCCTCGGCGCGGGGGCGGTGATCGCCGGCTTCGACCAGGGAGTGGTGGGGATGAGGGTGGGCGGGAAGCGGCGGCTCACCATCCCCCCCCACCTCGGCTACGGCAACCAGGCGACCCAGGGGATCCCCGCGAACTCGACGCTCATCTTCGAGATCGACCTCGTCTCGATCGCGGGCAAATAGCTGGCCGCAGGCAAGCGGAAGTGGCTCGCCGTTCTCGTTGTGGCGGCGGCCGCGGGCTGCCGACAGAGCGAACGAGCGGTCGTCTACGACCTCGTGCGGGCCGCGCCCTCCGCGGACGCGGAGTTTCCGTGGGAGTACCTCGCCTTCGGCACGCTCGCCGCGCGCCCGTTCCAGGAGAAGGGCTTCGAGCGCGCCCCGGCCGAGCCCTTCTCCGACAGCCACGCCGCCGTTCGGCTCAAGCCGCAGGTGCTCCTGCGATGGCGCGAGCCAGCGCCGCGCCTGGCCGTGCTCGATGCGGCGCCGGTTCCGGGCGCGGCGGGAGCTTCCGCCAGCGTGCATCTCAACGGCAAGTCCATCGGCCGGCTCGTCCTCGAAGACGGCCGGCGGCGATATGCGTTCCCGCTACCGGCGGAGGCTCAGCGCTCCGGCGGCAACCGATTCCAGCTCGAGTTCGACCTGCCGCGCGCGGCCAGGACTGCGGCCACGGCGGCGGCGCCGGAGGCAGCGCTGCCGGCTCGGCTCTACAGCCTCTCGGTCGGGCTCGCCGGCGATGCCGACCTCGAATGGCTCGGCCGTGACGGTGCTCCCCCGGCCCTGGGGATCGGCCAGGGGCCGAAGTCGCGGGCGATCGTGCAGGCCGGCCCGAGCGCGATTCGCTTCGCATTCCGGCCTCCCGATCGAGCCGAGCTTCGCTTCACCCCCGACCTGCACCCTCGCGCGCGGACCGCGGGTGCGTCGGCCGTGTTCGCCGTCGCCGTCGAGGACGGTTCGGGGGCGGAGCGCGAGATCTGGCGCGGACGCGTCGCCGCCGCCGACCGGGCTCCGGACGAGGTCGTGCTCGAGCTGCCGGGACCCGCGGACGGGCCCACCACGCTCGTCTTGCGGGTGACGCCCGACGGAGGCCGCCGGCCGGCCTGGGGCCTGTGGCAGGGCCTACGCGTGCTGGGCGATCGGAGGAGCGTGGTCGCCGACGAGCCCGATGCGCAGACGCCGCCGGGAAATGCCGATTCGCGCCCGGTGGGCCTCGGGGACGCGAGCGTGCTGCTGATCATCCTCGATGCCGCCGGAGCCCGGCATTTCAGCTGCTACGGGTACGGCCGGCGGACCACCCCGGAGATCGACCGCATCGCCAGCGAGGGCGTCGTCTACGAGCGGGCCTACACTCCCGCCGTCTTCACGCGCAGCACCATGGCTTCGGTGTGGACGTCGCAGAACCCGGACCAGCACCGGGTCGGGATCGACGAGGACGTCGGCATCTCGGCATCGCGGCCCACGCTGGCCGAGCTGCTGTCGGCCCGTGGCGTCTACGCGGCCGGCTTCATCGGCAACCCGGTGGCCCGCGGCTTCGGCCTCGACCGTGGCTTCGGCGAGTTCCACTCCGTGTACACGCAGAAGGTCAACCTCGGGCAGGTGACCAAGGCCGAGGCGTTCCGCAAGGTGCTGCCCGCCTTCTTCCAGGCCCGCCAGGGCGGCCGCTTCTTCGCCTACGTGCACTACCTCGAGCCGCACTTTCCCTACGACCCGCCGCCGCCCTTCAACACGATGTTCGGCCCCGACGCTCCCCTTTCGCTCGTGCAGCGCCGCGAGAAGGAATGGTTCTGGGCCGTCAACGAGGGGCGCGTCGCCGCTACGCCCGAAGAGATCGCCCACCTCACGCGGCTCTACGACGGCGGGCTCGCCTACGTCGACCGCGAGGTCGGCTTCCTGCGCCAGACCCTGGAGCAGGCCGGCCTCTGGGACCGGACGCTGGTGATCCTCTCGGCCGACCACGGCGAGGGTCTGCAGGAGCACGGCTGGATCGGCCACATGAAGCAGGTCCACGAAGAGGCCACGCACGTGCCCCTCATCGTCCACTACCCCGCCGGCAAGGGGCCCCGCGGGTCACGGGTGAAGGACGTGGTGAGCCTCCTCGACCTCGCCCCCACCATCGCCGACGCCCTCGGCGTCACCATCCCGCCGGGCACGTTCGTGGGCCGCAGTCTCCTCCGGGACCGATCCCCCTCCCGGGTCATCACGCGCAACACGGACCTCGATCCGACGTACGCCGTCACCGAGGACCGGTACCGGCTTCTCTTCGAGACCACCGACCGTGCCCGGCAGCTCTACGACGTGCTCGCGGATCCCGGCGAGAAGAGCGATCTCGCCGGCGCGCAGCCGGGATGGGCCACGGCCCAGGCTCAGGCGTTGCAGCGTTTCTTGCTGGCGCTGCGACCGGAAAAGCCCTCGCCCATCCGCCCCCTCAGCCCCGCCGACCTGGAAGCCATGAAGGCCCTCGGCTACGTGAATTAGGCGGTGATTAGGCGAGGATTAGGCGGGGGGATTAGGCGGGGTCAGGTCTGGTGTATGAGGTATAGGGTTGCTACTCGCGGCTGCGATGTAACGTCAAGGTAGAGAGCGCCGCGGGCCGGACCTCGCGCGGACCTTCACCGCGCACGCGGTGATAGACGGGCCCGCGGTCGAAGCGCAGGGCGAGCACGTTGGTCCCCGGACGGACGACGCGGGCGGGAACGCGGAACCGATAGTCGGCCCACTCCGGCCGCATCTCGAAGCGGCCGACGGCCACGTCGTTCCACGACACGTCCATGAACTGCGGCTCCGCCGACTCCAGCGCGCGCGCCCTCAGCGTGACGATGACCGCGCCGTCCCAGGCCAGCGGCAGGAACAGCCGCGCCTCGCGGTCGTTGATCCACCGGGAGAGGACGCCGTCTTCCACCGCCGGCGCCGAGATGTGCCGGGCCGGCGCCGGCAGGCGCAGGAGCGAAGGGTCGCCGGCGAAGTCCACGGTCGTCACTTCGCCTTCGAGCAGCGGCTGGCCGGTGTAGGCGCCGAGCAGCCGCGCCGCCGCGCGCGGGGAGACTCGGGCCACGACGCGGTACGCGCCGGCGGCCGTATCGTCGGCCGCCCGCGACAGGACGGCGCGCACCGGCGCCGGATCGCCCGGCGTCGAGCGCAGCCCGTCCACGGCAACGTCGTAGCGCAAGACCACCAGCGCCACGAGCGCGCACACGAGCCACCCGGCCCGCGTCAGCGGGCTGAGCGCGACCGCGAGCCCGGGCGCAAGGAGCGGCACGACGCCGGTGAAGCGGCGCACCTGGTACCAGTCGAAGACGACGGAGTTGACGTACCAGCCGGCGAGGATCACCGGCACCGCCGCGACGACGTAGCGCGGGTCGCGGAAGAGAAGCACCAGCAGCCCCGCCAGCGCGACCAGCATCATCGGATACGAGGCGAGGATCCCGCCGCGAGGCGAGACGAGCGTCCCCAGGAGCTGCGGATGGTCGCGGTGCAGGAAATCGGCGCCGTGGAGCTGCTCGTGCGGGATCAGGATCGGCGTGCCGAACATCGCCTGCCAGACCGCCATCTGGGGCAGGGCCACGACGGCAAATGCGATGACGAGGGTGGCCGTCGCCCGCGCAAAGCGCCTTCGGTCCGGCCCTCTCATCCACCGCCACGCCAGCTCGATCGCGGGCAGCCCGAGCAGCAACCCGTCCTGGGAGCGCGTGAGGAAAACCAGGCCGCACGCCGCCCCCGCGTAGAGCGCGCGGAGGCGATCGGGCCGCTCGCGCAGGGCCAGATACGCACGCAGGACGAGGACGGCCGCGAAGAACTCGACCCCGTGGGCAAGGCCGGGCAGGACGGAGAGGTAGAAACGCACCGGCGAGCCGACCCAGGCGATGACGGTTGCCCAGAAGGCTGCGATGGGGCTCACCCACCTGCGGAGCGCGTGCATCAAGAGGAAGAGCCCGGCGGTGCCGTAGAGCAGCGTCGCCTGGCCCACCGCCGCCTGGTAGATCGGTTCGGCGCCCGTGGGAGGCCCGAGGCCGAACACGCGCGCGGCCTGGCGGCCCAGATGAACGAGCACCACGAGGGGACTCCACAGCAGCGGCGCGCCCACCGGCAGCACGTTCGTCTGCGGGTACCACCCCAGCAGCGTGTAATCGTTGGCGAGCTCCAGGTCATGATCGAACAGCAGCGACCGCAGGTACGTGTAGTAGTGAATGCTGTCGCCGAGGTCGAGTCGCCGCGCGTGGTCGACGTAGAGCGGCACGAGCAGCGCGGCCAGCGCCACCCAGGGCAGCCGCTCGCGCCGGCGCAGCCCCCGCTCGCCCAGCACCGACCACGACGCCGCCACCACGGCCGCTCCCGCGAGCCATTGGGCGGGAGCGAGAGATGGACCCGCGTACGGGCGGCACAGGTCCAGCGCCAATACGAGGAGGAAGAGCCCGGTGAGGAGGGCGGTCCGAGCCGTCAGGGCCGGAACTTCGCGCAGGGGACGATCCCCCCGCGGTGGAGCACGAAGCGGAGGGCGGTCGCCAGCGTCCCCATGCCGTACACGACGCCGGCCGCGAAACCGACCGAGGAGGCGTCGGCGAAGTAGCGCGTCGAGATCGGGACTTCCACCACGGGCAGGCCGAAGTGGACGGCCTGGAAGATCACCTCGGTGTCGAAGACGAAGCCGTTGCCGTTGCGCAGGAACGGCACCGTCTCGAGGAACCGCCGGCTGTAGGCGCGATAGCCCGTGTGGCACTCCGAGAAGCGCCGCCCCATCGCGAGGTTCTCGACGGTGGTGAGAAAGCGGTTGGCGAGGCGCTTCCAGAGCGGCATACCCCCCAGGGCCGCCCCGCCCGGCCGCATCATGCGCGAGCCCAGGACCATGTCGGCCCGTCCCTCCTGGATCGGCCGGATCATCTCGGGAATGATCGCCGGATCGTACTGGCCGTCGGGATGCAGCATCACCACGATGTCGGCGCCGTCCCGCAGCGCCTCCATGTAGCACGTCTTCTGGTTGCCGCCGTAACCGACGTTGTGCGGGTGGCGGATCGCCTTCAGGTTGAGCCGGCGCGCGAGCTCCGCGGTGTCGTCTCCGCTGTGGTCGTCCACCACCACCACCTCGTCGTAGTAGCCCGGCGGGATGGCGCGGAACGTGTCTTCCAGCGTCCGGGCCGCGTTGTAGGCGGGCATGACGATGACGACCTTCTCCTTCCGCTTCGCCGCGGAGGTCGGGGGCGCGGAGGACGCCGTTGCGCTGCCGCTGGTCGAGCTCAAGGGGCTCATTCTAGCACCCGGCCCTTGCCTCCCGGCACGTCTCCGCGCCCGTGTTAGTCTCGGCCGTATGCTGCTGGACGACCTCCTTTCCCGGCGGCTCGTCGTGCTCACGGGCAAAGGCGGTACGGGCAAGAGCGTCGTCGGCACCGCCCTCGCCCTCGCCGCCTGCGCGCGGGGGAAACGAGTGTTGCTCGTGGAGATCGACGCGCCGCTGGAAGCGTCGCGGTATCTCGGGGCGGCGCCCGTCGGGGGGCGGGAGGCGCAGATCCGCCCCGGGCTGTTCGCGGTCAACATGGACCCCGCCGCGGTCATGGACGAGTACGTCCGTCGCGTGGTGCGCGTCGATCTGCTCGCGCGACGCGTCCTCGCCAGCCCCGTCTACCGCCGCTTCTTCGCCGCCGCGCCCGGCCTGCCCGAGCTGATGGTCCTCGGCAAGATCATGGTGCTCGAGGAGCAGCGCGCAGCGCGTTTCTCCTCACGCCCCCGCTACGACCTGATCGTCGTCGACGCCCCCGCCACCGGCCACGGGATCTCGTTCCTCAAGGTGCCCGTCGCCGCGTCGCAGGCCGTGCCGGTGGGGCCCGTCGGCCACAATGCCCGGCGTATCCTGTCGATGCTCCGGGACGCGGAGCGCACGGCCCTCGTCCTCGTGGCAGTGCCGGAGGAAATGGCTGCCGTCGAAGCGCAGGAGCTCCATCGCGCGGCCGTGGACGAGCTGGGCATGGAGCCCGCAGTCCTCGTCCTCAACCAGTGCCACGAGAGGCGTTTCCGCCGGGAGGAGGAGGCCGAGATCCTGCGTCTGGCCGCGGAAAACGCCGATGGCCGCCTCGTCCGCGGCGTTGGGCTCAGGGCGGCCCTCTCCGCCGCGCGGCGCCACCTTCGCCGGCGCAAGCTCACGCAGTTCTATCAAACCCGCCTGCGCCGCGCGATCCCTCTGCCCCTCGTGAGCCTGCCCTATCTCTTCGACGAAGACCTCGGACCATCGTCGATCGAGCGGCTGGCCCAGAGGCTCGAGGCGGCGTGAAGTCCACGCGCGGCCGCGGTTCCCGGGGTCTGGCCGCCGCGCTGGCCGAGCGGCGCATCCTCGTCGTCTGCGGCTCGGGCGGCGTCGGCAAGACGACCACCGCCGCGGCCCTCGCCCTCCAGGCGGCGCTCGAAGGGCGGCGCGTCCTCGCTTGCACGATCGATCCCGCGCGGCGCCTGGCCACGAGCCTCGGGCTGGCCTCGCTCGAAGGCCGCCCGCGCCGTCTCGACCTGTCGCGCCTCGCCGCCCGGGCCCCGGGCGCGCTCTGGGCCATGACCCTCGACACGCGGCGGACCTTCGACGCCATCGTCGAGAAGCACACGTCGAACGAGGCCGCCCGCCGCCGCATCCTCGAGAACCGCTTCTACCGGCAGGTCTCTTCGGCCCTCGCCGGGAGCCACGAGTACATGGCCATGGAGAAGCTGCTCGAGCTGTCCGACGATGACCGCTTCGACCTCGTGGTCCTCGACACGCCGCCGACGCGCCATGCCCTCGACTTCCTCGAGGCTCCGGACCGGCTGACGGGGTTCCTAGACACGAGCGTGCTGCGCTGGTTCCTCAAGCCGTACTTCGTGGCCGGCCGTCTCACCTTGAAAGTCGCCACCCGCACGGGCGCCTTCGCGTTCGAGCTGGCCGACCGGGTCCTCGGCCTCCAATTCCTGCAGGACCTCTCGGAGTTCTTCCTGGCCTTCGAGGGCATGTACGAGGGCTTCAAGCAGCGCGCGGGCAAGGTCCACGCCCTGCTCCGCGGGGAGGACTGCGGCTTCGTGCTCGTCGCGGGCCCCGCGCGCGCCACGCTCGACGAGGCGCTCTACTTCTACCGCCAGCTCCGCGAGAAGGAGATGCCGTTCGTCGGTCTCATCGTCAACCGCGTGCACCCCGACCCGCTCTCCGATGCCGGCGCGGTCCCCCGCACTCCCGCCCGGATCGAGGCGGCGCTGGCCCGCGGCCTCCTGAGGCTGATGGAAGATCAGGCCCGGGTGGCCCGCCGGGAGCGGCGCGGCATCGCCCGGCTCGAAGCCGAGGTGTCCGATCCCCTCATCCTCGTCCCCGAGCTGGACGCCGACGTCCACGATCTGCGCGGGCTCCGCGAGGTCGGCGAGCTGATCCTCGGCGGAAGGAGTCCGTCCCGGCAAACGAAGGACGGACTCCTAAAGCGGCGCTTCGCGCCGCAGGAGAACTGAACGTTGATATGTCTTGTCTGTCTTCTCATTTCAGGAGCGTGTCCTCCGTCGTTTACCGGGACACGCTCCTGATGAGGATCATCCTCTATTCCGGCAAGGGAGGGGTCGGCAAGACCAGCCTTTCCGCGGCCACCGCCGTCCGCTCCGCCAGCCTCGGACACCGGACGCTCGTCGTCTCGACCGACGCCGCCCACAGCCTGGCCGACGCCCTCGACGTGCCCGTCAAGGGCACGCCCACGCCCATCGCTCCCCACCTCGATGCCCTCGAGATCGACGTGAACGAGGAGCTGGCGAGCCACTGGGGCGTCATCCAGGAATGGCTGACCCGGTTCATGACCTTTCAGGGCGTCGACGAGGCGGTGGCCGAGGAGATGGCGATCCTCCCCGGCATGGAGGAGCTGTTCAGCCTCCTGCGCGTCAAGCGGATCTCCGAGTCGAAGGCGTACGACGTCGTGATCATCGACTGCGCGCCCACCGGCGAGACCGTCCGCATGCTGGGCGTCCCCGAGATCCTGAACTTCTACTTCAAGCGCATCTTCCCGATCCAGAAGACGGTGCTCCGCTCGGTGCGGCCGGTGGCCCGCCGCGTCACCTCCATGCCCCTTCCCTCCGACGACGTGCTCGCCGCGGTCAAGCGCGTGTACGACGAGCTCGAGGGCGTGAGCCCGCTGCTCCAGGATCCGCGCCGCTCCTCGATCCGCATCGTCCTCAACCCGGAGCGCATGGTCATCAACGAGTCGCAGCGGCTCTACACGTACCTCAACCTCTTCGGCTTCCCGGTGGACGGCGTCGTGGCGAACCGCGTGCTGCCCCCCGAGGCCCGCTCCGGCTACCTGCAAGGATGGGTCGCGATCCAGGCGGGTCACCTCGCCGAGGCCCGACGGTCGTTCGAGCCGCTGCCCTTCTTCGAGGCGCGCCTGTTCGACCGCGAGATGGTAGGGTTGCCGCTGCTCGAGGTCTTCGCCCGCGAGGTGTTCGGCGAGTCGGACCCGACGGACGTGTTCTTCCAGGAGAAGCCGGTGGAAGTAAAGAAGGAGGGGAAGGGCTACGCCCTCTACATCCGGCTGCCCTTCGCGGAGAAGGAGCGCATCCAGGTCTGGACCCGGGGGGAGGAGCTGGTGGTGCAGGTCGACAACCAGCGCCGCCACGTCCTGCTCCCGCGCTCGCTCGCCGCGCGCCGCCTGCTCGGCGCCGCCTTCGCCGACCAGCGGCTGCGCGTGGCGTTTGGAGAGAAGGAGGCCCATGGCTCGTGAGTCGAAGGCACGGCGCCCCTGCTGCATGGTGTCGGAGATGCTCGAGGAGGCGGGGGTCGATCGGGAGAAGCTCCGGCTGCTCCGCCGGCAAGTGCTCGAAGGCGTGATCCTCTTCTGCCGGTGGCAGCTCGAGCGGATCGAGCGCCCTCCCCGCGCCCCCCAGGCTTCCGGCGGCAGAAAGACAAGAAAGGTGGTGGTCGACTAGTCTTTTGCCATTTTTGACGTGGCCATCCACAGCATTTCCACACGAACTGTGGATTGGATCAATGCGGGAAGAAATCCCACCCCGCCCGGACCTCCATGTTACACTCCCGCGCATGTCCGACGAGCGCGAGCCGCAGCGGCTCCGCGTCGGCGTCCTGGGCAGCGGTGCCGAAGGGGCCTACTGGGCCTCGGATCTGGGTGGCCGGGGCGTCGACGTGATCTTCTTCCAGGATCTTGACGATCTCCTCGCGGGCCAGGTCGGTCTTGCCGTAGTCGTGGCCACCCCCAGCGAGGCGGCGCGGCTGTCGGCACAGGTGGCGCAGCGCGTCGCGACTCCCCCGTTCGCCCTCCTCGTCAGCTCGGGCACGCAGGAGCACCCCCATCTCCGGCTGGTCGAGAGCCTGCTCAAGGGCAAGAACGAGTGGGAGCGGACTTTCGACGCCATCGTCGACCCGGTGGCGCTGCTCGACCGCAACGGGGTGGTGATCCGGGGCAACCTCGGCCTCGCCCGCGTGCTCGACCTTCCGATCAGCGAGATCATCGGCGCGCCCTATCCCGCGCTCCTCGGCCGCCCTCGCCCCGGCTCGAAAGATCCGATCGCGGAGAGCCTCAGCGACGGTGAGGCGCGGACCGTGGAAGCGCGCTTCGAAAGCCTTCCCGGGGTACAGCAGGTGACCGCCTCGCCCTACACCGACGCCGAAGGAGTGTTGCACGGCGCCGTGGTCATCCTGAAGGACGTGAACGACCTCAAGGAGCAGCAGGAGCGCCTGCAGCAGGCCTCGCGGCTGGCCGACATAGGGCAGCTCGCGGCTGGCGTCGCCCACGAGATCAATACTCCCCTCGCGTCCATCGCCCTGCGCGCCGAAAGCCTGCTGAAGGTCGCCGACGATCCCCGGCTGCTGGCCGTGGATTCCTTCAAGAACTTTCCACGCTACCTGAAGACGATCGACGAGGAGATCTTCCGCTGCAAGAAGATCATCGGCGCGCTCCTGGAGTTCAGCCGCGTGCGGCGGCCCGAGACGCGGACGACCGACCTGAACGCGCTGGCCGAGAAGGCCGCCGACCTCGTCGGCCACCAGATGAAGCTCAAGCAGGTGGCTCTGTCCCTCCAGCTCGAGCGCGGACTGCCCCACATCAAGGCCGACGACGGCCAGCTCCGCCAGGCCCTCATCGCCCTCCTGATGAACGCTCTCGACGCCACGCGGCCCGGCGGGCACGTGGACGTCCAGACCGGGCGCGACGGCGCCGACTCGGTGGTCCTCACCGTCGCCGACGACGGCGGCGGCATTCCGCCGGAGATCATGGACAAGATCTTCAACCCCTTCTTCACGACCAAGCCGGTGGGACAGGGCACCGGGCTCGGGCTGGCGATCTGCCACGGGATCGTCGCCTCCCACGGGGGCGAGATCCGGGTGGAAAGCGAGGTGGGAAAGGGCACGCGGCTGTCGCTCGTGCTCCCCGTCTCGGGGGCCGAGGGGGGGAGGGACCTGAGACCATGACTGAGGTGAGCTCGGTCCGGATGCTGGTGGTGGAGGACGACAAGGCCCTCTCCGAGGTGCTCTGCGACGAGCTGCGGGCCCGGGGCCACATGGCGGTGGCGGCGGAGAGCGTGGCCGAGGGCCGCGAGCAGCTCAAGCAGTCCGACTTCGACGTCGCCCTCGTCGACCTCATGCTGCCCGACGGAAGCGGGATCGACATCCTGAAGCAGATCGACGAGGACGATCTGCCCATGGAGGCCATCATCCTCACCGGCTATGCCACCGTCACCACCGCTATCGAGGCGATGAAGCTCGGGGCCTACGACTACGTGACCAAGCCGGCGCGCATGGAGGAGATAGAGGTCCTCGTCCAGAAGGCGGCGGAGAAGGCGCGCCTGCGGCGGGAAAACAGGTCGCTCAAGGTGCGGCTGGACCGCCAGGACGGGACGCAGGGCCTCATCACCGACGACCCCGGGATGAAGGAGCTCCTCGCCACCCTCGAGCGCGTCGCGCCCTCGGACCTCCCCGTGCTCGTGCAGGGCGAGACGGGGACCGGCAAGGAGCTGGTGGCGCGGGCCGTCCACCGCCTGAGCGCCCGCGGGGCGCAACCCTTCGTCGCCATCAACTGCGCGGCGGTGCCCGAGAACCTGCTGGAGAGCGAGCTCTTCGGCCACGAAAAGGGGGCGTTCACCGGCGCCCTGCAGCGCAAGCCGGGGCTGTTCGAGGTTGCGGACCGCGGCGTGCTCTTCCTCGACGAGGTGGGCGAGATCGCGCCCTCGGTGCAGATCAAGCTCCTGCGCGCGCTGGAGAGCAAGGAGTTCTTCCGCGTCGGCGGGACCCGGCCCGTCCGGAGCGACGTGCGCCTCGTCTCCGCCACCAACAAGGACCTGAAGCACGCGACGCAGACCGGTGAGTTCCGGGAGGACCTCTTCTACCGCTTGAACGGCGTCACGCTACGGCTGCCGCCGCTGCGCGACCGGAAGGAGGACGTGGCGCTCCTGACGCGGCACTTTCTCGACCGCTTCGCGCCCGAGAAGAAGCTCACGGCCCGCGCCCTGCAGACCCTCGAGCAGTACGCCTGGCCCGGCAACGTGCGCGAGCTGCAGATGGTCATCCAGCGCGCCTGCATCCTCGGCGCCAAGGACGCGATCGACGCCGAGGACCTGCCGCTCGACGTGCGCGATCAGAACTGGAAGTCGGCGGCGGTCCGCACCGGCCTCACCCTGGCCGACATGGAGAAGGAATACATCGAGACGGTCTTGAAGGAGAACGAGGGTCATCGGGGCAAGACCGCCCGCGCCCTCGGCATCGATCCCAAGACCCTCTACAACAAGCTGGGCCCCGAGCGGCCGCGTAAAAAGCTGACGTAGCGAGTGGCGATCTGGGGGGTGCGCCGCGAGCACCCCAGATCAGCGAAGACGGCGAGCGAAGCGAGATTCACTCCCGCGCAGCGAGGGGGGGTCTGGGGGGTGCGCCGCTAGCACCCCCCAGCTCTTAATGACGCGTTCTAGCTCGGGGGGCGGGGCTTCCGCTCTCCGGGGACCGTCAGCTCGTTGCGAACGCGGTACCCGGCCGCGTGGTCCTGTGCGACCTTCGTCGCCGCCGTCCTCTGGGCGGCGCTCGGCACGGAACCCTTCAAGGTGACCGTCTTGGACTCGGCGTCGGTGTCCACGTCGATGTCAGACGCGTCGATGCTCTTGTCCGCCATCAACGCGGTCTTGACGTCCAGCGTCTGCTTCTTGGCGTCGACCTCGGAGGCGACTGCCTGAGCGCCTTCCTTGACGGCCTGTCCCACGTCCTTGGCGCCTTCGGCGATCTTGTCGCCGGCCGCCTCCGCCTTGTCGCCGATCTTCTCGGCCGTGTCCTTGGATGCGTCCTTGGCCTGCTGCGCCTCCTGCTCGGCCTTGGCCGCGTTTTCGCGGGTATCCTCCTTCACGCCCTCGGCCGTGTTGCGGCAAGCCGACCCTAGAGACAGAGCGAGCACGGCCAAAGCGCCGAGCATTGCTCGATGACCCTTCATAATCCCGACCTCCTCATTGTTGGCGTTGAGCCTGGCGGGAGGTTAAGCAAT
>Ga0210378_10001081_pt1 | contig 14206 bp, 15 predicted proteins | sample PLM1_60_b1redo_FD_155465 | JGI IMG/M metagenome (GOLD analysis project Ga0210378, IMG submission 155465) | Groundwater sediment microbial communities from an aquifer in East River, Colorado, USA - PLM1_60_b1 redo | ecosystem: Environmental > Terrestrial > Soil > Riparian zone | place: USA: East...
GACCTTGGCCGTCGTGTAGCCGGTCGCCCCGCGGACGATGCGCTTCGACTCGACGACGGCGACCGTTTTGCCTTCCCGCTTGAGGAGCGCAGCGGCGGTGAGACCCACGATCCCGGCGCCGATCACGCACACGTCGACTTCGATCGCCCCAGCAAGCGCCGGGTAGTCCGTCTCCGGTGTCGTCAGGACCCAGAAGGAAGGGTGCGGCGGCGCGCCCACGGGCCCCGAGCCTACAGTCCGGGTCGTGATCCTCGAAAACGGCATCATCCATACGCTCGAGCCGGCGATGGCGACGGCGCGGGCCCTGGCGATCGCGGGTGAACGCGTCGCCGGCGGCGTCGGCACGCACGAGACGGCTCTGGCCAGCCCGGAGCGCGTCGACCTCGGCGGGCGGTGCGTCGTGCCGGGGTTCAACGACGCTCACGTCCACTTTCCGACCTGGGCCGCGGCCCAGTGCGAGGTGCGGCTGGAGGGAACAGCGTCGCTGGAGGAAGCCGTGGCCCGCGTGGGCGAGGCGGTCGGTTCCGTCGAGCCTGGCCGCTGGCTGCGGGGGCGCGGTTGGCGGAGCGGCGACTGGGCGCCGCCGGTCGAGCCGACGCGGGAGGCGCTGGACGCCGTCACCGGAGAGACGCCGACGGCGCTCATGGCCCGCGACTACCACTCGCTCTGGCTCAACTCGGCCGCGCTGGCTTGGGCGGACGGCGACTTGCAGGTCGCAGGCGGTGTCGTCGAGCGCGACGAGCGGGGCGAGCCGACGGGGGTCCTTCGAGAGGAATCGGCCTGGACGTTTCGCGACCTGTATCTGCGGCCGACGGACGACGAGTTCCTCGCGGCGATGCGCGACGGGCTGAGACTCGCCGCGGCGCGAGGAGTCACGGCTCTCCACGACAAGGACGGCTGGCTCGGCGCGCCGAGGCTCTGGCAGCGCCTGCTCGACGACGGGTTGCTCACGTTGAGGGTCTGGCAGTCGCTCCCGGCTGAGCAGCTTGACCGGATCGACGAGCTCGGCCTGCCCGCGCGCATCGGCGGCGATCTGCTGCGGATCGGCTACCTGAAGGTGTTCATGGACGGCACGCTCGGGTCGCAGACGGCACGACTGCTCGATGGGTCAGGGGTCGAGATCACGAGCCGCGACGAGCTGGCGGAGATCGTGCGTCACGGGGCGCGGTCCGGGTGGCCCGTGGCGGTGCACGCGATCGGCGACGCCGCCAACCGCGATGCGCTCGACGCGTTCGAGGAGACACGCAAGGACTGGCAAGGGTTGCGGCCTCGGATCGAGCACGCACAGCTCCTCGCCGAGGAGGACGTGTCTCGGTTCGGCGAGCTCGGTGTCGCCGCCTCTGTCCAGTTCAGCCATGCGCCGTCGGATCGCGACATCGCCGACCGCCTCTGGGCCGGCATGACCGACCGCGCCTACGCCTACCGGTCGCTGCTCGATACAGGCGCGCTGCTCGCCAACGGGTCGGACGCGCCGATCGAGGAGCTCGACCCTCTGGCAGGCATCTGCGCGGGAGTACTGCGGACGCTCGACGAGCGCGAAGGGTGGCACCCCGAGCAGGCGGTCACGCTCCAGCAGGCGCTCGAAGCGACCACCATCAACCCGGCCTGGCTGGCCGGCGACGAGCGCCGCCGCGGCAAGCTGGTCCCCGGCTACCTGGCCGATCTCATCGTGCTCGATCGCGACCTACTCAGCTGTCCAGCCGAAGAGCTCCCCGAAGTACAGGTGGTCGCAACGATGCTAGGCGGGCGGTGGATCCATAACCCGCCGCCTTGGGACTAGTCCTCGTGCCAGGCACCAGGACACGTCGGCGAACGACAGTGCCACCGCCCAAATGCAGGGCGCTGACGGCAAATGAGACGTGTCTCCGTGCCAGGCACGGAGACATGGGCAGAAGGTGATTGACCTAGTGCAGCTTGGAGAACTCGCTGTACAACGCCTTGGCCGCCTCGATGCCGAGCGGGATCTGCTGGAGGCGCAGCCGCTCGTTCGGCGAGTGGATGTTCCCCTCCGGGAGATCGAAGCCCGTGAGGATCGTCGGGATGCCCTTCGTCTCGAGCGCGGACATCACCGGCAGGGAGCCGCCGACTCGGAGCAGTAACGGACGCGCGCCCAGCGCACGCTCGAAGGCGTCCAGGCCGAGCTGAATCGCCTTCTCCTCCGGACGAACGAGCGCCGCCGGGGCCATCGCGAGGCGCTCGACCTCGACCTCGGCCCCCTCCGGCGCCGCCTCCAGCAGGAGCTTCTCCATCGCGGCGGAGATCTCGTCGCCGTCCTGACCCGGTGCCAGCCGGATCGACACGTTCGCCTCGGCCACGACCGGCAGTACCGTCTTCTGCAGCTCCGCCGACCCGCCGCTCAGCCCGTGGACGTCGACCGCAGGCTCCTCCCACGTGCGCCTGTAGAACTCCGCGACGGCCTGGCGGTCAGCGGGCCGCGCGCCCTGCGCGGAGAGAACGTCGGCGCCGCTCTCGAGCTCGCCCCAGCCGGCGCGCTCCTCGTCGGAGGGCGGCACGATGCCGGCCCGCAGCGACTCGTGGAGACGGCCGTCCCGCGGCACGACCGCCGAGAGCACCTGCATGAGCGCATGTGTGGCGTTCAACGCCGCTCCGCCGAAAACCCCCGAGTGCAGATCGCGCTCACCGGTCTTGACCCTGACATGGAAGTACGCGATGCCGCGGGTCGCCAGCTCGAACACCGGAACCCCCACCTTCACCATGTGCCCGTCGAAGATCACGCACACGTCGCCGCCCCGCTCGTCCGACTCGAGGAAGTCGACGATCGAGTGGCCACCCGACTCCTCCTCGCCGTCGCACGTGAAGCGCACGTTCACGGGCAATGCACTCTCGGCAGCGAGGAGAGCGGCTCCCTTGAGCAGCATGTAGAGCTGGCCTTTGTCGTCGGCGACCCCGCGCGCGTAGAGCCACCCGTCGCGCACCTCCGGCTCGAAAGGCTCGCTCTCCCACTGGTCGAGCGGATCGGGCGGCTGGACGTCGAAATGCCCGTAGGCGATCACGGTCGGCGCCGAATCGGCGTCGACCGAAGCGCGGAGCTCGCCGATCACGAGCGGATGCCTGACTCCCTCCTGCACCTCGGCCTCGCCGCCGGAGGCGCGGATGAAGTCCCGCACCCACTCCGCCGCGCGGCCAACGTCCTCATCGTGAGCAGGGTCGGCGCTGACGCTCGGGATGCGCAGCAGAGCGTAGAGCTCGTCGAGCCATTCGGCAGGCGGTTTGGCCACGGCCGGGGAGGCTAACTGCTTCGGAAGCGGCGCCTAGGCCACTTCGCGCAGCTTCTGGCAATCAGCCAGAGCGCGGAGCTTCTTCAGGCACTGATTCTCGATCTGCCTGATCCGCTCGCGTGTGACGCTGAAGGCGCGCCCAACCTCGTCGAGCGTGCGCGGCGGGTTCCCGTCGAGCCCGTAGCGCATCTCGAGAATTCGCTGCTCACGCGGGGAGAGCGAACGGAGGATCTTCTTGAGCGCGTCCTTGCGCAGGGCCTGCTCTGCGGCCTCGTCGGGGAGCGGAACGTTCTCGTCGGTCAAGAAGTGCCCGAACTCGGACTCCTCGTCGTCGCCAACCGGCTTTTCGAGCGAGACCGGCATCTGCGACGACCTGCGGATCTGCTCCACCTCATCGAGCGTCAGATCGAGGTCGCGGGCGATCTCACCCGCCGAGGGCTCACGCCCGAGCTCGCCCCGCAGCTTGCGCTCGGAGCGGACGATCTTGTTCAGCTTCTCGACCACGTGCACCGGCATGCGGATCGTGCGCGACTTGTCGGCGAGCGCGCGCGCGACGGCCTGGCGGATCCACCAGGTCGCATACGTCGAGAACTTGAACCCCTTGCGGTAGTCGAACTTCTCCGCGGCGCGCACCAGGCCGATCGTCCCCTCCTGGATCAGATCGAGGAAAGGCAGCCCCTGATTCCGGTAGCGCTTGGCGATCGAGACCACAAGGCGAAGGTTCGCCTCGACCATCGCCTGCTTCGCGACGTGGTCGCCGCGCTCGATCTTCTTCGCGAGCTCGATTTCCTGCGGCGCGGTCAGGAGGTCGACCTTGCCGATGTCCTTCAGGAAGAGCTGGAGCGCATCGGTCGAGACGTCCGGCCCCTTGAGCTCGAGCGAGTCGTCAAGTGCCTCCTCGTCCTCGCTGACGAGCACGATGTTGAGCTCCTCGACCAGGCCATAGAACTCGTCGATCTGGCCGGCGTCGAGCTGGAGCTCATCGAGGGCGAGCGCCACTTCTTCGGCGTTCAGCCGCCCGGCCTGTTTGCCGGTGTGCAGAAGCTCCCACGCCTCCTCAGACGTAAGGATGCTCCCCGAGGCGACCTCGACCTTCGGTCGTGCGCTTTGACCCTTCACCCCTCTGCCCCCCTCTTCCGGTCTCACACTACTTGCAGCTTGTGACGTGTCAACGGCGCTGTCCGAATGGAGGGCAGTCTCTCAACGACTCTGTAGTGGCGTCTATAGGTCTTACGACTCATTTTTCCCCTTTACGGGTCCTATTGCCGGGTCTCTGCTCCCTCAAGACTGTCGAGAACCCGCTTTGCTTCCCTGCCGAGGACAGTCTTGGGGCCGAGCGCCCGGGCTTGCCGGAGCTGAGCCTTTCCCTGCTCGACCGAACCGGGCTGGGCGCGGGCGAGCCAGAGCAGCATGAGCCCGAGGTGAAAGCGCACGCTCTGAGCCCGCGGGAACCGCCTCGTGAGCGGGCCGAGCTGCGAGAACGCGATGCTCGGCCGCGCCTTGTCGAAGCGAACGACGGCGGCAGCGACGCGCGCTTCAGGGTTTTGAGGCTCGAGCCGGACGGCCGCGTCGTACTGCCTTCGGGCCGAGAGCCGGTGGCCGAGGCGCTGCAGCGCGAGGCCGTAGAGCAGCTTCGCCTTCACGTCGCGCGTGCGTGCGCGGCGGGCGAGCGTGGCGAACTGCCGCGGGGCGGACAGCCCGGTGAGGCTCGGCGGCGCGGCAAAACTGGGGACGAAGTGGGGTCGCCCCCGCGGGAAGTTTCGGTGCAGGACGTCGTCCGCCGTTTCCGCCGAGGGCGAGTCGGGATCCACTCGCGCAGCGGCCCGCCAGGCCTGGATCGCGTCGCTGTCACGGCCGACCCAGAAGCGGGCAAAGCCGAGGTGCAGGAGCACGCGTGAGTCGCGCCGATGCTCCGCGGCGAGCCGTTCGAGCTTCGAGACGGTGCCCTCCGGCCAGTGCGAGAACGCCGAGCCGATCTCCGCCGGAGGAGAGTCGTACCGCGAGAAGATGCGCTCCGCGTCGGCTCGCTTCCGATTGGTGTAGAGCCGTTCGGCGCGGCGCAGAGCCAGGGCCTCCGGATCGGTGCGCAGGCCGAGGTCGAGGACGAGCGGCGGTGCGCCCTCACGCCCGCCTCCCTTCTCCTCGTCGCTGCCCAGGACGAGCGCGGCCGCGATTGCGGCCCCCGCTGCGACCAGCGCGGCGATGACGACCACGATGAACACTCGCGTGCGGCGGTTCACGGCTCCAACCTATCCTTCGACACGTGGCAGCCAGCGAGACCGTCGAGATCGACGTCAAGGGGGCGCGAGCGCTCCTCGATGAGGACGCGGTCCTCGTCGACGTGCGGCGCCAGGACGAGTGGGACTTCAGCCGCATCGCGGGGGCCCACCACCTTCCCCAGCGGGAGCTGATGGCCCGCATCGGCGACGTGGCGCCGCCGGAGTCGAAGGTCGTCGTCTACTGCGCGCACGGCAACCGTTCGCTCTTCGCAGCAGCCGCCTTGCGACAGGCCGGCTACGAGGCCGTCTCCCTCGCCGGAGGGCTCGCCGCCTGGATGCAGGCCGGCCAGCCTGTCGAGGCGCCGGACGATCTCGACGAGGCGCAGCGTGAGCGCTACAGCCGCCATGTCCTGATCCCCGAGGTCGGCCTGGCCGGCCAACGCCAACTGCTCGAAGCGAGCGTCCTCGTCGTCGGCGCAGGCGGGCTCGGCTCACCGGCCCTCCTCTATCTGGCGGCCGCGGGAATCGGGCGCCTTGGCTTCGTGGACGACGACGTGGTCGACGCCTCGAATCTCCAGCGCCAGGTGCTCCATTCGACCAGCGCTCTCGGCGAGCCGAAGGTGGAGTCGGCCGAGCAACGGATCCGCGGTCTGAACCCGGATGTCGAACCGATTGGCTACCGGGAGCGATTGAGCCCCGACTCGATCGACCGCATCCTCGGCGAAGGTTGGGACGTGGTCGTCGACGGCGCGGACAACTTCCCGACGCGCTACCTGCTGAACGACGCGTCCGTCTGGCACGGAGTGCCTGTCGTCCACGGCTCGATCTTCCGTTTCGAGGGCCAGGTCACGGTGTTCTCTCCCGGCAACGGGCCCTGCTACCGCTGTCTGTTCCCGCAGCCGCCGCCGCCGGAGCTCGCTCCGAGCTGCGCCGAGGGTGGCGTGCTCGGCGTCCTCCCGGGTGTGATCGGCTCGCTGCAGGGCTCCGAAGCACTGAAGCTCGTCCTCGGGATCGGCGAGCCGCTCGTCGGGCGGCTGCTGCTGTTCGATGCGCTCGCGGGCTCGTTCACCGAGGTCGCCGTCCGCCGCAACCCCGCGTGTCCCGTCTGCGGCGACCAGCCGACGATCACGGCGTACGTCGACTACGTGGAGTTCTGCGGGGGCGCTCGCTGAGGGTTCCGCCCGAGATCCGCGCCGAGCTCCTGGAGCACGCGCGAAACGAGGCGCCGAACGAGGCCTGCGGGCTCGTCGTTTTGCGCGATGGTGAGGCCGTTCGCTACGAGCGGGGGCGCAACGCGGAGCCGTCCCCGTACCGGTTTCGCCTGGAGATCGCGCCGGAGGTCTGGTTCCTGGAGGACGACGGCTTCGAGCTCGCCGTCTTTCACTCACACGGGGCCTCACCGCCGCGGCCCTCGCGGGCAGACGTCGAGCGCGCGGGGCTCTGGCAGGACCGGCCGTACCTGATCCTGCGGGTCGACACCGGAGAACTGGCCGCGTGGCGGATCGACGGCGACTCGGTGGTCGAGGCCGTCGTCGAGTAGCGCCGTCATCGTCGGCGCCGGTGTCTTCGGCGCCTCGCTCGCACACCGGCTAGCGGGCAGCGGCTGGGACGTGACGCTCGTCGAGCAGTACGCGCCTGGGCACGTTCGGGCCGCCTCCGGTGGCGAGAACCGGCTGATCCGGTTCTCACACGGCCCGGACGTCTGGTACACCGCCTCCGCGAAGCGCGCACTCGAGCTCTGGCGAGAGCTCGAGGCCGAGGCTCGCGCCGAGCTCTTCGTTCCCTGCGGCGTCGCGTGGTTTTTCAACGAGTCCGAGGCCTGGGCCGCGGCCAGCGAACGCGCACTGACCGACCATGGGCTGGCAATCGAGCGGCTTGCGCCGGACGAGGCCCAGCGGCTCTTCCCGAGTTTCGACCCGGCCGGCCTGACTAGCGTCTCCTACGAGCCCGAGGCAGGTGTCCTGCGAGCGCGCGATGCGACACGCGCCCTGGCGGAGCAGGCCGTCGCGCGCGGCGCTCGCTTCGTCGAGGGCGTGGCCGAACCAGAGGGGGACGCAGCCCGGGTCGCCGGCGAGCTGCTCGAAGGCGACCATGTGATCTGGGCGGGCGGTGCCTGGTTGGCGCGTCTCTTCCCGGACCTCGTGGACTTGACCGTCACGCGCCAGGAGGTCTTCTTCTTCGGCGCGCCGCCCGACTGGCAGGCCCCGAACGTCCCGGCCTGGGTCGATTACGACGCCGGCATCTACGGCGTCGGCGACGTGGACGGGCGCGGCTTCAAGGTCGCACCCGATGCTCACGGCCCGGAATTCGACCCCGACCTCGACGACCGCGTTCCATCCACCGAGAAGGAGCGTGAGTCGCGCGAGTATCTCGCGAGGCGGTTCCCGGCACTCGGCCGCGCTCCCCTCGTCGGTAACCGCGTGTGCCCGTACTCGTTGACCGCCGACCTCAACTTTCTGATTGCGCCGCACCCCGAGTACGAGCGCGTTTGGCTCCTGGGCGGCGGCTCCGGTCACGGCTTCAAGCATGGGCCGGCCCTGGCCGAGCACGTCGAGCGACTCCTGAACGAGGACGAGCCGCCCGACCCGCGCTTCGGGCTCGTCACCCGTGAGCCGGGCGGGAGCCTCAGAACCAGAAACTGAGAATCGGCTCCCCGGCGCGCGCGATGGTCAGCGGCGCCGGGCTTATGCCGGTGAGTGATTTCAGTCGCCGAAAGCGCAAAGCACTTTCGGCGAGTCCCAGGCCCGTGGCCTGGGACCTACGTGACCTTGAACGTGCCTTTCATGAACGAGGCGTGAGGAGCGCAGTAGTAGGTTTCCGTGCCCCTCTTGAGGGTCACCGTCACGGTCTTCGTGCCCTTGAAGGGCACCGTGGTGATCGTCTTCCTGACCGCGCCCTTCAGCCTGAAATCGTGGATGTTCGACTTGTCGGTGACGCGGATCCTGTACGTGCCGGCCTTGAGCGTCCGGACCTTGGTCGTTCCCTTCTTCAACGTGATCGTGAAGCCGGGGCCGACCGTGCCGGTAAGCAGCGTCGCCTCGTTGGCGGTCGTGGCGGTCGTCGGAACAAGCAGTGCCACGGCGGCGCCGAGCGCGGCGATCAAGAGTCGAATGCGGGCCATGAGTCCCTCCTCCAGTGGTTTGAGACGGCTTGACGTCCTACTTGAATCACAACCAAATGGATTGCGTCGAACCGGATGCTAGTCGTGGTCCTCGAACCAGAAAAAGCCGACCGTTCCGGGGCCCGCATGGGTCCCGATCACCGGGCCGAGCGTAGTCTCGACCTCGATCGTCGCGCGAGGCCGCGTGGCCTGGACGAGCTTGGCCAGCTCGGCCATCCGCTCAGGCGCCTCGGCGTGCGCGATGGCGACGCGGAGGCCTGGATTGTCCTCAGATCCTGCGAGGAAGGCGTCCTGGAACTCCTTGAAGGCGCGGCGGTTGCCGCGCACCTTCTTGAGCGGCTCCACCTCCCCGTCGAGGATGGTCATGATCGGCTTGATGTGCAGAAGCTGGCCTGCCATCCCGCTGGCCTTGCCGATTCGCCCGCCCCTGGCTAGGAACTCGAGCGTGTCGAGGGTGAAGATCAGGTGGTGCTCGGCACGGAAGCGGTCGATCAGCTCGCCGATCTCCTCGTCCGTCGTGCCGCGCTCGAGCCGTCGCTGGACGGCCAGCCCGAGCAGCGCGATGCCGGCCGAGGCTGTGCCCGTGTCGATCACGCTCACGCGCCCTTCGCCCACTTGCTCCGCCGCGTTGCCGGCGCTCTGCCAGGTGCCGGAGAGCTTGCGAGGGATGTGCAGGGAGTAGATCCGCTCGTAGTCGGCCAGCTCCTCGTAGGCGGCGGCAAAGTCGGCCGGTGTCGGCTGCGAGGTGGTCGGCAGCTCGGCAGCCTCGCGTAGGCGCGCGTAGAACTCGGCCGGCCCCAGATCGACGTAGTCGCGGTAGCTGTCGGCTCCGAAGCGGACGTACAGCGGGACGATCCGCCAGTTCGGAAAACGCTCCGGGCCCTCGGGGAAATCCGCGGTCGAGTCCAGGACCACGGCCGTATTGCCGGTGTCTAGCTGCACCGGACGAGCCTACTGCCCGGCGGCGCGGCGAATGGCGACCACGATGTCCTGGAGCGGCTCGTCCTTGGTGAGACAGGCCACGGCCCCGGCCGCGATCAGGGCATCGACCTCGCGCAGGTTCGCCGACGCGGTGAGGCCGACCACCGCTACGTCGGGACAGGCTTCGAGGAGCATCCGCGTGGCCTGAACGCCGTCCACTCCGGGCAACCGGTAGTCCATCAGCACGACATCCGGGGAATGCTCTCGGCAGAACGCGGCCGCGTTGTCCCCGTCGGCGGCGGACGCAACGACCTCGAGGCCCGGCTCGAGGCCGAGGAGCATCTCCAGCGCCTCGCGGAAGACGTCGTTGTCCTCGATGAGCGCCACGCGGACGGGAGCGCTCATCTATTCGGCGGACAGCAGGAGCGGATAGTGAGGCTGGCCGCCCGGATGAACCTCGAGCTCGATCTCGGGGTAGTGCTCGGCCAGGCGGGCGAGGAGCGAGCCGAGCTCCGGCTCGTCGGCGCCTGTGATTAGCGTCAGCACGTCGCGGGGCTCGGCGAGCAGCCGGTCGACGACGGAGGACGCCACGGCGTCGAAGCTCGTCCCGCCGGCGATCGCGTCGCCGTCGACGAGACCCAGATAGGCGCCTCGCGCAACCTGCATCCCGTCCACGGCCACAGTGCGGGAGGCGACCGTCACGGCTCCGGTCGTCACGTCGGCCAGCAGGCTCTCCATCTCGGCTGCGTTCTCCTCGGCGGTGCGCGTCCCCTCGAACCCGACCATCGCCGCCAGGCCGGCCGTCAGCGACCGCGACGGGATCACGCGGACGGGCTTCTTCGCCAGCCGAGCCGCCTGCTCGGCGGCCATGATCACGTTCGGGTTGTTGGCGAGGACGACCGCCTCCGGCGCGCGCGTCCGATCGATTCCGTCCAGGAGCTCGTCGGTGGAGGGGTTCATGGTCTCGCCGCCCTCGACGAGCGCGGCCGCACCGAGGCTCTCGAAGAGCCTGCGGTTCCCCTCGCCGGAGACGACCGCGACGACGTCGGTCGTCCGCCCGACGTCGGTCGTTTGGCTGAGGCGTTCCTCGCGCTGTGCGGTCTGAACGTGCATGTTCGCGATCTCGACGCGCTCGAGGACCCCGAGCGCCGTCCCGGCCCGCAGAGCTGCTCCGGGGTCGTTCGTGTGCACGTGCACCTTGAGAGCCGAGGGGTCGCCGACGACTAGCAGGGAATCGCCCAGGCCAACGAGCTCGCGTTCCAGCGCGTCGGAATCGAGGCCCTCGCCTTCGACGACGTAGACCGTGCAGTAGCGATAGCGCGAGGTCTCCAGGTGAACCGCGTCGACGCTCAGGGGCTCCGAGGCGGGCGCCTCCGGGAGCGGCTCGCCCCGTACGTGCGCGGCCAGGCCGCGGACGATCTCGACGAGGCCGGCGGCTCCGGCATCGACCACGCCCGCCTGACGGAGGACCTCGAGCTGCTCCTGGGTCGCGGCGACGGCCTCGTCCCCGCGGACGACGAGGGCGGACAGGAGGTCGTCGAGGCTCTCCCCGCTTCGCGCCTCGGCTTCCTCGGCCAGCGCGCGGATCGCAGTCAGCATCGTCCCCTCGACGGGCTCACGAACCGCCCTGTACGCGGCGTCCGATGCCGAGCGGAGCGCCGTGGCGACGGTCGCCGCGTCGACCTCCTCCACCCCACCGAGGACGTCGAACGCGCCGCGGACGATCTGAGACAGGATCACGCCCGAGTTCCCGCGCGCCCCGAGCAGCGCGGCCCGCGTGATGTCGTCGTCCCCGCCCTCGAGCGCCTCGACCACCGCCCGAGCCGTCAGGAGCATGTTCGTCCCGGTGTCCCCGTCGGGCACGGGATAGACGTTCAGGTCGTCGATGCGTGCGCGGTTGGCCTCGAGAGCGGCCTCGGCCGCACGCGCGAGGTCAAGCACAGTCAATAGCCGGGTTACAACGCCTTTTCGACTTTGCCGGCCTTCAAGCACCGCGTGCAGACGTACGCGCGGGTCGCCCGGCCGTCAAGAAGCACGCGGACGCGCTGCAGGTTCGGGTCGAAGCGGCGCTTCGTGGCGACCATCGAGTGGCTCCGGTTGTTTCCGAAGCCCGGCTTTTTCCCGCAGACAGCGCAGATCTTGGCCATGACGCGCCATAGTAGCTATCGCCGCTCGGTAGCGAGCCGAATCCCGAAAGCGACGAGCACGGCGCCCATCACGGCGTCGATTGCACGGCGAACCCGCTCCCGGCGCAGCACGTCCCCTGCTTTGTCGACTACGGCCGCGTAGCCGGTCAGCCAGCCGAGCGTCAGCGCCGAGTAGAGCAGCCCGAGAGCGAGCAGGGCGAGGAACGAGCCGTCTCCGAACTGCGGCAGCAGGCTCGTGAAGAACGCCGCCGACTTCGGGTTGCCGAGGTTGCTGAGCAACCCCTGTCGCCAGGCCTGGCCCGGCGAGACGGCGCGGCGCTCCACACGCACCTCCCGCGACCGCCCCCGGACGACGCCCCACAGCGTCTGCACGCCGAGCCAGATCAGATAGGCAGCCCCGGCGAGCTTGAGCGCCTGGAAAGCGGGCTCGGAGGCAACGAGGAGCGCAGCGATGCCGATGCTGGCCGCGAGCGTCCAGATCAGCTGGCCGGTGCTGACGCCGAGCGCGGTGAAGATTCCCGCGCGGCGGGTGCCGAGCAGGGAGTTGCGGACCGTCAGCGCCGTGTCGGGGCCGGGGGTGCAGATGACGACGAGCGCGACCGCCAGAAAGGCGACCAGCTCGCCCACTTATCGCAGTGGCCCAGCAGCTTGCGCGCGGAGCTGCGAGAAGACGTCCGCCATCTCGAGCGCGCTGCGCACGGCGTCGGCCGCGCGGTCGATCCGTTCCTCGGCCTGCCGGCGGCTCTCGACCGTGAGCACGCCGAAGGAGACGGGCACCCCGGTCTCGATCGCGGCCAACTGGAGGCCGCTCGCCGCTTCGCCCGCGATGTAGTCGAAATGCGGCGTCTCGCCGCGGATCACGCACCCGAGCGCGACGATCGCCGAGTACCGGCGCGTCTTCGCCAGGGCCATCGCGGCGAGCGGGAGCTCGAAGGCGCCGGGCACGGGCATGATCATCACCGCGTCGCGAGGAACTCCGATCTCGTCCAGCTCCGCGAGCGCGCGCTCGAGCAGCGCGTTGGTGATCTCCGCGTTGAACTTGCTGACGACGATGCCGACCGCGCGCCGGCCGTCGATCGACCCCTTGAGCACGGTGTAGCCCAGGGGGACCTGAAGCTCGCCCCCGGCATGCTCGACGGGCGGCTCATCACCGTCCATCTCAACCGGGGACATGGCCGGAACCATGTCCCGCTCGTCGATCCGATCGCTCATTTGTCGGCCGAGTCGAAGCGGAGATCCTGATGGTGCAGCCGGTGCCCCAGCTTGTCGCGCTTCGTCTCCAGGTAGCGCCGGTTCTCGTCGGTCGGGTCGGTCTCGATCGGCAGCTGCTCGACGACCGTCAGGCCGAAGCCTTCGATCCCGGTCAGCTTCTTGGGGTTGTTCGTCAGGATGCGGATCGTCGTCAGCCCCAGGTCGGCGAGGATCTGGTTCCCGATCCCGTACTCGCGCGCGTCCGCCGGCAGGCCGAGCTCGAGGTTCGCCTCGACGGTGTCGAGCCCCGACTCCTGCAGCTCGTAGGCCTTCAGCTTGTTGAGCAGGCCGATGCCCCTGCCCTCCTGGGTCATGTACAGAAGAACCCCGCAGTCCTCCTCGGCCAGACGGGCGAGCGCCTGCTCGAGCTGCTCGCCGCAATCACAGCGCAGCGAATGGAAAACGTCTCCGGTCAGGCATTCCGAGTGCACGCGGACGAGGACGCCCTCGGCGCCCTCCACCTCGCCCCGAACGAGAGCAACGTGGTGCTTGCCTGTGAGCTTCTCGCGATACGCGACCGCGGTGAACTCCCCGTACGCGGTCGGGAGCTGCACGGCAGTCGTACGCTCGACGAGCTTCTCGGTGCGCCGCCGGTGCTCGATGAGGTCGGAGACCGTGATCATCTTCAGGGCGTGGCGCTCGCAGAACCCGACCAGGTCCGGGACGCGGGCCATTGTCCCGTCCTCCTTCATCACCTCGCAGACGACGCCAGCGGGATTGAGCCCGGCCAGCCGCGAGAGGTCGACTGCGGCTTCGGTCTGGCCCGCGCGACGGAGGACGCCGCCGTCGCGGGCGCGCAACGGGAAAACGTGGCCGGGCTGGACGAGATCGCCGGAGCTCTTCGTCGGGTCGATCGCCACCTGAATCGTGTGCGAGCGGTCCTGCGCCGAGATGCCGGTCGACACGCCCTTGCGTGCCTCGATGGAGACGGTGAATGCAGTCTGAAGCGGGGTCTCGTTGTGGTCGGCCATCTGGCGCAGTGCGAGCTCGTCGCAGCGCTCCTCGGTCAACGAGAGGCAGATGAGGCCTCGCGCGTGCTTCGCCATGAAGTTGATCGCCTCGGGCGTCGCAAACTGAGCGGCAATCGTCAGGTCGCCCTCGTTTTCGCGGTCGGCCGCGTCGACGACGATCACGAACTTGCCCTGCCGAACGTCCTCGATCGCCTCCTCGATGGTCGCGAAGGGGCTGGCGGGCGGGCGCGGTCTGACCTCAGTCTCCATTCCTCGAATCGTAACTGGGCCGGTCGGGAAGGGGTTCCCACACGAGTTCTGCGACGTCGAGGACGATGTCGCCGTTGAAGTCTGGGAG
>Ga0210378_10001082_pt1 | contig 14201 bp, 15 predicted proteins | sample PLM1_60_b1redo_FD_155465 | JGI IMG/M metagenome (GOLD analysis project Ga0210378, IMG submission 155465) | Groundwater sediment microbial communities from an aquifer in East River, Colorado, USA - PLM1_60_b1 redo | ecosystem: Environmental > Terrestrial > Soil > Riparian zone | place: USA: East...
GCCGCTGGCCGCGCCGATAGAACTGGCCCAACACCTGGTGCTCGGGTCCGTCGAGTACGCCCGTAGCCTGGGCTTCGAGCCGGCCGCGGACTTCGCCGCCGCCCGTGGGCAGCTCGGGTCGTGGACCGGCCCTGCCGCCATCGCGTTCGGACGCTGCGGCAAGCCATTTTTCATCCAGGGCCCGCGTGACGACGCGAACCGAGTGCTGCAAACCCTGCAGCGATCCCTCGGCTCGGATAACTACGACTTCCTCGTCGTCGCATAGCACTTCCGCGTCACCCGCAAGCCGGTCAACCAGCCGGCGCGTCGGCCGCGCCCGGGTTGATCCGGGGGGTGTTGCCAGCGTCGTGCGCATCGCCGCATTGATGGGCCTGTGTGCCCTGCTCCATCGTGACAGTCAGCCGCGCGCTCCCATCGTGAACGTGCGCGCCTGTTTGCGGCGCGCGGCGCGAGAGTCGGCGGAAAAGCCCACCCGGGTTGCGCCGCTTCGTCGCTCATTTCGGCGGTTGGCGGCCGGCGTGCTGGCAGCCAAATGGGAGCGCAGGTCCCGGAACAGGCCGGTACGACGTGGCAGAATACGACACGTGAAAGCGCATGCATCCGGTCAGAATGGGACGTGCTGATATAGGCCAGCAAAGCCCGGCACGGAATCGAGGCGCTTTAATCCGCGGCTTCTGGGTTCGAGCCCCAGGCGTCCCACCACGATCTGTAACTAGCCTCTGACCTCAGCAAACGGGCGTTGATCATACTCCGCATGACGATGAGCTGGTCTGTCGATGCAGGTCAGGAGCGTGTTGGACCGGTTCGTGCGTCGTTAGGTACCGTTGGGCACTAGTCACGTACTGTCGTCACAGGGAACACTCGGGTTCCCCGCTGCGCAGCACGACGGCTCAGGCAGAGCTCGCCGCAGGCGTACGCGCTCGGACCCAACACGGCTGCCAACGAAGACGATCGTGTCGCCGCGCCCCAGCGCTGCTGTCGCACGTTCGCTCTGCCGAAGTCGGATGCTGGCCGCGCAAGATGCTGCGTCGGATGCCGCGCGCGCCGACGGGCGTCGATCGGCCGGCAGCGCGTCAGCGTCCTCGCGGGTCGGCGCGAGGCTCGACGTGGGGCGACGGGAGCAGCGGGTCAACGCTGGTCAGCGCAACAACCGCTGCGCTGCGCCGGACTCCCCTGTGGATCCCCGCTCAGCCCGGCATCAGACGCTGGCCGGCAGCAGTGCGTTGATGACTCTGGCGGCGCGGTCGGGGTCGGGGTGCTCGCCGGTGATCAGTCCAATGTAGATGTAGGACTCCATTATGCGGACCAGCACGTAAGGCAGGTCGGCTGCCGGAAGCGCAGGATTCAGCCGACCGGCCGAGGCTTCCTCGGCGAGGAGTTGGCCGATCAGGTCGACCAGCCGCGCCTCGAAGTCGGTCGTCTTCGTCGTCAGCAGGCGCAGAGCGAGGTCGCCTTCGCGGTCGAGGAAGCGTTGCATGCCCTGGTTGGCGATGACGCCGCGGACGGTTCCGTTGATGACGGCTGCCGCGGCCGACTCGCCGCACGGCCCGGCCGCGCTGCGGTTGAGGTGCTCGGTCTGCAGCGTTGCGATGGTACGGGTGATCAGCGACCAGAGGATCTCGGTGAGCAGCTGCTCGCGGGAGCCGACCCAGCGGTAGAGCGTCGCGCGGTCGACGTTCAGGGTCCGGGCGAGCGCGCCCATGTCGACGCGGTCGCCGGCGAGGAAGGTCCGCCGGGCCTGGCGGAAGGCGTCCAGCGCGCTCGGCTGGCTGGTGGCACCGCCGGCGAGCTGGCGTTGCAGCGGCGTGGCGGAGTGGCGCCGGCCACCGGCGGCGGTGGCGCTGCTTGGTCGTTCGGTGGTCCTTGACATGTTGTGACCTTGGCGGGACGCTCGTGCAACATATCAAGATAGTGTTGCACAGTGGAGACAGGTGAGCGACATGATGCAGCGTCCGGTGGTTCAGCTCAAGGACGGCGCTGTTCGCGGCCGGGTCGGGTCCGGGGTCGTGTCGTTCCTCGGCATCCCGTATGCCGCGCCGCCGTTCGGTCCGAACCGGATGCGGCCGCCGCGGCCGGTCGAGGCGTGGGACGGTGAACGCGACGCCAGCGCGTTCGGGCCTACCGCCCCCAAGGGTGACTACCCCCCGCAGTACGCCCGGCTGTTCCCCGAGGTGGTGATCGCGGGCGAGGAGTGCCTCAACCTCAACGTGTGGACGCCCGACCTCGACGCGGCCGGGCTTCCGGTGCTGGTGTGGATCCACGGCGGCTCGTTCATGAACGGGTCGGGGTCGGTCGGCGCGTACGACGGCGCGGCGTTCGCCCGCGACGGGATCGTGTGCGTGACGATCAACTACCGGCTGTCGGCCGAGGGGTTCCTCTACCTCGACGACGGCACTGCCAACCTCGGCCTGCTCGATCAGCTGGCGGCGCTGCGGTGGGTGCAGGCGAACATCGCCGCGTTCGGCGGCGACCCGAGCCGCGTCACCGTCGCCGGCGAGTCGGCCGGGGCGATGAGCGTGACGACGTTGCTCTCGATGCCGCTGGCCGAGGGACTGTTCGCCCAGGCGGTTGCGCAAAGCGGCGCGGCGGCGCACACGCTGACCACGGACGAGGGCCGCATGGTCGGCGGCCACCTCGCCGAGGCCCTCGGCGTGCCACCGGAACGCGACGCGATCAAGGCAGTGCCGCTGCACGAGCTCATCCGGACCGCGTCGGATCTGGTCGTCGAGGTGCAGACCGCGCCCGATCCGGCGAAGTGGGGCCGGCTGGCGCTGAGCCTGCTGCCGTTCGCGCCCACCGTCGACGGCACGGTCCTGCCCCAGGCACCGCTTCCGGGGATCGCCGCCGGCCGGGGCAGCGACGTCCGGATGCTGGTCGGGTCGAACCGTGACGAGGCCCGGCTGTTCCTGGTCGCAGCCGGCAGTCTGGACCTGATCGACGACGCGACGCTGCAGGCCGCGGCGGCCGGGTACGGGCTGCCGCCCGAGGGTCTGGCCCGCTACCGGGCGAACCGTCCGGGTGCCAGCGCGGGCGACGTCCTCGCCGCCGTCATCACCGACTGGTTCTTCGGCATCCCGGCCATCCGGGTCGCCGAGACCCGCGCCGCACGAGGCAACGCCAACACCTGGACCTACCGGTTCGACCACCCCGCACCCGCTGACAACGACCGGTTCGGCGCCTGCCACGGGGTGGAGATTCCGTTTGTGTTCGACACCATCACCCGCGACGAGGTCCACCCCCTCATCGGCCAGACACCGTCGCCCGCCGTTGCCCGCCGGGCGCACCAGGTGTGGGTCGACTTCATCAGCACCGGCGACCCCGGCTGGCCGGCCTACGACACCACTACGCGCAGCACCGGCCTGCTCGGCGACGACGTCACCGTGGTCGACGACCCATCCGCCGACGAGCGCGCGCTCTGGCACGGCATCCGCTGAAGGGTGCAGGCTGCCATCTCACGGGCTCGGGCGCTCGGAGGCCGGCCGTGACGGCCCGCAAGCCGGCAGACGACGGGATGGCCGGTATTCGGGTTCAGGCCGTGTGCCGGTGCTCGCGGATGAGCCCGCCAAGGACGTCGACACGGTCGACCCGCTGCGCCGGCCCTGGCAGCCGGCCGTGGCCTCGGTGGCTGTCTGGGGCCGCGGCCGGGCGTGGACGCCGGTGCCGGACAGCTGCTGGTCTGTCGGCAGGTAGCGCTACGGTCGCGTCGTGGCTGACTTCATCGGTGCGGATCTGCGGGACTCCCGGTTCGAGCGTGTCGATCTGCGCGGCTCGGAGTTCCGCGCCAGCGATCTGACGGGGACCCGGTTCCGCGTCGTGCTGATGGCCCGGGTCGTGATGCGCGGCGTCGAGCTGTGCGACGTCGACATCCACGGCGAGATCGTGAACGTGCGGATCAACGGTGTCGACATCGGACCGTTGGTCAACGCCGAGCTCAACAGGCGGTATCCCGACCGGGCCAAGATGACCCCGACGGACGCGGCTGGCTTCCGGGAGGCGTGGGACCTCATCGACCAGCTGTGGACCGGAACCGTCGAACGGGCCCGCCGGCTGGACCCGCAGTTGTTGCACGAGTCGGTTGACGGCGAGTGGTCGTTCACCGAGACACTGCGGCATCTAGTCTTTGCCACCGACTCCTGGATCAGGCGGGCACTGCTCGGCGATCCCTCGCCGTGGGCTGCGCTGGACCTGCCATGGGACGAGATGCCCGACACGCCGGGTGTGCCCCGGGACCGCGACGCCCGGCCCCCGCTCGACGTGGTGCTTGAGTTGCGCCGCGACCGCATGTCCACCGTGCGTGCGGTTCTGGACGGCTTGACCGATGAGTCGCTGGCCGGCCACACCAAACCGGTCCAGGGTCCCGGATGGCCGCCGGCCCGGAGCTTCCCGGTGCGTGAGTGCCTGCTCTGCATCCTCAACGAGGAATGGGAACACCGGCTGTACGCCGAGCGTGACCTGGACGCCTTGGAAGCCCGCACGCCCTAGCCAACCACCCGCCCGACCATTCGAATTCCGCCCACAAGCTGGCACCGGCGTACCAGTCCGCCCAAGCCGCGAGTCGGGTGGTCTGCAGGCCGGTCCCGGCGGCGCTGTCGCGCGCCCTCGATCCGCGTTTCAGCGACAGGGCCGCTTCAGGCGATCGAGGTGATGTCTCCGTCGTCGAAGTAGATCGCCTGGTGCAGCTGGCCACCCAGGGCGACGGCGAACCTGGCGACCACATCCTGACCAGAAATCTTGCCCTTTTCGATCTGCGAGACTCGGCCCTTGGTGACGCCCATCCGCTCAGCCACCTGCTGCTGAGTCAAGCCGCGCGCGCGGCGCACCTCAGCGAGCCGGTGACCCACCGAGACTGCCAAGAGTTCCTGCTTGCCGGCTTCCACCGCGTCCTCGCCGCCAACTCGGGCGACCTGCTCGGCGCGGATATCCGCCCACCGCACGTGACCACTCATCGCCGATCACCCTCCTCCTGACCGCGTTCGGCCAGGTAGGTCTTGTAGCGCTGTTCCGCCAACGGGATCGCTTCGGCGTACCAGGCGTTCCACCGTCCGGATTTGTTCCCAGCGACGAGCAGGATGCTCGAACGCCACGGATCGAAGCAGAACAAGATCCTCACGGTGCCCGGTCGGAGTTCCTTCAGGTTGGGCAGCGACGAGCCCGTGATCGTGTCGACCAGCGGCCTGCCAAGCCCGGGGCCGGTCTCCGCGAGCAGGTCGATCGCCTGGACAACCCGCGCGTGCGTCGCCGTGTCCAGCCCGTCGATCCAGGCGCGGACCTCGTTGACGAGGTAGACGTCCCACTGTCGTCTGACCACCTAGGGAGTATAGCTCCTGGTAAACCACGCCGTCCTGAACATGCCAACCGTTATCACTGGTCAAGCAGCGTCCGACCGCCACCGGCACGGCCGCCGGATCGGCCACCCGACACTCCAGCCGGACCCGCATCCCGGCCCGCCGCGACTCATCGACCAACTCAGGCAGGTCGACCAGCGTAGGCAGGGGCCGCTTCGGCGCATCATCGGCCCAGTCGTCACCAGCCCGGTCCGCCCGCATCACGCCGATCACCTCGCGCAGGTCCTCCAGCGCCTGATGGGCACTGTCGCGGATCACCCCCGGCGCGGGCGATCTCGTCGGCCGGTCCGTCCGGGCGCAGCTCCAAAGCCCCGGCGTGCAGGCTCAGCAGGGAGATCCGGTGGGCGAGCACGTCCTGCATCTCCCGGGTTGGCCGAGCCGGTGCGGGATTCGGATCCGGCGCTCGCGGTGCCGGGCAGACCCGCCCGCCCCGAGATGAGGCGACGTGCGCCTGAGCCCGGTATCACGAGCCTGCCGGTCACCCCTGATTCGCTGCGCACCGGCGAGGCCCCGGCGATGCGCGACAGGTCAAGGCGGTGCTATGCGGCCGGGAAGAACGGCTGGGGGGTGCCGCTCGCGACGTACTTCTGGAGCCGGTCGAGGATCAGCGCCCACGTCTGCGCGGTGTGGCCGAGGTCGGTCTCGCCATAGCCCGCGCCGAACCCGTAGTGCCGGAACAGCACCGAGGTGCCGGACGCGGCGCGGGTGGCCGGGCCGAGCTCCCACTCCCAGGTCGAGCCCTCCCAGAAGGGGAACCCGGACGTGACGTGCATCCGCACCAGCTTCCCGGGCTCGACGGTCACATCCGCCTCCAGATCGACCGGCGCCTGGACGAAGCCGAAGCGGGCCCGGGCGGTGGAGACGTCGCAGTCGGCGGTCCAGAAGGCGCGCTGGCCGTCGGTGGTCGACAGGATGTCGACCACCCGGGACGGGTCGGCCTCGACGTCGACGGCGAGGGTGATCGAGCGGTCCATTGCTGTCCTCCGGTGAGGCGGGTAGCGTGCCAGCGACTTGCGCTATGAGGGTTATGGACGGTTATCGGACCTGGTGACGGCAACTGCTGCTTCGCTGGTTTGGACTAGGAAGGTCAGCGATTCCTGGAAGTAGAGCTGGATGCGGTCGGCGTCGTGGGTGAGGTAGCCGATGGACAGGTCCTGGCCCAGGTGCAGTTCGTGGTCGCCGCCGCGGGTCGAGAGCAGGATCTCGCCGTCGATCGCGGGAGCCCAGATGATCTCGCCGTCGCCGATGACGCGCGCGATGTGCTCGCGGACCGGGTAGCCGTAGTCGGTTGTCTCGGCGACGGCGGTGTAGGTGTCGGCTGACAGCAGCAGGCTGTAGGGACCGTCCACGCCGGCCAGCCGCAGCGCGGTGATCGCCTGGGCGACCGTGGCCGGGTATTCGCGGACGTCGTCGGGCAGCGTGAGGGCCGGGTTCGAGCTGCTGGCGCGGATTCCGGCGATGCCGGCTGCCGGGTAGCCGTCGAAGACGGCGCGGTCCTCGGCGAAGGCGATCTGTCTGGCGGCTTCCTTGACCGATTGCCAGTCGGCGTCTTTCGCGCCGCGTTCGACGTCGTCGACGGCGTGCCGGTCGATCGTGAACGGCACCCGGAGCTCCACCAGCGGCTGGACCTGCCGGCTGCGGGCCAGCACCCCGTGCGCGGGCGGCTCGAGCGGTCGCAGGTGGCCGGTGCCCACTGCGGAGAGCGTCTCGCCCTTCGGTCCGATAAGGTCGACGACCCGTCGGGCCGCGACGTGCCGGGTGAAGGTACGGCGCGCCTCGGCCTCGATGTCGGCCCAGGCCGCGTCCGAGATCGGTGCGAGTTCGCGGTGCAGGTTGTTCATGATGCAGCGCTCCTCGTGAGGCTGCCGATGCGCAGCGAGCCGTCGTTGGGTGTCGAGTCCGAGTCCTCGCAGGTCGCGGCCCGGGCCTCCGGCGGCCCCGGCGGCGCGTCGAGGAAGTCCGCGGACGGGACGAAGAACAGGCTTCCCGTGGCGGCGGTGGAGAAGTCGAGTATGCGGTCGTAGCTGCCCGGGGGTTTGCCGACGAACATGTTCGTCAGCATCTGCTCGATCACCTCTGGGCTGCTGGCGTAGCCGATGAAGTAGGTGCCGAACTCACCGGAGCCGACCGTGCCGAACGGCATGTTGTCGCGAAGGATCTGCCGTTGCTTCCCGTTGTCGTCGACGATCGTGTTGAGTGCGACGTGCGAATCGGACGGCTTGAGCGCATCGGGCAGTTCAATGTCGGCGAGCTTGGTGCGCCCTACGACCCGCTCCTGCTCCTCCACCGGCAGCGCGTTCCACCGGTCGAGATCGTGCAGGTACTTCTGCACGATGACATAGCTGCCGCCGGCGAAGTCCGGATCCTCCGCACCGACGACCACGGCCGCGAGCGCCGCCGCGCCGGCGGGGTTCTCGGTGCCGTCGACGAAGCCGAGCAGGTCGCGCTCGTCGAAGTAGCGGAATCCGTGCACCTCGTCCACCACCCGGGCTCGCCCGGCGAGGCGGTTCATCAGCCGCCCGGCCAACTCGAAACACAGATCCATCCGCCGCGCCCGGATGTGGAACAACAGATCACCCGGTGTCGAGACCGCGGTGTGCCGCGTGCCCACCAGTTCCGGGAACACGTGCAACCCGACCGGACGCGTCCCGCCGAACAGCCGCTCCCACAGGCGGCAGCCGATGCCGACCACACAGCTGAGCTCACCCTCCGGGATGCGGAAGCCGACCGACCTGGTCAGCCCCGCCACATCGGCCAGCAAGCCACGCACGTCCTCCTCGGCGCCCTGGTCCACCGCCACGACCAGAAAGATCGCCGCAATCGCCGGCGGTGCCAACACCGGCTGCGGCAGCGGGCCTGTCATCGTGGCGCTAGTTCCTGGCGAGGAAGTCGAGCAGCGCGGAGTTGACTTCGTCCGGGTGGGTCCAGGCGATGTTGTGCGGGCCACCATCGACGGTAACGACGGTGAGGTCCGCGATGAGGCCCGGCAGTCGGGCGGCGGTCGCCTCGTAGGGCAGGATCCGGTCCGCGTTGCCATGGATCAGCAGCGTCGGGACGTCGATCTTGGGCAGGTCGGCGCGGAAGTCGGTCAGCCAGGTGTCGACGCAGGCATGCGCGGCGTAGGCGGAAGCCCCGACGGCGACGATGAAGCTGTTCTGCCAGGCCTGCTCGCTGATCCTGGTGCCGCCGAGCACGTCTACGTTGTAGAAGTTGTCCAGGAAGTCCTTGAAGTAGGCCGGTCGGTCGGCGAGCACGGCAGCCTTGATGCCGTCGAAGACCGACCCCGGGACGCCGTCGGGGTTGTCGTCCGTCTGCAGCAGGAACGGCGGGATCGCGCCCATCAGCACCGCCTTGGCGACCCGCCCGGAACCATGGCCGCCGAGGTAGCGGGTGACCTCGCCGGTGCCCATGGAGAAGCCGACCAGGACCACGTCGTGCAGGTCGAGGTGTTCGAGCAGGGTCCTCAAGTCTGCTGCGAAGGTGTCGTAGTCGTAGCCGATGACCGGCTGGCTGGACTGCCCGAACCCGCGACGGTCGTAGGCGATAACCCGGTAGCCTGCGGCCAGCAGCGCCCGTTCCTGCTTCTCCCAGGAGTGCCCGTTCAGCGGGTAGCCGTGGATCAACACGACCGGCTGACCAGCACCGTGGTCTTCGTAGTAGATCTCGATGTCGCTGCCGTTCTCCTGCCCTACCGTCACCTTCGACACGCTAATGCCTACCTTTCGAGTTGTCGTGAGCGCGCACGGTCACCGCCGCACCCTGTCGGTCGTACATCCGCGTCCTTGCCCGGGTAGCGCCCACCGTACGAGTCGACGACATCCCGGTACAGGCGCGAGTCGATGGGCATCAGCCTCAGCCTGGAGGCCTCCGCCGACCAGCTGACCACGCGCCGTCCCATAGCAGTTCCTCGGCGACGTTGCGTTCCAGCGGTGCGTTGGCCATGGTGAAGTCCTCCTTCGGCGACCAGGCCCGGTGCGGTGGTTGTTGCGGCAACGGTAGGAACCGCGGGCGGCTGCGCCAGGGTGTCGGCCGTCCTACGCTGCCGGTGGGCCCCGCGCCGGCACCGGCTGGCTGCGGCGGTCGCGGGTGCTGCGCGGCGAACCGAGCGGAGGTGGGTCGTGCGGGAGACACTGAGCCTGGGCCGCATCGCGGATCAAGGTCGGAGGAGTTGCGATGGCATCGACCGCAGGGCCAACGGACCTCAACAACCATCAACGCGACACGGTGCGAAAGATCTTTCAACATCCGGCAGGTCACAATATCGAGTGGCATGCCGTGCTCTCGCTGCTCGAGGCGGTCGGCTCGGTGGAGCACCGCGAAGGCAAGGTGGCCGTCACCGTCGGAGCTGAGACCGAGTTCTTCGACGTACCCCGGGGCAAGGACATCGACGTGCAGGCCGTCGTCGACCTGCGCCGCCTGCTGACCGCTGCCGGCTACCGAGCAGCGGCCGACGACCTCCAGGGCAACGACCGCGAGCCCCGACGCGACTGAACCGTCAACGACGGGAGGGATCCACCATGCTCAGCGACGCCGAGCAGCGCAGACTGGTCGAGATCGAAACGTTGCTGCGCCGTGACGACCCGGCTTTCGTGCGACGGTTCGACGGGCGGCGGCGCACACCGTGGAGACCGAGAATCCTGGCGCTACTGGCCATCCTGATCGTGGAGACCGTCACCGTGGTCGCCCTGGCTGCAGGTGGCGTCGTCGCGGCTGTCATCGGGCTGTCCGTGATGAGCGGCATCGGCGCCGTCTTCGCCGTGCGGGCGGCCGCCATGTCCGAACGGCACGCGAGCGTCCCGTGACCGCGACCAGTCTCGCCCCGACGCGCAGTCGCAGCGCCTGGCAAGCCCCGCGCTGATCGAGCACGCCCGCGAGACCTTGGCGCGCTCCAGCCACGGAGCCCAGACCAAGTCAGGAAGCCGGCCGCCGCAGGCTTTGACGTCGAGGCCATCGAAGCCAGCCAGGACAAGCGATGCCGGTGGTCCCGCCCGCCCTTAGCGGCCGGGGCCGATGGTGGTGAGGTCGGCTCCGTGCGGTGGTGGGTAGGCGTGGAAGGAGCGTAGGTCGGCCAACTGCAGGGCGCGGCTGATGTCGGTCGAGGAGACGACGCCGATGACCCGGTCGTGCTCGTCGAGCACGACCGCCCTGCCGTCGGTGCAGCCGCGCATCCGGGGGAGCAGGGTCAGCAGCGGCTCGTCCGGGTGGGCCGTGGGCACGCCTTCGGGCGGGCAGGCGATGTCTCGCAGGCGGGTGTCGGACCGGCGGTTCGGGGGGACCGCCCGTACCCGGTTCAGCGTCACCAGCCCGGTCAGCCGGCCGCTGTGATCCACGAGTGGGTAGCAGGAGAACCGGTGGCTCATCGCCAGCCGGTCGACGAACTCCTCCAGTGTCATCGTCGCGTCCGCCATCACCGGGTGTTCGGTCATCACGTCGCCGACCAGGACGCCGGACAGCCGGCTGCCCATCCGTGCCTGCTGTTCCTCCGCGGTCGCCGCGCTGATCAGGAACCAGCCGATCAGTGCCAGCCAGACCCCGCTGAACGTGCCGGTGACCAGCGTCTCCAGCAGCCCCAGCCCGACCAGCCCGAAGCCGAAGACCCGGCCGGCCCGCGCCGCCGTGACCGCGGCCGCCTCCCGGTCGCCGCGCCAGCGCCACAAGGCCGCCCGCAACACTCGCCCGCCGTCCAGCGGCGCGGCCGGGATCAGGTTGAAGATCGCCAGCAGGACGTTGGTGCCGGCCAGGTACGCCAGCACGCCGACCGCCAGCCGGCCGGCATCCAGCGCTGCCGCGATGGCCCCGATCGCGCCGAACACCACCCCCAGGGCCAGGCTGGTGAGCGGGCCGACGACGGCGATGCGGAAGTCCGCGCCCGGTGTCCGCGGCTCGCCCTCGAGCTGGGCGACCCCGCCGAGCAGCCACAGCACGATGCTGTGCACCTCGACGCCGTTGCGGCGGGCGACGATCGAGTGCGCGAGCTCGTGCGCCAGCAGCGAGGCGAGGAACAGCACCGCGGCGACCAGAGCCGCCGCCACGTATTCGACCGGACTACGGCCCGGGTACTCGCTGGGCAACTGCCCGCCGGCCAGCCCAGCGACGATCAGCACCACGATCGCCAGCGCGCTCCAGTTGATCCCAACCTTGATCCCCGCGACGCGCCCCAGACTCAGCGTCTCCCGCACGACCCACCTCCGCTCGCTCCGCCGCGGAGAACCCGCGACGGCCGGAGCCAGTCTGTGCCGGCGCGGCGCCCACCGGAAGCGTCCGCCTGCCGACACCCTGCGACCCGCGCCCGGCGCAATGGTCGGTGCGGAGCCGCACGTCAAGGTCGCTCGTCACGTTGGTGACCCCGTAGACCTGCTCGGCAGCCTTGTTGGCTTCCCGCGTGGTCCGGCTGGATGACATGGCGATTCCTTATCCTGCGGAGCGCCGCGCAGGATCATCGGTGCGGACTGGGGCCTGGGTGGCTAGGTCCGCACGGGTGGTCGGGGTGCCGTCGATGGCCTCGTACGCTGCTTTTGACCGGCTGAGGGCGCTCATCAGGGTGGGTGGTCCGAAGAACGGCTGACCGCCGATATGCCAGCCGTCGCGGTGGAGTTCTTCGATGAGCACCCAGACCACCTCGCGGAAGGCCTCAGATCCCTCGAAGGCGATCATCACGTCGGTGAGCCTGGCGGCCATGTCGTGCTTCTGCTTCTCGGTGAAGACCCCCTCGACGAGCGTGACAGTGACCAACGGCATGACGTGCTCCTCTGCCGGCTGGTGATCCCCGTGGCCGGGGTGCGGGCGGAGTGCCCATGGCAGCACTCTGCGCCTGGGGTGGGCGTGTTCGCGTCTGTGGGATCCCTAGCCGGCACCCCGGCCTCCCAGCCCGATCCACACCGGTGTCCTGGGCGCGGAGCCCGTTCACGTCCGGGCGCCGCTGGCCTCGGTCTCGCCGGGCGTGCATTGGCGTCGTGGTCGATGCTGCCCGTTCGGGGCAGGCTCAGCGGGCTGCCCGACGGACGCTGCTCTAGCCAGGAATGCCGGTCGACTGGCCGACCTCGATCAGGTGCCCGTCGGGATCGCGCAGGTAGCAGCGGATCTCAGTACCCCGGTCCTTCGGCTCTGTGAGGAACTCCGCCCCGGCTTGGCTCCACTCCCGATATGCCTTGTGGATGTCGGCGACCAACCGTTCGCCACCTTCATGATCACCGGGTTGCGCGGGTTGAGGGTCCTGGCGCCCAGCACCCTCTCGTACCACTCGCGGGAACGGTCCTGGTCGGAGACCACGGCGAAGTGAGTGAGGACGAACCCCTCGGCCGGTGCGGGGAAGTCCGGGTCGGTCATGACGTCCCTCCAGCATGCGTCGCGGTACCCGACGGGGCGGCAACGCTGCCCCGCCGGCGGCTGTTCCAGCCGCCAGCGAGGCGGTGGACTTGGCCCACCCACAACGCCCGGCGGGCCTGCGCCGACCGGCGCCGTAGGGTGGCGGCGTAAGCGATGATGGCAGGCGACTCGGCTCGGATGGAAGTCGGATGGAAGGATGCCTGAGCAATCGGCAGGATGCTCGGCGAGTTGCGGCGGGAGCGGCCGGGTTCGGGTGCCCGGACCAGCGGCGCGGCTGTTGAGGCGCCCGGCGGTGGAGCTGGGGCGGCTGCTGGGACCGCTCTGTATGGTGCTGCGTAGGCGGCGGTGGTGCACAGTCAGCCTGGCCGCAGCAGGCTCGGCGTTGACGGTCGTATGCGCGCTGGCCGAACGGGTGCTGCACGATCCGTCCTGGCTCACCGACGCGACCGCTGAGCGGGCGAGCCTCCCGATGACGATCGCCCTGGAGCGGCTGCCCGGGTCGCTGTTCGCTCCGGCGCCGGACCTTCCACTCTGGGGTGCGGTGGCGCAGCTCGCCCTCGCGGCCGCCGTGGCGCAAGCCGTCTGCGGCGCGGCCCGAGCTGTCGGCGTCGGGCTGGGCGCGCACGTCACCGCGACGCTCGTCGCCCGGGTCACCCTGGCCCTCGGCCCTCTTGTTCCGCTTGCCATGCCAGCGGCCACCCGGTTCGTCCTGGACACCGGCCCGTCGGCGGCCAGTCTCGGACTGGCCGCGTATGTCTGCACCCGGCTGCGCTGCGGTGTTGTGTTGGCCATGCTGGCGGCCGAACCAGTCGTAGAGCTCTGCATCCGGCCGACCACCCTGGCCGCACACGAGCACGGCGCCGCCGTCACGATCGGCGCGCTCGTCGCGCTGCTCTCCGGCCGGCGTCGGGACGACAGGCCCCCCACCGCCGGGAACGCCCTTCGACCGACCGCACCCTGCACTGACGGTCGGCGGCCTGCCGCGCTTGGCGTGCCCGGCCGTGTTCGGATCGCCCGCGCGAGCTGGCTGAATCCTGCTGCAAGCCGGAGCGCGGCCACAACGTCGAGGCATGTCGCGGCTTCGGACTGCCGTCGCATCTTGGCTGTCGAAGGGAACCGGCCGCCGACGGCCCGACCGGCCACGCGGACCTGGCCAGCCGCTGGCCCGCGCAGACAGGCGACATGCGGCTGAGCCGTGGCTGGGTGACGGTCCTGGATGTCGTGAGTCACGCGACCTCACCGCGCTTCTTCGACGACCCTGACTTGCTGGGGCGGTGGGCATTCCTCGCCATCGTGGACGGGTTGGAGGATGTCGGGCCGGCTGTCTGGTCCGGGTCTCGGCAGATGTCCTGGATCGTTCGAGTCCGTCGAGACCGTGGCAGGTTCGGCGGGTCGGGCGGCGACAGTGGTCTGAAAGTACGGTCCGATGTGTGTTGCCGCAGCCGTGGCCGGGCGGCTGTTTCCCGGGCGGCGTGGGAGAATGCCGAGGTGGGACTGGGCGGCGGACCGAGCGAGTGGGACGACTACGAG
>Ga0210378_10001083_pt1 | contig 14188 bp, 13 predicted proteins | sample PLM1_60_b1redo_FD_155465 | JGI IMG/M metagenome (GOLD analysis project Ga0210378, IMG submission 155465) | Groundwater sediment microbial communities from an aquifer in East River, Colorado, USA - PLM1_60_b1 redo | ecosystem: Environmental > Terrestrial > Soil > Riparian zone | place: USA: East...
GGTGAAGACCGAGAGCGACCCGCTGGATCCCGACCCGCCGGCCGAGCTGCGCCGCACCCTTGGCGCCATCCGCCACCTGGAGTCGGCCGTGCTCGAGGCCGAGGGCCTTGAGGGCATCGTGCTGCGCTACGGTGGCTTCTACGGCCCCGGGACCTCGGCCGGGGACGGCGGCTTCATGCTTGACGAGATCCGCCGGCGCCGGCGGCTGCCATCGGCGCCAAGCCGCCGTGGCGGGTTCCCGCATGGGTGGCCCGGCTGGCCGCCGGCGAGCACGGGGTGGTGCTGTTGACCCAGGTCCGCGGTGCCTCCAACGCCAAGGCCAGGCGCGAGCTCAGCTGGAAGCCCGCCTACCCGAGCTGGCGCCAGGGCTTCCCAACCGGGCTCGGGCCGTCCCGGGCGCAGAGCAGCCGCGGAGCCGGGTCGCCGTAGACTTCCCGGGATGGTGAGCTGTTCGAGGTGCGGGCAGGACAATCCGCAGGGCTTCCGGTTCTGTGGGGCCTGCGGCACGCCGCTTGCGGCTGCAGGCGGGTCGAGCCATGAAGAACGCAAGGTCGTCACCGTCTTGTTCTGTGACCTTGTCGGCTTCACGGCACGATCGGACCAGGCCGACCCAGAGGACGTCGGCGCCATGCTGCGCCCCTACCACGCCCGGCTGCGCCGGGAGATCGAGCGGTTCGGAGGCACCCTCGACAAGTTCATCGGTGATGCCGTCATGGCGGTCTTCGGTGCCCCGGCGACCCACGAGGACGACCCCGAGCGGGCGGTACGCTGCGCGGCGCGCCTGCTGGAGGCCATCGCCGAGCTCAACGAGCTGCAGCCTGCGCTTGCGCTGTCGGTGCGAATCGGGATCACGACCGGGGAGGTGCTGGTGGCGCTCCAACCCGGGGGCGAGACCGAAGGGGTGGTCGGCGACATCGTCAACACCGCCTCTCGCCTGCAAGGGGTGGCGCCGGTCAACGGCATCCTGGTCGGCGAGGCCACCTGGCGCGCGACCCGCGCGCAGTTCGAGTACGAGGACCTGGAGCCAGTCCGGGTCAAGGGCAAGGCGCAGCCCGTGCCGGTCTGGCGGCTGGCCGGGGCGCGCAGCCGCTTGGGTGTGGATGTCGACCAGCGACCGGTCACCCCATTCGTCGGCCGTCGCGCCGAGCTTGAGCTGCTCGAACGGTGCTACGTCGGCACCCTGCGGGAGCGCTCGGTGCAGCTGGTCACCTTGCTCGGGGAGCCAGGGGCGGGCAAGAGCCGGCTCGTCCATGAGCTCGCGCACGTCATCGACGACCGCCAGGAGTTGGTGACCTGGCGCCAGGGCCGCTGCCTTCCCTATGGGGAGGGCATCACCTTCTGGGCCCTCGGCGAGATCGTCAAGGCGCAGGCCGGCATCCTCGAGTCCGACCCACCCGCGCAGGTTGCGGCGAAGCTGGACGGCTCGCTGCAGGCGCTTGTCGACCGGGCCTCGGAGCGGGACTGGCTGCGGGTGCGGCTGGGCCCCCTGCTTGGGCTCGCCGGCGCCGAGGGCCTAAGGGTCGATCAAGCTGAGCTGTTCGCCGCCTGCCGGCGCTTCGTCGAGGCGATGGCCACCAGAGGGCCACTTGTCCTGGTGATCGAAGACCTGCACTGGGGAGACACGGGGCTGCTGCAGTTCCTTGCCTACCTGGTCGACACGCTGACCGGCGTCACCCTGTTGGTCGTCGCGACCGCCCGTGCCGAGCTGCTCGACCGGCACCCCGGCTGGAGCGAAGCCTGGCCGAACGCCACCTCGGTGACGCTTCCCCCGCTCACCGACGCCGAGACGGCGGCGCTCATCGCCGCCCTGCTTGGTCAGCCGATGCTCCCGGCCGAGGTGCAGGCGCCGCTGCTCGAGCGGGCCGGGGGAAACCCGTTGTATGCAGAGGAGTTCGCCCGCCTGCTCACCGATCGCGGGCTGCTGGTACGGGACGACCGCGGGATCCGGCTCTCCCCCGACCAGGAGATCCCGTTCCCCGAGACTGTGCAGGCGCTGGTCGCCGCCCGGCTCGACACGCTCCCGCCGGACCGCAAGGCGATCGTCCAGGACGCCGCCGTGGTGGGCAAGGTCTTCTGGCCCGGCGCGCTGGCCGCACTCGGCGGCGGCGACGAGCAGGCGGTGCAGGCCGAGCTGCGTGAGCTGGAGCGCATGGAGCTCATCCGTGCCGCCAGGGCATCCTCGGTCGAGGGCCAGCCCGAGTACGCGTTCTGGCACGCGGTCATCAGGGATGTCGCCTACACCCAGATCCCCAGGGCTCGGCGGACCCAACGACATCAGGGGGCCGCCGAGTGGCTGGAGCGCCTGGCCGGGGACCGGGTCGCCGATCGTGCCGAGATCATCGCCCATCACTACAGCCAGGCGGCTGCGCTGGCCCATGCGACCGGCGACCGCGGCCCACGGCTCGCCGAGCTCGAGGAATCCGCGCGACACTTCCTCGTCCTGGCGGGAGGCCGGGCACTCGCCCTCGACGTGGGCCGGGCCCGCAGGTACTACCAGCAGGCCCTCGCGTTGTGTCCGCCCGACCATCCCCAGCGCCCCCAGATCCTGGTCGGGACCGCAAGGGCGGCCTTTCAGGGCGGCCACGTCGAGGAGGCGGCCGCGGCCTATGAGGAGGCGATCGCCGGATCCGCCAGGTTCGGTGATGTCCGCGGCCAGGTCGAGGCCCTGAACCGGCTCTGCACGGTGCTGTGGCATCAGGGCGAGACCAGCCGCTCACGCGCCGTCCTCCTCCAGGGCATCAAGCTGCTGGAACGCGAGCCGCCGAGCCCCGAGCTGTGCTTCTCCTACACGCAGATGGCCGCCGATCGAGTGCTGTCGGGCTACTCGCAGGAAGCGCTGCCGTGGGCCGACAAGGCGATCGCCCTCGCCGAGCGGCTTGGTGGCCTCCCGGAGGTGAAGGTGCAGGCGCTGGACTACCGCGGCATGGCGCGCTGCGACCTCAACGACTTCGGCGGGCTCGATGACCTCCGGCAGGCCCTGCAGCTCGCCCACGAGATCGAGGCCGCCAACGACGCGGCCGTGCTCTACAACAGCCTGGTGGCGCCGCTGTGGCTGACCGAGGGCCCGGCGCCGGCGTTGGAGACCTGCCGGGCGGGGATCGACTTCGCCGAACGGCGAGGCCTTGCCCAGGCGACCATGAGCCTGCGCGGCTCCAGCCTTCCGATGCTCGCCGACCTCGGTCGCTGGGACGAGGTCATCAGGCTGGCCGACGAGGTGATCGTGTCCGACCGCGCCCACGGCGGCCGCTACGAGAGCGTGTCGGCCGAGACCCACAAGGCGGTTGTCTGGCTGTGGCGCGGTGAGGTCACCGCTGCCCAGGGGCTCGTCACCGAGCTGCTTTCGCAGGCTCGCGACATCGATGACCTGCAGATCCTCGTTCCTGCGCTGGTCGCGGCGGCGGTCGTCGAGGTGACCAGGGGTGCGCCACGGCTCGCCCTCGACCTCATCGAGGAGATCGATCGGGTGACCCATGAGCGGGGCGGAGGGCAGTGGTACCTGGGGCTTTACGTGGCGGAGCTGGCACGAACCTGTGCGGCGGCGCAGGAGCCGGGCCTTGCCGAGCGGCTCATCGAGCATGCGCCGACGCAAGCGGCCCGGCATCGCGATGCGCACCTCGCTGCCCGGGCGGTGCTGAGCGAGGCGCGAGACTCCGTCGACACGGCGGCGCAGCTGTATGACCAGGCGGCCGAGCGATGGGCCCGGTACGGCCACGTCCTCGAGCACGGGCAGGCGCTCCTCGGCGCAGGGCGATGCCAGCTCCGCCTCGACCGGCCTCACCAGGCACGGGCGAGGCTCGAGGAGGCTCGCGCCATCTTCCGCGGGCTCGGGGCTCGACCACTGTCGGCCGCCGCCGATGCCTGCCTCCTCGACGCCCGAGCGCAGCGCCGCTAGTCCGTCGCTCCGGGTGGCAGCACCGGCAGCCAGCTCAGCGGCTGTCGCGCTTATCCTGGAGCCGGAGAGGAGGACATCGTATGGCGAAGTTCGACGAGTTGAGCTGGGAGGAGGCGATGCGCCGCGGTCATGCGGCACTGCTCGACTCCGAGCAGCTGTATGAGGAGATCAACCAGCTGGAGGGACGCTCCAACACCGACATCGAGAAGCATCTGCGGCGATCGGAGGTCAGAGCCGCCCAGGCCCAGGCCTGGATCGGGCTGGCCCGCGAGCTCGGCACCCAAGGCGACCGGTACGGCCACCCAGGGACCTGAGCCCACCACCCGAGCCCCTGGCCAGGCCGAGCGGCGGGTCGCCCGACGCCGGGCGAGTCTGCCGGCGGTCACCTACCCGCCCGAGCTGCCGGTCAGCCAGCGCCGGGACGAGATCGCGGCCGCCATCCGGGACCACCAGGTGGTGATCGTGGCCGGGGAGACCGGGTCGGGGAAGACGACCCAGCTGCCGAAGATCTGCCTGGAGCTGGGCCGGGGGGTGCGCGGGCTGATCGGCCACACCCAGCCGCGCCGGCTGGCCGCCCGCACCGTTGCCGACCGGATCTCCTCGGAGCTGGGGACCCCCCTCGGCCAGGCGGTCGGCTACCAGGTCCGCTTCACCGACCGGGTCGGCGAGGACACCCTGGTCAAGCTGATGACCGACGGGATCCTGCTGGCTGAGCTGGAACGGGACCGGTCCTTGCGCCGCTACGACACGATCATCATCGACGAGGCCCACGAGCGCAGCCTCAACGTCGATTTCCTGCTCGGCTATCTGGCCCGGCTCCTGCCCCGCCGGCCCGACCTCAAGCTGATCATCACCTCGGCCACCATCGACCCGGAGCGCTTCAGCCGGCATTTCGGCGACGCCCCGATCATCGAGGTGTCCGGCCGCACCTATCCGGTCGAGGTCCGCTACCGCCCGCTCGGCGACGACGCCGATGACGACCGCGACCAGACCCAGGGGATCGTCGACGCGGTCGACGAGCTGTGCCGCGAGGGCCAGGGCGACATCCTGGTCTTTCTCAGCGGTGAGCGTGAGATCCGCGACACCGCCGACGCGCTTCGCGGGCGCAGCTTCCCCCGTAGCCCGGGCGGGGTCGAGATCCTCCCGCTGTACGCGCGCCTGGCCGCCGCCGAGCAGCACCGCGTGTTCCAGCCGCACGGCGTGCGCAGAGTGGTGCTGGCCACCAACGTGGCCGAGACCTCGCTGACCGTGCCCGGCATCAGGTACGTGGTCGACCCGGGCACGGCCAGGATCTCGAGATACAGCCACCGGACCAAGGTGCAGCGGCTGCCCATCGAGCCCATCTCGCAGGCGTCGGCCAACCAGCGCAAGGGCCGCTGCGGGCGCACCTCCGACGGCATCTGCATCCGGCTCTACCGCGAAGACGACTTCACCAACCGGCCGGCGTTCACCGACCCGGAGATCCTGCGCACCAACCTGGCCTCGGTCATCCTGCAGATGACCTCGCTGCGGCTGGGCGAGGTGGCCGGCTTCCCCTTCATCGACCCGCCCGACCGGCGCAGCGTCAAGGCCGGCGTCGACCTGCTCCACGAGCTTGGCGCCCTCGACGGCGGCGAGCGCCTCACCACGGTTGGCCGCAAGCTGGCCCAGCTCCCGGTCGATCCCCGCCTGGCCCGGATGATCGTCGAGGCTGACCGGCTGGGATGCACCCGCGAGGTGCTGGTGATCGCGGCCGCCCTTTCCATCCAGGACCCGCGCGAGCGCCCGGCCGACAAGCAGCAGGCGGCCGACGAGCGCCACGCCCGCTTCGCCGACAAGGGATCTGACTTCCTGACCTGGCTGAACCTGTGGTGGTACCTGCACGAGCGCCAGGCCGAGCTGTCCTCCAGCCAGTTCCGCAGGCTGTGCCGCGCCGAGTTCCTCAACTACCTGCGGGTGCGCGAGTGGCAGGACCTGCACGGCCAGCTCCGCGCGGTCGCCCGCGACCTCGGCATCAAGCTGAGCAGGACGGCGGCCGACCCGGACCGGGTCCACACCGCCCTGCTGGCCGGGCTGCTCAGCCACATCGGGCTCAAGCAGGGGGAGACGCGCGACTACCTGGGCGCCCGCGGCACGAGGTTCGCCATCTTCCCCGGCTCGGCGCTGGCCAGGAAGCCGCCCCGCTGGGTGGTGGCGGCCGAGCTGGTCGAGACCTCACGCCTGTGGGGGAGGGTCGCCGCCCGCATCGAGCCCGAGTGGGTCGAGCCGCTGGCCGGGCACCTGGTCAAGCGCGCCTACGCCGAACCGCACTGGTCCAGGTCGCGCGGTGCCGTGATGGCGTCGGAGCGGGTGACGCTGTACGGGGTGCCGATCGTGGCCGAGCGCCAGGTGAGCTACGGGCGCATCGACCCGCAGGGGTCGCGCCAGCTGTTCATCCGCCACGCCCTGGTGGAGGGCGACTGGGAGACCCACCACGACTTCTTCGCCCGCAACCGGCGCCTGCTGGAGGAGGTCGAGGGGCTGGAGCACCGGGCCCGCCGCCGGGACATCCTGGTGGACGACCACGCGCTGTTCGACTTCTACGACCGGCGCATCCCGGCCGAGGTCGTCTCCGCCCGTCATTTCGACGCGTGGTGGAAGCGGGCCAGCCTCCAGCAGCCCGACCGGCTCGACTTCGAGCGCTCCATGCTGATCGAGGACCCGGCCGAGGCCCCGGATGCCCGCGACTACCCGGACACCTGGCACCAGGGCGGGCACCGCCTGCAGCTGACCTACCAGTTCGAGCCGGGCAGCGACGCCGACGGCGTCACCGTCCACGTCCCGCTGGCCGTGCTCAACCAGGTCGACGCCGGCGGCTTCGACTGGCAGGTCCCCGGCCTCCGCCAGGAGCTGGTCACCGAGCTGATCCGCTCGCTGCCCAAGGCGATCCGGCGCAACTTCATCCCTGCCCCGAACCGGGCCAGGGAGGTGCTCGAGCGGATCGCCCCCGGGGACGGGCCGCTGCTGGAGGTGCTCGCGCGCGAGCTGGGCCGGGCCGGGCCGGTCGAGGTTCCGCCCGACGCCTTCGACCTGGCCCGGGTGCCCGACCACCTGCGCATGACCTTCCGGGTGACGGACAAGGGGAGCCGAGGCCCGGCCCGGGTGGCGGGCGAGGGCAAGGACCTGGACGAGCTGAAGGCACGGCTCGCGCCGCGTATGCGGGCCGCGATCGCCGCCGCGGCGCCCGGCCTGGAACGGGACCGTCTGACCACCTGGGACCTCGGCGCCCTGCCCCGAGTCGTGGAGGAGCGGCGCGGCGGGCGGGTCGTCAAGGGCTTCCCAGCGCTGGTCGACGAGGGCGACGGTGTGGCCGTGCGCCTGCTGGAGACCGAGGCCGAGCAGGCCGACGCGATGTGGGCGGGCACCCGCCGCCTGCTCCTCGAGGCCATCCCGTCACCGGTGAGGTTCGTGCTGGGGCGCCAGACCAACCAGGCCAAGCTCACCCTGAGCCGCTACCGGCATGGCAGCGCCGCCGAGCTGTTCCAGGACTGCGTGACCGCCGCCGCCGACGACCTGCTGGCCGCGCACGGCGGCCCGGCCTGGGACCAGGAGGGGTTCCGCCGGCTGCTGGACGCGGTCCGGGGTGAGCTGGCCGACACCACCCTTGAGGTGGTCACCGGGGTCGAGCGGGTCCTGGCGGTGGCCGGCGAGGTGGAGGGCCGCCTGGCCGAGCTGACCAACCCGGCCTTCGGGCCGGCCCTCGACGACCTGCGCGTGCAGCTCGACGACCTCGTCTACCCGGGCTGGGTGGCCGCGACCGGCCGGCGCCGGCTGTCCGACGTGCTGCGCTACCTGCGGGCCATGGTCCAGCGCCTCGACAGGCTGCCAAGCGACCTGGCCGGAGACGCCGAGCGCATGGAGAGCGTGGCCGCGGTCACCGGCGCCTGGCACCGGGCTCTCGACCGGCGCCTGGCGCCAGGCGCCCTGACCCAGATCCGCTGGATGCTGGAGGAGCTGCGCGTGAGCTACTTCGCCCAGGCGCTCGGCACCCCGTACCCGGTGTCCGAGAAGCGGCTGCTGCGGGCGATCGACCAGGTCACGGCCTGAGCTGCTGGCCCGCAGGTCCGGAGCCCTTGGAAGGCATCGACCCCACCCGCATGCGGATGGGGTCGATTGCCGGAGTGCGTTACTGCGCCTCGATCGGCCGAACGTTGGCGGCCTGTGGGCCTTTGGGCCCCTGGGCCACGTCGAACTCGACGGCCTGCCCTTCGTTCAGCGAACGGTAGCCGCTGGCCTGAATGGCGCTGAAATGCACGAAGACGTCCTCGCCGGATTCGGGCTGGATGAAGCCGTAGCCCTTGTCAGCGTTGAACCACTTCACGGTTCCAACAGTCATGGATGGTTGTCCCTCCCTCCGTCACCTCGGAGGTTGCTATCAACGTCGGTCCGTCTTGGCGCCGACGGCAAGGGACAAGCTCGACTCCGAACCGAAAGCCAAACGTTGAACCTGTGCGGCTCGCAATGTAGCAGACAGAGGCCCGCGCCGCCGAACCGGGGGGCAGGGGCAGCGCTGCTGCTAGGCCCCGACCGGGTTCAGGCCACCCAGGTGGTCTCGCACGGCCGGCACCACCACAGCTTCCTGAGGCTGGTGAGCGTGCCCTCGTTGAGCGGCTTGTAGCGCCGCGCCGGGTCCCCGCAGAAGAAGCACTCCGGCCCTCCGTCCACCGCCGCCTCGATCCACCCTGTCGTGGTGGCGGTGGCGGCGTGCATTCCCTCCAACCTGGGCGTGCCGTTCACGTTCTTCGCTCCGTCGTCGGCGGTCAGCGCCAGTAGCGACCCTACTTGGGGCGTGTTGCGCCCTGGTTGTCGGTTGGTGACGAGTGCGTTGCTTCGTCGGTGCTCGCGATTGGTAATAGAGTCTGCGCCCGGTAGCCGACCGGAGGGTCGGCAGCGACAGGAGGGGGCGCGACGAGGGGTGGAGGACCAGGCGCAGGTGGAGTGGAGGAAGAGCACGCTCAGCACCACCAACGGGTGTGTCGAGGTCGCGTTCGTCGGCGGCAGGATCGCGCTGCGTGATTCGAAGAACCAGGGCCGCGGTCCGGTGCTGGTGTTCACCGACGTCGAGTGGCGGGCGTTCCTCGGCGGGGTGCGCGGCGGGGAGTTCGATCTCAGAGACCAGCGATGAACGCGGTCGACTCCTCGGGCGTGAGCGCCGACGGCAGGAGCCGCTCGAACACCCGCCGGTAGCGGCGCAGATCCTCGGCGCTCTCGAGGTAGAGCGCGTCGGCTGCGCTGTCGAGGGCGACCACATCCGGCTCGGCCGGCGCGGGGAAGCCGAAGATGGTGAACGGGCCGTCCATGCCGGCGTGCGCGCCGGTCCCGATCGGCAGCACCTGAAGGGTCACCGCGGGCCGCGCCCCGGCCTCGACCAGCCGCCGCAGCTGCCGGCCCATGACCTGCGGCCCACCGACCGGTCGACGCAGCACCGTGTCGTCCAGGAGCACCCGCAACGCCGGCGGGTTGTCCTGGTCGAGCAGCTCCTGCCGGCTCATGCGCAGCTCGACCCGTCGCGCGATCTCCTCGGCGGGCAGGTCTGGACGGACGCCGCTGATGACCGCCCGGGCGTAGTCGGCGGTCTGGAGCAGGGCAGGCACGATCAGCGACATGTAGATGTCGATCGAGGTGGCGGCGGCCTCGAGGCCGACGTAGGCCGGGACACCGTCGGGCACATCGACGAACCTGTACCACCAGCCCCGTTGGCGCGCCTCCCGGGCGATCTGGACGATTGCCTCGAGCTGCGCGTCGTCGACCTGGTAGAGCTCCAGCATGTCCCGGACGTCGCGCGGGGTCGCGCTGACCTGGCCGGTCTCGATTCGGGAGACCTTCGACTGGGAGCATTCCAGCGCCTCGGCGACCCGGTCGATGGTCAGCCCGGCCGCTTCCCGGAGACGACGAAGCTCTGCCCCAAGTCGTCGACGCCGCCTCGTCGGGGTTCGCGTCGTCACCTCGGCCGACCCCCTTGCGCTTGCTGGCCGGGCTGGGGTCCGGCCGCGAGCGCAGGCGCCGCCGCCGGCATCCTCACCGCAAGTATGTCACACGCATGGGTGCATTCTGCATACTTGCATCATTCGTCGGGTTCCTTCAGACTTCTCGATAGAGATCATTCTCTACCCTAGTCGGGCCCGGAGAGGAGCGCCGCCATGGCGGTTTCCAAGCCACGCGAACGGATCCTCGCCGCGGCGACCCGGCTCTTCTACGAAGAGGGCATCCTCGCCACCGGCGTCGACCGTGTCATCGCCGAAGCCGACGTCGCCCCCATGACGGTCTACCGTCATTTCGGCGGCAAGGACGAGCTGGTGACGGCGACCCTGGACCGGTGGAGCGGCCAATGGCTCGGCTGGCTGCGGGACGAGGTCGAGCGCTGCGGCGACCAGCCTGGCGCGCGCCTGGCAGGCCTGTGGGACGCGCTCGAGAAGTGGTTCGCCGCCGAGGGCTTTCGCGGCTCGTATGCCACCAACGCGGCCACCGAGCTTCGCGGCAAGCCTGGCCATCCTGCCCAGAGGGCGATTGCCGGGCACCGGACGGCGATGCGGCAGCTGCTCGAGGACACGGCCAGGGCGTCCGGCTCGACCCATCCGGCAGGCGCGGCCCTGCAACTGCACACGCTGATCGACGGTGCCATGACCGTCGCCGTGGTGGACCGCCAGCCAGGCATCGCCGCCAGCGCTCGTGCGATGGCCACCACGATCCTCACCGAGCGTCGTCTCCCCTAGCCCCCGGGGCCGGCCAGGTCGACCGGAGGTCGGCACGCGAGATTAGCGGGCCGTTAGACCAGCCCGGCTAAATGCCAGCCGACGATGCGCCGCACGAACTGGGGAGCCCGAATGCTGGACCTGACCGGTGCCGAATGGCGAACGAGCACCCTCTGCGACCTCAACGGTTGCGTCGAGGTGGCCCTTCTCGATGGCCGGATCGCCGTCCGTGACGCCAAGGACAAGGGCGGCCCTGTGCTGCTCTTCACGCCGCGTGAGTGGGAGGCCTTCGTCGGGGGCGTGCGCGGCGGGGAGTTCGACCTCGCCTGAACCTCCTCACCGATGACCCGACGCCGGGCTGGCCGACGGGCTAGACTTGCCCCCCGCCAAGCCGGAAACCGCGTCGGAGGAGGAGCAATGGGCCGCAAGCGCCGCAGCGAGGACCAGGTTCCCGAGCACAACCACGAGGTGGAGCACGAGCACCGCTCGCGCCGAGGCCGCAAGCTGGCGGTGCTGCTGGCCCTGGCCGGCGGGGCGGCCTACGCCCTGCGCCGCAACCAGCGCAAAGCCGAGCTCGACGAGGGTATCTGGCACGAAGCCCCAACCCCCACCACCCCGACCGCCTGACGATCAGTCCAGCTGCCTGACCCGGCTCGCCCACCCCGAGGCCACCTCGGCCATGCGGACCGCCAACCGTCTCCTGACCGGTCTCGGCGCCCGCCTGTTCGCGTCGCAGGCGGGCGCCCTCCTCAAGGCCCTCCCGGAGCGTTCCTGAGGTCGAGCACGCGGTCGGCGACGGCGTCGACCGGCAGGGTCTGCCGCTCGCCGGTGTCGCGCCGGGTGAGCTCGGCCGTGCCGTTGGCGAGGTCGCGAGCGCCGACCGTGATCCGGTAGGGGATGCCGACCAGCTCGACGTCGCGGAACTTCACCCCTGGACGCTCGTCGCGGTCGTCGATGATCACGTCGGTGCCGGCCACCGCGAGCTCGTCCTGGATCGCGTCGACGGCCTTCAGGACGTCAGGGTCGTCCGGGTCGAGGACGACGATGGCCACGGTGAAGGGTGCGACCTCGAGCGGCCAGACGATCCCGGCGGCGTCGTGATGGCACTCGACGATGGCGGCCATGGCCCGCTCGATTCCGATCCCGTAGCTGCCCATGATGGGCGTGATCTTGCTGCCGTCGGGCCCGAGGACCGACAGGCCGAGCGCCTCGGCGTACCGGTAGCCGAGCTTGAAGATGTGGCCGACCTCGATCGCGCGCAGGGTCTGGAGCCGCTGGCCGCAGTCGGGGCACGGCTCCCCGGCGGTGACCTCGCGCAGGTCCGCCCACCGTCCGACCTGGAGGTCGCGGCCGACGTCGACGCCCCTGAGGTGCAGGTCGTCGGTGTTGGCGCCGGTGAACATGCCGCGACGGCCCCGGATCGCCAGGTCGGCGATGACCGGCAGGTCGCGCACGCCGACCGCGCCGAGGCTGCCGGGGGAGGCGCCGAGCGCCGCACCGATCTCGGCTGGGCTGGCGGGGCGCACCTCCCTCGCGCCGGTGGCGTCGAAGAGCTTCTGCTCGACCAGGCTGTGGTCCCCGCGCAGCAGGACCAGGGTTCGCTGCCCGTCGACCAGGTAGACGAGCGTCTTGATCTGCCGGTCCGCCGGAGCGTCGTAGTCCCTGGCCAGATCCTGGATGGTGCGGGCGCCCGGGGTCGCGAACGACTCCGGGGCCGGCAGTCCAGGGCCGTCCTGGATGGGGGCCAGGGCCGAGGTCGCCTTCTCGACGTTGGCGGCGTACCCGCAGGCCTGGCAGCGGACCACCAGGTCCTCGCCGGCGTCTGAGGGGCACATGAACTCGACCGACGCACTGCCTCCCATGCTGCCGCTTGACGCCTGCACCGGGATCGCCGGGATGCCAAGCCGGGCGAAGCTGCGCCGGTAGGCCTCGTGGTGCAGGTCGAACGAGCGGTCAAGGCCGGCGGCATCCGGATCGAAGCTGTAGGAGTCCTTCATGGTGAACTCCCGCGCACGGATCAGCCCGCTCTTCGGCCGGGGCTCGTCGCGGAACTTCGTCTGGAACTGGTACCAGCGCTGCGGCAGGTCCCGGTAGGAGCGCAGCTCCAGCGCCAGGGGGGTGAAGATCTCCTCGTGGGTCATGCCGAGGGCGATGTCGGCCCCCTTGCGGTCGCGCAGGCGGAACATCTCCTCGCCCATCGCGTCCCAGCGGCCCGACCGCTGCCAGACCTCGGCCGGGTGCATCGCCGGCAGGATGAACTCCTGCGCTCCGATGCGGCGCATCTCCTCGCGGATGACCTCGATGATCTTGGCCCGGACCCGCACCGCGAGCGGGAGCAACATGTAATGGCCCGCCATCAGCTGGCGGATGAAGCCAGCCCGGACCAGCAGGCGGTGGCTGGCCGCCTCAGCGTCGGCGGGGTCTTCCCGGAGTGTCGGGACATAGGTCTCTGACCAGCGCGTCATTGGCCTTACCTCGTGACGGTGCGTGCGGCGATGCTGCAGTCTAGGACAGCCGCGGGGGCGCAACGCCGGGCATGCTCGTGGGCCTTCAGCGCGGCGACGCGGGATGTGCTGGATGAGCAGCCCGGTTCCGGAGGTCGCGTCTCAGGACCCGAGGTAGCGCAGGACCGCGAGCACCCGGCGGTTGTCGCCTTCTGCGGGCGGCAGGCCGAGCTTGCCGAAGATGCTGGCCACATGCTTCTCGACCGCCCCGCCGGAGACGACGAGGGCGGCCGCGATCCCGGCGTTGGAGCGGCCCTCGGCCATCAGCGCGAGCACGTCGCGCTCGCGCGGGGTCAGCGCGGCCAGGCCGTGGGCGTGACGGCCGGCGGCGAGGAGCTGGACGACCACCTCTGGGTCGAGCGCGCCGCCGGCGGCGACCCGGGCCAGCGCGTCGGCGAACTCGGCCACGTCGGCGACCCGGTCCTTGAGCAGGTAGCCCACGCCGGCGGCGCCGCCCTCCAGCAGCTGGGCCGCGTACCTGGTCTCGATGTACTGGGAGAACACCAGCACGCCGGTCCCCGGATGCCGGTGGCGGAGCTCGAGGGCGGCGCGCAGCCCCTCGTCGGTGTGGCTCGGCGGCATGCGGATGTCCACCACCGCAACGTCGGGTCCGTGCTCGGCCACGGCGGCGAGCAGGGCGTCGCCGTCGGCCACCGCGGCGCACACCTGGTGGCCACGGTCCTCGAGGAGCCGGATGAGTCCCTCTCGCATCAGGGCGGCGTCCTCCGCGATCACGACCCGCATGAGCGGCATGCTCTCACGCCCGCAGCGGCAGCTCGACGGTTACCCGTGTCGGTCCGCCAGGCGGGCTCGCGATCTCCAGGCGGCCGTCCACGGTGCTGACCCGCTGCGCGAGCCCGGACAGGCCGCTGCCGTTGGGGTCCGCCCCGCCGGCGCCGTCGTCGGTGACGCTGAGGAGGAGCATTCCGTCTCGTCCGGTCGCCCGCAGGCCGATCCGGTTGGCAAGGCTGTGCTTGGCGGAGTTGGCCAGCAGCTCGGCGGCGCAGAAGTAGGCGATCGTCTCGATCGCCGGCGTGGGCCGGTCCGGGATGTCGGTGGCCAGCTCGACCGGGATGGCGCTG
>Ga0210378_10001084_pt1 | contig 14177 bp, 12 predicted proteins | sample PLM1_60_b1redo_FD_155465 | JGI IMG/M metagenome (GOLD analysis project Ga0210378, IMG submission 155465) | Groundwater sediment microbial communities from an aquifer in East River, Colorado, USA - PLM1_60_b1 redo | ecosystem: Environmental > Terrestrial > Soil > Riparian zone | place: USA: East...
CGCGGTCGCCGGCGGGGCCGACTTCGCCGCGCTGACCGGCTTCCTGGTGCAGGCCGCGGTCCGGCGCACGCCGGTGCTGCTGGACGGGGTGGTGTCCGGGGCGGCGGCGTTGCTGGCGTCGGCGGTTGCGCCGGGCGCGCGGGACTGGTGGCTGGCGGCGCACCGCTCCCCGGAGCCGGCGCACCGGATCGCGCTGGAGCGGCTCGAGTTGGAGCCGCTGCTCGATCTCGGGATGCGGCTGGGCGAGGGGTCCGGCGCGCTGGTGGCGCTGCCGGTGCTGCGCGCGGCGGTCCGGACCTGCGCGGAGATGGCGACCTTCGACGAGGCCGGCGTCAGCGACCGCGCCGGGGCCGCCGCCCCGCCCACCGGGGTCGCTCCCGACCCGGCTCCGCCCGGCGATCCCGCTCCAGCCGGCGAGCCGGGTCCCGCCGCCGATCCGGATCCCGCCGCAGATCCGGGTCCGGCCACCAGTCCGGGTCCGGCCACCAGTCCAGGTCCGGCCACCAGTCCAGGTCCGGCCGGCGAACCAGGGCGGGCCGCTGATCCGACGCCAGCCGGCGAACCAGGTCGCGGGTGGGTGGGGACCGACGCGCCGGCCGGGGTCGACGATCGGGCGCGCTGACCGGGCCGGCCGGGTGGCCGCCGGCCTGCGGCTGGCCCTGACCACGCTCACCGTCCTGCCGCTGCCGCCGGGCCGGGTGGACCGCGCGACCGGCCAGGTCGCGATGGTCGTGGCGCCGCTGGTCGGAGCGCTGCTCGGGGTGCTGGCCGGCGGGCTGCTCGCCGGACTGGTTCGGCTCGGCGCCGGGCCGTCGCTCGCCGCCGCGCTGACCGTCGGCGGGCTGGCGCTCGCCACCCGCGGCCTGCACCTGGACGGACTGGCGGACACCGCCGACGGCCTCGGCTCGGCGGCGACTCCGGACCGCGCGCTGGCCGTGATGCGCTCTCCCGAGGTGGGCGCGCTCGGCGTCGCCACGCTCGTGCTCGTGCTGCTCACCCAGGTGACGGCGCTCGCCCAGCTGGCCGGCGGGTCGCACTGGGTGTCCGCGGGGCTCGGCGTCGCTGTCGGCCGGGTCGGCCTGGTCTGGGGCTGCCGGCGCGGCCTGCCGGCGGCCCGACCCGACGGGCTCGGTGCGCTCGTGGCGGGCACCGTCCCCGGCTGGCTCTGTCTGCTGTGGACGATCGTGGCGGCCGCGGTCGGGACCGCGGCGGCGGGCCTGCCGGGCGCGGCGGCCGTCGTCGCGGCCACCGCGCTCGGGATCCTGCTCGTGGCGCACTCCCGCCGGCGGCTCGGCGGCGTGACCGGGGACGTCCTCGGCGCGGCCTGCGAGACCGCCGTCCTCGTCGCCTGGGTCCTGCTCGCGCTCGCGGGTTAGACGGCCGGGCCGGCCGGTGGGGGCGGCGGGCCCGGCCTCGACTCCTCAGCTCACGGGCGCCGGCTGCCGAGGCGACGGCACCGAGGGGCCGGCCGGCTCGTCGGCCCGCTCCGCGCGGCGCAGCCGGGCGAGCAACAGCGCCAGGGACACCACCGCGATGCCGGTGAAAACCGCGACCGGGACGCCCATCCCCGGCGCGCCGTCGAAGAAGAGCAGGCTGCGCAGGCCCTCGGCGGAGAACCGGAAGGGGGTCCACGACCAGAGCAGCACCCGGTACGCGGGGTCGAGGAACTCCGGCGGCTGGCCGGCGACGGCCGGCGCCAGCAGGTACAGCGGGCCGAGCAGCGCCATCCCGCGCAGCCCGAGCCAGGCCAGCACGGCAGCGGCGAGCAGCGCGAACGCCGTCCCGACCAGGGCCAGGAAGCCGAGCACCGGCCAGCCGGCGTCCAGTCCCGAGTCCCACAGCGCGACGAAACCGGCCACCACCGCCGTACCGGTCACCCCCGCCAGCAGCGCGAGCACCGCCCGCAGCCAGACCGACCGGCGTGGCCCGATGCGGGCGTGCCGGAGCAGGACGTACCCGGCGACGCCCGCGACGAGCGCCGTGATCCACAGCAGCGCCGAGGCGGCGACGGGCACGGTCCGCCCGGGGCCGGAGGCGGGGTTCACCGTCTCCACCCGGACCGGCGAACCGGCACCGGCCGCCCCGCCGCCGGCCTGCGCCACCACCTGCTGGGCGACCTGCGGGAGGACCTGGGCGGCGACCTGGGCGCCGGGCGCGTTCATGCCGCCGTTGACCAGCACCGTCGTCGCCGGGACGGCGGAGCCGGGCGTAGCCGCGAGCACCAGCGCCCCGTACGCCTGCTTGTCGTCGAGCAGCACCCGCGCCTCGGCGGCGGATCCGGCCGTGCGCCAGGCGATCTCCTCCCCCGACCGGGACCCGATCTGCCCCGCGGCCCGCTCGAGCGCCTGGCGCTGTGGCCCGTCACCGTCGACGGCGAGCACAAGCGGGAGGTCCCGCGGGGCTGCGGTCGCCGTCACCCCGAAGGTGACCAGCGCGAGGAACGCGGTCAGCACGGCCGCGGCGGTGAGCGAGAGCAGCAGCGGCCGGCCGGCGCCGGTCGTCCGCGTGGTGGCATCCATTCCGCACCTCTTCATCGTCCGTGGAACTCTTCAACCGTAGAACTGCTGCAGCCGCTAAGTCAACAGACAATGAAAAAGAGTCTCCGGACCCCGGACGAGCGAGGCTGCTACCGCACGTGCGAGGGCACGAACGGCGGCTTGACCACCCGCATCGCCGCCGGCCGGCCACGGACGTCGACCACCACCTCGGCTCCCTCGCGGGCACCGGAGGCGGTCGAGAGCAGCGCCAGGCCGATCCCCTTCCGCAGCGTGGGCGAGAACGTGCCGCTGGTCACCTCGCCGATGACCTCGTCGCCGGCGAGCACGGGCAGGTGCGGGCGGGGGATCCCGCGATCGAGCGCCTCCAGGCCCCACAGCAGCCGGGCCGGGCCGTCCTGCTTCTCCGCGAGCAGCGCGTCCCGGCCCCAGAAGGCCGGCTTCGACCAGCCCACCGCCCAGCCCGACCGCGCCTGCACCGGGGTGATCCGCAGCGACAGGTCCTGCCCGTGCAGGGGGTAGCCCATCTCGGTGCGCAGCGTGTCCCGCGCACCGAGCCCGCACGGCCGCATCCCGAGGTCGACGCCCGCCTCCAGCAGTGCGTCCCAGAGGGCGCCGGCCCGCTTCGCCACCGGCAGCAGCTCGTAGCCGTGCTCCCCGGTGTAGCCGGTCCGGCAGACCACCACCTTGTCGCCGTCCCACCGGGAGGCGGTGTAGCTCATGTAGCCGTGGTCGGTGGGCAGGCCGAGCCGACCCAGCAGCTCGGCGGACCGCGGTCCCTGCACGGCGAGCACCCCGAAGTCGTGGTGCTCGTCCGTGACCGTGACTCCGGCCGGCGCGGCGGCGGCGAGGCGACGGACCACCTCCGCCGCGTTCGCCGCATTTGGCACCAGGAACACATGGTCGTCGGCGAAGAGGTACGCGATCAGGTCGTCCACCACCCCACCGGTGGCCGCGTCGCAACACAGCGTGTACTGCGCCCTGCCCGGGCCGATCCGGCCGAGGTCGTTCGTCAGCGCGCTGTTGACGAACCCGGCGGCACCCGCGCCACGCACCCGGGCCTTGCCGAGGTGGAAGACGTCGAAGACCCCGACCGCCTCCCGCACGGCCGCGTGCTCGCGCAACACGCCACCGCCGGAGGCGCCGTACTCGATCGGCATCTCCCAGCCGCCGAAGTCGGCCAGCTTGGCGCCGAGGGCGACGTGCCGGTCGTGCAGCGGGGAGCGCAGCAGGTCGGTCATGCCTGCAGTCTCGCAGCGCGCCTCAGGACGGTGGGGGGCGCGCTGCGAGACTGCCCCCCGGCGGTTGCCGGACGACGGCATAACATCCGGTGAGACGTCCGGCCGGGCGGCATCGGGGCGCGACCTCCGCACAGCGCGCCCGATCCGCTCCGAGGCGGACCCACCCGCGCGGTCCCCGCGCCGCCCGGCGAGCCGGGCCGACCCGAGCCGGACCGCCGAGCGAACGGAGCACTGTGGCCGAGCTGACCCTCTCCCCGCCAGACCTCGAGACGCTGGACGCCGACGCCCTGGTGGTCGGCGCCTTCAAGACGCCCGACGGCGTCCGGCTGGCGCCAGGCGCGGAGGCGGCCGACCGTGCGCTCGAGGGGCGCCTCCTGGCCGCCGTGACCGCGCTCGGCGCCACCGGCGCCGAGGATGAGGTCGTCATGGTGGCCACGCTGGCTTCCGCCGGGGTGCCCCTGGTCGCGGTGGCAGGCCTCGGTCCGGCGCCCGACGGCGGCGGCGGACCGGCGCCGCGAGCGGTCCGGCGGGCCTCCGGTGCGGCCACCCGCGCGCTGACCGGCCGCGCCCGGGTGGCGTCCACCCTCGCTCTCGCCGGCGGCGACCAGCCCTCGGTCGAGTTGCTCGGAGCGGCCGCGGAGGGGGCGCTGCTCGGCGCGTACTCCTTCACCGACTACCGGACCTCGGACGACCGGTCCCGCTCGGCGCCGCCGTCCGCGGTCGAGCTGCTGGTGCCGGACCCCGCCGCCGACGGTTTCGACGCCGCCGTCCGCCGCGCCGGCGTGCTCGCCTCCGCGGTCGCGCTCGCCCGGGACCTGGTGAACACCGCGCCCAACGACCTGCCGCCGGCCGAGCTCGCCCGCCGGGCCGAGGAGGCCGCGCTGGCGGTCGGTCTCGAGGTCGAGGTGCTGGACGAGGACGCGCTGCGTGCGGCCGGCTTCGGCGGTGTCCTCGGCGTGGGGGCGGGCTCCACCCGCCCGCCTCGCCTCGTCCGGCTCCGGCATGCCGGCAGCGGCCCGCGGGTGGCGCTGGTCGGCAAGGGCATCACCTTCGACTCCGGCGGCCTGTCCATCAAGCCCTCCGCCGGAATGGACCACATGAAGGCCGACATGGCTGGCGCGGCGGCGGTCATCGCCACGATGACGGCGCTCGCCGCGCTCGACCTGCCGCTCGAGGTGATCGCGACCGTGCCGATGGCCGAGAATCTCCCCAGCGGCGCCGCCTACCGCCCGGCCGACGTCCTGACGATGTACGGCGGGAAGCGGGTCGAGGTGCTGAACACGGACGCGGAGGGCCGGCTGATCCTCGCCGACGCGATCGTGCGGGCCGGCGAGGACTCGCCCACGTACCTGATCGAGACGTCCACGCTGACCGGGGCGCAGCGGGTCGCGCTCGGCGACCGGATCGCGGGCGTGATGGGCAGCGACGACCTGCGCGACCGGGTCGTCGCGGCGGGCGACCGGGTCGGCGAGGGGATGTGGCCCATGCCATTGCCGGACGAGCTGCGCGCCGGCCTCGACTCCTCCGTCGCCGACCTCGCGAACATCACCGGCGACCGCATGGCTGGGATGCTGGTGGCGGGTCTCTTCCTGCGGGAGTTCGTGCCCGAGGGCGTCCGCTGGGCGCACCTGGACGTCGCCGGACCTGCTTTCAACACCGGCAAGCCGTGGGGCTTCACCCCCAAGGGCGGCACCGGGGTGCCGGTCCGCACGCTGCTGGCCACGCTGGAGGACATCGCCGAGCGGGGTTGACCGACACGGCCCTCCATGCGGCCAGGCGGCTCCGGGTGCCAAGATGGTGGCGGCAGTGATCAGGGGACGAGAAGTCCCCGTCTCGGAAGACCAGCTAGGAGATCCCCGGTGGCTGAGACCGACGTCGACCTCGTCATCCTGGGCGGCGGCAGCGGCGGATACGCCTGCGCACTGCGGGCGGCCGAGCTCGAGATGAGCGTCGTGCTCATCGACAGGGCGGAGCTCGGCGGCACCTGCCTGCACCGCGGCTGCATCCCGACCAAGGCGCTGCTGCACGCGGGCGAGGTCGCGGACCTGGCCCGGGAGGGGCACCAGTTCGGCGTGCTGAGCTCGCTGGACGGGATCGACGCCGCGGCCGTGCGGGCGTACCAGGAGGGTGTCGTCAGCCGGCTCTACAAGGGCCTGCAGGGGCTGGTGAAGGGCCGGGGCATCCAGTTCGTCCAGGGTGAGGGCCGGCTCACCTCCCCCACCTCGGTGCAGGTGGGCGACACCACCTTCCGCGGCGGCCACGTCGTGCTGGCCACCGGGTCGGTCGCCAAGACGCTGCCCGGGCTGGACGTCGACGGCAGCCGGGTGATCTTCAGCGACCACGCCCTGAAGCTCGACCGGGTGCCGGCCTCCGTCGTCGTCCTGGGCGGCGGCGTCATCGGGGTGGAGTTCGCCAGCATCTGGAAGTCCTTCGGCGCGGACGTGACCGTCGTCGAGGCGCTCCCCCACCTGTTGCCGCTCGAGGACGAGGCCAGCTCGAAGCTGCTCGAGCGGGCCTTCCGCCGGCGTGGGATCAGCCAGAAGCTGGGCGCCCGCTTCGGCGGGGTCGAGCACACCGATGGCGGCGTCCGGGTCTCGCTGGAGAGCGGCGACCAGATCGACGCCGAGCTGCTGCTGGTGGCGGTCGGCCGCGGGCCGGTGTCGCACGACCTCGGCTACGAGGAGGCTGGGGTCGCCCTCGACCGCGGCTTCGTCAAGGTCGACGCGTACTGCCAGACCACCGTGCCGACGATCTCGGCGGTCGGCGACCTGATCCCGTCCCCGCAGCTCGCGCACGTCGGCTTCGGCGAGGGGATCCTGGTGGCGGAGCGGCTGGCCGGGCTGCCGGTGGTGCCGATCGACTACGCCGGGGCACCGCGGATCACCTACTCCGAGCCCGAGGTGGCCTCCGTCGGACTGACCGAGGCGCAGGCGGTCGAGAAGTACGGCGCGGACGCCGTCAAAACCCTCACGTACGACCTGGCCGGCAACGGGAAGAGCCAGATCCTCAAGACCGCCGGCGCGGTCAAGCTGGTCGCCGAGAAGGACGGCCCCGTGCTCGGCGTGCACATCGTCGGCAGCCGGGTCGGCGAGCTGCTGGCCGAGGCGCAGCTGATCTACAACTGGGAGGCGCTGCCGAGCGAGGTCGCGCAGCTCATCCACGCCCACCCGACGCAGTCCGAGGCCGTGGGCGAGGCCCATCTCGCTCTCGCCGGCAAGCCGCTGCACGCCCACGGCTGAGCCGGCATGCCAGCGCCCACCTCCCGACACCGAAGGAGTCGTTGACCAATGTCGGTCTCCGTCACGATGCCGCGTCTCGGCGAGAGCGTCTCCGAGGGCACGGTCACCCGCTGGCTGAAGAAGGAGGGCGAGCAGGTCGAGGCCGACGAGCCGCTGCTCGAGGTGTCGACCGACAAGGTCGACACCGAGATCCCCGCCCCGGCCTCCGGGGTGCTGTCCTCGATCCGCGTCGGCGAGGACGAGACCGTCGAGGTCGGCGTCGAGCTGGCGGTGATCGACGAGGCCGGGACTGCCGGGCGCGGCGCGCCGGCCCAGGAGGCCCCGCAGCAGGAAGCCTCGCAACAGGAGGCCCCGGCGGAAGCGCCGCGGCAGGAGGCGCCGGCCCAGCAGCAGCCGGCCGAGCAGCCGGCCCCGCCACAGCAGCAGCCGGCGGCCGCCGAGGCCGCGCCGCAGCAGCCCGCCGCGCAGGCCGAGCCAGCGCAGCCCGCCGAGCCCGCCACGGCCCCTCCCCAGCCGGCCGCACAGGACTCGCCGCAACAGCCGGCGGCCCAGCAGCCGGCTCCCCAGGCCCCGTCCGACGGCCAACGGGCGGACGCACAGCAGGCTCCGCCACGGCAGCAGCCCGCGCCCTCGCCCCAGCCGCCCGCGCGGGAGGACGAGGACTCGTCCGGCGCGTACGTCACGCCGCTCGTGCGCAAGCTGGCGGCCGAGCACGGAGTCGACCTCGCCTCGATCCGCGGCACCGGGGTCGGCGGTCGCATCCGCAAGCAGGACGTGCTCGAGGCCGCCCGGACGCGGCAGCCCGAACCGGCGGCCGCGGCGGAGGCGATCCAGCCCGCCGGCAGCACCGACGGCCAGCAGGTGCCGGTGACCGCGCCGGTCTCGTCCGCACCCGGCACGGCGGGCCCGGCCGCGGTGGAGACGCAGCCGCCGCCGCGGGTCGAGCCGTCGCCGCTGCGCGGCAAGACCGAGAAGATGTCCCGGCTGCGCAGCGTCATCGCTCGCCGGATGGTCGAGTCCCTCCAGGTCAGCGCGCAGCTGACCACTGTGGTGGAGGTCGACGTGACCAGGGTCGCACGGCTCCGGCAGCTCGCGAAGGCCGACTTCGAGCGGCGGGAGGGCGTGAAGCTGTCGTTCCTGCCGTTCTTCGCGGTCGCCACCGTCGAGGCCCTCAAGCAGCACCCGGGCCTCAACGCGTCGATCGACACGGAGGCCGGCACGATCACCTACCACGAGGCCGAGCACCTCGGGGTGGCCGTGGACACCGACAGGGGCCTGCTGGTGCCCGTCATCCACGACGCGGGCGACCTCAACCTCGGCGGCATGGCGAGGAAGATCGCCGACCTCGCCGAGCGCACCCGCGCCAACAAGGTCAGCCCCGACGAGCTCGGCGGCGGCACCTTCACGCTCACCAACACCGGCAGCCGGGGCGCTCTGTTCGACACGCCGATCATCAACCAGCCGCAGGTCGGCATCCTCGGCACCGGCGGCGTGGTCAAGCGACCGGTCGTCGTGGACGACGCCGACCTCGGCGAGGTCATCGCGGTGCGTTCGATGGTCTACCTCGCCCTGACGTACGACCATCGGATCGTGGACGGCGCGGAGGCCGCCCGCTTCCTGGTGACGGTCAAGGAGCGGCTGGAGGGCGGTGCCTTCGGGTCGGACCTCGGCCTGGCCTGACCTCCGCGACGTCCCGCTGGCGCCCGCGACCCGCTCGGGTCGCGGGCGCCGCCGCATCCGGCGAGGATCGACGCCGTGAAGGTCGCGGTCACCGGCTCCTCCGGCTTCATCGGCTCGGCACTCCTCCCCGCACTGCGCGAGGACGGGCATTCGGTGCTGCGGATCGTCCGTCGGCAGCCGGCCGGAGTGGACGAGGTGCGCTGGGACCCGGAGCGCCGCCGGCTGAACCCGGCGGCGCTGTCCGAGGTGGACGCCGTCGTCCACCTGGCCGGCGTCGGCGTCGGCGACCGGCGGTGGACCGAGAGCCGCAAGCGCGCGATCTTGAGCAGCCGGGTCGAGGGCACCACCACTGTGAGCGAGGCGATCGCCGCGGCGGAACCCCCACCCCGGGTGCTGGTGTCCTCGTCCGGCATCGACTGGTATGCCGACCTCGGGGACCAGCCGGTCGACGAGACCGGGCCGACCGGGAGCACCTTCCTGGCCGAGGTGTGCCGGCAGTGGGAGGCGTCGACGGCCGCCGCCGAGCAGGCCGGCGTCCGGGTCGCGCACCTGCGCACGGGCCTGGTCTGCGGGCCGGGAGGCGGTCTGGTGGGACGCATCCTCCCGCTCTTCAAGCTCGGGACCGGCGGCCGCCTCGCCTCTGGCCGGCAGTACTGGTCGTGGATCTCCCTGGTCGACCAGGTGGGCGCGATCCGGCACGTGCTGGGACGGGACGACATCTCCGGAGCGGTGAACGCCACCGGGCCCGACCCGCTCACGAACCGGGACTTCACCCGGGTCCTCGCCGGCGTCCTGCGCCGACCCGCCGTGCTGCCGGTGCCCGGCTTCGCGTTGCGCATCGCCGTGGGTGACTTCGCCGACGAGGCGATCATCTCCGGACACCGGGTGCTGCCGAAGGTGCTCGAGGACACCGGCTACCACTTCCGGCACGACACGGCCGAGAAGGCGCTGCGCTGGGCGACCGGCCGCGAGGAGTAGGCGCGCGGCAGGGCAGGTGGTCACGCCAGCCTCCAGCCCTCGTCGGTCGCGAGCAGGTCGACGGTCACCTCGGCGGGCGCGCTGCCGGGCAGCCGGCCGGCCACGTCGCCGCCCAGCAACCGCCGCGGGGCCGGCAGCCACTGCACCACCCGGAGCCGGACGCGGCGGCCGGTCGCCGAGAGCAGCGTGAGCTCGCCGAAGCGGTGCCGCACGCCCTGCGCCGTGCAGCCGGACCTGAGGAGATCGCGGAGCTGGTCGGTGTCGATGCGCAGCCGCTCGCCCGGCGCCCACACCCTGGTCAGCAGCTCCGGGTCCCCGTGCTCGTACGCCGTCGAGCGGACCGCGTCCAAGCCGTCGAGCACGCGCAGCCAGCGCGCGGTCTCGCTCGGCGGAGCGCCGAGCGCACCGGACGGCGGGACGTGGTGCGAGCGCGCCCCGCCCTCGGCCGCGGAGGACGCGCGGGTCCACGTCACACCCGCCCCGCCGAGCAGGATCACGGCGAGCAGGCCGACCGCGAGCCGGAGGGACCGTCGGCGCCAGACGCCCGCGAGCCGCGCCCGCCGGCTGGGCCGGCGTCGCCGGTGGCGCGGACTCGACCTCCCCTGCGCCGCCGGTCTTCGCACCATGACGTCCACGGGCGCCGCGCTCGAGGACATCCCGGCCCCGAGCGCCTCGGCATCCGCACCCCACTCGGCTCCCGCGGTCCGACCCGCCGCGGCGACCGACCCGGTCGCCTCCCGCGCCGCCCGTTCCCCGGCCAGGCCGGCAGGGTGGCCGGGCGCGCGGACCGACCTCGTCGCAGGCTGTCCGGTCCGGTCCGAGTCGGACGGAGCAAGCCGGACGGGCTCGGGCGGGCAGGCTCGGCGGACCTCGGCGGCGAAGGCCACCGCCGAGAGTCGATCGGCGGGATCGGCCGACAGCGCCCGCTCCAGCACGCCGGCGAGCGCCTCCGGTGTCGACGGCGCGAGCCGGCGCAGGTCCGGCACCGGGTCGGCTGCCCCGGGCGGTCGACCCGTCAGGGCGTGCACCGCGATCGAGGCGAGCGCCCGGACGTCCTCCGCCGGACCGCCGCCCCCACCGCCGTCCGGCGCCACGGCGAGACCGGGACGGGCGAGCAGTGGGCGGCCGTCCGCCGTGAACAGCACGTTCCCCGCCGTCACCGCCTCGTGCCCGAGCCCGTCCGCGTGGATCCAGGCGAGCGCGCCGGCGACCGGGACGAGGACGGTGACCACCTCGCCCGGGCGGAGCCGTCCGCGCCGCCGCAGCAGCGCCGCGAGACTGCCTCCCGGCGCGTGGTCGACGACGAGCACGGTCTCGGCTGCCGTGGCCAGCACCTCGCGGACCCGCAGCAGGTGGGGGTGGGACTCGACGGCGAGCACCTCGAGCTCGCTGCGCAGCCGGGCGACGACCTCGGGCGCGGCCGACGGAAGCCGCTGGAGGGCCACCGCCCCGCCGTCCACCGAACGACCCCGCCACACCTGCCGGGCGTCGTCGGAGTCGATCAACTCCTCGACCACGTATCCCGGGACGCTCCACGTCCGATCCGGTGCCATACCGGGACGCTAGGACAGAAGTACGACCGGACGTCGCGGGTTGTCCACAAGCAAATCGGTCGTCCACAGATTGCTCGGGCCGTCTTGCGACGCCTCCGGCCCCCGATAGCGTGGCCGCCATGTCACTGCCGTGCAGGGCCGAGGTCGTGGTGGTCGGCGCCGGACCGGCCGGCCTCTGCGCCGCCTGCCGGCTGGCCGCCGCCGGCGTCGAGGTGCTCGTCCTCGAGGCCTCCGAGACGGTCGGCTGCCGGGTCGCCACCGACGTCACTGGGGATCACCGGGACACCCGGTCGGTCCAGGGCACCATGGTGTCCGGCCGGCGGGCCGCGACGCCGGTGCTCCGGGTCCGGCAGGGGTGGGCCGCGGCATGAAGATCCTCGCCACCTCCGGCGGTTTCCGTCCCGGCCGGCGGACCCGGCTCACCCCGGGGCCGATCATCGACTTCGCCTTCGAGCTGGCCGGCTCGCCCGCCCGGCCCAGGTTCTGTCACGTCGGCACGGCCAGCGGCGACAACCCGCTGTACGCCGCAGCCGTGACGGACGCGTTCGTCGGGCGGGACGTCGTCGTCTCCCACCTTGCGGCCTTCCCGATGCCGACGGTCGAGGACGTGCGGGCGCACCTGCTCGCTCAGGACGTGGTGTGGGTCGGCGGCGGCAGCGTCGCCGGGCTGCTGGCGATGTGGCGACTGCACGGGTGGGACGACGTATTCCGCGAGGTCTGGGAGGCCGGCGTCGTGCTCGGCGGCACCTCGGCCGGCTCCCTGTGCTGGCACGTCGGCGGCACGACCGACTCGTTCGGCCCCGACCTGCGGCCGGTGACGAACGGGCTGGCCCTGCTCCCGCACTCCAACGGGGTGCACTACGACTCGGAAGAGCAGCGCCGCCCGCTCTACCACCGCCTGGTCGCCGAGGGCGTGCTCCCGCCCGGGTACGCCACCGAGGACGGCGTCGGGCTGGTCTACGACGGCACCGAGCTGGTCGAGGCGATCAGCGACACCCCCGGCAAGGCGGCCTACCGGGTCGACCGGTGCACGGACGGCTCGGCCGTCGAGACCAGGATCGAGCCCCGCCTGCTTCCCGGGAGCTCCTGAGATGCCCGGGGTCAGCTCTCCGCCTCCGGCGGGCCCGAGGTCGCGCCACCGGAGACCGGCCTGCTGCCACCAGGGACCGGCCTGCTGTCACGGCCCATCGGCGTAGCCTCCAGGAGTGTGGACGTGATCCGCGCCGGTCTGGTGCCGTACGAGCAGGCCTGGGCCGAGCAGCGCCGGCTCCACGACGAGCGTGTCGCCGGCGCCCGCCACGACACCGTGCTGCTGCTCGAGCACCCCCCGGTCTACACGGCCGGCAGGCGGACCGAGCCGTGGGAGCGGCCGACCGACGGCACCCCGGTGGTGGACGTCGACCGGGGCGGCCGCATCACCTGGCACGGTCCCGGGCAGCTGGTCGGCTACCCGATCGTCGGGCTCGCCGAGCCGGTTGACGTGGTCGCGTACGTCCGCCGCCTCGAAGAGGTGCTGATCGGCGTCTGCGCGGAGCTGGGACTCGCGACCACCAGGGTCGAGGGCCGGTCCGGCGTATGGGTGACCGGCGACGGCCCGGACCGCAAGGTCGCCGCCATCGGCATCCGGGTCTCCCGCGGGGTGACGATGCACGGGTTCGCGCTCAACTGCGATCCCGACCTGGCCGCCTACACCGGGATCGTCGCCTGCGGCATCGCCGACGCCGGTGTCACCTCGCTGTCGCGGGAGCTCGACCGTCGGGTCCGCGTCGAGGACGTGCTGGACCCCGTCGAGGCCGCGCTGCGCAAGGACGGACTGGCCGGACGCGACGCGGCGGCGTGAGCGCCCCGTCCGACCCGCCGTACTGGCGGGATCGGCCGCCCCCGACGGACCTGGAACGGCTCGGCGCGGAGCGCTACCTGAGCCTCACCACGGTCCAGCGGGACGGCGTCCCGGTGTCGACCCCGGTCCGGGTCGTCCGCGACGGCGACCGGCTGCTCGTCCGGACCGGCGCCGACACCGGCGAGGTGGAGCGCATCCGCCAGGCCGGCCGGGTGACCGTCACGCCCTGCGACTTCCGTGGCCAGCCGAAGCGGGGCCGGCCGCTGGACCTCGCCGACCCGGTGGCCAACGCCGCGCTCGCCACCCCGATCGAGGTGACCGCCCGGCTGCTGCCGGACGCGGACGAGCCGCGGCTGCGCATCCTGCTGGCCGAGAAGTACCGCCTCAGCTTCCGCGTCACCTCCGCCGTGGAGACCGTCCTGCGGCTGGTCGGCCGCCGTCCGCCCGACCGCAAGGTCGCCGTCGAGCTGCGGCTCACCGGACCTGCGGCATGACCTCCGCGGCCACCAGCTCGATGTGGTCGAGGTCGTCCACGTCCAGGGTCTGCAGGTAGAGCCGGGAGGCGCCGATCTCGGCGAAGCGGCCGATCCGCTCCACGCACTCCGCCGGCGTCCCGGCCACGCCGTTCGCCCGCAGCTCGGCCGGGTCCCGGCCGATCGCCTCCGCCCGCCGCCGCACCTCGGCCTCGTCCCGGCCGCAGCACAGCACCTGCGCCGCGGACCAGATCAGGGAGCCCGGGTCCCGGCCCGCCGACTCGCACGCCGAGCGCACTCGCGAGAACTGCGCCGCCGCGTCCTCCACTGACGCGAACGGCATGTTGAACTCGGCCGCGTACCGCGCGGCCAGCGCCGGCGTCCGCCGGGCCCCACCACCGCCGATGATCACCGGCGGCCGCGGCTTCTGTGCCGGCTTGGGCAGCGCCGGCGAGTCGACCAGCGTGTAGTACCGGCCGGAGTACGAGAACCGCGAGCCGACCGGCGTCTCCCACAGCCCGGTGATGATCGCCAGCTGCTCCTCGAGCCGGTCGAATCGCTCCTGCAGCGGCGGGAACGGGATCCCGTACGCCCGGTGCTCCGCCTCGAACCACCCGGTGCCGATCCCCAGCTCGACCCGCCCGCCGCTCATCGCGTCGACTTGCGCCACCGAGATCG
>Ga0210378_10001086_pt1 | contig 14166 bp, 14 predicted proteins | sample PLM1_60_b1redo_FD_155465 | JGI IMG/M metagenome (GOLD analysis project Ga0210378, IMG submission 155465) | Groundwater sediment microbial communities from an aquifer in East River, Colorado, USA - PLM1_60_b1 redo | ecosystem: Environmental > Terrestrial > Soil > Riparian zone | place: USA: East...
GTCGACTTCCCGACCCGCGGCACCTGGGTGCTCTCGGTGGACGACCGCTAGGACGGCTCCGTCCCAGGACCAGGCCGCGGCGGACCTCAGCCGGGGTCGAGCTCGTGCGCCACCGCGCGCACCACGTCGGCGACGCGCTTGACGTTGCGCCGGTCAGGGTAGCGGCCGCGGCGCAGGTCGGGCTGCACCTTGACCTCCAGCATCTTGATCATGTCCTCGATCAGCCCGTGCAGCTCCTCGGCCGGCCGCCGCTGCGCCTCGGCCACGGACGGCGGCGGGTCGACCAGCCGCACCGACAGTGCCTGCGGCCCGCGACGGCCCTCCGCGACACCGAACTCCACCCGCTGGCCAGCCTTGAGCGCCGTCGTCCCCTGCGGCAGCGCGGACGCGCGGACGTACACGTCCTCGCCACCGTCCTGGGTCACGAAGCCGAAGCCCTTCTCCGCGTCGTACCACTTGACCTTGCCGCTCGGCACTGCCCTCACCGCTTTCTCGCTCACAGCCCGTGCCGGGCGTGCACACGTCGCGTCAGGCACGATGAACGCGCCCCGAGCGGGCCCGGGACGCGTCCCGTCAGCGTACGCGTTATGGCTACAGTGCCGCCATGCGACAGCGTCCCCAGCGCGACCGGTTCCTGATGGCGGCCATGGTGCTGTTCGCCGCGGGCCTGCTGGCCCTCGCCGTCATGTTCGGGCTGTTCGCCACCGGCCACCGCCGGCTGCCGATCTGGCTGAGCCTGTCCAGCCTGCTGCTGCCCCTCGGCTTGGCGCTGGGTGTGGCCCGCACCCGACGCCAGTCCCGCCACCGCGACCAGTCCGAACCTCCCGACAGCTGAGCCGTTCGTGAGAGCTCAGGCGTGCGCGGTGCGGGCCGCGTCACCGAGGTCGAGCAGGTCGATGGCGCGCTGCCGCATCTCGACCTTGCGGATCTTGCCGGTGACCGTCATGGGAAATTCGTCGACGACGTGGACGTACCGCGGGATCTTGTAGTGTGCCAGCTTGCCGGTGCAGAACTCCCGCAGCGACTCGGCGGTCAGCTCGGCGGCGCCTGGCCGCAGCCGCACCCAGGCCATCAGCTCCTCGCCGTACCGGGCGTCCGGCACGCCGATGACCTGCGCGTCGAGCACGTCGGGGTGGGTGTAGAGGAACTCCTCGATCTCCCGCGGGTAGATGTTCTCGCCGCCGCGGATGACCATGTCCTTGATCCGCCCGGTGATGTTGAGGTAGCCCTCGTCGTCCATCACCGCGAGGTCGCCGGTGTGCATCCAGCGAGCCGCGTCGATCGCCTCGGCCGTCTTGTCCGGTTGCTCCCAGTAGCCGAGCATCACGCTGTACCCGCGGGTGCACAGCTCGCCGGGCTCGCCGCGCGGCACGGTGAGGCCGGTGTCCGGCTCGATGACCTTGATCTCGAGGTGCGGGTGCACCCGGCCGACGGTGGAGACCCGCCGGTCCAGCGAGTCGTCGGCGCGGGTCTGGGTGGACACCGGCGAGGTCTCGGTCATGCCGTAGCAGATGGTCACCTCCGTCATGCCCATCCGCTGCACGACCTGCTTCATCACCTCGACCGGGCACGGTGAGCCGGCCATGATCCCGGTCCGCAGTGACGTCAGGTCGTACGATTCGAACCCGGCCTCGGCCAGCTCGGCGATGAACATGGTCGGCACTCCGTACAGCGACGTGCATCGCTCTTGCGCGACGGCGTGCAGGGTGGCGGCCGGCTCGAAGCCGGGCGACGGGTACACCACGCACGCGCCGTGCGAGGTCGAGGCGAGGTTGCCCATCACCATGCCGAAGCAGTGGTACAGCGGCACCGGCACGCAGATCCTGTCCTGCTCGGTGTAGCTGCACAGCTCGCCGACGAAGTAGCCGTTGTTCAGGATGTTGTGGTGGGACAGGGTCGCGCCCTTGGGGAAGCCCGTGGTGCCCGAGGTGTACTGGATGTTGATCGGGTCGTCGGCCGACAGCTCGCGCTGCCGCCGCGCCAGCTCCTCGGGGTCGCCGGCCGCCCCGGCCGCCATCAGCTCCGCCCAGCCAACGCCGTCCAGCAGCACGACCCGCTCCAGCGCCGCGCATCCCGGCCGCACCTGCTCGATCATCGCGGCATAGTTCGACGACTTGAACGACGACGCGGCGACCAGCATCCGCACGCCAGCCTGGTTCAGCACGTAGTCCAGCTCGTGCACCCGGTATGCCGGGTTGATGTTGACCAGGATCGCCCCGAGCTTCGCCGTGGCGTACTGGGTGATCATCCACTCGGCGCAGTTCGGCGCCCAGATGCCCACCCGGTCGCCCTTGCCGATGCCGGCCGCGGCCATCCCGAGCGCCAGGGTGTCCACCTCGCGCCGCAGCTGCGCGTAGGTCCAGCGCCGGCCGGAGGCCATCTCGACCAGCGCGTCCCGGTCGCCGAACGCCGCAGCCGTCCGGTCGAAGTTGTCTGCGATCGTGTCGCCGAGCAGCGGCGCGTCCGACGTTGCCGACGTGTAGGAGGGCAGCACGCTCATGCCGTTCATCCTGCAACGGACGAGCCCGGAACGCGACGGTTCGAAGCCAACCGCGTGCACCGTCAGGCGTCTTGAGGAGCAGGAGGAGGTGCGAGCCATGAGCAGGTCGAGGTTGCTGGCAGTCGTCGGGATCGTCGCCGGGATGGCCATCGCCGGATGTGCCACCCAGGGCACGCCGACCGCGGGGACCACCACGACGGGTCCGACCAGTGGGCCGACGGCCACCGAGTCGCCGACGCCACCACCGACGGGCGGCACCGGTGGCTCTGGCAGCGGAGGCGCCGGCGGCACCAGCCAGGCACCGCAGCCCAGCGGCCCGGCGCGCTGCTCGGCCGCGGTGCTGAGCGGCACGGTGCAGCCCAAGGACTCGGCGGCCGGCAACCGGTACGCCGAGCTCGTGGTCACCAACACCGGCTCGGCGCCGTGCACCCTGTACGGGTACGGCGGCCTGCAGCTCATCGGGTCGGACGGCAAGCCGCTGCCGACCACCGCGCTGCGCGACGAGCAGCCCAAGCCGTCGCTGGTCACGGTCGCGCCCGGCGGGCACGCCGCGAAGCTGCTGCACTGGGGCGTCGTGCCGACCGGTAGCGAGCCGCCGGACAAGCCGTGCCAGCCCAACCCGGCCAAGCTCAGCATCATCCCGCCGGACGAGACCCAGCCGTTCACCGTGACATGGAGCCTCGGGCCGGTGTGCGCCGGCGGCACCTTCCACGGCAGCGCGTACTACAAGGTCTAGTCCAGCCCCGGCCAGGCCAGGAACGCCGCCAGCAGCTCGGCGTCGCCCTCGACGTGGTCGGGATCGGGCTCGACCCGCCGCCACAGCATGAGGTCGAGCTGCTCGGCGCTGCCGGTGACGACGGTGGCCAGCGGCCTGGCCCGCTTGTCGACCAGCCATCGTGGCCGGCCGTCCTGCGATGGCGACTCCGAGCCGCAGCCGAAGCGCCACTCGTACCCGGTGTCGCCGGCCCGCAGCGCCAGCACGCCGGACGGCCCCGTCCAGTCCCCGCCGTTGAGGAACCTGGTCGCGAACTCGTCGACGCCGTCGGCGGCCAGCGCCGGATCGGTCGGCCGCACCGCGTCGACGACGTTCTCGGCGTCCCAGCGGTGCACCAGCGCCTCGTGGGCCTGGCGGGAGGCCACGTCGGCCGCGGTGGCCCGCCGCTCGTCGTTCCACCAGCACCAGGTCGGCATGTCGCCAGGGATGCTGCGAAGCTGCCGGACGAGCCCAGCGCTGCGCTCGCGCCACCAGCCCGTCAGGTCGTCGCCGTAGTCCTTGGCGGCGCGCTTCTCGTCCTCGCCGGGCAGCTCCCCGCCGGAGCGCAGCACGAGCGTCCAGAACGTCTGCACCTCGCCGAGGTGGTACAGCAGGTCGTGCCCGGTCCAGCCCGGACAGGACGGCACCGCGCGTTCCAGCGCGCCGGGTCGGGTCATCGCTTCGGTGAACGCGGCGCTCTGCTCCTCGATGGCCGCAATGTGATCGATCCGCATGCCCCGGACGCTATTCCCCTGCACCGACAGAACGCGCCTGGAACCGCCATACGCCCGCGTATGGCGCATTGTCGCGGTCCGAAACACGCGATAAGCCCGCGTATGGCGAAAATCTAGGGTCCGCCGGTCCGCCCAGGCGAGCAGCCGGTCGGCCGGCCAGGTGTTGACGATCATGGCCGGGTCGGCGCCGCACTGCGCGGCCCGCAGGCACCCGTTGTGCAGCCAGTCGAGCTGGCCGGGGGCGTGCGCGTCGGTGTCGATGGAGAGCAGGCAGCCGGCCTCGATGGCCTGCCGCAGCAACCGCCGCGGCGGGTCCAGCCGGTCCGGCCGGCTGTTCACCTCGACGGCAACGCCGTGCTCGGCGCACGCGGCGAACACCGCGGCGGCGTCGAACGTGCTCTCCGGCCGGGGCCTGCCCTTCACCCGCCGGCCGGTGCAGTGGCCGAGCACGTCGACGTGCGGGTTGGCGATCGCGGCGAGCATCCGCGGCGTCATCTTCTCCGACGGCGCACGCAGCTCGCTGTGCACGCTGGCGACCACCACGTCCAGCTCCGCGAGCAGCTCCTCCTCCTGGTCGAGCGAGCCGTCGGCCAGGATGTCCACCTCGATCCCGGTCAGGATCCGGAACGGCGCGCTGCCGTCGTCGGGGTCGTGCGCCTGCGCCAGCGCCTCGTTCAGCGCGGCCACCACGTCGAGTTGCTTGCGCAACCGGTCCGCGGACAGGCCGTTGGCCACGGTGAGCCGCGGCGAGTGATCGGTGAGCACGAGGTAGTCGTGGCCGAGGTCGATGGCCGCCAGCGCCATCTCCTCGATCGGCGAGCCGCCGTCGGACCAGTCGGAGTGGCTGTGGCAGTCGCCGCGCAGCGCGGCCCGCAGCAGCCCGGCCTCCTCGTCCACCGGCCCGGTCTCCGCGGCCTCCTCCAGACGTCGCAGGTACACCGGCTGCTCGCCGGACAGCGACTCGGCCACGCAGCGGGCCGTCACGTCGCCCACCCCGGACAGCTCGGTCAGCGTGCCGGCCGCCGCCCGCCGCGCCAGCATCGCCGGCTCCAGCCTGGCCAGCACGCCGGCGGCGCGGCGGAACGCCTGCACGCGGTAGGTCGCCTCCTGCGCCCGTTCCAGCAGGAACGCGATGCGCCGCAGGTCCGCCACCGGGTCTCTCGCCTCGGTAACCTCGCTCACCCGTCGAATTCAACACCAGGGCGGTGCCTGCGGGGCGGGACGACCGTGGTGTTGAGCTCGGCGGGTGCTGTCGGTGGAAGCCGGCAGCATGCGCGGCATGTACCTGCCAAACGGGCCGTTCCGCGGCTCGACAGCGATCCGCCGCGGCTGGCTCACCCGAGCTGCGCTGCGGGCCCGGTGTGTGCGGCTGTACCCGGACGTCTACCTGCGGCGGGGTGTCGAGCTCGACCTCGTGACGCGCTCGCACGCCGCCCTGGTGCTGGTCCGGATGCACGGCGTGCTGGCCGGCTGGTCCGCGGCCGCGCTGTACGGCGCGAGCTGCATTCCTCCGACAGCGCCGGCCGAGCTGGTCGTCCCGCGGTTCCTGCGCGCGCCACCGGGCCTGCGGGTGCGCTACCACCGGCTGGCGGACGACGAGCGCACCGAGATCGACGAGCAGCCGCTGACCACTCCGCTGCGCACGGCATACGACCTGGTCAGGGCGGCGCCCAAAATGACGGAAGCGGTGGTCGCCGTGGACGCCATGGCCCGGCGCGGGCGCTTCCCGCCCGACGAGTTACTCGAGCTTGCCCGCCGGTACCCGGGCGCTCGTGGCACGGCCAAGCTCAGGCGCGGCGTCGCGCTGGCCGACCGGGACGCCGAGTCGCCCATGGAGACCCGGACCCGGTTGGCGCTCGTGCTCGGCGGGCTGCCGAAGCCGGCCTTGCAGCTGCCGGTTCGGCATCCGGGCGGGCCGACCGACCGGCTGGACATGGCATACGAGGAGATCAAGCTCGGCATCGAGCGCAGGACGCCGCGCCGCAGCTGCGGGCCGCGCTGACGCAGGCGAATGTGCCGGCGGCCGCGCAGCAGTCCATTGTGACGGCTTCAGGGCGTGCTTCGTCGACAGGACGACGGCAGAGGACCCCGAGGTGGTTCCGCCGTCCTGCCGGACGACCGGCTCGGACGGCTCGGTCGGCTCCGGCTCGGACGGCTCAGTCGGCTCCGGCTCCGGCGCCGGCTCGGTCGGCTCAGTCGGCTCGGCTCCGGCGCCGGCTCGGACGGCTCAGTCGGCTCCGGCGCCGGCTCGGACGGCTCAGTCGGCTCCGGCTCAGTCGGCTCCGGCTCGGTGGCAGCGGCGATCGCGCCGGTGGCCGCCGACGCCCAGCGTGCGGCGTTCGTGCGCCCGTTCCGCATGGCCGGCTACGGCGTGATCGGCGGGCTGCACCTTGTGGCCGTAATCGCGCCGCTGCTGGCTCGGCGCGCCGAGCCAGATCAGGAACTACTCTCAGCGGTGTGACGGCAATCCCGCTTGGCCTGCCGATCGTCCCAGCGGCGACCGGCAGGCCCGTTGCGTCCGACCGGCCGGACACGCCGGCGCTGCTCGACCGCTTCGGCCGGGTGGCCACCGACTTGAGGGTGTCCCTGACCGACCGGTGCAACCTGCGCTGCGACTACTGCATGCCGGCCGAGGGCCTCGACTGGCTGCCGAAGGACACGGTGCTGACCGCCGAGGAGATCATCCGGCTGGTCCGCATCGCCGTGGTCGAGCTGGGGGTCGACGAGGTGCGCTTCACCGGCGGCGAGCCGCTGCTGCGCCGCGACCTCGAGGCCATCGTCGGCGCTGTGGGCGCGCTGCGGCCGCGGCCGCAGATCTCGGTCACCACCAACGGCATCGGGTTCGCCGCTCGGGCCGACGCGCTGCGCCGCGCCGGGCTGGACAGGGTCAATGTCTCGCTGGACACGCTGCGCGCCGACACGTTCCGCCGGCTCGCCCGCCGCGACCGGCTCGACGACGTGCTGGCCGGGCTGACCGCGGCGCACGCTGCCGGCTTCCTCCCCGTCAAGGTCAACGCCGTGCTCATGCGCGGCCGCAACGACGGCGAGGCCGCGGAGCTGCTGCGGTTCTGCATCGAGCACTCCTACGAGCTGCGGTTCATCGAACAGATGCCGTTGGACGCCCAGCACGGCTGGGACCGCGCCGAGATGGTCACCGCGGGGGAGATCCTTTCCATGCTGCGCGCCGAGTTCCGGCTCGACCCCGACCCGGCCGAGCGCGGCGCCGCGCCGGCGGAGCGGTGGGTGGTGGACAGCGGACCAGCTACCGTCGGTGTGATCGCCTCGGTGACCAGGCCGTTCTGCTCGGCGTGCGACCGCACCCGGCTGACCGCGGACGGCCAGATCCGCTCCTGCCTGTTCGCCACCACCGAGACCGACCTGCGGACTCCCATGCGGGCCGGCGCAACGGACGACGAGCTGGCCACGGTGTGGCGCGATGCCATGTGGCGCAAGGCCGCCGGGCACGGCATCAACTCCGAGGGCTTCGCGCAACCCGCGCGGCCGATGAGCGCGATCGGGGGCTGACCGGCGTGAACTGGCTGACGGTGCACTACTTCGCCGCGGCGCGGGCCGCCACCGGGGTGGACGCCGAGGAGCTCGCGCTGCCGCTGCCCGCGACGTGGACGGTGGACGACGTGCTGCGCGAGCTCGCCGACCGGCACGGGTCCGAACTGGCCAAGGTATTGGCCGCCTGCAGCTTCCTGCTCGACGAGGTTGCGGTGCGCTCGCGGGACACCGTCGTGCCGTCCTCGGGGGCCGTTCTGGACGTCCTGCCGCCGTTTGCCGGCGGATAGACCCAGCCTGTCCCGAGGAATACGGCTAGTCCGTTCGAGGTACAAGCGATGTGATGCAGATCTCGCTCATTGTCGATTATTTCGAGTTGATCACGGGTCGGTGAATGTACCGGTTTACTCGCTTTGATCTGCGCGAATTCCATTAATTGCCTCAGTCGTCGCAGTGTTACGTGACGATCGTCACACCCTTCCGCGTTTCCATCAGGGCTTGTTGGCTACGTAGCGTCGCCTCTCGGCTGGGACCTCCGGCCACCGGGAATGATCCCAGGAGTGCGCCACGCCGAAACTGTCCAGCGGACTCCTGCCCCGACCCCGACCCACTGGACAGGACGAAAGAGCAGGCGTGGTGAGGAGATCCAAAATGGCTAAGCTCCGCTCCAGTACCGGGCGCAATGTCGCTCGAATCGCTTTGGCGGGCATTGTTGTCGGCGCACCGATCGCACTTGCCGGACCCGCCACGGCGGCGCCGAACTGGGACGCTCTCGCGCAGTGCGAGAGCGGTGGCCGCTGGAACATCAACACGGGCAACGGATACTCCGGTGGCCTCCAGTTCACCCAGTCCACCTGGGCTGCCTACGGTGGCACGCAGTACGCCTCGTCGGCCGCCGGCGCCAGCCGGGAGCAGCAGATCGCCGTCGCCCAGCGCGTCCTCGCCAGCCAGGGCGCCGGTGCCTGGCCGGCCTGCACCAGCAGGACCGGCTGGAACAACGGCGGTGGCGCAACAGCCGCGCGGCCAGCTCCGCGGGCCGCAACGCGGGTGGCTCCCAAGGCCGCACCGAAGGCCGCTACGGTGGCCCCGACCACGGCCCCCGTGGTCGCTAAGAACGGTGCCGACTACACCGTCAATCCGGGCGACAGCCTGTCCAAGATCGCCCAGCAGCAGCACGTCGACGGCGGCTGGACCGTCATCTTCGATCGGAACCGGGACATCGTCAGCAACCCGGACCTGATCTTCCCCGGCCAGCAGCTCGACATTCGCTAAGCGCTGCGCCCTTTGTCGCACGGAACCGTACGGGCGGTGAGCCCGCGTTCAGGCGCGGGCTCACCCCCGTTTCGGCGTGTCCGCACTTCCGTACACGTGTGTCCGCACTTCGGCACATATGAGTTGGTAGTTAGGACACAACCGCGTGTGTCGAAACTGCCAATTCATGTGTACGAAAGTGCGGACACGCCGAGGTGGCGGGCTACGGGCTGTTGACCCACTCGGCGGTGCCGTCGGTGAACACCTGGTGCTTCCAGACGGGGAGGACGCGCTTCACTTGGTCGACGAGCTCGGCGCACACGGCGAACGCCTCGGCGCGGTGATCGGCGGCCACGGCGCAGGCCAGCGCGACGTCGCCGACGGCCAGTGGCCCGACCCGGTGGGAGACGGCAAGGGCCCGCACGCCGTGGGGAGCACTGGCCGCCACCTTGGCGGCCGCTTCGGCGAGTACCCGCGCGGCGGTGGGGTGCCCGCTGTACTCCAGCCCCCGCACGGGGCGCCCGTGGTCGTGGTCGCGCACCACGCCGGCGAAGGTGACCACGGCGCCGGCCGCGGCGGAGCCGACCAGCGCGGCGTGCTCGGCGACGTCCAACGGCGACTGCGAGACCGCGGCGCGCAGCACGGACGCCTCCGAGACCGTCATCGGTGGTCGCCGCCGCGCAGCTGGTCGACGGCGTGGTCGAGCACGTCGGCGAGCACGCCGAGACCATCGCGCACGCCGCCGGTCGAACCGGGGAGGTTGACCACCAGGGTGCGCCCGGCCACCCCGGCCACGCCGCGGGAGAGCACCGAGGTCGGCACCGCGGGCAGCCCGGCGCGGCGGATCGCGTCGGCGAGCCCCGGCACCTCGTAGTCGAGCACGGCCAGGGTCGCCTCCGGGGTGCGGTCGGTCGGCGAGATCCCGGTGCCACCGGTGGTGATCACCACGTCGACCCGCGCCGACACCGCTGCCCGAAGGGCGGCCACCACCGGGTCGCCGTCGGGGACGACGGACGGCGGATCCACGGCGTAGCCGCGGTCGCGCAGCCAGCCAGCGATCACCGGGCCGCTGCGGTCCTGGTAGGTCCCGGCCGCCGCCCGGTTGGACGCCACGATCACCCGAGCCAGTCCGCTACCCACGGCCGGTCTCACCGTCACCCGTGCCGGCGCGCGTCCACTCGCCGGACTTGCCGCCGGTCTTGCGCTGCACCCGCAGGTCGGTGAGCTCGGCGGCCGGGTCGACCGCCTTCACCATGTCGTGCAGCGTCAGCCCGCACACGGCCGCGGCGGTCAGCGCCTCCATCTCGACGCCGGTGCGGTCGGTGGTCCGCGCCGTCGTGGTGATCAGCACCGAGTCGGCCTCCATCGCCAGCGACACGGTCACCGACGACAGCGCGATGGGGTGGCACAGCGGGATCAGGTCCGGCGTGCGCTTGGCCGCCATGATGCCGGCGATCCGCGCGGCGGCCAGCGCGTCCCCCTTCGGCAGCCCGCCGGAGCCGAGCAGGGCGATCACCGCCGGGGTGGTGCGGAACACTGCGGTGGCGACCGCCTCCCGCGCCGAGGGCGCCTTGCCGGAAACGTCGACCATCCGCGCCGCGCCTGCGGCGTCGAGGTGCGTGAGCTGCTCGGCCATCGCCGACGATCGTAGGCGCTGCGCGTAATGGCTGTAGTTAAAGGCCCATCAACGCCGCAATGGTGGTACTTGGAGGCGCCATCAACCCGCGGCCTCGACTGCCGAGAGCGCCGAGAGCTTGCGCACGGCCGCGGTCCGTACGGCGTCGGCGACGGCCGGCACCACGGCGGGGTCGAAGACGCTGGGAACGATGAAGGAGGCGTTGAGCCGCTCCCCGTCGACGACGTCGGCGACCGCCGTGGAGGCCGCCATGAGCATGCCGTCAGTGATCTCGTGCGCGTGCACGTCGAGGAGGCCACGGAACACGCCAGGGAACGCCAGCACGTTGTTGATCTGGTTCGGGAAGTCCGAGCGGCCGGTCGCCACCACGGCGGCGTGCTGCTGGGCCTCGAGCGGATCCACCTCCGGATCCGGGTTGGCCAGCGCGAACACCACCGCGTCCGGCGCCATGGTTGCCACCTCGGCGCCGCCGAACAGCCTGGGCGCCGACACCCCGATGAAGACGTCGGCGCCGCGCAGCGCGTCGTGCAACGAACCCGTCATTGCACGGCCGTTGGTGCGGGAGGCGATCCAGCGCAGGTTGTCGTCGAGGTTCGGGCGTCCATTGTGGACGATGCCGCCGATGTCGACGGCGACGATCTCGCCAGGCGACTGCGGCAGCAGCAGCCGGATGATGGCACTGCCGGCAGCGCCGGTGCCGCACACCACGATCCGGCAGTCCGAGATGCGCTTGCCAACCACCCGCAGGGCGTTGCGCAGCGCGGCCAGCACCACGATCGCGGTGCCGTGCTGGTCGTCGTGGAAAACAGGGATGTCCAGCGCGGCACGCAGCCGCGCCTCGATCTCGAAGCAGCGCGGCGCCGCGATGTCCTCGAGGTTGATCCCGCCGTACACCGGCGCGATCAGCTCGACGGCGCGCACGATCTCGTCGGTGTCCTGGGTGTCGAGGCACACCGGCCAGGCGTCCACCCCGGCGAACCGCTTGAACAGTGCCGCCTTGCCCTCCATCACGGGCAGCGCGGCGGCCGGGCCGAGGTTGCCGAGGCCAAGCACGGCCGAGCCGTCGGTGACGACCGCGACGGTGTTGCGCTTGATGGTCAGCCGGCGGGCGTCCTCCGGGTTGGCCGCGATGGCCTGGCAGACCCGCGCCACCCCCGGCGTGTACGCCATGGACAGGTCGTCGCGGGTGCGCAGCGCGACCTTCGAGGTGACCTCGAGCTTGCCGCCGAGGTGCACGAGGAACGTGCGGTCGGAGACCTTGCGCACGGTGACGCCCGACAGCGCCGACAGCGCGTCGGTGACCCGCTTCGCGTGCTCCTCGCTGTTGGCGTTGCACGTGATGTCCACGACGATCACGTCGGTGTGCGACTCGACGACGTCGAACGCCGTGATCACGCCGCCGACCTTGCCGACCGCGCTGGTCAGCTCGCCGGCCGCCGACGCGGAGGGTGGTGCCTGCAGCCGCACCGTGATCGAGTAGCCGGGACCGGGAAATGGCATGACCAGCGGACGCCGGGACTACTTGTTGATCTTGGTGACGGGGTGCACGTACGGCAGCTCGTCGGGCGGCACCGGGAAGGTCACCTCGCCGAACGGCGACAGCGCGCCCTGCATGGTGGCTGCCAGCTCGCTCACCGGGTTGTCGTCCTCGGACCCCGCCGGCCACGCCGGATCGGTGCGCTCGGTACGGACCTGCTTGACCACGCCTGGCTCCTCCTTCTACCCAACGCGTCCTGCTGCCGACGCGTCCTGCTGCCAACGCGGCACGAACGCGCTCTGCCCGACGAAGATACCGTTGACGGCGATGCCGGGTACAACGCTCGCCGACTGGTTGCGGTCGATGGACGACGCCGAGCTGGCCGCGCTGCTGCGCGCCCGGCCGGACCTGGCCGTGCCACCACCGGCCGACAGCTCCGTCCTGGCCACCAGGGCCGGCATCCGCGCCTCCGTGGTCAGGGGGTGCGAGGACCTCGACGCGTTCACTCTCGCCGTGCTGGAGGCGCTGGTGGTCGCCGACGCCGACCGCACGGCGGTGCCGCTGCACCGGGTCCGCGAGCTGCTCGGCGAGCTGGTGCCGGCCGAGCGCACCGCGGCGGCGCTGGACACACTGCGCCGCCGGGCGCTGACGTGGGGCGGCGACGAGGCGATCGCCGTGCCGCCAGGCGCCCGCGAGGCGGTGCCGGCGTTCCCCGGCGGGCTGGGCCGGTCCTCGCCGGTACTGGACACCGTGGACGTCGAGGCCAGGCTCGCCGCGATCGACGAGGACCAGCGGCGGGTGCTGCGGACCCTGGCGGCCGGCCGGCCGATCGGCCGCACCAGGGCGGCCGGCAGCACAGCCGCCGGTACCACGGCCGCCGGTACCACGGCCGCCGGCACCACGGCGGACGGCACCACGGCGGACGGCACCGCGGCGGCGGCCGGCACCACAGCGGCCGGCACCACAGCGGCCGCGCAGAACGGCCCCAGCCCGACCGGTCCTGTGCAGCGGCTGCTTGCCAGCGGGCTGCTGATCAGGCGCGACGGCGAGACCGTCGAGCTGCCGCGGCAGGTGGGCATAGCGCTGCGCGGCGCCACCCCGATGGGCGCCGTGCCGGTCACCGAGCCGGCCATCCGCACCACAGCCAACCCACCGTCCACAGTGGACGCATCGGCCACCGGAGACGTGCTGGACCTGTTGCGCCGCACCGAGAACCTCGTCACGCTGTGGTCGGCGGAGCCGGCGCCGGTGCTGCGCTCCGGCGGGCTCGGCGTTCGCGAGCTGCGCAGGGCCGCCAGGCGCCTCGACGTGGACGAGGCCGCCGCCGCGCTGGTCGTCGAGCTTGCGGCCGCGGCCACCCTGGTCGCGGCCGCCGAGGGCGCCGACCCGCAGTGGGCGCCGACCACCCAGGCCGACGGGTGGCTCGCGCAGCGGCCGGAGCAGCGCTGGGCCGCGCTCGCCGTTGGGTGGCTCGAGCTGCCCCGGCTGCCGGGGCTGGCCGGTACCCGCGACGACCGGGACCGGCCGCTGGCCGTGCTGTCGGAGGAGCTGCGGCGGCCGTTCGCGCCGCGGGACCGGCGCTGGGTGCTCGAGGTGCTCGCCGAGCTGCCGCCGGGCCACGGCGCCGGCGACCGCGCCGAGCTGGCCGCGGTGCTCGGCTGGCGGGCGCCGCGCCGCGGCGGGCGGCTGCGCGCCGAGCTCGTTGAGTGGACCCTCCGCGAGGGCACCGCGGTCGGCGTGCTCGCTCGGAACGCGCTGACCACGGCGGGCCGCGCACTGCTGGCCGGCGACCGGACGGCCGCCATCCAGGCCATGGGCGCGGCGTTGCCCGAGCCGGTGGACCACGTGCTGGTGCAGGCCGACCTCACCGTGGTGGCGCCCGGCCCGTTGCAGCGCGAGCTGGCCCGCGAGCTGGCGCTGGTCGCCGACGTCGAGTCCGCCGGCGGCGCGACGGTGTACCGGGTCACCGAGGCGACCGTGCGGCGCGCGCTGGACGCCGGCCGCACCGCGGCCGAGCTGCACGAGCTGTTCGCCACCCGGTCGGCGACCCCGGTGCCGCAGGCGCTGTCGTACCTGGTGGACGACGTGGCGCGGCGGCACGGGCGGCTGCGCGGCGCCTCCGCCGGATGCTTCCTGCGCTGCGACGACCCCGCGCTGATCGCCGAGGTGCTCGCCGGCCGCCGCAGCGCGGCCGCGAACCTGCGCCGGATCGCGCCGACCGTGCTGGTCAGCCCGCGGTCGCTGGCCGAGGTGCTCGGCACGCTGCGCGCCGCCGGCTTCGCGCCGGTCGCGGAGGGCCCCGACGGCCAG